>Ga0065711_1006423_pt1 | contig 22906 bp, 12 predicted proteins | sample Hoacrofraction12_FD_59098 | JGI IMG/M metagenome (GOLD analysis project Ga0065711, IMG submission 59098) | Hoatzin crop microbial communities from Cojedes, Venezuela - Epithelial fraction 12 v2 (version 2) | ecosystem: Host-associated > Birds > Digestive system > Esophagus > Crop | place... | reverse complement strand
CCCCGGCCCCCCCGCCCGCCAGTCCCTCTCCGTGACACGGGCGCCAGGCGGAGACCCCTCACCCCGACAGCGAAGGCTTATGCCAAAGCAGGGAAATAAAGTCTGCTGGGGGACATCGCGGTAGGGACGAGGAAAATCAGGAAAAGTCCTAAAATTGCCAGCACCTGCCACCAGGAACGCCTGACATCACCCAGGCGGGTGGCAGCAGTGATTGGACTCACCTGGCGATAACCAGAGCCCTCCTTAGGGGACAGCCGGCAGGAGGGTTGGGTTTTGATGGGGTTCAGACTGGGTTAAAGGGGCTGAGCAGGGCGTTTAGGAGCTTGAGGGGTTCAAGCGCAGGGAGCAGGGATGGCGGAGGGGGTCCTTTCCCCGCCTGAGCAGGGTGGGCTGTGCGGGGGTGCTGCGTCTCCCACCGAGGGCCGGAGCAGCGTCCGTGGTTTCCTTACAGCGCTCGGGGAAACCGGGAGCAGAGTCACACACCTGGGCAGGGGCTCCTCAGCAGAGAGAGGGTTTGCTTTAGGTGCAGGCGAGGTGAGCAGGTCCTGGAGGTGGTGAATGGTCTCTGCAGAGCGTTCTGCTGTTTGATGCTGCGTGTGCTGCCGTCTGGCTCTGCCCCATGGCCTGCGGTCAGGGCGTAGGAGGTGGCGGGGAAGCCATCCGTGACCTCTCTGCTGCTTCTGCAGTGTGGTGGGACTAATCCTGGATGTGTAGGGGTAACTAACCTGTTTTCTTAAGCTTCAATTGGGGAAATTGTACCTCCTAAGCTTCTGAAGATCCTTAAGGCTGCTTTGTTACCACAATCTCAATTTACAGGGTGAGCTGCCTATCGAAGGAGCTAGTTTGAAAACGTTTGCAGAGTCAAAATTTTCTCACCTATTTTCTACGTTTACTTCTTTGAAAGAGACGCAAGGTCAGCAGCTCTTCCATACTCCCATACCTGCCAAATCGACTGTGCATGGTTCACAGGCAATGTGAGCTGGACTTCAGTTCGGGTAGAAATCATCGATGCTTCCTAGGTGCAAAATGCTGAATCAAAAACCTGAGTGCTTTATGCCCTCTGTGAATCTCGACATCATCTAGTTCACCTTAGTTCCCACGGACAAACAGCACTGTGGATAAAACTAAACGTGTAATATTATCCTCATCTAATCTTTGTCTAATTGTGAGTAGATAAATCGAAGCAGAATCTCAGAACAGGAGTACTTAAGACACACAGTGAGTTGGGTTAGTAGTAGCAGAGTACTAGCACTGCTCCTAAAGAGAAGAGACTTGACAGCTCATGGCTCAGCTATCCATGGTAGGGTAGGGCACCATGCTGCAGAGTGCCAATTTGTTAGTGCGGAGAAGATGGCTTTCTAACTTCATGTTCTTAATAGCTTATGTTTATTGACTGAAGCAACAACTCTTAGTTCACTAACATGAAACATGAGTGGGGAGAATTTAATGATCAATTTTCTTATTTTCTTTTTTTACTGAAATAAGCCTCTGAAATAAGCCATCATGTTTCTGAACATCATCTGAATATTTGCCTCTTCTTAGAATCATAGAACTGTTTAGGCTGGAAAAGACCTTTAAGGTTGTCGAGTCCAACCGTTACTGTCCACTTTAAGTGGCCTATAAACTCCAACTGGAATGATTTTTCTGCTTGATACGCTGTCTTCCGTTTCAGAACTTCCTTCTTCCTTGGGCATCGAATATAATCAGACAGCATAGTGACCTCAAGCAGTTGTGGTGAACATCAGAAGACATTGCAATCATATTAGCAGCCCCTAAATTATTCAGAGCACTTTCTGGTAAAACGGTGCTGCAGGACAATGAAAGCAAAGAACAATTCCCAGCAGATTAGATTTTTTTTTCTCCCTTTTGCTGTCTGTAATTATTTCTATCAGATAAGTTATTTGCTATGCAAGCTTACCTTCAAAAGCATGTTTGTTAAAAAGAGAAAGGGGAAGAAATCCTTTGTAGGGCCTGCACATAATTAAATAGCTTTAACAAAGCATAATGAATAATAATGACAAAGACCTGTCAATTGGAATTTTAAGCATTTTGGCTTGTGAATTAGAAGAGCAAATAATATCAAAATGATTAAATGTAGCAAATAAGTGGGTATTTGCCCATGCTGCATATTGGTGACTATTACAGATGAGCTGTTACTAGTTTGCATATTTCTGTAAATAACATTTCTTCTGCAGTGTTAATGTACTTACAGTACAGGGAAAACCAGTATTGAACAGAACCTTTATTAGCACGTTCTGCAGCTCTCAGAGAGGAACTGCTATACGGATTCTGCTCTTGGACAGCCCAAGAAAATGACTGGGGGTTTTTGGCTTTTCTTTTTTAAAAAGGACCTTAGTTGGAAATATCCACACAAAAGTATATGTGAGTTCCAGCACTGCTACAGGAAGGATGACTCAAGGAGGAGTATCTGGGTTTCTTTGGGATGGGGGGTGATTATCGTCATGTTCTGTCCTCAAAACTGTATGCAGCAAGGTGGATGTTTGCATAAAATTGCATTGAATAGGGCTTTTTTGCCATTTTATTGTTATCAGTTATCTGGTAACCAGGATTTGATATAAGGAATGCATTAAACTAATCACTTGTTTAAACTGTTATATTGTAAACATTGTTTTCTGGCAGATGTCTTTGTGCATGAAAAGTTCATTTCATTCCAGAAATTAACTGGGGGGGGACTGATTTTTTTTTTTCCTAATGTATTCTTCTGTATGCAGCTTCCTAGGGTACTATAGCCTTTCTACATATTGTGGTTTTTCTCGTTTCATTGACAGAGATAGGGCAATATAGGTGAAATGAATCTTACACCTTTCATTGTTATATACTTCAAAATTAAACTAAATAAGGAAATATACAAAGTTATGCTACTGTAGTAGACAGGAGCTGAAGAAAAGACAATAAATGTCATAAAACCTAGGTTTTCCATCCAATTTTCCTTGACAAATATGCTTCTCTTTTCTACAGCCTCTCTGTTCAGGAAGGTCCATAGAGAGGAACGGCTAGGCGTCTATCACTTTATCACTCTGACGACATTCGTTAACAATGTCACCTTTTATTTAAACCCAGAGTTCGCTCTAAGAAATCTATTTTTTGACAATACACTATGTGGCCGAGGCAATTTTTAACATCTATTACTCTTGTGTATTGTGTTTGAAATTGGTAGTGCTGTATGTGTTGCATTTCTGCTATTAGATACTCTTTGTGGCGGATAGAAACGCGGTGAAGGCCACTAACATATCATTGCAGAAAATGAACAGAAATCAGATGGCTCTCCATTGAGGGACAGCTGATCAAAAGGGAGGTTAAGTAAGCAGAATACACTGGGTACTGGTTTTCCCTCACTGGAGAAATGTGTACCAAAGTACTTCAGAGCTCTCCATCAATCCGGTGTTCTGGTATCAGTGCCGTGAACAATTTCAACAGGATGCTGGCTGGGAGAAGTGGAGAAAGAACAGCAAAGAAGAAAAGGAGGCAAACAAAAGGGACGGGAGGCAGGACAGGATATCGTAGTGTATCTTCTAAAGAAAGCTGGAATTTTTTTATAATAATCAACAAGCTTACATATTCCTTTTGAATACAGATATTTAGCTTTGCATAGACAACTCTCCGTTAATAACAAAGGGCATTGAAGCAACTGAATACGTGTCGAAATTCTGCCCTGTATTTTGATAATCTTGGAGCAGATTCCCTGAATTTAAGCAATAATCCTGGACCGATGTAGTTTATTTTCTGGTGAGGAAAATCAGCACTACTGCAGCATGTACACCAGTTGTTGAAGAAGCCAAATCAATCAGTCAAGGTGACTCTGCCCAGACCTCCATCCAAAAGCGAACTCCCCAAAGCAGGCTTAAACACTGCCTCAATAGCCTGGTTTTATCAGCAAATGAGCTGGAGCTCCTCTCTTCCTAATTAGAGGGCACTGGGTTGCCTGAGGACACAGTGTCCTGCTGTGACTCTGTCATCGCCCGCCTCACCCTGGAGCCTTTGGCAGCACCTCACTGCGCTGAGCTGCTCCCCACAGAAACAGCAATTTCCTTTCCTTCCAGTCATTCCCTTTTCCAAGGAACAAAGCACACGCAAACAGAGAACAAACCAAGCGGGCACCGTCCTTCACACAGACTGATTAATGCTTGTACAGGCTTCTTAGGAGATAAGTACTATTTTATTAAATTCTCACTCAACTAATATCAGAAGATTTTCTAAGTTAAGCACTGGTCCATGCAGGTTGATTATTTACTGCATGCCTCAAAAATTTTCTTTTTTTTCTCCTAAAATTTGTTTAGCTTTAGGCTTGATTAAATGCGAAAACTTTTTGTGATAGAGATAGGTGGAAAAAAAGACTGGAAACCTTGAAATACATCTTTAAATACAAATTTAACCCGATATTCTCCTTCTGGGTTTCAGATCCATCAGTACATAATGAGACACCGCTATGATATGTATCATGCAGGCCTGTGAGACAGGAAACATAAAAGTAGTGCTAAAATAAAGTGTTGATTTAAATTTTCCCTTGTTAACAGCTTTGTTCTAAGGTGAAGGTAAATGCCTTCTACAATCTGGCACTAAATGCTGGTTTCCGTTCACGTTTCTGAGATATATGAAATATAGCTGGGTCTGAAATATGCACTCTGAAAATGAGTGGTGACGAGCACCCTGCGGTACTAAATGAAATCTTGCTTCTGGTGAGCTGGTAGGGTATCACTGACTTCTGGATCACGGAGTGACAATGGATCTTTTCTTCTGACAGCACTGACAGCTTCCTGTAACCGAGTTAATTTAAAGTGATGTTGATTTAGTTCATTGAAATGAGAGTCTGATACCTGTCTTCAGTCTCCATGTAGAAAGCAGCATGCATTCCTGCTGCTACATACAAATGTTAACAACAGCATGTTGAAAGGCAAGCTCCACAAACCATTTCAGTATTTACTTTAGCCTGCCCCACTGCAGCAAAACACTTCAGCACACACCTAAAGGTACAGACATGCTCAAGTGCTTTTCTGATTAATGACGGACTGGAGCCCTAATTTGAAGCCTAACATTGTGTCTTCTTGCTAGATTGGAAGAATTACTAGTTCCAGTACTATCCAGGGAGATTAACATTGCATCTCGCTTCCTTTTCTGCATGAACGCTGCTGGTACACTTTGGATGGGCTGAGCCCACGGGCTGGAGGAGCTCTCAAATAGTGATGCACAATCAGATGCCACCAAGTGATGTTCTGAGTTCCTCAAGAGGCAACCAGGATGACAGCCTCCCCCCCACCCCCGCCTCAATGAAGGTTTATAAACTGTGACTTCATCATTTGGATGAATGAATCCTAAAAATCAGTTTTCAGGAAATGAAAGGGAGGAAATGGTTAAAGAAGTGCTGTACCATCCTGTCAAAATGTCACTTCTGTGCAGGAAATGGTGTGTGTTCATTTTAAAAAGAGATAAATGCAGAAAAACACATGACAACCAGTCCTCAGCCGGAAAAAAAACAAAAGAAAACAAAGGATAAGAGCATTGTCCTCATTGTGAATCCTCATTTCTGTCCCCAGATGGTGAAAACAACAAGGTCAAGGTCTCAGTTTACTAAGAAAAATGCAGCCCCCCATTGCCAAGGCACCGGAGACAATGTCAGACTTAATTGTCAGATTACTGTCTAATCAATGATTTCTCTGATTAGTGACCCACTGACAATACCACCAAGTCAATGTGTTTATTCCAAGCGTTAGCCCTGGTGCTCTAAAAGAGTGAAAATCAGGAAAAAATTACATGAAATCCCCTGCATACCAATTGAAAGTGTCATTTGGCTTGCTTATTTACAGGGTTTGAAAGGTTTATTTGACAACAGAAGGGCTAATAAAAGGAATCCAAATCATGTTTATTTACATCAGTTTTATTATCTTAATTAATCAGTCCACTGCTGTGCACTCTAATATCTTAATGTTGTATTTTTGCATAATGGAGTGCAAAAGATTTCTTTATTTCTCTTGATATAATTTTTGGCCTGTATCTGCGGTGGCCCTCTTCTTGTTGAGTTCACACTCACAGGCACGAGGGCAGTGTAATAAATCTTCTCAGAACCGCTGTTTAGGTGGAGAACAAAAACGCCCTGAAAGCTGAATGGAGTAACAAAAAGACAACAGAGTCTGTACTCTAATTAATTTCAGATGAAAAGCGAAAATTAGAAAAGGCAATAAAGGATTCAAAGCCTAGAGGTATCTGGACAGGAACTTGGAAGAGACCGTGTAACTGTGGAATTGATGATAAATGTCTGTATACCAGTGCTTGATTACAACCAGAGATTATGTTACAAAAATGCAAGTTATGACTTAATCTATGCCAAAAGTAGACAGATACGCAGCATCCTCCTGATAGCTGAGACGAATGTGGAAGGGGGAAACCAGATAATACTGATTTCAATTTTAATTTACATTTCAAATGCAAACTGTTTTAATTATGTCTAATTGAAATGATTTATTGCCTTAAGTAGTGAGGAAGAAGGCCTGCACAGAAATGCAATTTCTTAATCTTTGCACTGCACGTTGTTCCTGTTCTTCATTAGTTTGCTGTGTTGCATGCAGAAATGGCAGATACGTCTGTGTCATGCCTTTGCACATCTACCTTCTTGAGCTGAGCTGAATCATGATATGAAGAGAGAGAAAATACTTTCCGTAGTGGAGAACCAACGGTGTGAAAAGCTGAACCATTTAAAGGTGAACTGACACCCTTCTTTAAAAATAAACACAGCTTCAGTTGCCAAACTAGGCGTAGGTGTGCAAGCTTAAAATGCGTACAGCTTAAAAGTTCTTCTGTAAATAAACTTTCCTCATTTAACTGACAAAACTTCATTTTGGAGCTGATTATTTTTGTGGCTGTAGGGAGTGCTGTTGCCATCACCCAAGGATTATTCCCATATTTTACAACCAACCCTCACCACAGATCTCCTGGAATCAGGGACCTGCAGATCCATCGTTTCAGAGAAGCGAACCAGCTACAAATCTGCCCTAATTCCAGGCGCCTTCTCATTTCTCTGGCCAAATGAAACTCTGAATTTTTACGACAGCTTCAACGGACAGACAGGGTGGGATACTCTGCGTAAGGCAGGCTCCAGCTCAGAGGGTAGGGCTGGCTGAAATGATGGCTCTCAGTGTGAAGACAGGCAGACAGAATCAGTGTTTCCCCTTCCCCAGGAGGGACTTCAGCCCAACTGTGCAGTAGTAGGGCTTTTGGGGAACGCAGAAGTTCTTTCAGAGTCCAGTCAGTGATTGGAAATCGTGGACGGGACCTCTGGAGGTCGTCTGGACCAACCCTCAGCTACTTTGGTGGCTGGTAAGCAGTCGCTTTACTGAGCAGCTGTATTAGCCCCCAGCTGCCCCTGACAGCAGCACCAAGCCTCCGTGTCTCAGCAGCATGGCGGTGCAGCTCCGAAGGCGCGTTCCCAGCTCTCCAAAGCAAGCAGGTCTGCCCCCCGGCCCTGCCCCACAGCAACATCTCCCCGGTGCCTGGGGGAAGGTGGCAGCCAGGCCCCCAGAGCTCCGGGGGGATTTTTGGTGGCCTTCAAATGGTCTTTGCCCTACAAAACCCTTTTCAAAGTCAAAATCTGGTGCTGGCTAAAGGTACTGAGCATTGAACTTTGTTCTATTTGCCTCTTACTGTACATCTGCCTATAAAATAAGAACTATAGATTATTTCTGTAAGAATATCCGTTGACTTCAGTGTCAATGAATTTGCTGATTGAAATTTGGTTCGAGAGAGTAACTAAAAATACATTAAAACCCTATAGAAATACATAGTTTTTCTGTCTGTTTTAAATCTTCTATAACAGGGATAATTCCTTGTTTGAGTGGTTTAAAAAAAGCTAAAGAGGAATTATTTTCTAGCATAATCAGTAAGACTTTTCATAAAGGAACGGAGGTGAAAAAGCAGTTGCGGTAGCTTGTTATGCCATGTGTAACTGACCTGAGGGAACGCAGCCTGCCAGAAACCTCTCAGGAGGACTAACTATCCATATAAATTCCCGTGTTTGAGCTGATGCTTGCAGACAAGCAAAGGCTGATGTCAAAGTTCTGAAGGCCAAATTAAGACAAAGTTTTTCTAGGTTTCTTTGAAGAGCAAAGCGTTTCGGACTATCTTTCAGCTCCTGTAACTCAAGTCTCCTTGACAGCCTATTATTTGTTCAGTCATATTACATTCTCTTGATTCTTTCTGACAAAGTTATCAAACACCCCACTGGGACCACAGCCAAAGAAGCATTCACCTTTATACAAAGGGCCAAATCCTGATAAAGACTGCACAGCTGGAGTAAATGGACTGTTTGGTCAGAAAATAGAGCTAAACGGGGATTTCTGCTGCACCTGGTCACAGCTGGTGTAAATCCCGGCCCCCAGGAACTACAGGACATAGGGAGAAACAAAATATACAGCTCAGCGGTGCAGGTTTCTCCCCACGCTAACGCTCCTGTGCAAATAGCCACAGTAGAGCTTAGATTCATTATTCAGAGGTGTGCTTTTATTCTCCCTTTATTGGCTCGCTATTGTCTGTTCCTCCATCCACAAGGAAGGTGGTATTTCTTTATTTTTATCTTGTTCACAGCTGCAACGGGAGCAGTAATTAATCCTTATTCAGCAGCGGATGCAGTATAGTCAGTCATAGTACCAAAATTTTTTTTATACACTTACTGCTCATTACTCTTGATATGCTTACTGCTTTCTCTTTCATTGCAATTACTTGCTCAGCTTTTCACAGTTTTTATTTTAGTGATCTGGGGTCCCATCTTTTGCATGTCTAAAGGGTAAGTTCCCAGCTGCCCTTCATTCTGCAGTATATTCAGACCTGTTAAGGTGGATGGAAACAGATACCACCAGTGTACATCCTCTTAACAATTTCTGAAGAACTCAATGTAGTTCCTGGAGATGAACGTGGTGACCTTTGATATCCATCCCATAGCTAGGTTTAATGATTATGTGTGCCTTGCCATTTCACTCGTATCTACCCTGGGCACACCAATACACTAAGTATTACTCAAACACTACACAGCTCCTGCTGCGATTCCAAGTTTAAGCAGAAGAGTTGTCCCAAAAGAAAACCAAGCTCTTCTGTCTACCTCTGCGACCTATTTGCTGTAGCACACTTGTACTTCTTAATCAGTGGCAGTCCAGTCATTACACAGCTGGTCTATAAGTGGTTTATTTAGCTATCTTCATATATGAATGCATATATGTGTTTGTACATCCATGCATATGTGCAAACACACGCGTCACAGACCAAGGAACAACCAAAGATGGCAAGTCCCGAAGAGGCAACAGCTGAGTGTGAAGAAGGAGAGAGCAGAAAAGAAAAGGAATATAACTGTGTAGGAATTTGTTTTGTTTTACTGGTACACGTGGATCCTTGTTTTACAGGCTTCGCTAAGAACACTGCAACATTCCCCACGATTCACGCAAAAGTGGTAGTTTTGGTCAGCGCAACTTCCTGGCTTTCCACCACTAAGAAAAAACCTCCACAACTGTCACTTTCCTTTTCACAGGGTAAAATTCCTCTGCTCTACATATTAAGAAATATGATTCACCTTGTAAAAGGCAACCGTCTGTCAGCTGTAGGTCCAGGCACCTGCTTATCGCAACTGCTAGTGATTTGCTTCAAGTACACGAGTGGGGACAGATAAGGAGGAGTGTCAGCCTACTGCAATTACACCGCCGTCTGCCGCTGCCACAGACAAACTGGAAACACGTGCTCTTTTAACCTGAAGCAAGCACTACATTGGCCATTAGGAAGCCGGGTTTTTAAACTGAAGGATTACTGCTGATTTACTGATCACTTTGTGAACAAGACTCTTTAATGAACTTTAATTTCCTGTAACTAATTCACTCGTCGTGATCCAGAAGTCATCTTGGAACAACACAACAGGTGATGGTAATAAATATCTGAAGCGCCTTCTATCTCTATAAAATTCATCTAAATCAAGATATATATTTTTCTCTTTTTGTCTTTGCTGACACTTCATCCCCAAAGTACTTTGTAAAATAAGGTAATACAGTTACAGAAATAAAATAGCACTAGACAGAGATAAATTGAAATGCAGAATAAACATTGGATGAAAAGCGTATTTTTCTTTTTATGCCACGTTCTAATGTGCTGTCAAATACTGCAACTTTGCCAAGGAAGTTCCCTTGTCCATGCTTGGATTTAAGACAGCAGAGGTGCAGTTCATCTGAGAGCACAAAGGTTCGCTGGCATTTCGACAGCTTCTGCCTCTTTGCACATCAGCTGGGGTTCTCCATTCAGCGAGAAATAATAGAAGTGAGCTGTGGGTGTCGCAGCTAAAGCAAAAATCAGCCCACAGGACTTTCTACAGCCAGCACACAGAGTGGCCGGGAAGGCCACCCCTCCAGACCTATACTGCTTTAAACCTGAATGTCTTTATATCTGACAAAGGGACGTTTCCTCGCCTGCAACAAACATTGGCTCCTTCGCAACTGCTCGTCAGCTCAGCCCCGGCGGGATTTCTGTGCCGAGGTGGAGGGATGCGGGCAGGATACTGCTCTGTGCCTGCCGCGACCGGCAAATCCCACCTTGAACCTCCAGGCCTTTGCCTTTCCACAAGCGAAGGCTTTCAGCCAAGAGTTCAGTAGCAGAGTAAGAACCAGCAGCCACCAAAAGCACGAATGCAAAAACGTTGGCTGTTTATGATTCTATTTTCTAAGTCCTCCTTTCTGGGACTCTGTCAGCCTTATGTGCTATGTAACAAAATGCTCTACTCTTTGGATAAAATCAGCTATTAAATGTTTTCTAGGTCAATTCAGATCTTTTTATTGATTATATCTGTAACCCTTTAACAATGACACTATTTGGAGAAATCAAAGTGGAATGCATGCAAATAAAAGCAATCTTTTTAAATAAAGAAATTCCAAAGGAAAAGGTACATGCTGTTCCATTTATTGAAGATGTATTTTTTATGCAGCTCACTGATATTTATTTGAATTAGACTGATGTGGCAAAAATCTAGACAAAATGTGAAATATGATAACTATTACAGTCCTTATTAATATTCCATATTTTAACGTGTAGCTACAGTCACAAATAAATAACAAAAAGTGTAAGTCTCTCATTCAGCTCTCACAGCTTGCGTTTTTTTTATGAAAACTAGATTCTCATTATATTTGCTGCTTTTAATCAGTAATGTGATTTCCCTCTCTGTGCCAGGCAGTTTGTTAAAAATGAGGCATTTCCTGAAGAACTCTCTGTTACAATGTTCTAGAATCAACCCCCCCTACCTTAATTTCATAGAGAATGATCACTCAAACTTATTCCCAGAAACAGCCTGGCAAAAGTCTGTCTTTTCATATGTCAGTATCAGTGTGAAACGGCACTGACTCCCTGTCTCGATGTGTAACTTCACCTTTGAACTGAAAGGTATCAATTTGTGGGTAATAAGAGAAAGATGCAAAGCCACCTATAGGAAGAATATACGCAGGGGCAAAGATTTGCTTAATGACTAAACTGAAGTTCTCTCTCCTGAATGTTGCCGAAGTAATGTTGTACCATTACAATGAGATGGTGTATCTGCAGTCTTTAAGCATATGTCAAACTCCTACCCAGGGGATGTTTGTTAAAAATGTGCTGGGGGGAAGAAGAAAACAATATTCAATACTGAAAAATGAAATCCAATTTTAGAAAACATGCTAAAATACTTGACTAAAATGTCTGCATGTGTCTCTCACACAGGTCACAGCACAGGTGTTTCCATCTCCAAGAGAAGGCTCCCCCATCAGAACTGGGGACCAGACAAAAGGTCTAGAAGGAGAAAAAGATGCGACCCGCACCCCCGGGCTGCACCAGGGCCACCGAGGAGGTGCGATCCCCCCCCTCGCTTTCCCAGGGAGGAGCTACTTCTGCTCCGATGGGCTTTGATTCGTGGCTGCCCACGAAGAAATGGACCTTTTGCCCCATGTCCAAGGAGGTCACAAGGAGTGATATGTGACGGTGTGCGTTTAGGAAGCTGAACTCATCAACTTGTCTAACTCCTGTTTTGACTCTGATGACCTTTGTCTGCCTCCACACACAGCCGACCTGCGTGGCAATGAAGTCCTGAAGTCTGCTGCCTACCCTACCTTCCCTTACCTGTTTTAAAACAGTTTCTGCTGGCTCGTCTGATTGCCCTCTCATTCTCAGTTTGTGGGATGTAGTGAATAACAGTTCTGAAAGTGCACTACCCACTGCCTTCATGGTTTTGTAGATCTCTGATGTATAATATCCCAACTCCAACCTCTTTGATTTGCGCAGTTCAAAGCAGAAGGAAAGACAAACATTTTTTATTAGGTTTTTGAATGACTTACTTATTGAAAGGTAAGTTTTTCTTTTTTTTCCCCAAAAATTATTTTCCCTTTCCTACACTACTTTCGAAACCAGAAGAAACTGAAGCCCACTGAAAGCATTTACATTGCAAAGGAGCGGACACGCCACGAAAGACATTTGTGAACAATGACAACGGGAGGGTGGTACGTGTGCGAGTGGCACACAATCTTTACTGAATACTGAAGCAAATATTTCTGTTTGCAGAAGCCATAAATAAAATAAATCACATGCAGTCTGGATAACAGCCAAGGACCCAGCATTGTGAGGGCCATAGGTTATAAGCAGCTCTGACACCATTACCACCTTCGTAAATGGGACATAAATCAAGAGGTATTCAGGTGACAACATTTTCTGCAAAGCAGTACTTTTAACAGCCACTTTATAGTCATTTAAGATTATCATATTACTGCATGGAATACAAGCAGGTAAAATAATCACTCTCTGAAGATTAAACAAATGGAAGACTATGCCAGTTCACGTTAGTTTTTCCTCTTCACTTGATACTGCTACTCCTGTTAAGTTTGTTTTTGGCAGATGTAAAGTAGCACACCTGAATAACTACTGCATTTCCAAGAGAGCTCTGCATACTCTGGGTACTCCTGAAACTAGGCCTAATTATGAATTTTAGGCATTTAGAAATTTAGCAGTGACCAACTCAGGGAATACACAGTAATGTTTTAACAGCAATGAACAGAGTAACATAGATTGTATATAAAAGTGGGAAAGTTGTGTGCCCGTGCCAGTTTCCCAAAGTACAGAATCAATATTTGCCAACTATATTGTTGTGGGTGTCAGATATCTCCTATGGACAGCATAAAAAACTTGGTTTTTCAGTGCCTGCTGGGAAATGAAAGCCATTTTATGGCAACTGCTATACCTGCTCCAGTACACACTGATCTTTACTGACCTGAAATACAACTGGTACTTCAGAGCAAACCAAAGGGCCTTATGGAGGACCAAGGATCACATTTCTTGCTGTTGTGCATCTCATATCTGCATTTACCATTGTGAACAGAGGAATAAATCAGCTGCTTTTCAGATCTGATTGTACTATATACCCGCTTTACAAAAAGATGAGGGATGACACAGGTAGGAAGACAACGGGGAATATGCCCACAGGGATTTATGTTTGTACTGTTGTGCATTTTGAGCACTCATGTTTTTCCCTTTGCACAGAACAATGCTTAGGGAAAACACTTTATGCAAGGGAAACCAATACATTATTTAACAATTCTGTGTTGGCATGTGCTGATTCTTGTTTGCAAAAAGATGCCATATACTGGGAAACTAAATAATTTAGGATGGCGATCCTGTTCCCATATACCCATATAATATACAAAATAGGAAATCTGTGTTCGCTGCCGTTGTCAGTAAAAATCGATAAATGAGGTTTTCAGTGATGTGTAGAGGCAATGTGGCACAATGCTAAACAGAGTTATGAACAATGACAAAACAAAGTTTTGCAACGTATATCATGTGGTAGTCAGTAGGTTAACAGATAAGGAATACTGCTGACTCCACTGGATCCTTATCCTGAATTTTTCCAAAGTGCTCTATGTGCATGTGTAAGTTCAGTGATTATGGAAGAAAAAAAAATCTATATTAGCTATACCATTCTGGGGTTCCGTAACAAATGACAGAATGTTCAAACTCCCAATATTGTTTATATGTTAGCTGCTGGAAACCGATATTACCATTTCAGCTGCTGCAAATTTAAGTTATTACATGTCATCCCTGCATTGGTACACAAAACAAAATATGACAGACATGTAAGTGTCAAACAGGATTTGTGTAGTCTGTTGGTAATCTGTTTTGAGGTATAGCAGTGTGTTTCACTTGTAGCTGTGAGTCACGCTGTAAGCCAGGTTGTGAGACCCCAGCATTTAAATGCGTGCTATGTTTGAGGGGGTTCTTGCGGTTCATAATATTTATGATTCAACACACTCAATGCCTTTGTGTTCCAAGAGGACTTCTAGTTGCTATGAGGCGAGACAAATGTTCAAAATCCTGCTCACAGATTCATAAACTCCTGTTGACCACACAGTGCTGCCCTCCTCTCCTGGGCAAGTTTGTTCGGGCATCTTCAAGTAGGCACGAAGAGCCTCTGCAAGCAGGAATGTCAAAGCACGCAGCTACTGTTCCCTGGCCAACACACCCAAAAGGCAGCTAGGCTCGAACTGGGCTGAACACCAGCACTGCCACCGTCCCTCAAGGGATGGAGGAAAAGCTGCTGCCTTCTGTCAGCGCCAACGGCACCAGTGACCTGGCCAACAGACAGCTCGACCTGACGATCCTGCAGCGCCGGGCTCACCGCCCTCTTGGGCCTTTAGGATTTTACAGCCTTCCATGTCTTCTTCCTCTTGGATCCTCGAGCAGCCAATGACCCAATCTATCTCAACAACCTATGTCTCCCCATAATTTTACCCTTCTTATTTCTCTTCGCTGCAGCTCCTTCACAACCTGGAGATTTTCTTAAGCACCTTTGCCCAGCTCCCAGCTGTGTGAGTGAGAGTGGTGGGGCTGTGCCCTGAGGGGCGAGGGAGCTGTTTCAGAAGGAAAGAAAGAGCTGCTACAGTTCAGGTTGTTGCTGTTTGGTGTTCAGGAACTGCAGAGAACTTCTCCACAAGGTCAGCTTCACCGGTTAGCAGCATTGCAGAGGCAGGGCTTCACCGGCGCTGCTTTTCCTCACGTCCAGCTGACTGTTTAACACAGCAGTTCCTAGACTTCAGTATTTCCAAGCTCGTGGCAGAACTGACTGACCCTCATGTTTTCACACTGGACTAGGAGAGGTGAATATTTTTAACCAGCAAAGGTGTTTTCATTGTTAGATGAGTAGATGACATTTCCAGTGCTTTTAGTGGAGGAATAGTAGCAGAACTGGCAAAATCCTTCAAACCAGTAGAGCTGTATGTTGATGATATTGCATCATGTTCTTCTGGAAGCTGTCTTTTGGTATGGAGAACTTAAAGGCTTTTAAATTAACATTTATATTGTTAAATATGATAAAGAATTAAAGCATATGTTTAGAATTAAAGATAAGCACGCTTAATTTACCTAATAAATGAAACAATATCAATCAGCCTGCCAGCAATCCCTGATCTTTAAAATTTCTTTTTTTGCTTCAGAAAATCTTCACTCTGATTGTAAAGATGCTAAATTCCTCCTCCCTGCAGATGAGGCCAGCTTTGAGAGGGCCGGTGCAGCTTTCCTCCCCACAGCCAGCGTTTCCATTCTGTCCCGCAGCGAGGGTTTCTGAACCGGATGGGGAGCAAACTGCAAGTGAAGATTCCAATGCCAGTAACATTAAGCTATTGCTGTTCTCAGGTCATTGAGGAAACGTTCAAACTGTAGTTTGCTTAGCCGGCTGCAGTGCTGGAACGGTGCTCACCTCTTTCTCATGCTCGGTGGCCAGGGTATCCACGGGGTAATGTCTCCTTAATCACTCGCTTCAAGATAACAAATATTCCACTTCGCAGTGTAAAACGGAAATAAAATAAAACCTGAAATAGGTGATTTTGAGGTCACAACTGTCAAACTGAAAAATGTCTGACATATTTGTTGGGTAGCAGGAATGATGGAAAGAGGGTACAGATCTTTTGCCAAACATAAAAGATAATGAATAGTGAAACATAATGATGATTGTCACTCAAATAGTTTTCGATAATGAGATTCAGCCTGTGTGTTCCTAGCAGCAGATGCTCTCAAAGCCCCTGTCATGAATGACCTTTAAGCACAGTATTTGTTGCAAAGAACCACAATATTAACTGTCTCTTCACAGATTCAGATATCCCACATAATGCTTATGTCTGTTCTGCAGAACACTCTTTGAGATTCCAGGTTTTATTTCTTCAAATCCTACCCCCCCCCCCAAACGGGATGTAGCATGAGAAAAGGTTTGCTGTTAGGGTGGAATACAAGCGCTAATGTTTGTCCCATTATCTGGAGAAAAAAGGCTATGCAAAACATTATGGCCAGCTCCTGTAGCAGGTAGGGCTTTAAAGGTTTTTTGCCATTAGCATCAATCAGCCATTTAAGCACCAGTGAAAAGGGTTTAACCCGTGAAGACAGGAGTCTGTCCTGCTGCAAACGCCAACAGAATGGATTAAAAATACAATGGATAGAATAGAAACTTTTTTGCTCTGCCTGATCTCCATCTAGAAATTCAAGACAACACAGGAACAGAGAAAGGCTCTTCCTGCTCAACCTCTTCCTACCCACCCACCCTCTTCCTTCTTAGAGAGGGGAAGGTGCCAGAAAATCAGGAGAGAGGAAGTCGCATCAAATTCAGAGCCTGCTCTTGAGCTTCTGGCCCCCACGAACGCGACTGCAGGCGAAGTGGGGGCCCACTCACCCTTAGTTTTCTGATTTAAAATTCAGATAGAAGTTCAACGTGCTGACTGCAGACGTGACATCCCCTGCAGAGATGAATTAGGGGAAAGTGCTGTCAGGGCGGTCGCGCCGTCTGTTTTGAGTTACGGGAATTCCGTCGATTCAGTGCCGTGTCTGCTCTGCCCAGAAATCTCAGGTCAGTTCCACCGCCTGTCGCACTGCCCCGGTCACCCGTGGGAGCCCCACTGCCCGCCACCCACACGAGCCCCACTGCCCGCCACCCACACGAGTCACACTGCCCTCGTCACCCGTGGGAGCCCCACTGCCTGTCACCCACACGAGTCACTCTGCCCTCGTCACCCGTGGGAGCCCCACTGCCTGTCACCCACACCCACACGAGTCACTCTGCCCTGGTCACCCATGGGTGCCCCACTGCCTGTCACCCACATGAGTTGCACTGCTCTGGTCACCCATGGGAGCCACACGGCCTGCCACCCACACGAGTCACTCTGCCCTGGTCACCCGTGGGAGCCACACGGCCTGTCACCCACATGAGTCACTCTGCCCTGGTCACCCATGGGAGCCCCACGGCCTGTCACCCACACGAGTCACTCTGCCCTGGTCACCCATGGGTGCCCCACTGCCTGTCACCCACATGAGTTGCACTGCTCTGGTCACCCATGGGAGCCACACGGCCTGTCACCCACACGAGTCACACTGCCTTCGTCACCCGTGGGAGCCCCACTGCCCGCCACCCACACGAGTCACACTGCCCTCGTCACCCATGGGAGCCCCACTGCCCGCCACCCACACGAGTCACACTGCCCTCGTCACCTGTGGGAGCCCCACTGCCCGCCACCCACACGATTCACACTGCCCTCGTCACCCGTGGGAGCCCCACTGCCTGTCACCCACACCCACACGAGTCACACTGCCCTCGTCACCCATGGGAGCCCCACGGCCTGTCACCCACACGAGTCACACTGCCCTTGTCACCCGTGGGAGCCCCACTGCCTGTCACCCACACCCACACAAGTCACTCTGCCCTGGTCACCCATGGGTGCCCCACTGCCTGTCACCCACATGAGTCACACTGCCCTGGTCACCCATGGGAGCCCCACGGCCTGTCACCCACACGAGTCCCTCTGCCCTGGTCACCCGTGGGTGCCCATCACTGAGGAGCATCCCTGTGCTGCAATGCCTCCTCCTACCCCTCAGCTCCTACAAGGAGCTGGCCCCAGCGCCCAGCAGTGCCCTCTCACAGGCACCGGCAGCCTCCCCAGTGTGGAACCGGTATCTGTCCTCTCACAGAGCAGAGGCGGGAGGAGGAGGAAGAGCCCAATTTGAGTTTAATTTGAGATTTTGTCATGTGGTTCAGCCCTTGTGTGTACAGGAGGTAACAAATTACAGTATCATCTTCCTGCTTAGACTTTATTGAAATGGATACTGAAACTCACAGTCCTGTTACTGCTCTTTCCCCACCTTAAAAAATTAAGTAAATTTACTTACACATACTTCAGTTTAAAGCAACTTTTTCTTTTTATTGTATGAAGCTCCAGAAATTTTAGACAAACCCAACTTCTAGACTCATTCACATGAGCTGTCCTACTGATTTTTTACATTCTTCATACCACTAAGGATCTAGCTTGAGAGCTTTTTTCAACAAAGCTAGAATATTTATGCTCATTTTCAATTATATAATTTCCTTTCCTTTTTTCCTGTAAGAAAACCTCTCCATAAAATACAACCAAATTTCAGAATACTTTTCACCTCCTTTCCAACACTTCTTCCCCTTGCTTCATGTGCCCTGAGGAGTACCATGAAGCTTTGTGGATTTGCCTAGAATTAATTGCACATATTGTCCATATTGTATCACAGACACAATTTCTGCAGTGGATAAATTCCTCTAGCTAGGAGAATTACCATTTTTTAACTGCATTTGTTTATCCAGAGGAGTTACTGTCGTGTATACAGTCACACTCTGTTGCCAGAGCTAGTACTCCATAAATTACAAAACTCTATGACTGGACACAAACAATTGTGTTGTATACGAAAATGAAAATAGTAGCGCTATCAAGGAAACAATGAAGGGACAGACAGATAACTGAATCGAAAAAATTCTCTAAAATCCCTTTTTAATCTCTCCACCTGTTTTTGTCTGGGTGGTGGCCAAGTGGAAAAATGAAACAAGCTTTATGATTTATTATTTTGGATTCTTGTATAGGGGCTGTAGAAGTAACAGGAATATTTATTAATGTTTGCAAAGAGTGTAATTTATTATTGATTTTTTTCTCAACCCTGTTTTAGCTACTGGCATGTGGAGACTATGAAAATGTAAGAAATATTTATAATATTTACTACTTCAGCAGCTACAACTGCAACATTCTTTTGGTATACATAGTCTGCTGAATTAATTCTTTCTTCTGTTTGGTTGTTAATTGGAATTTATGTTCTTGTTGTGAAACCTCCTATATTCTCATTTTATCAGCACCAACTCAGGTTAATACTACAAAACCTCAGATACTCTGTGCAAAGACCCGTGCTTGACAAATTAATCAAGAAAAGAGTTTTCTATTATTAGTGTTCTGTATTTTGAACAGGCATTAGCTAAACGTACTTTGTATTTACATATCTGGAATGAAGCGCCAAAGGATAAAGTAATGAAATTTATTTCAGTTGCTAAAATTATCAAGAAAGCAGGAAATAATTGAAAAAGACTGTGTGTCAAACTCCTTGGAAATAGCAATTTTAAAAATAACATAGATAGCCAGGACGTCTCAAGATTCACAGCATCGAAATAAAGAGAAAGAAGGAACAGAACGAACACTTTTGCAAAGGGGGAGCCACAACGCAGGGTCGCAAGTGCCCGGTGAGGAGCAGGCAGGGAGGGCAGAGGCCGGCTGCGCTGGTGACCCCGTCCCGGGACAAGCCGGGCCGTCGGCAGCATGCTGCCTGCAGGGACACCCCAGCCAGCCGACAGAAAATGGCAAGCAGAAGAAAATACTTGTGGGGTTTTTTCTTTTTTTTTTTCTTTTTCCTCTCTGGTTTTAGCTCTGAAGCCCTGAGCCTACAGAAGATCCCTTCTTCGCACCAGGAAGGACCTCCTGGATTTCTGTTCTGGAATTTCCCCTTTACATATTATTAATCAACTTACTGCCTTCTCCTAACTTTCAGGTGTTAATAAATTGAAGATAGTTCTGCAGCTATAGGAACAATGGATGAAGCAGAAAATATGTTTAACAGAAAGAATCAAGGTGCTTGAGTGACTTTGTTAATCAAAGAGAATGTTGCAGACTTACAGCCTTGACAGTGAGGATAACTAACCATAACGTGATTTAACATAGACAGCATTGGCTTTTCCCTCAATGTTCATGAAAAAAAATGTTTTTCATAAAAGTCTTTACCTGAAAGAAGGAAAACATAATTTGGCGAAGTTCGATATCCTGTGTGACAGTGGATCATCACAATTGCTTTACGTTATCTGCCCTTTGTACATTCTGAATCACCATAACGTTTGAATTCTTTATTTCCCTCATGGTTTGGGAAATGACAGGATGAGCGCATTTGCCCTTGGGTTTGTTATTTCATACTTCTGCCTATCATTTGCATGTATGTTTTCATTTTATTTGCTCCTGTCAGTTCCTTACACAGGAAACAAGTCTATCTGAAGGAATGCAAAATGGTGGCCTGGCCAAATCTAAAGTGAACTGTGTCGCGGTACCAGTTAAATAATGCATGAATGGATCCGTGCTAGCCATAATTCACTGCTAGTGCTATTTATTTCCTTATCATGTGTCAGTTCCCTTTCCTGTCAGGATATCAAATGGCTACAAAGTGCAGCGTGCTGTTTTCCTTATCTTTCAGCTAAATGTTCCATTATATCACATTTTAGGCTTTTAAGATCGCATAATGAGGCAGACATAAAATCTAAAGTGATCTTCAGTAGTATATCCATGATGCAATATGTTAAAAAGCCAGACAGCACGAGGACTGAGCGTTACGCCGCTTCTGTATCTGCTTGGTAGAAAGGAGCAGGACTTCAATCACTCGGCCATTAGAATAGCAGATATTTTGCTGTTGGTTTACTATGGGATTTCAGGGAGATTTCTGTACATCCTTTCAGAGATATCTAGAGTTCAAGGAACTTAATTGGGCTGAGATAAGTGTCTTTGCAACTCTGGGATTCACCGCTAGAAACTGTTTTCTGGCTTAAGCCACCGTGTGTGCTTGCTTTAAATCCTTTGGGCTTAACCTTTGAATTTTTACAGCATGAGCAGGTTAATCTCTTTCTCTTACAATATTCTTCCTTAAATGGGAAATGCCACGTTGAAGATGTGGCATCTTTTAATCTCCTTGTTCTTTTGGATTTCAGCTTCAGATCTGAAACTCTACATTTTTGAATCAGAATGGCTCATGTGGCGTTAGTGTAGCTATGTGAGAACCTACTTCTCTTCTTTGTGGAACAAGTGCAGTAAGAAATTGATTCCATCTAAGATGCCTCCCAGAAACACGTATCTGAGTGGCCAGCTTTATATCCTATTTTTTATATTTTGTGCACCATCTAACAATGACATATATCTATTATATCATTGTTCTTAAAATAAACAATCTCATAATGTGTTCCTCCACAGTATGCCACCAAACAGATGCTTGAAAGAACAGCAGCATTTCAAATCAAAACAAAATAGAAATCTTAAAAGGTCACATCACTTCCTGATGTTTGAGGTGTCAAAATTCAACTGAGCATAAATATTAAAACTTAAACATGTCAGCTGCTAGAAAAACTCCCAGAATCTGCAAAAATATGAGTCACTTAACTATTTCTGATTATGCAATGAACTACAGGACGCTTCAAAAAGTGTACTGAAAATTATTCTTACATTTGAATTTAATTTCATCTAGAGTATACAAATTCATTTTGACAAAGAAACAGCGATTAAAAAAAAATCTCATTAAAAAAGTGACTTTTAAAAATATATTGCTCTTCGCCATTCCTAAAGCTACAGCTGTGCCCTGTACAGGCACCCGCAGGCACCGCAGCTGACACGTGGGGCTCCGGTTCACTGGGGCCTCTGAGGTACCACCGTAATTTCCTATGAAACATTTACTTCTTCTGCCCTGTCCCCTCTAAATTCACAAAATCTGCTTTTATCTTAAGGTCTGCCCTAAACCAACACATCCTTTCTCTCCTTGCTACGCTGACCTCTCAGCAGGATTAATTAGCTGAGGTGCAGCGGCAGAGCCGAGCCAAGGGCAGCGCATCTTACTGCCTCGTGTAGGCTCACCCCTTCGGATGTTGGCTTTACGATCTAGTTAATAAAATATTTAAACACCTCATTTTTATGTCCATAGGGAGCACGATTTTAATCACAGGCATAAAGTGTTCCTTGGACAGAGCGAAACAGAGACAGACGAGCAGCTTCCCGCACAGACTGTGTTTCCCAGCGGTGCTACAGGGGCCGGCTGGCGGGCAGTGCCTGTGCAGCAAGGCAGGGCAGGCAGCCACGCGCGGGCAGCAGGCAACTGGGATTTGTCCTGCAGCGAACTGGTACAGACGCCAGAGACTGGGCACCTGCGGACAGCGTTCAAGGTGTTAGCACCCTGAGGAGCTGCCGTCCCAGCAAGACCAGCGCTGTTTGGGACACAGCACTGCACCGAGTTGTTACTCTGTTTTTTCACACACACAAAAATACTCTTGATTACTTCACCCAACAGTCCTAACACCACTGAAAGCCATCTTACGTCACAGCTGAACAGGTCTTCGTTTGCCTTTTTAGATTTTTATTTCTTGTTTGGAAGTACAGCCCTCTTTATGCAGTTTCAAGGTAGCAGAGGCTTGCAGTATCCTCACAAAGTGAACCTCATAAAATACAAAACATACAGACAGTTGGGCTATAATTCTTGCTAGATTTGTACTTGAAAAAAACCCACAGTCACAGATTTCTGAAGAGGAGGCAAATCTAAATGACAGCAGACAGAGTACCACAAGCCACCAAACTAATTTTCAGTCTCTTTCCTGTTACAAAAGACAATACTGCTACAGGACCAAAAAACAAACCCGGTGATCAGAAGCAGGAGCAACTGAATCTCTCCGCTGCATTGACCGGGCGGGCACTGCCAATCTGCCACAGCCTCCAGGCACCGCCTGCGCCCCAAGCAGGCTCTGCTCTGAGACGCGCAGGTTGGGGAACTCAGAGCGCCGAAATTTTAGCTTTAATGTACG
>Ga0065711_1004624_pt1 | contig 22906 bp, 10 predicted proteins | sample Hoacrofraction12_FD_59098 | JGI IMG/M metagenome (GOLD analysis project Ga0065711, IMG submission 59098) | Hoatzin crop microbial communities from Cojedes, Venezuela - Epithelial fraction 12 v2 (version 2) | ecosystem: Host-associated > Birds > Digestive system > Esophagus > Crop | place... | reverse complement strand
TAGGTCCCCTCACAGCCTTCTCTTCTTCAGGCTGAACAAGCCCAGTTCCCTCAGCCTCTCCTTACAGGAGAGAAAAGAAAAAAAAAGAAAGACTTGATTTTAAATTTCGTGTAACTAAAACCCCATGTGTTGATAATTGGCATTCTGTAACAACAGCCGAGGAGATTAGGGGTTTTTGGTTTTACTTGTTTTTTTTTGGTGGGGGCTCTGAAGCTGGGCTGAGAATCCAGCACTCTAGTGAGCTGACAAACAGAGGAATTCTCTGACATGATAATTTTTCCTAGCATTAATATTAGAAGGTCACACCAGGTTTTACAGTCACGATGTCCGGATTTGGAAGAATATATTCATGAGCAAGAGAAAGGATGATGTTGCTGCCAGGAAATGTATAAGAGTTCCCAGTTTCTAAATATACATTTTGAACATGGAAGTCCAGTTTCCAAATGCACTGTGATGAAGTTTCCGGCAGTTTAAACACAGTGCAAGCACAAATTCACTTTGTAAGCCATTTCTCAAGCCTATGTCAGGACAGCAGCTTCTTCCTCCACATGAGAAAGCCCAAGAAGTATCACTGAGCAGTGCTTTTTCTGTCTCATTAATTTCTAGCATCTTGTGTGATCACATTCCTGTGTACTAGTGCTATTTCCTTTGTGCAGGAGAGTCTCCTCCTCCTGGTATCTGCCAGTGTGTTTGTTTTTCTGGTTATGTTACAAACGATCAGCTCAAAATTCAGTATACTTTTTTTTCAGTAGGTTGAAGTCTGAGAGATGACGGTCTGAGTTTCCAAGTTCAAACATTGAAACTCTGTGCTGAGCTCTCCTCCCGTTGGCAGGGTGCCTTGACTGCAAACTAGAATTAAAGATGAGGAACAGAGACACAGTAAAAGCAAATGCACTGGGGTTTTGAAGGTTGGATCAAAGTTAAGTCATTTAAAGCCAGGCAAGTGCACTCTGATCCAAACAAAAAAGTCTTCCCCTTCCCTTCCTCTCTATCCCTTTTGAGACAAACTTCCCTTCATTATGGCAACCCTGTTTGGAAGGGTGCAGCACTTTATGAATATATATATATATATATATTTTAATATTGAAGTTCTATGATAACATTTCAAACCCAGGTCGATTAAGTCAGAAATAAGGTAAGGTCAGTTCCTTAAAACAATGCAAGTGTTTGTGCCTAAATAGAAAGGGCTACATCTAAATCCCTGTTTTATGTTTGATCCACTTTTAGATCTTTGGCATGATATGTTCAGTTTACTGCACATAAGTTCAATGCTGCATCATTTGAACAAGAAATGTTGTTTTTCATATCTCTCAGTGGAAAACTCTACATGATGCAATTATAGTAGGCTACAGTGAGTAAAGCGAGATGGCTTTTTAATGCCTGATATGTGCATGTGTGCCAGAGACTTGGGAGATGCAACTTGGAATAAGTATAAGTCTTCTTTCCTCCGATCTTGGACCTCAAGTTGAATCCTCAAGCCACCAACACTTCTGGTTTACAGTTGCCCTGCAGGCCTGACTGGGAGAATTAATTTTTAAAGACTCTTAGTCTACAGTAGATCTGAGCAGACATAACTTTATGCTTCACAGAGTTCCAGCCAGGCTTGGGGGGAAAGAAGGTGTCTGTGTAGGTATAAAACCAGCACTGAGGCCATAGCCATCCTCTCTAAAGAAGACTTTTGGCATACTGAAGACCCTGTCATCTCAGAGTCTGATGTCATCTGACAGCCTGCAGTTTTAGTGAAAGGACTGCTGATGTATTTGGCTTCTGTTTAGGATTATGAAGCAGACTTGATTCTGTGATTTGCCATGAATTATTCAAGATCAACAAGACTAAATTAATCACATTCAGACCAGACGTCATTTAACAGCCGTACAACAGATATGCTTAGTGGGATTTATGAAGAAGTGCCCATTAATTTTCTCAAGATTAAGGATGTGTCTGGAAAGCTTTCTTTCAAAACTTTGAGGTACTTGCTCACATAGTGTGTTTAGTCTGAGATAGTATAGCACATGTAAATAAAAACTCTTAGAACAGTGTTCGCTTTGGACACAGAAGCATGATACAAAAATAGCACACCACAAAACATTTACATATGCTAAATGTCAGTTTGAAACATGGAGTGTGTACGGGAATCATTTCTGAGTTCAGCATGAAAATAATGACCTTGTCACTGCAGTAAATTCCTTTATCTTCACAAATTATTGTATTCTCAGAATGTTTTAGTGCATGCAGCCCATGCAACAAGAAGTATCAGAGCAACACCATCAGGTACTATATAAAAAAAGTATATTTGTTGCCATGTTTCAGTGTATTCCATAACACACCCAGACTATTTTTCTTCAAACTACATCTTCATCCTAGAGGGTACTTGTAGAAGGGAATGACCAAAATAAAAAAACAAATCTGTGATCTTTCTGTACTGATGTTTAGATTTGTAGTTGGTGTTTGTGTCATATTACAAGGGAAGTAAGGAGTGCCAGTACTGGTATACCACCAAAAATTGTTATAAAATCAGGTCTGGGTTTGTTGGAACTCATCTGAGCAGCAGTGGGCTGCGACTAACTGATGACAAAAGTGTCTGGGTAGATCCAACCAAATTCCACATGATACCAAATGTGAGAAGCTAAGACAAAACTGACTGAACACTACATTCATCATCCTGGTATGCTCTACCTCAGCTTACTTTGGTATAGGCTCAGGTTTCCTTTAATTTACATCCAGCTCCAAGAGCCCTCCTTTAGGCCATTTCAATAACTGAATCTCTGGAACAGAGCTCAAGGTACATTTTTTTTCACTTAGCTGTACCTTAAAAAGAGCTTGTGAACTGCAAATATCGGGATAAAGCTAGGGAGATGCTTGTTTGGCTAGGGTGCCAGTGTTTTAATAGCGAGAGATTTTTTCAAAATGAGGGAAATTTCAGGCACTATCAAAACGTTCTTTGAAGTGTCTTTTTACTCGCAGTCTGGCATGGAGCACACTCCATGAAGGAAGCCAAGATTCGGGCCTTTTCTCTGGCGTGCATGTACATTGGAAATAAAAACACACTGTTTACTTCAGTCACTGGTGATGCCCTTAGGGAGAATTAAATAAAGCAAGCACCAGAGCTGGTGAGTTCCACATAAAACAGCAGGGAAAGGATGGGAGGTTGCAGAGGAAGAGCTAGTCGGAAGTGGGATGGCCCAAACCAGTCGAGATAATGCTTCCTGGGGTGTAATCACTGGGTGATATGCAAAGGCAAGAGCACCCCACCTCTTATTTCCTTGACAAGAGTACATTTTTTGCACTGATGGGCTAGTAAATCCCTTTAACTCTTTCAAGCTTAAAAGGAGTTTTTCTTACTTTTAAGCCTTCTAAAATCAATTACACTTTTCCTGGTTAAAAAACACTACCTTATCTGTCTTAAGTCATTAATGGATACTATTTACGACTCTTTACAGACACTGTTGGGGGCTGACCTCACAACACAGTAGTTAACATGAAATACAAGTAGATTCTGGATGCCCCAGGCTTCTGTTCGTTCTTTAATTAAATTATAAATTGGTGAGAAGAGACAAAAGGAAAAAAAGCTTCTGAACTGGATAAACCTTAAAAAGTGGATTCTGTTCTGTTTTATGATTGTTTTAATGATCTTTGTGAACTGAACTTGCACTTGGGATAAAGTCTTTGCTAGGGTGTAAAAGTCCAGTTGGCACCCATTAAAGCTGATCTTAGTCCTGCAATGCAAAGGGACGCCAGTGGCTATACGGGCAGGGGGAGTGGAAAGAATTAATTTCACTTCAGACTCTTGCATTTCTTGGCCTGATTTACAATGTTAAGATACTGAATGGATGTACCCAGCTCAGTTACCTGTTTCTTATTTCAGCAGCACAGGAGGGAAACCAGTAGTTAGGCAGCAAAATAACAATTGCTCTGTATTTATAACGTATACTTCAGTAGCAAACCTTATTTCACTGTTATTTGAGTTAATGGAATTTTGTCACGTATTGACAGAAGGATATTTTTGAGTCATGGACTTTAAGAAGGTATAAACTGGATTAGTGGATGTCTGTATAAATGAGATGAATAGCAACATATTTATGGCTAATTCACATAACTAATTTTCTGTAGAAAATGGTGAAACACATTGGAAAGCAAAGCGACAGCATGGAACATGTATTTGGGTATAAGGACAGAAAGTTAGCTGGGTGTGTACTTAGCCTAAAGAGCGAATAATTCTCAAACACAGAAAAAAGGTAGAAGAAAACCTTGAGAGTATTTGAAGTGTTTCTGCCTTATGAATAAAAAGAAAACTTAAAACTAATGAAAAATACATAGAGGTTACCTAACTTATGTGATATTTGGTTATTATTAATTTTTCTAGATCACTAACTGTTTTTTGACAACATTGAACTGTCTTATAGACTTTATTCAGTAGGTGATTAAAACATCTGAATGATCTCTTCCCAGTGTTTTTTCATATGCTTTCTAGGTTAAAACAATAAGAGCTCTGAGCAGCAGTCTGTCAGCTTGAACCTTTCCTGACTTTAAAGATATGTGGTATTTTTTAAATTTTATTTTATAACCAGGTAAATAAGCATTTGGTTTTCTAGTTTCAAATTTCTAGACTTTTCCCATATAACCTATCATTACAATGGTGAATCATTCCTTATAACATTTTTCAGGAGGAATCATCATGTGTTTCCAAAGCCAGACTATGACTATCAGAAGACCTGTCTGCACAGCTCCATGTTTGAGTACAAGCCCAGGTACTTTTATTTGTATGGTATACTAAGATTCCTCCTTCTGACATGTAAAATTAATATATTAATTTTAATATATTCGTAGAAGGCGCCTTAGAATAGTAAATTGTGTTACTGTATACTTAGGCTGGGGAAATGTAATTTAATTACTTTTCTGGGAATAACTCCTTTCTTATTTGTATGATGGAAGAAGTGTGTGATGGAATAGTTATAATCATAAACAAATGCCCTGTAATTAACCTACAGATAAGTAGGGGTCTGTGGCTGACAAAAGGCACATTGACATTTATATACCTGACTAGTCCACCATTAGATGTTTATTTTCAGTGTGTGTTTAGTGGGATTGCTTGTCTGGGTAGTGACAGGACAACACATTTTCCCACCTACTCATCTCATGGTCCCTATTTACTTCTCTTGTGTAGCATTCAGCTAATTTTGATGGGCAGGGTTGCTGGCGGCGTTAACAAATGCCCACTCTGTGGAGAAAATAAGAAATATCTCTAAAGTTGAGAGAGACTGACACATTTTTTCCTTGTTTCTTGTACAGATGTAATAGGGGAATCAGAAATCACAATAACAGTGTGGAAAAATGCATAAATTTAGGAATGAAAAAATTTTAGAAGAGTCAAAAACTGTGTAGAAAGAGCGTCCCATGACTATCCCAAATTTCTTTTAGTAACAGCTGAAGCAGTGTGGTGGTTTCCAAGCTGTTACACTTTAAGGTGTAGTATTTCCTACTGTTTCTTAGTACTCTACATTTTCTGTACAGGAGTATGCTTGTAAAATGTGGATAATGGAAACTAAAGTAGTGCACAATTATGAACAAATTTTCCTTTGTTATTTATTTACTACTTCTCTGTATGGAAGTAGTTTTCCCTCAAAGAAAAAAAAAAAAAAAAGAAAGAAAAGAAAATTCTCTTCTTTATGAAAAAGAAAGGAAAACCCTGACAAAATGTGTGAGAAATGGATATTCTCTCAAATGGGATTTACACCTCAAGTTGATGAAATTTACACCTGTGCTGAATGCCGATATGAGACTTGTAGACTTTTTGAGAACTATTTAAGATTTTCTGTGAGGAATCTCTGAAGAGAGATAACTCTCAGCCTAATAACTGGAATTATGTCCAAATTTTCTACAAAATCTCCTTTTCTTAAATGCCTGGCACTATGTTTTAACTATTTTTGATGATATGACAACTTTCTTGATAGTTGTCTTCAGAAAAAATAATCCTCAGATTCTTTATTTGTTTCATCATGAACTTTGTAGAATTTATTTTTATTTTTACTTTTTTGAAATTTAGGCAATATCTTGCATAGCATACAGACTCAATATATCAAATGAGGGGGTCTGGGTCTGGTTGTAGAGTCCAAAATAGAATTGTGTGAAAATCCAACATTATTTTTTGCTGTTTGGAATGCAGTGTGACCACCTGGACATGAGATTTAAGAACTGTAGATAGGCAAAAGTATTCTGGGAAATGTAAGCAAAGAAGTAGATGAAAGATCATCAGTTTTTACATGTAAAGAATAAGGGTCTTTGCATATGTAGGTTGCTTTTTCTTTAGATCGCTATTACTACATTGATGTTATATATCACTACAAATGCTGATAATAAGAACAGTCAATCAATCAAGCAGTCCTATTTCATGTTACTGCATACTGTATTTTCAGTCTTACATCTTTTTGTTTATCTGTAAAAGAAAACGTCATGATCTTCTGCTTCTTGCCTAAAGCTTCCAACTCAGCAGCATTGTTGTACTTAGGAAAAAGACAAGAAGTTTATGCCAGAGCTGCCTTCTTTCAAGAGCTTCCAGAGGCATTTAATCACCTTTTTTCTGCTTCTTGATCTCCAAGAGACCCATATTTCCCCTCCTGTAGATTCAAGATGTCTTAGCCAAGAGGTGGGGAATTTTTCAGGTCTGCAGCTGCCTCCAGACAGGGGAACGAGAAGACAGCTGTGGGTTATCTGAGGACTTATTTTCGTCAAGAAAGGAAAAAAGACTTTAAAGGAGCAGAGGATTCTCTGCCATGCAGATTGTATATATGGAAATATGGAATGATGAAATAGTCCCTAGGATTTTAATTAATGAAAATATTCAATAATGAAATAAGCTCTGTACATAGTGAGCAAGAGTATGCAGTAAATAGTGTACTCGGGAAGAGTATGCAGTATGTAGCATTTCTGGGAATTCACCTGAAAAGGAGGAAAATAGTCTTTGGACAGGAATACTGGTTTATATCCACTATGGATATAAAGTTTTTCCATTTCTACCAAGTTCTAATTAATTTGAGAGTGATCCACTGTGGAAGAGAACTGTAGAATATCACCTAAAGATAATTTGATTTCTGGCAATTATCAGGTGATGATGAACAACCCTGACACAAGCAAAGAAGCAGAGAGGAAACAGAGCACTATATGGAGGTAAGGGGAGGGAGCTGTACTCTCCCTGTTTCTTGAAAACAGGTTTGAAATTCTGAGATGGAAGTGTTCATCCACTGCATGACCTACACTAACCAGTCATCACAACAGAGGAAGAAGAGGAGAATATTTTGGTAGCTGAATTCTCCAAGGAGACTTTCAGAACTCAGAATTTTGTAGTTTCTCCTTGACCAAGCATAGTAACAGACCCACTTATCTCCTTCAAAAGGGGAGAATGCTTTCAGTTTTTCCTTTTTTCCTATAATAATGCTGCAGATTACTTGGTTAGCAGGAAAAGTTATTGGGTTACAAAGCTTTAGTTACAGTGGCTCAGACTGATGCTTTGCAAGGATCTGTGTCAACTCTTGTGTCTGGCTATTATTTCAGTAGGATTCACAGAGGTCATTAACAAAGCCTACCATCATTATTCTAGCTTTTATCTTGGTTATCTGTTGAGCCTCTCATCAAGGGATGAGATCATACTTTCCCATAATCTCACTCAAGGATAAGTACTTGCCAAATATATGCTACTAGATCTGTATAAGCAATGCAAAGTGCTTCTAATTTTTCCTTGTAAACACCTCATCAGATATTCTAGAAAAAAAAATATTCAACTATGCAGCTGTCCTGAAATGCCCTGACTATGGAGATAATAGTTTTATCAGAGGTAGGACACAGTTCCATCTGCTTCTGTCAGGCTGATTTACAGAACAGAAAATGTTTCTGTTCTTTCATTTTTCCTCCCAGAGATTACCACACCTATTAATAAAATGCACATTTCTGGGCATTTTTTCTCCATTATTAAAGGTTAATGAAACAGCATGAAAGCATCATTACTCTGTTAAATTTCAAGAACACTCTGAACATAGCTTGCTTCAAAAAGAAGACACTACCTTTTCATTTTTCCATAAGTCAGGCAAAAGCTGAGATTTGTTGTATCCTTCTGTCACATAGTAACGAGACAAGAGTTACCAGAAAGAAATTTCAAAAAATAAGACCATGATCTCAGGAGAGAATTCTGTTTCCTCGGTAGGACTTACTTCCTTATCAATCAGATTCTAGCACTTGTTCTGAGTGTTTCGGTCAAAATAGTTATGATGGCAAAATACTATTAAAAACTGCTATGTCATTGTGGGGAATGGGAGTTTAGAATTTTTTACAGAAAAAACATTCAGAAATTACAAGAACACACAACAAGACACAAAATATGTATAATCTTAGGATATTGTACAGTGGATCAGAAGAGACATAATATATTTTGCACATTCATTCACTGAACTTGACCTTTGAAGACCCAAAGACACTTAAAATAGATGCCTGTGTTTTAGACTTACTCAATGGCAAGTACAACTTCAAGAGAAGGAAACACTCAGTGGCAGCCAATATTCCATGTCACAAAAGGCTAGTTCCAGGAATCAGATGAAGGCAAGTTGTTGAGTAGAATTGCAGTCCCAGTTAAGCATTTCAGAGTGCCTGGGGATATGAAAAAGACTGTATATCTAGGAACATTACTTTTATCTTCGTTTACTGTTCTGTTGCAACTTAGCAAATTTCTGTAATGATGGCATAGTCTGAAGTGTATATATAAAGTTATGAACATTTTTAAAATATACAGTATAAAACAGTAAGTATACAATTCCTTATCCTTCTTCTCGGCTCTCATCACCTCTGGAAGAATGCTCCTGCTTCCATTTCCTGGTTTAACATTTGGATCTCAGACTTTTTTTTTCCCTTTTCTTTTTTCTTTCATGAATAGGCTTGTGTAATTTCTTTGGGTCTCATTTTTTCTGCTTCATATAGGCTTATGTAGGCCAAGCAAATCCATCTGTAAAACACTAGATAAGTACAAAGTTAACTGTCAGATTCAGAATTCTGTTCTTCCAAATAGGCATTGTCTGTCATCTGGTTTTCATGTTCTATTAAATCTCTTCTGAAACCTATGAGTGCCAATTTTTAATACAAAATATGCAATTTTTTCAAAGCATGTATTTTTGAATCATGAAGCTGAGGTGTGGTTCAAAGTACATGCTTCTCTTTTCTTACACAGATATTTTACAGGTACTTTATATTAATTTCTTTCATGTTTCCTGAGGTAGAAATAGTTGAAGTTAATGCAACATTTGCAAGAAACAAAATTAGGTTGTCCTTGTGCTCTTCGGTGGTAATTGCTGTTTGTTGATGTCCCAGTTGAAATATCACAGATTTTAGAAATTAAAGGGAACGGCCTATTCTATAAGGGCTAAAGTTACTAAGGCAGACCCACCACCTTGTTTAGGAAGTGCATGTGTCTTTGGGTATGGCCACCTGTCATCAACTCTACCTACACCACTGCAATTTCAATGGAACTGTAGCTTAACAAGACTTCTGTGAACATATTGTTATATACACTTATATTTTTTCAACAAGTATTCACTAAAGTCAATGGTCGTGTTAAAATAAATTAGGTACATATATGTGTATATATATATATATATGTGTGTGTAACCACATCTGAACTGGAGAATCCAATAATACTGTCTTTACTAGTATTTTTTTAATAGTATCTTTACTACCAGAATTTTCTCATGATGTACCATATGGTCACATCTTTAATACTGCCCGTTCATGTGCTATGTCCTTGGCAACATCTTTAGTAGAATGGGCTGGCGTGTCCTAATTAAGTATCTATGTGGACACAAAATACACCTTGGTGGAGAAAGATGCTGCACATGAAAATATTCCCTCAGCCATATGGAGGGACATTAAAACACACTTACATTGTTCGCTATCCTCTTCAATATTCACCTGGAGGGACCATTTTCCAAGACACGAAAATAGTACAGAGTTTGGCTTTTGCAGTTAAACTTTGACCTTTTGTACAATGTGTATTTACCAATTTACCAACAGGACCATTCAGGATTCTGTAGTAATGCCCTGAGACACATCTATGATTGTTGCTTTTTCTCCCTTTGTGTGAAGGTTTGCTGTTGGAAAAATGATGCGGGTGTGATGGGCAACAACTCTGCCCCATTAGAGACTGTGCTCCATAAAGGGAGATTACTCTGTAATGGGAGATCACTCTGCAGTGGGAAAATGCCTGTTGTGAACTCACACGCATTAGAGTCTTTCTGCTAGCTAGGAATGGAATTCAAATAAAAATAACTTTCCTTCCCCTACCCCCTTCTTTCAGTACTCCTTGAGTAGCTCTCTTGGGATATCAGTATTTTGCTATGTTAAAGAAATATCAGCCCTCTTTTGAGGATGATTATGACAGTAAGTAATGGGATAGACAGAAAGGACAGGTAACACTGTAATAGGAAAAAAAAAAAAGTGTGCTAATATGACAAGCAGCCCTCACAGTTCCTCATTTACCTAGCCTTTGCTTGGCTATTATCTGTTCTGTCTATCCGCATCTGTTCTAAGCTGGATCTTATGCAAGATGAAATTATGGGGAGATGAATCCTACTTTTTGAAGGCTGTGAATGAAAAAAGTCACATTTGTAGCATCAGCTAGCAGGATGGAGTTAGTCATGCCTTGTGCTGTACCCACTTAAGTATTCTCTGCTTCATTCTAGTTTGAAAAGCATACATAAACTACCATTCAACAATTGTCCCAGTGAGTCTTCAAAAGATGTCATCTTCTTGCAAACGAAGTAAGGGAACCTAAAAATCCAGTATCAGCAGTATTCTTTTGGATATTAGACTTGCAGTTGGTTACAGTCCACTTAACTTCCCTGAAATAATTCAGGCTGCTTCCAAGACTATTTGTAAGCCAACTGTTTCACATATTAGGTGCAACAGTTTTTCTTCACTTGCTTTCCACTAGCATGATTATTTCTTATTAAAAAAAAATAATAAAATAAAAAAGACTTAAAGCACTACTCCACTGCTCTCTTAGGTTTTATAAAAGATTATTGTTGTAAGAAACATCAGGTTCAAAAAGGCAAAGAGATTGTTTTTCATCAGCATCATGACAGCTTGTAGAAAAAAATAATCCAGAGGAAAGACTTACAGAAAAGAAGAAAAGCACAATTTTATCACTGAATTTTGTTTACAAGCTGATAAACAGAACTCTTATCTGGCCTTTGGAATCTCTCACTATGTTTAGTGGAGAATGAGCACACTTCCAGTCTCTGCTGCAGATATTGAAGGTCTGCATGTAAACGGGGTCACGTACACAAGAAAGCACTCTTGCTCTTTTCTGTTTGTAATGGATACTGAAGTTGACACAGATGGTAGTAATAAGAAGGCAAACTCCAAGGCTGCCGACTGCGTCAGTCCTAGGTCTTTCAACACATCTCATCTGAAATGATAACTATAACTGCTCTTCATTGTGTACTACCACTGTGCCACACATCTTTTAAAAATATGAAGAAAATTATTTGGAGGACTTACTCTACTGAAGCATTGTTGGGGAAGAAAAGGTATATGCAATGTTTGAACTTCTTTTTAAATTGAGGTTGTCACAGTTTTAATGCTTCCCAGCAATTACTTCTTTTCAAAGTTGAATTGAAAGTTGAACTAAAGTTTACATTTTAGCTCATTCTCCCACTGTGGCTTGTGTTATCTAAGTGTCAGCTGTTCAGCCCTGCAGTGCAGTACAGCAATGGAAAAGGCAGGAGTGAGTGATACATTCCAGGTGTATACTCTCTGGATGAGAGTAAATGGGAATCTGCTCAGTGTAGACAAACTACTCTCTTTCAGGTTTTAAATAGAAACGTGTCAAATAAGCATAAAATTACCTGGAAAAAAGGGTTTAGAATATGGCTTTTTAGGTACCCTGAGAGGTTTTAATAGAACTGTGGCTGGCTGAAAGTGTTTTAAAGTGTTTTGCACTTGAAAAGCCTTTGCATCACTAGGCATGCATAGAGAAACCATCAGCAGAATGAAAATGGGATTCTTCCTTTAGTGTCAACACCAACATTTTTATTAATGCTAGGATTGTACTGACTCAGTGCATACTTGGTGTCACTGGTTTAAATTACTTGTATGCTTTATGTTATATTTTTTCTTTGTGTTTTATCTTATGTTTTCCTGGGACTAATGTGAACCACATCTTTAGAGTTAGTGTCTAGGTACTGCTTATAGTGGTGCAAGAAATCCCTATTCCTTATTTTTTTGAAACGTCTTTCTAACCCTGTTTACTCAGATGCTTTTCTGACTCCTACAAAAAAAAGGTCACTTCTCAGTGAATTCTCTTCTCCACCTCGTATGTAGCAAGTGTTGCATATAGATATGTATAAATACATAAAAATATATGTATATGAATACACACCCCCCAAAATAAGCTGAGAATCAGCTGTGACTGTGGTTCATTCATACCAAGTACATGAGCTGTGCTGGAGCTGGGGCCAGCATGCTGAATCACTCCCTGCCTCCCAGAGTCCCCTACTGGGACGTTGTCTTGGAGACCGAGTGGCGAAGGTTGAATTGCCCCCTGAGGAGGGGGAAGTGGGGTCTCATGCCTTACTTCGGGGGCGCGATTTTCTTTGCTGTGTACAAAAGGCAGGACACCCCAATACTACTGTATTTTCTGCTAACCGTGATTATGAGAAGGCAATGGCTGCACAGGGATACCTGCTCTGGTGGGAGATGTACATGTTAGGAGTGTTCCAAAGGTACTCACCTGGTTGATCCTCTGGGCTGAAGAAGTGCCCTGCTGGGGTGCTGTTAGGCTGACACGTCAAGCAGCTCCCAAAGGTCTCAGCCCAGTGGAGGCCAAGCACGTTTAGATCTGTGAGTGGCAGCAGAACATAATGTCTGGATCTGAACTTTAGACACTGGCATCTCAGTTCTGTTCAAAATGCATGATAGGTATTTCATTATATTTTAGATTTAGCCTCTTGTCCTTTATGAAATATTTAGTACACATTGGGAAAAAACAAAATAAATCTCGTTATTTTCTCTCTGGTTACCTCCATGAACTCTGTGAATTCAGATACAATATAATGAACTTCTATAAGCGGAGAACACATGCTGTCTTCTATGGAAGAACATCCTACCACTAACTTTCACTTTCATAGTTTTCACTTCTAATCTTGCATCCAACCATGAAAGTATTAATGAAGAAGCAAGCAAATCAAGAGCTTTCACATTCATGTCTGCTTTGAATGAAGTATGTAAAAAAATCTTCAAACAGTTTTTAATTTCCCTGTGCAATTATTTGTCTTTCTCCTTCTCTGTTACCTTTCTTTTCTGATGAAGGCTAACTCATAACAGTGCTTAAGCTTGAGCTCAGATTTAAATTTGTGGATATTTCCAATCACTGTGTAAATTAAGTATTTACTAAATTGAAAGCTTGAATGATGACAGTTTTATTTTTTCATTACCCCAAAATGCGTCATGTGCGCTGTGCAGTAAGAATCTACTTACAGAGAATGAGCATGTGTGAACTGCTTATGAAATAGTTTTAACCAACACAAAATAATGTACTTTGTTTGTTAAGTGTTTGCTAATGTGTTATGGTCCTTACCAGAGTAACTTCTATTTATTTTTTATTATTTACAAGCAAGTGACCAAATGTTGGAAAGTGTTTTTCTTTTCATCTACATGTACCTTGAAATTGTTCTTCTTCATGCTGCATATCTCTCTACTGCTTTATCTTTTTTATTTATTTTCCATTATGTGAGGAAACACTTCACTGAAATAATACTTTCTTCTTGCATCTAGAAATGGAACTAATGCCATTACAAACATAACTATAAAATGCAGAAGCAAGATTTTAGGTGTCAGTCTTACAGAAAACAGATGAGTGTGGTGGTTAGGAAGTGTGTCTTTTATTGGAACTTTACACGAGAGCCCTTTACCTAATGCACTGAAAAGTTTCCCAGTAAAAAGAATCCAAATCAGAGCACTTTGCAGTAGAACAAGGTGAATAACCTTGCAGACATCAGGGTTGAATATAAAGACTGTGCACTGTAGGAATTAAACGATCACATGCGTTAGATTCCCGCAGTTGCAAGCAACAATTTAGCAGAAACTGCCAATGGTTATTTTTGTCCTTGATTTTTATTTCCAGCAGGTGGCTCCTCCTTGTAATGGTGAGGGACTCCTAAAAGACAGAGTGGAAATAGTGAGTGTATAAATACTCTCCCAGGTCTTTTAAAATTAAATGGACATTCCTGAAGCTTAAAATATCCTTTAAGCATGCATTTACAATTTTATTTAAAGGTAAAGGCTGCTTTTCAGGAACTCCATTTGCTACAATTAGATTGACATGCTAATACTGCTAACTATTAATGGTTCAAGTGGCTTTGAGGAAGATATTACAGCTAAGATAATTTTGTAAAATATTTCTTAAAATATTAGCCTAACACATATGATGAGTATGTATTTCCCACAACACCTTAAGATAAGGCATTTTCCCTAGGAGGGTGCAGTGGCAAAGTGTCCCATTAAAAAACAAACAAACAAACCCACAAAACCCCACAAAAACCTCAACCATTAAAATGTCGCCCCATGCGAAGTCCAGGACAACTGTATGGAAGAGAGCCAATGTAAGACAAAAGACATTCAAAGACTTCAGGGGAGGTCACAGGAAATGTCGCCTACCTTGAACTTGATTATAATCAGTTCTAATTGTTACAAGGCTCATGTTGTTTTTAACGAATGCAATAATAAAATATCAGCTTCATGGAACTTGAACCAAATGTTGCCTTTAATATGAGAGGACTCTCCATGGAGATTGTGTTGATTGCATAGTAAATGTGACTTGTCTTCTTTAGTTTGAAATAGCTGCACTAAACATTATTGGAATGCTTAATATTGATACTGATAAGAAGATAAAAATAACTTTCTCATTAAGCAAAATAAAAAGATTATAGTTGATTCTGTAATGGGTTTCTATATTTTAGAAAATAATTTTCTTTTTCTTTGTTACTTTAAATGATCATTATTATTAATATTATTAACTTTTGCAAGTTTAAGCACTAAAAATCCATTTTAATGGTTACAGCTTTCAGTTCAGAACAGCTATATGGCGTGTGACAGTCAGCTGGAACTCTTCCAAACATGCCACACTTGGTATACTGGGCGAAATTTTGAACTCAAATAAATTCCTTTGAGACACTCCAAATGCCCATGAATGCTGTTCTTCTGAACTAGGTTCTTTTCTTTTTGTGGTCCACCCTGGTGTATTGGGCAGTAAGGGGGGCAGATGGGTTTGGAGAATCCCACATGAGAGGCAGGGTTTTTTAAAGCTTCCTACAAAATAAAGCTTACACAGAATTATGTATCTCTACTGTAGAATTTATAACTAGGCTTGAAATACCCTTCTAGGTGATCAATCCCTCATAGCTTCTATATGTGTTTTTTTCACAGGGTTGTGTACACCACACTTTTCCATGGGCAGAATGCACATATGACTTTTTCCTGTTCCTTTTTATGTCCTCATTATCAAGCCCCAGGTGAGAAGTGGTTACACTTGGTTCATGTAATTCTCTTATTTTTAAGGTGAGTCTTAACTTCCAGTCCCACCTTGGCTCCCAGTTTCCTATGACATATGCTCGTATACTACAGTTCTCTTCTCCAATAGACTGGGAGGCTGGTGATCTGTGGTCAAAATGCCATTTGCAACAAAGCATATGGATGAACTCATTGATCTTAAAGATCTTTTCAAACCTAAATGACTCTATGATTCTACTATTCTATCACTCAACCAAACAATCATTTAAGAGAAACTGTGAATGGCAAACCGGATCTGAGCAGGCCTATGGAGACAGCCTATTCTTCCAAAGCAAATGTATCTCATTCTGTTGGTTTCTCACACTCTGCATAAGCTTACCCAGACAACTTCTCAAGTGTAATTCTCTTCTCCTTTTGAGAAACTTCCGACAGTTCACTATTGCATTTTTTTCTGCAGATCCAGAGCCTGGCAGAACACACTTGTGTCTTTGAAAGCAGGATACATAGTTTCTGATGCTCATGGATCTGTTCATTGTCTTTCAAGTACAGTTGGATATCTTGAGGGATCCTTTCATGTTTTTCTTGTTTTGGTTCTTTAGGGGTTTTTTTTTGTGCGTGTGTGTGTGTGTGCACATGTGTTGACGTCTTGTTTGGTTTGTGGGGTTTGGGTTGGTTTGTTTGTATGTTTTTTCCATGGCATATTAAGACAGTACTGTCATTTTTGGAACATTTAGAAATGTTTCCATTTATAAACAACTTCTCCATTGTAGTGCCTGTAATGGTTAGCTTCACAGTAGTCCAAGTAAATCTGTGTGATCTACAGTCAGCTCACTCATTGTAGTGAGGTCTTAGTAGCTTTTATTGCAACTAAATATTAGTGCTGCTGAGTATCAGCACAATCTGAGTGTTGAAAAAAGGCTCTTTTTTGGAAATGCCGTGGAATACACTTGAACTCCTATTGTAACTGAGTTACGTTAGACTTTCTAATGCATTAAAGGTGTCCCCTGCCACTTCCCTTTTTATTTACTGTTTGATTAAAAAAATGGGTGCTGAGCATTTCTGGGATGAGATGAAATGCAAACCTGGTTATAAATTGATTTGTACAGTCTTCATTTTCTTGGCTGTGGTAAATTTAACAGTTGTTTATTGGTCCCTGGGTTCCATTGATTAGCATTCCTCCTGCTCACACCCACTAGGGCCCCACGGCTGCAAAGCCCTTGTTTTAACTTTGTGCACCTGAGGAGGCCATTAAGCCATGGTTTGTGATTCTCTCCAGAATGAAGGCCAAAGTGCAAATGCCATTTGCATTTGGGTAATCTGGTCACCTGACAAAACCAAACAGCTGCATTTTCTGTATTTTTATAACAGTAGCCCTCTGTCTCTACTTTTCAATATATACCTTAGAAGTAATAGTCAGAAATTCGAGGATTCTAGTTTAGCAGTATTCAGGCTACCAATGGTGACAGCAGGAAAGAATAGCACTGACAACATCAGTAAAAACTATTTTTCAGCTGAAAAGCCATGAGCTCACAAAAGCAATTTGTAACATGACAAATACATAGGTTCACATGAAAGTCATGAACTAGCCCATTTTTTTGCCAGTTTGGCTCTTACCCTGTTTACCTTGCTATTGCACACTGTTCTTGTCCGAGGGCTCAAGCTGCATGCTGCAGAGGAACTCTTGACCTCCTGAGCACTCTGGTTTGTTCCTGCTTTGAAGCAGCCTGTTAACATCAGCTCAAAGGAGTGGCAGTCAGCTTGAGAGATGCATCAGGGAGGAGTCATATCTGCCGCCAAAATATTTCCAGGAACTGAAGATGAAAACCGGATGGCAAAGGACTTCTACAGCTGGAGAAGATGATTTTAACTTTAGATATATTTGTTACGGCTCATAAGAGCGGGATCAGTGTCGAGAATCTGCTACTGGCAAGGAGAAGGCAGGGGCAGAAGATTTTAATTATAAACATATTTATTGACAAGGAGTGCAGAGACATCATTGGGAGAAAGAAAGTTTTCATTTTTAACACATGTGCATTATTAATCATGAATGATACTAGGGTTACAAATGGGAATCTGCCTGGAGGCAGAGGGCAGAAGAGATGATTTTTATTAGACATACTGAGCCAATTCCTGTCGTCTGACATATGCACACAGCTTCCATTGAACTCCATGGGAGGCCTACACTTGCATTGCAGGGCATAGTTGTGCTCTGCACGTTCCATACGTATTAATCCTAATTATAAATAAAGTTCAAGGCAAGGCTGAGGGATATGTGATTGGCGCAGGGTTAGGGCCAAGGTACTCTACTTTATCAATATACATTTCCTAAGGTACCCTGTCTCTTAGCAGGCAATATAAAAAAAGATGTAATTCATGTGGTATGAATATATACTGATACATATTGTGTAATATTTCCTGTTATAAAACCTGTTACTATTCTTTTTGTTGCTTTTCAAAAGTTTTTAAAGGATGGTTAAAGCTAAAAATAAAGATTAAAACTCCTGGGAAGACCGTGAGCATTCCAGCATGGTGCTTACTGAAACACAAAAATACCCCCTAATGTAACAAAATCAAACAATTAAACAAAACTGTAATGATTACTATTATCATTGAATTTCTATCATCTGAACTGGTATGTTGTAGATCTGCTTTATATTATGTCTTTTGGATTGGTAATGTTTCTCTATGTTCCAGAGGAATCCTATTTCCGTGCTGTGAGACCGAGCTGTCCTTTGTGATTTTCTGTAAGTAAATTTTACAGTTTTACTAACTTTGTGGATTCAGCTGTTAGATCTATGCCTGAATATTTTCTAATTTGCTTGCCACATTTCAAGATATTTTGTTACATATTTTGTATATCTTATTTTAGACCTTATGGTCTAGTCTATCCTTTTGAGAAGTGGGCCTTCTTTCCAGGTCTTCTCTGCCTCTCATCATGCCACTGCTCTCCTCATAGTCATATTTGAATGCTCAGACTCTGTTTTCATCTATGTCCAGTGCTTGCTAAACTCAGGCCTCTCCTTCCTTGATAGTTCTACTCAGCTTTTAACACCTCATGTCCCTGAGCTGACTACTTTAAACTGTCTTCTTTAAGTAACTTTCCAGACTAGAGTAACTTCCACTGGTGAACCACAGATTATGAGATCTGTCAGAAAGAAAGTTGCTTTTTATCTTAAACCATTCCTGCAGATGGGTTTGCAAGACTTTGCTCTGTCCTTGTGTCAGCTAAGAAAGCTATCAGATTTCCTTAATTACTCTCTGTTTTGAGGACTGCATATCCTAATCTAACTATTCTGATCAAGATATTAATGCAAAGATAGTTTCCTGCTTACTCAGTCTCTCTATTCTTCTTCCTGTCTATGTATGGTTAAATCTTAATGTGAAATGATCTCAGGAAACATCGGCCACTCCTTTTTTTGGCCACCTCTTTCAGGGCATACAAAAATGCCTTCTTCCCAAGCAAACAGGTAAGAGAGTCAAGACAGCAACCTCCTCTGCTTCCTCAATGCTTCCTGCACCTGGTCACCTGTGTCATGTAGGAGAGTTTCAGGTGAAAGGAACCACTCTGGTTTTCTTCATGATGCAAGAGTGGAGACTTTCATAGCATTATGTGGGTTAGGATACCTCTTCTGCAGTTTAGTTCAGATCCTAAAGTAACTCATTTAAATGTATTCCTTTGCAGAAAAATCCTAGAATTTGCACTGTGTTCTGACTCGAGATCCAGCCACACATTTTCACCAAGGCAGTTTCTGGATTGCTGTGAGTTCTGAAGCCTTACTGAAATTTTTCCTCCAGATCAAAGATGCCAAATGAGGTTAATTTAATAGATATTATAGACAGATGTATGCATATATATTTCCAAATGCTTTGTTTAAAGAAACTCAATTCAAAACAGATGGAAATGAGAAATATCATACATACTTTTTCTGTGAAGAAGTCACTAAGCTTGCTTAAGGTCAGGTAGAAAAATCTCAGATTTCAGGGAAAAAAGAATAAAAACTTTAGCTGTTTTATAAACGATTGATGCACGTTATAGACAAGATGAAGTAGCCAAAAAAGAATTGAAACCAAAATATCAGGAGATGCCTTTGACCTGAGACCACACATCATATCTGTAGAGACTTTGATAAAGCTACTCCTTTTTCTGAGGGGGCAAATTTAACAAATGGAGGAAAAGAAATCAGAAAATGACATGATATTTTCTTTCAACACTTGGCCCTCACTCACTAAACAGTTTCTGTCCATGTTACAGACCTTTGCAGGTAGTACTAACTTGTAAAATGCAGGTAAAACTGCAGCTCTCTTTGATGTCTACATGAGTAAGAAGTATTTGTTAATTTCTAATTAGCAAAGATTGCAGACGCTGCATGATTTGACATAAAAGACCAGTATCAAAATAGAGTGTCCTTGTTTTGGCTGGGATACAGTTAATTTCCCTCCCAGTAGCTGCTGTGTTTTGGATATAGTACCAGAAGAATGTTGACAACTCTGATGTTCTCAGTTATTGCTATGAAATCAAGGATTCTTTCCAGTTTCTCATATTCAGCTGATGAGCAGATGCGCAGGAGGTGGGAGGGAGCACAGCCAGGCAGACAGCCAAGCTGGGCAATGGACATATTCCATACCATGGGCGTCATGCTCTGTTTATGAATGGTGGTTGGCTCAGGGGCAGGAATTTTTTTTCTCTTTCGTGTCCATGAGTTCAAATCCTCTCTTGTCCGTGAATTTGAACTTTTCCTGGAGTTTGGTCTTTTTCCAGGAGTTTGACGAGTTAAGAAAAATTCCTGACTTTGGCAAAATCCATTAAATTTGTGAGCTCTGGGAAATCTGTGGGTTCTGCGACCACTGCTTGGGCACTGGCTGTGAAATCAGTTATTGGGTGATGAGATAATTGCATTGTATACTGTTTGTTTTTCACATTCATAATTATAATTATTTTTATCATTATTAATGGCAGTAATATTAATATTATTAGTAGTATTTCTTTGTTGTCTTATTAAATTTTCTTTATCTCAATCCACAAGTTTTACCTTTTTGTCCTCTTCTCCTCCCCATCCCACTGAGGAGAAGGGGTAAGCGAGCGGCTGTCTAGTGTTTAGTTGCCAGCTGCTGGGTTAAACTAGAACATAAAGGAACATTTTATTTTCCCTTGTAGGAAAAATAATAGGAAATATACTTTATTTTAATGAAGAAATATATTTTAAATTGTGATTTATATGGCCTTTAACAGTAACTCTATTTATGCAATTGACAAGTGAAATACTATTTTAGCAATAAGCCTCTATTTTTAGGTCTTGCTACGGCTACACAGTCTCAAGGCTCCTATTGTGACTTGACTGGAGAGCACAAAGTGGTCATGAAGATCTCTCAGCTGTTTTCCATCCACCCCCTCCTCCCCATATGTTTTAGAATCAATTATTTAGGGACAATTTCTGACTCTGTGGGTATGTAATACATAATCTGAATGGTTTGACTTCCCTTGCATTCTCACATGTATGTTTATGATTATTCCATAACTGAATTTAGCCTGTCTAAATTTGGTCATAAGGTACCTAGTTGCTTTTTAAGCTCCCACTTTTAGGCCTACCTTTAATTATCTAGCAATTAGGCTGACACCACTCTTCTTTCTGCTGCTTTTCCTTTTTTTGACGCTTTTTTTCCTGGCTACCAAACAGCTCACGCAGGTGACCTGGGCTTGGGGCTTGCTCACTTACTGCAGTGGGCGAGAGGTGGGTTGAAGTCTCTAGACGGCAGGGAGCTGGCAGCCCAGTCCTTCTGATTTCTTAACATCTGCAGGCATTGCTTGGTGGAAGAGAAACACTCCTGTCATCACCACTGCAATGGCTGTTCAGCTGGCTGGTGCACTGAGTCACCAGGAAGAAGAACACAGACTACTGCGTAGTCAGCAGAGAGGGTTTCAGGGTTGTGGCTGCATGGCTAGTGTGACAATAAGGGAAAGCAGTCATGTTATCTAAAAAGTTGGGATCATGCTAAAAGGAGAGGGGCTTGGTTTTTAGAATATTATTTGGATATCCAATACAGTGTTTTCCTTATGATTGTTTCATTCAAGATTAACAGATTTTCTTTCTAAGCAAAGTTTTCAGCTAATGAAGATTACAAGTGACCAGTACAGTTCCTCACAAAATACTGAATAACATCAGTTGGGCTTGAATCAAGTTTTCTGTCTCCTGTTCCTGGATCCATGACTTTTAGTATTGAGATAGTCCAGTACTGAAGTCAAGGGAACTGTGTATGTTTAAACAAGGATATTTGCAGAGTTCAGCTCTGTAATCTAGCATGTTCAATAGTTACGAAAGTTTTGTTGGGAAGATGATGAATAGATTAACTCCTTGGTAATGCTATCCGAACATAACATGGTAAGCATACCCAGATGCTTATTTAATTAATAAACAATGCCATACTGTGCAGGAATTTTATTTAATAATCATTTAAATAAAGGCCATTAGAGAAAATAGCTAAAAAAAACTGAAGGTCATTTACCTAGGTCTTTCAAAATGCACTTTGTATCACACAGAGCACAGGAAAATATCACATATTATCTGGATTGTACTTGCACTCAAGTTGTTTTCCCACTTTCTGTAATGTTCTTTCAGAATGTTAAAAAGAAGAGTGAACTACATTAGCTCATTTACCTTGTTGATATTAGAGGTACATACCCAGAATGCTTTTGAGTAGTCTTTGGCATGAAAATCAGTTTTCTTCAAAGCCACTCTCAGGTTGCAACTGAAATCCTCCACGTGTAAACAACTTGAAATTCTTATGCTATATTGAAAACCCCTACTTTACCAAAGTACTTGTTCACTGACTAAGAGGATTTCGATACTTCCTGGAGATTAACTCAAATACTTTATGAATTGGAAATGATACCTGATTCACTTTTTAAAACTCAAATTTATAAAATTATAAAAAAGATAAATAAGAAATAATAATAAGAAATTACACAGTGTTCAGTTTAAATGTTAACCATTAACTGAAAGGGTAATATGAACAGATTCAATCTGAATTCTGAAGTATTTGATATCTGCAATTCAAATCCACTTCAAAACTTTAAATACGTATATTTTAAACCTTTTGTACAGCTGCAGTGATGACTTCATATTTTCAAGTGACAGCACATTTGATGATAGGGGTACAACATGGCTGAGTCATCAGTCAGATTTCAGAGGTAGTAGAAGCTATTCATAATGTTTCACTGAGCAAATCTCAGGAGACAGTAGTCCAAGTGCACACCGGAAGGCTGTGCTGCCATTCAGCGTGACCTGGACAGGCTGGAAAGTTGGGCAGAGAGGAACCTGATGAGGTTCAACAAAGGCAAATGCAGGGTCCTGCAGCTGGGGAGGAA
>Ga0065711_1035029_pt1 | contig 22908 bp, 13 predicted proteins | sample Hoacrofraction12_FD_59098 | JGI IMG/M metagenome (GOLD analysis project Ga0065711, IMG submission 59098) | Hoatzin crop microbial communities from Cojedes, Venezuela - Epithelial fraction 12 v2 (version 2) | ecosystem: Host-associated > Birds > Digestive system > Esophagus > Crop | place... | reverse complement strand
TTTTCATTTCCATTACTGTGTATCCCCTGAAAAAAAAAAAAAAAAAAGAGTGGCAGTTCTAATACTAAAGGGTCACTAGCAATAATTTAAAAAAAAAAAGGGATTGCTTTCAAGTGGGAATTCTCAATTCTCTGCACCTCTCCCTCCCTGTTAGTGCTCAGCACAATGATTGCCACAGGAACGTCACCACTTGCCAATAATACTATCACATTTGTTTCCTATTCTAAGCTAAAGAAAAAAAAAGTGGGGTGGGGGATGTTGGCAAATGCTAGCACTACCAGATTGCCAGAGTAAACAAGAGTGAATAGATGAGAATGATTTGGGGATTTAAAGAAAAGAGAGTCAAAGGCAATGTTTAGACAGTGAGAAAGAAATGGCTTCCTTATGAAACACCAAACTGGAGTAGAAATACTTCCATATTAAATGCTCAATGATGTGCTTCACAGGAGTACTTACTGTCCAAGTCAGCCAGTCTTTCATTTCCCTCTTTACTGTGGATGCAACAAGATGGCATTGGCACCGGGAGGTGCTCTCAAAGCAAAGGGGCTGACAGCAGCCAGGCAAGACTGGCAAGGTGACACATGGGCCTCTCCGTCCCCAGTCCCCGTCCCCACACCAGCAGCGCGGAGCCAGCAGACCCCAGCCCAGGCAGCCGCACGGGCAGCGAGAGTGGCAGGTGGCTCTGCGCCAGCTTGGTGCACATGGCAGCAGCAATGTGTGGAGCGGAGACGGAGGCTGGGGTGGTTAAATCAACATGTTCCATCTCACATTTGCGTAGGGCAACACAATCATCAGATTAATTACTAATTACAGTGGACTGCTCGTAAGTAGGTTCACAGCAATAATAATAATAATAAGACTAAAAGAAGCATTATTAGCATAGTTAATTATATGACCATTGGCGAGATTATTGATGGAGATACAAAATGCTGTTAAACAAGAAAGATATGTATGACATTGCTTAAGAGAAGCTTCCCTATTGCTTCATATCTTTTTAGATTTTTCTAATCATCTCATCTGTGTTCCAAAAGTGCAAAAAAACAGTAATTATCTCTGTTTGATCTTTGACTAACAATTGTTTATGAATCTAATGGAACAATGGCGCTTCTAAAATGTAAGTAAACACAGCAATCTTTATCAGCATAAAACCTTCAGCCACACCGGACTGGGTTATGGGAACCTGTTGTGTGATGAAAGCAAAAAAATAGTAATTTATTGGTTTAGTCATAATCCTTTCAGTAGTCCAGATTGCTGTTGCAAATTTGTTAAAAATCTGCTACCATTCACTGAGCAACAGTACACCACCTGAAGCAATAACATGGGTGGGGAATGTAAAGGAGCACTCGGATATTCATGTGTGGCATGAGTTAGACAAGGCCACAGAAAAGGAGCTGAGAACAATGTTGCACAAACCAGAGGGAGATTCCTGTTCTCCCACAGCGTATACGCAATTTAATCTCCAAACAGAGATTCAGTTTAGCTTTTCAAATGTATGAAAAAGAATTATTCACTCGGTAGTGGTCCACTTGCTCCAGTGGAGGACCTACTGCAAGGAGACACCATCTATATAAAACCACACTCCCATTTGAAAAGTGTTTGCATTAATACACACTATTTTCTCTTTAGTTTTTCGTTATTTTGTGCACTTGGCAATACATAGCTCACTGTTCACTCAGCCAGTTGGCCCATTGTTTAACATAGCAACTTCAAGAATAAATATTAATATTTTTAATCATCTAGTTTGGCAAAGGAACTGAGGAGCAGCTGCTGTGTGTACGGCTACCTTTAATTCATGTTCTGAAATAGGCTGGACTTGACTGCCTCCCTTTAAAAATATCCTGTTGGATTCTAACTTTGGCAACAGATACAATTACAGATTCTTGTTGAAAGGGAGACAGAACTGGGACAAAGTGACACAAATCTGTTTTCAGAGCAGCTCTCTGCAAACAAACAATCCTCCCAGGCGCTGCAAGGAAACGCAGCGCAGTACAAATGGGTGTATTAGCACGTTTCCCCAACATTGCATTTTGGTTGTGTTCTGATCACTTCATGCTAGTCATCACATTTTATGAACCTCACCCATGAAAACTAACATGCAAACCGAAATTTAGGACTCCTGACCTTTGACACAAAACAGCCATAGGTGTTCCCACAGCTGTTAAATAAACCTATGTTTATGGAGTCATAAATGTAGTGCAGGTGAGGTTTCCAGTGATGTAATAACAACTTCCATCGCTGCGCAGTTTGTCATTTATACAACAGTGTACCATCACCGGTGAATATTGTTTTACAATAACAGCGCAGGTTCCTTGGATTAAATCACTCTTTCTTCATTTATGAGTCATTTGACCTTTAACCTTCCAGAGGAAGATCAAACCACTTCTGAAGGCCCCACTCTTTTAGCCGAGGAGCACAACAGTTGGTTAGATAACTAAGGAGGTTGGTATGTGCCCCCGGGGTTTCACAAACAACTGTCCTAGATGTTTTATAAGATAATCTTAACATAATCATGTAGCCACAAATTGTCGTGTAAATTCCCAATTAAAAACACCAAATAGGAGCCATAAATCATGACACAACTGCCACCTTTTCAAGACTGAAATACAGTTTGAAAAGCAGTAGAGAAGCTCTTGTTTGTGCTTGTTCCAGCACTCAACAAGCCAACAGCAAAACAGTTCGTTTGATTTACAAGCGAGCAACAAGGTGGCAGGACAACTGAAACTGCTCAAAATTTAAACTAAGCAGCAATGAAGAACACCGCACTTGCAAAGCTGCTCCATCCTCCATTCAGGACTACACTGGTAAAAATGAGCGTTTGTGTTGGCATGGTTCCACACCCTCTCCTTGTCCCAAATTACACTAAACTGTAGCACACTCCTGTTGGAAGGATTGCTAGCAATCTAGGGTGTGGGAGGAGATTTTGCTTTAAAAAATGGCAGCTTAATTACAATACAAAATGTTAGACAAATAAATAGTCATTAAGGTCCTTGATTCATGGCTGATTGGCTTCTTTCCACAAACTTCAGCAAAGTTTGGATCAGACCTGAACTGAAGACATTATGCTGAGCCTGCGCATGGAGGGAACACCTCATCTGCCGCAACGCTTTGGCAGGGACCCAGCTGAGCTGCGGGTGACGACTCCCTGCTCGTCAGGACGTGGATTTCCAGCCTAGCTCATGGCACCAGAGGTGCCTCCAGCTGAGACAGCTGTTCTTCTCCTACCATCATCAAAAGTCAATACCTATTGCCTTTGCGAAGATCATTCTGTAGCGGTAACCTAAATTATTTTAGAATCAGGCCTTTGTGCAAAGCATCTCGGAAGCTTTCTCTTCACGTGCAGACTCACTCGCACATGTATGCAAACACACCCCTTCCCTGCAAAGTCCTTCCCTGCTCTGGCAGCCAGAAGAATGATCAGAATGGGTTTTATAGGTTGCGCATAAACAAAGCCAACAATTAATTAAAAACTTTTAAAGCATTCTGCAAATGTCTTCATTGCTGTCAACAAGCAGTCAACAAATGCAGATAGAGATTTTCTCCTCCTACTTCACACTTTCCATATTTCCCAATATTTGCCAGAATGTTGTGGTGACAGATGCAGACAATAGATGCTTTACTAAACATGTCCTTGATATCTGCCTAATCTCCTTTAATATATATCAATAACTTGGGCCAGTCCCATGTTATTGCTTCCCCAACATTGCTAGCACATCATGATCTGGAAGGAGCCATTTATTGCTCCAAGAATGTGACTCTCTTGCCCAACCAGTCAGGCCTCAAAATTATACTTGCTCATCCGTTTTAGCTTCTGCTCCCTCCAGTACCTAATACAAAAACGACTAAAATGAGAACTTGCAGCCACCATCTTGCAATATAGCATTCCTCCCAAACAATTCTCCACACTGCTACAATCTGGGCATTGGCAAATCCAAAGTTATGCAAATGTATTGTGGTCATTGATGAAATCCCTCCTCTAATCAAATTTTTCAAGCGCAAAATATAGTCATTCACGCTTGTGAGGTGCACAGGACTTGAATCCTCCGAAGGGAACCTCAGATATCTCAGAACAGAAGAGTTTTAGAATTGTACAGGGGACACCTTCCTCTGTGTTATCTCATAAAAGTTTGCACTTGGGACACAAGATAGAAACAAGTTGCATTGGCAGGAATGTGGAGAAGTCGGTAGTAAGAGGCATATGCTGAAGAAACAGCATGTTGAAGTGATGGGCAAGGCCAGATTCTCAGCCTGAGTAACCCAGACTGAAGTAGAGCTCAGGGGGTCACAGCTATTTCTTTTACCCCAGATTTCTCAAGTCAGCCCTGGCACCACAGGCCCTAAGCAAACAGCCTCAGATGGGGCAGCCCACAGTGAGGAAATGCTTGGATGTCTATCTAGGGTCCACATCTCACAAAGGAAAAACAAACCTGGCTAAAGGCTCCCTTGCTGTGACGCAGCAAGAGTTTGTGGTCCCTCAAAGCCAGCTGGAATGACCTGGCTCCCTAGTCGCGAAGCTGCCTTGATAACCTACTGCTGTGCAGTGCTCAACAGAGCAGCAGGAAGGCAAGCCTGAGGCTGAGCTCATCAGAAATGATCTCAGCTCCACCGCGCTGCTCTGAGCCATCCTCCTCCACCGCACAACAACTCCTCCTTCACTCTCCCAGGCATGGAGTGTGTGCTCATGTTAGCAAAATAGCCTCTTGCTTTATCTCAATACCTCTGTTTCTTCCCTCATCTTTTTTTTTTTTTTTAATTCATTTTGTCTTTATAACAGCTGTCAACTTCTCAGAGCACGATACTGACAGCCTCTCCTTTCCTCTCTGCCTTGTGACCATGGCCTGCAACAGAGATCTTGTGGAAACAATGGTAACATCTCACCCTCTCTGGCACTTTTGTCCAGCATGGTACTATGGCCAAATGTATCAAAGTTCCTGCATAAATACCTCCACAAGGCTCTTATCATCCTTTATTTTGGATAAATCCACTCAGATGTGGACATTTTCTATCTGCTTCTTCAGAGTGGCTGTTGCAGGAGTCACTAGGGACCCATACTTTGTGCTCCTTAGCAGTACCTGAAGTCTATGGGGACAGCTGCACAGGGTATAGTATCTAGCTTGCTTCATTTCTAAGGCACTTTTCAGGTGCTGAAGATATGATTCTCACACCATGCCAACAGACTATTCTACTTCAGGCCACAGGGAACATGTAGAATCATGCCAATGAGAGTTGACAGTAGACTCCTAAAATAAGAGCATTGTTGATCTAAACTATATAGATATTTACACAGGCCCTGCAAGCCTTTCCCAAAATGCAGAGTTGAGTCTGCTGCAATCTATGAAGACTGCTCCGGGACCAATTTCATTTCTGATTGTCCATAAGTCCTGCGCAGGAGCCTGGAAGTTTTGCTCCTAGGACCTTCAATTTGATACAGACTCTAGGCACATTTGTTCCACAGAAACAGAATCCGGGACACACAGGCTGTGTCCTCCCAGAGCGAGGCAGTCAGATATGGCCCCTTCCTTTTTTTTTTTCACCCCCCCCAAATGGCATGACAGCCTCCACTGCTCCCCAACCTAACTAACAGGCATGCTACAGGAACCCTAGAACATGTAGACAATAGCTTTTTCAGTTTTGGGTAAATGCACATGCCCCTGTTTGGGATTTCCTACCCATGGTATTCATCTGCCAAATGCAATGCATTATCTTTCGCCTACCTTTGTTGGGCTTTAAGTCCATATATCCTATGTCACTATAGCAGCCCACTGTAAGTCTGACTGTTTTCCCTGGCAATCTCTGCTAAAATCATGACAGAACTGACACAAATACAAAATAGAGGCATGCAGGAGCAATTTTCTCCTTTGCTTTGAGCAAAGCTACCAGCAGCTGTGATAGAAACAAAGCAACTAGGTTCAATGGCCAACCAAAAAAGGCCAGGAAGGAGACAAAGTTTTACCACCCCGAGTTTCACTGATATCTATATTTTTTAAAATCTTCAGCAGTTATTAAGATTTCAGTACTAGACTGGCAATATTCAGGACCTGATTTATATTTATTATGGAGATAAACACTACTGAGAACAAGCACAGCAGGAGCATATTGCTCTTTAGCTTTTGTTTTTGTGATAAGCCATTGCCATTGTGAAATCTATCCAACTGCTCATGAAACTCTGGCAAACTGAAACTGGATCCTTTTGCCCGAGCCCCACAACACAGAACCTTGTGCCAGATGACTGTATTTCTTGAATCCGTAAAATTTGCTTCAATCAGTTGACAGAAGGTTTGGGGTTTTCCAAACTTTGTGAACCTGGTTAAGATTATTGAAATCCTCAACTATAGGAGTGTTGGGTTACTGTTCTTTTAAAGCATGCTTCCTCTGACAACAAAATGTAATTAAGGAGGCCATCCCTGTCACGTTACGGTCTCTTTTTAGTAGGTCTGGAAGAATGTAAAAAGGGCATAGCAAAAGTTGCTTAACCTTCTTAGAAATAAACGTCCCTAACAATTTTACGTCTTCTCTTTGGTCCATATTGGTCACAATGATGAAACAATTTAAAGGAGAAAAGGTCACGGCAAAGCAGTGAACTTTGTATGCTCTTCAGTGCAATAAAAGTTTCTTAACGTATTAGCATGGGAAAGGCATGCCTAGCCATATGAGAGAAGAGGATGGATTTCAGACTCTCAGTAGGCTGTTCAGAGAAGAAAGGGTTTGGGTATCTGTGTGAATCAAACACCAGAAAAATGAAACACTTGCAAATTTTCCGTCTTATCTGTTTTCAGCAAAAGGAAGAAAAAGGTTCAACCCTTCCATCCAATATTCAACACACGTGCAGTACCACGGAAAACCAGCTACCTCACTTCCAGCGCGTGAGCTGTACTGAAGGGAGGTTCAAAAATTGGCATGGTTCAAGTCGTCTCCAATTTGTGCCAGCACCTACAGGCAAAAAAAGATAAATTTGAGCCAGGGAGATTATTTTAGGCTCTATCTTGACAATTAAAACCATACCTAATTTTTTATCATATGTATTTGCTGGTTTGTTTATATGCAGCCAGGGTATTTAGGAAAATTCTCCATCATCACCAAGCTGTTCAGAAAGCACCACTTGCTAGAAAATTCACCTTTTGCTCCTTGTTCTCATGCTGCCAACACAAACACAACTCCTTCTAATAATGCAAATGTAAAATCTTTCAAATCTTTCTTCTATTAAAGCCAAAGTTTCTGCAGAATATTTAAAATAAATAGGAACTAAAATCCACACTTTTCTTGTGAAATTTTAAAAATTATTTTACTTTTAAAAGTGGTTGGAGCTAATTATCTTCCTAAGGCTATTATTTTTGCTCCCTAATTTTAGAAACTGCACTGTATAATTTTCCAGAGCATGTTTTCCTCCAAATCTCCACATAAATCCTTTTTAAAGCTTACTCTGGTTTTCACCAGTCTGGAGGCTTACTTTTTAATGTATTTCTGGCCAGTACCAAAACAAATTTTTTTTTTCTAAGTATCATATTTTACAAAAACATGTAAAGGATATTTGCATTAGGTCTCACAACATTAGGTATTCACAACAGCAGCTGATTCTAAAAATTGCATGGATTCAGTCAAGCAAGAAATATATTGTACTGTGTGACCAAACAAAATCACTCCAAACTTGGAAGTCCTGAATATTCAAAACCTCCACGAGTAAACTGTAACCAAGAAGAATCCATTACAATAATTTGAAAAATGAAAACTTGAAAAAGTTGTATCTGTTTGTGAACAATCCATGAGCACAGAACGAGGCACAATTTACGGAATGAATTAATCTTTGTGAATTATTGGCCCGGTATTATCCTCGTAACAAATGAGACACATGATTTACATTTCTTTTACAGGCGATAGTAGCTAATTGATGTCCTGGTGTGATATGGAATGAAGCACAGTCATATAAATAAATTGTTTCCTAAATTCTTCACAAAAACACATTAATATCTTAGACACCATGCAATTGTATGCAGCGAACACTGCTAAGACAGTAATCGTGTCATCAAGAGTTAATTTATTCTCAGCAAGTCCATGTAATGCAGATATTAATCTCCCAGAGCACACACTGTTGTTCAGGGTTAAAACGTTCACACTTTCTGAAACATAAACAACTCTCACAGATGCAGCTGTTCTCGAACAGCCAAACCGAGACGCTGCGCGGTGAGGATTTGTCACTTAGCTGCCTTTTCAGAAGATCGAGGAAAGAAATTCAGAAAACAAAGGGAGGGTGAGCTTGTTCATATTTCCAGAGATTTTTCTGCTACCTATAGGTCACAGCTACTGAGTTACAGATGCATACAAATTCTTCAAAAGTGAGCAATGAGACTCTTGGCAAGCGGCAAGGCAACACGCAAGACTCGGAAGAAGTACTCTTTCGACAAGACAGTCTGAATGTAAACATGAGTTAGCGAAACCCAAACCACTTCCTAAATCCATCTTGCTGTGCATTACCTTGGTTTGCCACCACATGGTTGAAAATTGAAAGAACACACGCACCAGAGGGAAGCTGATGGTTGTGCAGAGCTGGCTGCTGCCTTGCCATCCCAAGCAGCCACCAGCAGGACACGGACAGGGCCACCACTCGAGTCACACCACAACCACCCTTGCCGCGTCCAGTGTGCAACAAGGACAGAAGCAGCCTCTGAAGTGGTGGCCACCACAAACCCCACATGCTTTAAGGCTTCAAAGTAAGGGCAGGGTAACCCCACCTGCCCGCTGCCTGGGGCAGCTGCGTGCAGGGCAGCAGGAGCCCTGGATCCGGCCCTTCATCCTCTGTGCCGCTGCCTCTGGGGAAAGCTGTGAATGAGAAGATTGGATACACTTCCCTGAGGTCGGGGTTTCTTTCTTTCTTTCTTCCTTTCTTTTTCCCCAGTTGGCTGCCTTTAATATGGGCTCAGCACAAGCACTTTATGATATCTTCATCAACCGTTTGAAAGCTCTGGGTCAGAAGCTCTGAGATTTGAAGGTAGAACTGTGCTAATTGGCTGAATGGCCCTTTTGACCACAGTCAATTTCTACTAATTAGAAAAAAGAATAATTAGCTAATGTTGGTGAGGAGCTTTGAAGATGAATAAGCTATGGGGAAAGCACTAGGCATTATTAATAGGGAAAAAAGTTTGATCTTTTTATAAATTTGTATTTAAGTAGCTCAAAGTGATTATAAATGGACCAAATGTAATGGCTAACCACCACAAGATTAATACAATGTCTTTTGGGAAATTACAGTTTATATTATACAATTAAATATTATACAACAGCTTTATTTTAAAGACTCCTCCTTGGAATTTTCTATTTAGTTCCGGTCAGTATGCTTTTTATATGTCATTTAATCCTTCCTCTTACCCAACTAATTTGTATGCATAAATTATAATTACTATATAATAATAATAGCAATGGTTAGACAAGTAAATGTGAGTCTGCTCCTGAGAAAGATTATTTTATAAAACAGTCTAGTACCAATGACTCAAGCATGTTGTTTTCCATTTACCAGATGTTTTGTCTACTTACAACTCTTTTCAGACCAGTAAACACCTTCACAGAGTGGGTATGATGGGCCACATCCAGAGCTGGTTAGATCAGTACAGCCCCATTCTCTGTCACAGTCTAAAGCAATAGTTACCCTTCATTGAAATGGCATGAAAATGGAAAAGCAAGAGATGAATGTCTCCTTTCTTCTTGCTGACTTCTAGGGGTACTTGATATGAAAACTTTGATTTGTATAAGTCTCTTTTCTTTGCAAAAAAGCGTGGTACACAGTATCCAGGACTGAAACATTGCTGGGGCCTCAAGTGAGAGTACTCTTTGGACAAAAATATTCCCTTCATTTCCAGCTCCTGTAAAATAGGTCTATCTTTTGTGTTACCACTGGTACAGAGCCTGTTCCCACCTGGGTATGCTTCCAGGTACTTCAGCTCCAATGGAATGAATGACCAGAATTCCGGCATGAGTAACACGCTGTACTTCTCCTGCAGGAAGGACTGTACTTTGGCTTACCAAACCCGCCAGTCCTCAGAGACACCTCTCTAGCATGAGGTACATGTTTGCACATATTAATGTATGTTGCTTTTCTCCCCTCCCTTTTAAAACTGCCACTCAGAAATAATTTAGCCCCTGTTAGCTGGAATGATAAATGGAAGCTATATTTGGCAACCTTCATACCTGGTTTCCTTCTTGGCCCCTCCTCTTGCTTGTAAAACTCAAGATGAAACTACCATCCCACTGTCATTACTATTCCACTGCCAAAAAACATCTGAATAGTTTACATATGGGGTAGAGAAAAGAAACGACTAAAATAACCTTTGGATTTCTGTGTTGATCTCTACCCTGCTTTGCAGACGCACGATGCAAAGCCCTTGGGTCTGATAACATACCGTTTTGTGCAGGAGTAAACTAAACGAGGTGTCATGACATGAAGAATCAAGGCTTAAGCATCTCTTGGCATCTCAAGTTCAAATAAAAGGAAGAGGAATGTAGCTTCTTTCTGAGATGGATATGCTGGATTGATCTATTGTGTTGTGTGGGCTTCAGAAACATAAAAACAGGGTCTCCATCTTCTGCATGTGACAATAAAAACTAATGACGTTCTTTGTAAGAAAAATGAATTATCCAGTGTACTTGGCTGCCGTGTGACCTACTGTCCACTGGACTATTGAACCAGTCTTTAAAACGCCTTCTCGAAGTGGGAAAAATAATATGTGTATGAATATATGTGTGAATATATATTTTATATATTAATACTTCTCTGTATGTTTGTTTTTTAAAAAAGGAACAAGTTTTAGGTAAGTTTAGGAGCAAATATTTTCAGCCAAAATCTGCCCCAAGACTTAAACAGATGATTATAACTTTAGAGAATGTTGACAGTCTGCCAGGCAAAGCAAGTCAAATCACAGGGGATCAGCATGAAGGACCTGTTGTTCTCACAAACCCAAAGTTTAGTTGCAAGGAACTGCAACCATGACAAATCATGAGTTTGTGGATGTCAGTACACCGGGGATGGGTCATGCTCATGTACTACTGATCCCTAGGGTAAGGGAAGCCCAGAGGGAAGGTACCTGAATGACATTTTAGCTTTCATGTCGAAACAGAGAACAGTGAGCAGCTGTGGGGAGTGTGGCTGTGTGGCTGGAGCCCTGCATTTCTTCAGCAGTCCTGCCATCCATCCTCCCAACTTCTGGTGTGGGTCTGGGCAGGGAACTCGGACAAAGCAGCAGGACGGGAATACTGTAATGAAAAACCATCAGGCCAAAGCTGCTTATTTTCCCAAATAACCAAGGTTTTCTCTTTTTTCCCCAGACATTTTTTCTTATCCTACTCTGTAGTAACAGTTAAGAAAATGACATATACGTAGCTCCCTTACATAAAAATAGCAACAAAAGAGAGTGATACTCCAAACCAGTCTATGAGGAACAAGTCTTTCCTTAGAAGTAGGAAAAAAGCCTACAAAACCTACGAAGCATGTGAATTAACTAGCGCCAGTGCTTCCAAAACCACTGCAAGCAAAGGAAGATCCAAGAAAACACTGATATTTTCATATCTGGGGTTTTCTATCAGATCTTGCAATGTGACAACAACACATGTCAGTGTCAGCTCAGGTCCTGCTGGCAACACCTTGAAAACTGTGTGGAGGTATAGAAAAGAAACAGCACTAGCTGTGATTTCCGTGATAAAATACGAATGTAAGGAAAGCCTCTCGGGATCCATAATCTGGAATTGTCACGGGATACAGATTGTCTGTCTTTCTGATAAAAGATGTCAGTTCTTTTTCTGGGTTTTAAAAGGAAAGAAGCACTTGTGATTATTAGGCTGGCTGTATACCATGAGGTCTGTTGACAGAATCACTACTCGAAGTGGATGCATCTGCTTCACTCGTCAATGTTCCTAAAATTTCTGTATCAAAAGAACAGTGCAGCCCAGTTTCAGCCATAGAAAACCCAATTCCCCAGCTCCGGAATTTCCCCTAGTATACACAGTGGAGCAAGACTAAAATTTCCTGGTATCTACAAAGATCAAAAAGCTTCCACCAGGTTATCCCCCATAAAGCATTCATAATTTTAAAAAGCAGCTGATTAATTAAGCTCGATTAAAGATCAGGTTGCTGATGCCATTTTACAGAACTGGAAGTTCACACTGTGCGGTGCACTTTTCGTCAGGGGAGGATGGGCACCCTGAGTCAGCACAGACTCACATCCTTTGTGGGAAGCATTGCCCGGCTCTCAGAAGGGGAGCCCAAGCTGCAATATGCTGCCTTTAAAATTAGTTAAGAAGACATTCATTCCACGCTGAGAATTATTATACTCAAGTACCTTTAATACTCCAAAGAAGGCCAAAGACTGAAATATTAACCTTTCTGTTGCCAGTATCAACTCGGCTGCCAACCCAGTGAATGGAGAAATAAACTCTAAACAGAACAGGCTTGATGCTCAATGTTAATTTTAAAGCATAGGACTGGAAAATGTTTTTCCAAGTGCCAGTAATAAAACAGAACCCACACGAGTCTCTGACTGAATCAGCAGTAGCTCTCATTTAGCACACCACAGCCCGGCTAGTGAAGATTGCCCTGGTTTGCACAGCAAACGCCAGGACCTCCACTTCTGTGAACCCCTACTAAAGACAACCGGTGGAACCATGTTGTGTCTGGAGACATCACTCCAAAGCTTGAAACAACTCTTCCCAGAGCACAGACCTGGGAGTGAATGGACCTGTCACCATGGGTGAATCTGAACGACAGTGTTCTCCTAACATCAGATATCCTGCCAAAAGCAGAGCAAAGAGGGACAGCAAATATGCTCTTTTCCTTTCTGATGTTTGCCCAACTGAAATGGCGCAGCTCTCAGTCACTCCACTCCCTAGATCTCCTAACGCCCTCAACCCAGTATGAACTAGGTTACTCTCCAGTTTCTTACACAAAACCAACCGCATGCACAAACAGTAAAATCTGGAGCGTCACACACTGACCCAGTGAGTCATCCATTTCTGCACTCACTTCAGGTGTACATCACTACTGCAGGAGCGTGACTAGTTTCCCTCCTGCACTAGTTGCAACCCAGACTAATTCTGCCCAGGTCAGTGGCACTGCGCCTGGGTATCCAAGAGAAAGAGAGCTTTTATCCCTCAGCATTACAACTGCAAGCCTGAAAGCATGGATTTCTGCATCAAATTCTTCCAAAACACCATTTCCACCCACTCTGCTGTTTGTGACTCACATTTGGTTTACTGCCAAGTGTGGGAGAAGTGCCTCAGCCCTGCCTGCTCACCTTAACGCTCCTCCTGCGGTTCTTTCTGCTCCCCACAAGGTCAAGGCACCATCTACCATGGGTAACGCAGACGCCCATACTTACCCTGACATACAGACCCCTTCCAGACTGCCACATGGTGACGTGATCATCCAAGAATTCTTTCTCATTCTCTTTATGACTTGAGCGGTCATCCAGAAACGGAAAACACACCCAGTTCAAACCAACCACCTTTCTTCTACTGCAGACCGCCAGTAAGAGGACATAGGAAAGAAGGAGGAAACTCAAACATAAGTGGAGACTCGCTGACACTGAATAATAAAATCCCTGCTGTTTCTGCCCACTGCAAGGGCAAAAAGAAGAGTCAGAGCTTGTGAAAATGTAGTTCCTGTAAAGCTGCCAATGTTAATGTCACTGACAGCTTCAGCTTATTAGCCACGCAAATGCTGTTCATGCAGACTCGAGCTACACAGTGTTTAAAAAATTTTCCTGCAATCATGAATCGATATTCACAACATTTCTTAACCTGTGTTGTCCTCTCTCTTTCCTACATCTCCACCCATTTTTTAACTTTTCTCTCACCCCTTCCCTAGAGCATACCAGCTATGTAATCTATGTTGATAAGCAAGTAATTTTATTAATTAATAGAGGACGCTGGGTATGCAATATTTTTCAGGCAGTTTCTTTCATCAGAAGGCTGGCTTTCAGTTGAATTTCTACAAGTATGAAACGTCAGTGGAGTAGAGAGGAATATAGTGAAGAGACAAGTCAGCTCCACTGGAGTGTTGATGCTTGTTGTCCAAAGCAAGCAGCTCCCAACAGCCAGATCCAAACCACTGAAATCAAAAGAAATACTCTTTTTTCATTGACTTCAGTGGGCTTTGGATCAAATACGTAAGCTTTACTAACTTTGCAAAGTTATAAAATTCAGTTTTGCAGAATCAGACTAAATGAATTACTGATACCCACTCCAACTTTAATATTTGTCCTAGTCTGATAAAAACATTGTCACATGATTTTTTTCCTGTTTATTTTTTTCTCTTTTCTTCTTTTTTTTTAAATGCATTTTGATTATGCCAAAAGGGCAAATGGACAGTTTAACTGACTTGAGCCTTTGATCCTCATGAGTTACTTGTCTCTTCAGCAAGGTTCTCATTTGAAGTGCTTTCAGCACCTGATTTATTAACAGTCGGGTGGAGTTCGGCTGTTTTGCAATTCCTGAGCAGCTGATAATAAATCTGATGCTCGTATCACAGGTGGTGCTGATATTTTAGCTGGATTGCAAAAAAGTTCATAAACTGAAACAAATGTTTCTATATTGATGCTTCCATTCTGGAGTCCAGAAAGTGACTCGTGTCGTCACATTTTGCCTTTCATAGACTTCCTCTCCAATTACTCCACAGTTCCATCTTTTAAATGTCTTCCCTTCATATTATACTCGTAAATTTTATTTTAATAAAAACAAGTGTCTAACAGGCATAAACAAAAAATGCAAAAAAACCCCTTAATTCTTCAAACCTTTTGCACATTTTGCTTAAACCAGATGTTTCCCCAACTTGTCATTGTGATGAAAGGAAACCCAATATCCCCTCTGCTTTCCAGTGCAGAGCTGCAGAAAAAAAGGAATGACAGAGGAAGATCAAGAACCATCTTAACTGGAAGGTGATTATTACAGCTAGAAGAGAAAGAGAGAGGACACATGCTGATGGTGGGAGCTCATGTGTTTGAACATTCTCGCTACCTTTTTCTCACAGTCTAAAATAATTTTAAAGACTGCATCTGTGTCATTCAATATTCCAGTTGAAACAAAGTCAAATACACTCCACCCACCTGTTAGGCAACATACTGCAAATCCAGTATTAATGTCACGTTCCTAAGTATATTTCACTTCTCCTGTTACATTTTTGCTATGATCCTGTCTCCATTGAAAGCAGCTTTCATCTTAAACACAGTTTTTTCTCTCAACTCCCAATTTACCCACCCCAGCCACCATCCATTATGCACAGCCGGGTAATAGTTACGATTTTAACGGATAACCTTACTCCCAAATTATTTACAGTAAAATATTAATTATATGTTTTCTCTCAGGCTGACTCAACCCCAACTCTCTCAAGCTATGCTTAGTTTATAAAGCCATCAAAAATGGTATGACACACTTGAACAAGAACTGAGAGCCTTGTAAAGCTCCTTTACCGCCTGGAACAAAACGAAAATATATTTCTTCAACAAATTGCCATGCTGTCTTCAATACCAAGGGAATGCGCAGCAAAAGAGACAATATACATAATCAATAAATATTTAATTCCTTTATCCGGAAGGTGTCTTTTGCCTGGTCAATGGAAAAAATGGATCCTCCACAAACCCAGCTGCTCATTCAGCAAAGGATACAGGCCTGTGCTTAAAATTACACAGCTGCTAAAAGGATCTTATCTATAAACAAATCAGGTATCTATTAGAAGAAGCCTTTCAATAGGTTGCTAGTCCCATGTTACGCATTTCAAAAGGGTCTTTTCCTTTTAGGGTGCTGGCAATTTCCTTCTCCAATACCACAGATGCAAGGAGCAAGAGGCACGACTGAGGAGAATCATCACTCCTTTTGAGGAAGCAGCACCCTATTTCCAACTTTTCCCACTCTTTTCTCCTGTCTTTGTCCCATACCATACTCAAGGAATCAAGAAAAATAGCTATATTCATTTTCTTTTTTGGATAAACAGTGCTGCATGGATATACATTTAATGTGAAACACAACCTTGTTGTGAAGGCATAAGATCATTTGCAAAGCATGATGTTTAAATGGAAAATAGAGAGCTTGGGAAAACCAGTCCAAATTCCCTTGCCCAGATGTAGCCTGCTGATGTAGAATTCAGACTTTAACAGGTAAGGACTAATACTGCACTGTAGACATAAATCTTTTCTCAGCATTACTGGAAAAGGTTCTGTGGCTTACATAGGTAGAGATCTGTGAGGAAATACAGGGGGATTTGCTATGGGAGAGCTTGTCCAGCCTCCTGCCTGCAAAAAGATAAGACTTCAAGTTGATGGGCATCTTACTGCACAGATGGAAATGAAACCATCACGTTCTCCTTCCACACTCTTCTCCTGTGCGCCAGAAACACAGGAAGCGATAGGATCACCCGGTGTAAGCTTCTTTACATTTCTTTCTCGTCAGTCTTTTGCTGTTTGATTTGGTTTTGCTTTGGTAGCCAACTGCATGTCCATGGACAGTTAAGATACTGAGCTCCTCTCTTCTTAGCACTAAGCCATAGCTAAACCTCTTCTTTCCACTTTGCAAAGCTGCATGTAGCTGAGGGTTTGAGAAGTCTTAAATCTTGTTGTCACTAATCACTAATAGGTTTCTAGGCTAAGAATGTCAGTCTCACTGATGTGGTAAAAATTTTACCTTACACCAGCGATTTACTCTCCAGCTGTCATCGTCTTGTTAGCCAGGAGCTGTATGAATCTATTGTAGCTATTCTCAGAAGCAGATAATTTGTGCCTCTATATCAACGCCCAGATGCCAACATAAGGCCAAAGTGTTCTCAATGAGTGAACTGCGCTTGCATCTGCAGATCTGTGACCAGCCAGCCTTTCCAGAACAAGTCAGCACAGCCCCCGACCTGTTATGACTGGCACCTACCTTTTATAGCTGCAAGGGACCAAGATCGTAGGCAAAGATTATTTAGATAAGCATGTCCTGGCTGCAGTCCGAGTATGGTTGTAGGGATGTGACACGGGAGTTACAATGGCACTTACCTCCTACCCTAGGCTCTCCTATGCAGGGAGAAAGTCCCCGGGGACCAGCTAATCTGGCTTGAGGACAGATTTGCACCAACAGAGCAGGAGCCAGTAATCCAGAATGAAAATGTATACCTCCTCCTCAGCCTGCGTGCTTGTGCTGATGCAAACGTGGGCCCTGGAATACAGGTGATCTCACTCCTCCCACGCACTGCTACCCAGCTGCGGACGGGAAGGCAGCTTGGGCTGAAACTGTGGCTGCATTCAGCAACTCCAGACCATATTTTTTGTTCTAGAAGGAAGACTTAGTTATATGATTTTCACTGTTTTGTTAACAGTTCTAAAGAGAAGCAGGAATGCTTGGAAGTGTTTGAGAGCTGACATGACAGAATGCAACAGCCTTTCAGTGTCTCAGTGGTCAGCTGTGTAAATTAGTAGCTAGACCATTTTACAAATGTATATTATTTACCCAGCAGATGCTGTTACGGTCTCTTGTGTAAATTCATAATTAGACTATGTACTGCTTTGTGAAAATCCTTTAATAACAAAGGTGCTACTGGGTGCTGAAATAATTAAATCAGCCCATTTGAAACAACACTAGTCCGCCACTTCAACTTGGTTGATATAATATTACACGTTCCTGTAAAAACAGCCAGAGAAATTGATAATGATCAGCTACAAAACATCAGATACAAGGGATAATGTTACCCATTCAGTAGCTTTGGGTTTGGCATGAGTCTAGTGTCACAGTTGAAAAAGTTGCAGCCAACATACCAACAGCACAGACAAAGAACAGATGATCCATCTCCTCTGCCATCTATCATGCACAGCATTGCCAAATCCAGGGCTTTACCAGCACTGACATTTAAAACAAAGTATGTGTCAACCATATTAAATAATATACCAAGCTGCGGGTTATTAAGTGTGGGGTAATTTGACCACAGCAATTAAACTGAGATTAAAGAATGATAAAGGCGATGTTATATGCACTGTTCAGTGGGGTTTTTGGAACATATGGAGTCCTGAATATTTCCAAGTGTGAAAGCCACAACAGATATTAAGGCACATGTCAGTCGCAATCAACATCCTCCTCCTGCACCGTTCCTCCTCCCCTTACCCCCACAAGATGATGCTTTCAAACGGCAATAGTTTTCATTCTGCGTATATTCAGCCAAGTACACAAATGACTTGTGTCTCCAGACCACAGCCCAAGGGACATGTTAGCAAAGCAATGGTTTAACAAGGTAGCACACTAAAAACACATAATTTGTCAGACTCTTCTGTAAAGCAACAGTGAATGGGTAATCCACAGACAGTCACTGCGCACACAGGCCACAGACTCATGGGCAAACTGTTAATTTTCAGACTAATAAACCTGATGAAATATCTATTCTTTCCTCCTCAAAGGGTTTTGTGATTTGAGTCTAATGGGGAACTTGCACATAACCATCTTTTCCACACACATGAAAGCAACTGTATTCAGTCCTGTCAAGTTAAATCTAGAGAAAAGTAAAACCTAAAGGGCATAAGGCAGCTTGCTCTCACATCGTGTCTGCAGGCATTTCCCCTGCCAACAGGGTGGCCAGAGAAGCAGTCAAGACCCCAGGTCTACAACAGCCAACAAAAGGAGTATTGGAAAACCAGGATTTGAATTTCCTGTGTAAGGCCATATTCCTGGAAGTGTTATATTCTTTAGAAGAAAAGACAAACTTATAATTGAAGGTGAACTCACATTCCCATATTACACAGTTGCCAAGCATGCTGTGAAAATGTCCTCAGGTAGCTGGGGAACAGACTTGTTCAGCAATTGCAGTAAGCATGGGTCAATTATAATGCACCTAGCTTTAATGTCCACAAATAAAAATCCTAATAAAACGATTGAAGCTCATAATCAATTTATAAACAATGTCTCTTAGGATGATCCTGATGGAGAAAGTCACCACGGTGCTCCTCATAAATACCTTAGCCTTCTCTCTTTAATATTTCCAGGTGCCTGCCTATGGGACATCTTTGAAAATTTCAAGTAAACACTTCTCTAATATTTGCTTACCTCAAACCAGAACAATTCAAGTATAGTAAATGGAGATCTTTGAATATCCATCTGTATTTTAAAAGCCATCTTTACCAGAAAGAAAGCACAGCAGAATGGTAAAGAAAATTTTTAAATTAGCCACAGCATTAAAGAAAAATAAAGCGATATTCTAGCAAAACATATATGCAGGGAAATGCATATATTAAGATAAGAGAACCTCCATTTAGAAATGTCAAAAGAACTCTTAAAACATTCTCAGGACTCAATGAAAAATAAATGAGAAAAAAAATTGAAGTCCCCTGGAAATGACTGTGATATAAAACAGTCCACAACTGCTAACAAAAAAAAAAGGTGACATACGCAGACCTGATAGGATACTGACATTACTAAAAATGTAAACAGCTTACCTCTTATTTGAAGGCCTTTATACATATTAAAAAGAAGGCAATTCTTGCATACCTTTCCCTACTTGCTTATCTGTAAGCACATAAGTAGTTCTGTTGCAATAAATGAGGCTGCCCATATTCTTAAAGGTGAGCACATATTTCATTCAAAAGGAAAAGGAAAAAGGGGAGAAAAAAGAAAGCTTATTGAAACCTGGAAGATAGCTCCATTGCAGTGATCGAAAGGAAGGAACTGTCAACATAAACCCAGCCTCTGCACCAAAAACAATTTCAAAAAGTTCATAAAATCATTAAAATTATAGATTTGTATGTTTTTATGTCCTAATCCAATGTATAACACAAAATGTATGCCCTCTGCATTCCATCTCTCTTGTTATTTTCACTGTCTTTCAATGTTACATTCATGTATTTATTTTTCTAAAGATATCCTTTTAATCTTCTGCATTTAACTTCTCTTCTCTGGATCATTGAATACATCCCAAATAGGGCATTCCACTCTATTATCCCCAAATGGAATTTACAACAACATATAAATTTGCTTTATAAGACATGATCCTAATGTGGAATAAACTGTATTTACTCCTACCAAAGGCAGAATTTATTCTAAGAGAAGAGCACAGAGAGCAGTGGCCACAGAGACCTCTGAGGTCTGTGTCAGACAACCAGACTACTTTTTCCTCTTCTGAAAGTTTCCTCTGGGTTAGGCCACAGCATTAATCAACTGTGATATAATGAGTATTACTAACAAGGCATCAGTCATCAGTTATAACTCCTTAAATGAAAAAACAAACAGAAGAAACGGTCTCAGAAGTTAAGTTGACTCCTCATCATTCAGAAGAATTTCTGAAGCCTCCAGTGATGTCCAAGCCCTAGTGCTGGTCCTAGACCTCAGACTCTACAACATCCCAGCCATCTCAGGGCCAAAAACACCAACCCAGCAAGGGCACATTACACGGTACTGGCTTTCTGCTTGTCTGCTGTGTAATGGGCTCAAAGCTGCCCAAAGTACAGCTCTTCAAGACCTGGGCAGCAATTTTTATTCTGCTTTGTCATAAACTATTTGTCCACCTTTGCCATTTGCCACTAGCCCTACTACAGGCACATATTTTTTCTCATTATTTATTGTTTCTATACTCATAGACCATGAGAATGAAATAGAATACAGTAAAATAAAACAAACTTTTAAATACTGGAATCAAAAAAACTGCTCTCTACTGTAATAAGAAATGCCAAATTTCATAGCACCTTCTTTCTAATAACTGAGCTATAAACCTCTCAGTAATGAGTCTTGTAATGGAAATGCTAAGCCTCCCTTTACTCCTGTGGCCTGAACTTGCTGCTATAATCAGCTGTTTTTATCAGTTAGTTGATTACACCTTAGAAAAATGACTGCTGGCAGCACAAGTCCTGTTTCATTAGAGACACGCTTAAATTCTCCATTGTGATATAACTGAGAACTAAAGGAAAGAAGAGCAAAAGAGAGTGAAAGAAAGAGTTAAAGAAAGAATGAAAAAAAGAGTAAAACTAAGGGACAAGGGGAAGGAAGAGACAAATATGTGCAATGAATGACAATGTCCTGACTTGCCTTTTCCAGCTCTCCCTAGCAATGCAAAAGTCTGCTTAACATGCAGCCTCTGCTCAGGCAGGGTTGGTTTCGGCCCTGGGATCTCTCTGCCACCAAACCAGTGTCCTGTGCCACCCTGGAAATGTCAGCAGCTTCTGGGGTCTCCTGGCTATCTTTCCAGGTAGCCTTGAAATCCTGAGCTCTGCGGGTTGAAGCCTACCACCACTGTTACAGGTATTTTCCTTCTTGTTCCAGAAACCTTGTGGATTTCTGGTCACTTCTGAGAGTTTTTTCTTCCCCCTGGTTCCCCTGAAGACTGCAACTGCCATATGTTCACCCAGTGCATTGATCCTGCAGATTCCTAAAGCTTTCTGTGACCCAGTTTGAGATAGAAGTGGTATACATTATATACGAGTTTAGCCTACACAGTTGACTCCCTTTACTAAACAAGTCATGAGTTGCTTTTGCTGTTTTAACTGTGTCCACGGCGTGTTGAAAGCCTACATATATAAATAACATCTAACTAACTTCCAGCTGTATTCTCCAGAGAAGCAGAAGAGGACACAAGAAAAACGTCATTAGCTGGTCTTTTCCTGAAAGATCTTTCAGAAAGACAAGGTGCAATGCAAACCAGAAATACTGTACCTATTTTCTTCCCTTTAAAGAGTAAACTTCAAATCTTTAAAACTTTGTATTGAAATGCCATTAACAGTATTATCTGTGCAGGTGCAGCTACCTACTGAGTGTGCCAAGAACACACTGGTATACTCTCTATCCTGAGGTTAGTCAGTGAGAACTGGGGCCATTTCTACAAAAATCCTGCATTTCAACAAGCACTTTCACTTAACAGCAATGTTGTGATGTTGCTCAACAGTGAGATATGATAAATGGAATCCATAAGGCACTTATACTACACTGTATGACTAATTACTGAAATGTGCAGACATAATCCTTTGACCTTGAAAAAAGAACAAGTATTTGTAAATATAATTATGAAGGGCACATGGTTGCAAAGTGATGACAAACAATACTGAACATGCAAAAAGAAGGACATTCAAAGAGGCTTTTTTACATGTGCAGAAATTGTACATCGTTTTCCTTGCTAGTGTCCCAGGCAGCATTGTGCAGATGCAGTTAATCATGTTTTTGTTTACACAGACGCATTACAATTATATTCAAGTTTTCCTAGCTCTTCCATATTTAAATAAGAACCATAACTTTGACCACAGGACATAGCCAAACGCTCTCCTTTAAGGAGAGAAAACACAAATCCTGTGGATCTTGTCTCAGCTACAAGCTGAGGAGGTATTAATCACATGACTTTATATCCCTACTCTCTCAAAAATGCTTTTTTGCACTGTTCTCTCAAAAACTTCAGAATTTAGCCTACTTGTGCCTCAAACTGCTTAGAGATCCTAAAATCTTTTGTGATCCTGCACTATAGGGAACTGACCTGAGCAGAGCCAAGATTAGACCCAAACCAAGCTCTGTCCTCATCCTTTGCATTCAGACCATACTGCATTTCTTCCAGTCTTCAGGGACCAAAAGTTAACAACATCCATACCCTTTAAAGACAAGCACTCCTCTTCCCGAAGGACTCCTTGTTCCACTTTTGTAGCCCAAAGATGCTGTGAAAGTAGGAAAGAACACCGAAGAGACAAGAAGTAGAAATGAGATGACCGTTTTAAATATTCAGTCTCTACTGAATTCCCTGCCCCGGGTCTCTAATCCCCTCAGGAAAGATCTCAAGAAATGTAAATATTTCTGCCAGGAAATATGCCTTCATGAGAGGGGAATGAGCTTTTCACACACCCACACTGACAGAATACATATTTGTGTGGTTGCCCCTCTGGCAGAGGACCCCTTTGGCACAGGTTTAAAAAAAAAAAAAAAAAAGACAGGAAAAAGAAAAGTAAAAGACTTTTT
>Ga0065711_1035028_pt1 | contig 22909 bp, 11 predicted proteins | sample Hoacrofraction12_FD_59098 | JGI IMG/M metagenome (GOLD analysis project Ga0065711, IMG submission 59098) | Hoatzin crop microbial communities from Cojedes, Venezuela - Epithelial fraction 12 v2 (version 2) | ecosystem: Host-associated > Birds > Digestive system > Esophagus > Crop | place... | reverse complement strand
TGGAGTCTCCTTCTCTGGAGGTATTCAAGACCCGCCTGGACAAGGTCCTGTGCAGCCTGCTGTAGGTGACCCTGCTTCGGCAGTAGGGTTGGACTGGATGACCCACAGAGGTCCCTTCCAACCCCTACCATTCTGTGATTCTGTGATCAGACAGAATCATTTTTGCCAGTAATTGCCTTGGGTGTAAAAAATGCCATGGAGAGCTTCAGCTTGTCTACTCCAAATATGCCTAAGCCCTGCTCTTCCTCTGCAGAACATTTACAATTTACAGTTGGTGTAATATACAAATTAATCCAGTGTCAAAATAGAGATATGACAGTATGACATTAAATCCTTGCAGGCAGTTTATAGTACATCCTCCATATAAGGCATCCTAAGTGAATGTGCCACTACAATTACTGTTACACCCTCAAGCACATTACTCTGAATTGTCCTGGTTTGTATCTGCAGTATAAATCAATTTTTTCAGTGATTCTGTGTTCATCACATTAAAGTTGAAATATAAAAATTAATTTCTTAAGCCATCTGTAATTGGCAGACATTTAGTTATAGAAAATCGACCTTTTTGGTGGGCTTTTGAAATATTTACACAAGGAAAGGTATTTCAATTGGAACAAGATGTCTTATATATACACCTAAAATTACCTTGTGAAATCTAGCATTTTTGTTCAGTATTTTTAATATTATTTTAAAGGAGAAGGGCTTGGTTTTCCTTCTGCAGAACTTAAGACTTGAAGACCACACACCAATGTTGCAAAAGGGCTGGTGCCCATACCACTACCTGGGTCTAAGAGAAATAGTTTGGGGTTTGCTGAGAATTAGAAATTGCTAATGGCTTTAGCACAGGCAACCCTCAATTCTTGCCTTTATTTGTTCTCTTCAGAAGCTGGAGAAGGCCTGCATGGCTTCTTGTCTGCATGTGTATGCATGAAAGAGGTATTATTTGTTAAGGATATGAATTTGCTGCATGCTAGTTTCATTTTGGGTTTCCTAGTAAATTATTAGAGACTAAATTATTTTGAAAACTTATTTCAGTTGTGGTCTTCTGAATTGCTATTTCAATGTACTGTCAATTGTAGTTGGAACAAGTAAACCCAAAAGTTTCTCTAGGAGCAAGAAAAGATCTAGGTAAGATCTGCACCACGTAATCTCCTTCCATGCTTTCTATAATGGAGAAAAAGGAAATTATAGCCAACGTTAATCCCATGCTAAAAAGCTGATTTATGCTTGCCGTTTTAACTCCTTTAGCAGAATTGATCCCCTTTCAAATCTGTTCATAAGGAAACCTAACAATCTCAGTAGCCTGATGTTACGGTGCCACACATTTTGCTATATGTGATGCCCAGATTTCAAACGCTTTCTTTTAAAGCCTGATTTTCAATCTGCATGCACCAACCCCCCACAGGGCACCCGCTGCCCTCTACCTTAAAGCAAAGAAACTGTAGGACTGTAATAATGCTGCTTTAGAAACAGCCCTTTTGCACACAGTATAATAGTGATGTGCCACGGCAGCATAATTGGGGGAAAAGACCCTCTAAGCTTAAACCTGTAGCTTTAGATGTCTCTTTATATCACTAGATATCAAGACAAAGGGTATGTTAGATCACACAGTGCCAAAATCTTATTAATGTCATAGCTGGGTGATTAAAAAGTCAATATCCTTGCTTTTCATGGCTTTTGCAGTGCCTGAAGTCAGAATAATAAAGGGTGTGGGCAGGAAATTCTTTAATGCCATAGATCAGAGCTGGAGAGTTGAGCACTGTGGCTATCAGACTGCTTAATTAAGTAGCAGAAATCACTATAGAAAAAAAATCCAATAAGTGTCTCAAATTAAATTCTACACTTTCCCCTCTCAGCTCTATTTCTTGTGAAATTTCACTCCTCCGTATTCAGTCTTTTCTCCTCTCTGCACTATTTAGTCCATCTTCGAGTGAAAGGAAAGGCAGGGAGGGGGAAGGGAAAGGCAAGGCATTATCTGTCAGAAGCTCTACTACTTTGCCCTCACTAGCAGAATAGAACTATAGGTTCACTGTTCCCATTCTCTAAGAACGAGTTTAAGTTACACCATTAGATGTAACCCAACAGTAATGAAGGCTAGCACTGCAACAATTCCCCTGTTGTGGAGCTTTACATGAGAAATGAGGCACAGCACAGAACTGTAAATAAGCAGCTTCATGAGTGTCCTCTTTATTAAGCCAACCATATTTGCAATGTACTCTTTTGAAAAATGTATTTATTTCTAGCTGCAGAGATGTTTTATAAACCTCCTGAAACTACTGCAGAAAATTACCTCGGCTTTATAATGTTCCTCCTACATGTACTCTCATCAGAAAGATGAACACATGAATAAATAATAATAAGGCATGTATATCATGAAAGGAACCTTCCATCTGCTCTTTCAGAAGGCAGAAGGGAGGAGAATGAAGGGAGCAAGGGATATCTTTCTAACTGGCACATCCTCCTAACCACAAAAGGTTCACGTGACCAAGAGCAAGTATTGATCCTCTCTCCATACACGGCCTCCCTCAGGAAGCATTGTCTCTCTCTCCGTAGCCTCCTACTGTATTTTCCAAACCACAAAATGGAGATTTTCGTCTGACTACAAGAGCACAAAAAGTGGGTTGTAAAGAACTTCAGTGAACCAAGTGACGTGTTCTCACAAAGAATGCACCACTGATATGGAGGCTTTTGCTTAACATACCTTAGCCAAAAAGACTTCCAATTATAAAGAGTTGTTTTTACAGAAAAAAAAATCCTCTAATAATAATTTAAATATAGAAATAAATGTATAAATATAACTTCCTTTTGGCATGTTTCTCCTCACATGTGGAAATTCCCACAAATAGAATGGGCTTGCTCACCTATCCTTCAAACTAGACCCCTAGGGGGCAGGGAGGGAGGATTCTCCCTTAGCTGTGTGAATGTTTCTGTCGTGGTGTCTGCTCTGTTCTGCCTCTGCCAGCAGCAACAGGGCAACTTCAATTCCTATTTTTAATGAAGAAATAGACATAGTGCACAGATGTTTGTAATTAAAATCTCAGCTCTAACAAGGAAGGACAGACTGACAGATGGAGAGACAGATTCACCAACCAACCAGCTGCATGATTCCCACTGATTAAATTCTCCAAAAGCTATACCCAAAGAATAAAAGTGAATTTCAGGATGAGACCCACCCCTTGAATAACCTGTTGCAGGTACCAATACCAATGAAGTAATTGAATAAAAATATATACAAGCTTTGCCTTCAATGAAGAAATATGCACATCAGTACTTCCACAGACATGTCACAGCAGAAGGCAGAGTATTAAAGTCAGGCAGCTCAACACCCCTGAGTTCCTGAACTGGATCTAGTTTAGAGCACTGACTAATAGTTTGGTGGATTTATCTGAGCTATTAGATCCCCCGCTCTCCCTTTCTGACTCACCCTCTGCAGGAGGTAACCACTTTGGTAGCACAGTTGCTGCAAGAGTTTGATATTAGTGCCTCAGCTGCCAAGTTCGTTATCTGGCATCTTAATGCAAATGTCATTCACTAGCATCTTCATATTTTATACTCGGCCTTTGTGGACATTTTAATCTGCCTCCTCTGTTACTTGTACTAACTGGACTTCTTAAAGGACCCTGGGTAAAGCCTTAAGTATCCTCATGCTTTAGTTTTTCAATTTGTATAACAGAAATACTAAGTCCATAATGTAAAATCCTTTTTCCAAATTCGATTTAGTTTAAAAATCAAATCAGATTTGAAAGCTGTGTATTATATATGCAGGAAATGTTTCATACTCTTTTTAAGCAATCTCTTAAGAGTGTTGTAAAGCAAGCTCAAATGCCTGCTGTAAAATTTTGCCCAGTGTTTACTGGAAGAGTACGTCTACATACAAAGGAATTTTTTTAGCTACTGATACTTTTAAAAAGTTTTGCTGCCAAAGTAGCGTAAGGAAAATCTAATCTAAAAACGATCCCATTTATAAGTCATAAGGAACTGGGACAAAAGTAAGACCTGAAATTGTGAATTACATGATCTCTAAATACAATTTTTTGCTAAAAGCAGGCCTTTTCCTTTGCTTCTGCATTGCATTTCAAAAATGCAATCTAAAAAGAAATTTTTCAGTTGTATTATGTGGAACTGCTATTCACTGATGCCTTCTGCAAAGAAAAAATATGTACTATTTAATCTTTATTTGGCACATTGTGCATTCAATGAATACCACTTGAAATTTAACGCTTGGATAAACATAATTTAACTATCTGGCTCTAACTAAATACATCACTATTAAGAGGAATTTATGTAAAATATAATCCCACTAAGCAGCAGTGATTACCAGTCAGTATCATTACGGTATGCCAGTTTACTGGGAGACAGTCCAATAAAAAGCAGTCACCTTGATTTAGTATGTTCCAGTTAGATAGGTATACTGTAATAATATATTACATACAGCACTTAGCATGAAACATTTCTGGATTATGTGTATACAGTGCTATGAAAAGGCAACAGCTTCATGAACTAAGATGCACCAAACATCCTTTTCCAGCAAAAAGAAGAAACGCTTTATTACACAGTATCTGAGCCAAAACTCCCTCTTACAAAATATCCATCAGGATCCCCAACTTTCAGAAAGGCCTTTGACTAGAAATCTTCTCAGGTAAACTTAACGGATTGCAATAAGCTTAACTGGCTGAGCTGGCCCAATTCAATTTGAACCTCTGGCTCCACAACAAGAGATTATTTGCATCAGGGGCAGACTAGAAATTCTTGCTTGTATTAGTACGCCGGTCTAAGATGCAGGTTTTTTGTTTGACAGCTTCCTACCAGCAAATCTTTACTGCTGATTCAGCTATTTTGTAGCCAAAAGCTACAAAAATGAAATAAAGTCTGTTTTGTTGGTAATCTTACTTTGAGGGACACGGTGTAAGGTGTTGTAGCAAAGGAATGTTTTAGCCACTAGAAACTGCATCTATACTATGATGGTTTCCATCCTCGCTAGTGCAAAAGCAGGCCTAAGCCTTCCCTAGCAGGAGAATATAAAATCTTCCTCAGGGTTTTACATATGATATTCATTTTCTCACCAAAACTATCTCTCTATAAGAAAATGCTCCTGTCAAATTTTTTTTCCTCTGTCATCCATTATCACCATTTATGTGAGCATAAGACTTGATTTTATGCATACAAGCCAATCAAAATGATTTTTGGTCATGCAAAATATTCCCAATTATGTTAAATGTTATATTAATTTCTATTAATATAGATGTTGTAAAACATAGTTCAATGGCAAAAAGCTAAATGCTTATGCCATGCTTTTTCCTTTAATTTTATAGCTTTATACTCCCCATCAAGAAAAACAGGTTTATAGGATGCTCAGCAAGGACAAGGTACTAAGAAATAAACTGGAAATACACCTCTGAAGGAAGAATACTTTCCTTGACACCTATTATCGTGCAAGAATCAAGACTGGCGGTGACCCAAAAGAAAGTAATTGCTAAAAGAGGCTGTACATATTTTGGCTCTAAATATGCAAATGCTTTGCCATGTATATAGCTTTATGCATACAAATATATCTCTTGAGCTCAATCAGACTACCAGAATGTAAGAATCTATGTTCTTAAATGTAAGAATATATGTAAATGTTGGCAGAATCAGGACCTATCTTTATATTCCTTTCACTAATCTTACTCTGTGCTCCTGAACATGTGTGCTGCAGTAACATACTGAGCTAAATCAACAGAGATTCTGAGCTTTAGCAGCTATTGCAGAAGTCAGAGGGAATTATGCAGATATGGCGTCCATTGCTGCTTATGTACCTGCATTTAGCTTGTTGTCTTGTTTCAAAAATTTTATCTTTAAATCTGTTTCTCCCTTCTCCCACTTCTCTCCTTTCTCTAAAAAACCTTATACACTACTTTGTTCCTTGTTACTCATCCAATTACTTTAATTTCTTCCTTTTTCATTTCTGTTCCCTCTCCTTCCCTTGGTTTGAGTAGACATTAAATACATTATCCCTGCACTACTAAAGTCCCAAGAAGCTGGATCATTAGCAGTTGCTAAACAGATACCAGTTCATGGCTCCAATATGCAAAGAAAACAAGGTACTATGGGTAGCTCAGTGGTACTCTTAGTATTTTTGTAGTTTCCAAGACAAACCAGGAATAATAAAGTAGTGAAATCTTTGTCATGGGCTAAGGCCACCACATTCCTAATGAGTACTTTAATCTCAGCAGGTAACTATAGATTTCAGTAGACAATAAGCAATAATACTGTTTTGGTTTTGACTTTTTGGAGGAGGATGTTCTCACTTTCATCTGCATATTTCCTTTTCATGGATATACACAACAAATGTCTGTTGCTTGTTCGAATGTTCAGGCTGGGACATTTAATATCGGGGCCAACATGCAGGCATATGTTTGCTGTGTCTGAGTATGCATCCATGGGTGGCCTCCTCCTTCTCAGATCACAGGTGGGTGACATATCATTAGAGGGTAGACCTGAGGAGGATTAAAAATCCACCTGGAAGAGGGACTGCTTGCTAAGATGATAGGCAGATGCTAAAGATCAACAAGGAGAAAGAGAACAGGGAAATGCTATCTGTCATTGGTCTTAATTCTGCTAATTGTCAGTTGTTTTAATAGGCCACAGATCCAGTTGGTACCATAGCCTACCCACTTGCTTGTGCTATGTCACCTCGATGTGCTTGTCCATCGGCTTGTGTTGTTACAGCTTACTTGTTAGTAAAGTATATTAAATCTGTGGGGATGCCAAGTACTCTTTTTTTATTTATATGAAATAACAGTAGCCAAAAATTAATCCTACATATGAGGGTCAGAATAGAGCCTATTACTGTTACTGTTTTGTTTTAAGCTATAATGCTGTGCAAGCTTTCACAGTCATGAAAGTATTGTTACTTGGTCACAATCCACATGCAATGATTGTTGCCTCATTTTACTCTTATTCTGCTCAGTCTCTTCAAAACAGAGAAAGGCTAGTTTGGTTATGTTCAAGGATAGGTTTGCTTGAGCAAGCTGTGAAATGTGGAGTGTTTTCTCCATGCTTCAGAAAGGGAAAGGAGTGAGCTTAAAACGTCTAGCCAAAGGGAAAAAATGAAAATGATTTCAGGTAATGTTTATACCTTAGAATAACTCTGCTAGGACAAAAGTTCTACAACTTAATTTTTTCTATGTTTGGGGTGGTACGTTAGTATGTCTTTTACTTTGATACTAATGTGTGAGAGAATCATGGAAACGAAAGATGAAATGACTACTGCTTAATCTTGTGTGCACTAAAGAGGTACATGATTTCACGGAAATCAGATGGCACTCTCATGCGCTAAAAGTTAAGCACATAGCTGCTTATCTGACTCTGCAATGAATAAATAAGTGCATGGACACTGAACTGTCAAAAATGGCCATAAAGGGAATAGATAAAAATAGGTAAAGCTCTCATTTTTTTCATAAATCAGAGGCACTAATAGTGACAATAATACATCTAAAAATTTCAAAGAAGTGGAATTTTTTTTTTAGTTGAACCCTGAATTTAACAAGTACAATATATTGTCTCTAAATTCTCCATTATTTTTCTGCTCCAGCAGAAGAATTGTTCCATCTTCTACGGCCAGTGAAGATCAGAAAAAGGAACATCAAGTACAGGAAGAGCATGAGCACTAACTAAATTCAACAACACACGGAAGCCACAGCTATAAAGAACAGAATAAAATTAAGAATTTCCAACTCAAATATAACCTCTGTGTTAACATATGGTTGTGAGAACTGGAAATCCACCAAAACCTTAAAGACAGGAAACTAGATGCCTTTGAAAGCAAGTGCCTACAGAAGATTCAGGGCATTGGATGGGAAGTTTCATCACTGATGAAGAAATGTGAGAAATCTGCAGTCTCTGCAGAAATCCAACATTTTCTTAAGCACTCCAGATGCTAACACATCCTCCTCTGTGATGCCATCAAATAGGAACCAACGCATTTCAGAAAACCCACTGGTGACTTTCAAGAGAAAACCTGAACAGAAGCTTTAGTAGGAGGGCTGAGCTCATGATCTCCACACCATAAAGCTGAAACAACAGGATGTGATGGCAAAGGCTTGCTAGCAGTTGCCCGGGAAGTTGTAACATAATGCTGTTTTCTCTTATACAGCGCAGTGAGTATATTCAAAACAAAACATGGCAGCAGTATATAGCCAAAATATGTTTTAGGGCAAAACAAAGTAGCATAAAGAAACTGTGTTCATACAGGAAGAAAAATGACATGCCAAAGAAGCCTTAGAATAATGCTGAAATTTCCAGTTTCAAACATGAATTTAAAATTTTCATGTGTCATTTGATGGTTATTACCAGTTATCAGCATAGTTCAACAAATATAAAATAGGGCATCTTAGCCAACCACATCTTCAAAGTAAACTGCATTATTTTAAACTTTCTTCTTCGAACTGTAAGAGCTTTCCAAAATTTCTAAATCCCTTTCAATGCTGAGGCCCTACCCTCACACTTAAGCTTACCTTTATTGGTCAGATTTTGCTTAACCATTTTTACAAACAAACTTGTAAACTCCTACTCTTAGCCTCCCAAAGAGTATATGTAAAAAAATGTTTCAAATGCATGTGCTAGCCTTTGCACTTCAATTATACATCAGATATTTTTCAGAGCCAGGTGCTGAAGGCTGGGATTAGTGGGCATTTTCAGCCTCTTAGACTGAGTATATCAGAGCCAAAAATAACGTTCTCAGCAGATTTTCAGATTTTTCATCTGTCAAAACTGGGTTATTTATGTCTGCTGTAACCTCTTGTATCTGAAACACAGCATGTCTGGACTAGCAATAACTTTTTTGTGTGTGTGTTACTGCAATAATTATGTCCCCAAAGGCCTGTGGTTTAAAAGAAAATCTCTGTTTCCTTCTTTTTTTCTTTTTCTCAGGCATTCCTTTATCGTGGACCTCTATTTGAGGATCTCAGGATAACTGTACTTTTTGATAGGCACAATATTTATGAGATGGCTTTTAATAGGTATAAATCTCTCTATGTTGATATAAAATGATGGCCAATATTTTCTGCTGTATTTCCCTATACAATACAATTAACCTACTGTTTCCAAAATCCAATAGTACATACCCATATTTTTCTTTGGATGTGAGATACAACATAAAGCATTTACTGCTTCTTTCCAGAAATGTAAGTATACAATCTTTCAGAATACTTTTCTCCAGTGCAGAAGTGCTGTACTCATTCTTTTGACAAGTTTTCTTTAAAAAATAGATTCCAAGCTACGAAGCATATGTTAAGCTATCATATTTTTTCTGTTACTTTAGCCTACCATTGAGTAAGGCTTAAATTGAAAATATCCGAGCCAAAAAAATCATAAATGGTTGAAGTTGTACCCATTGTCTCACAGAACTTTTTCTACACATAACTTGTTCAGTTCTAACTCCTATATTCTTTGCATTATGATAGTAAATCACGTAACATTGTGCTTTTAGAACAAAACTCTTGAAATCAAAAATTGTTTTCTTTTTCACAGTAGGTTTTGGTTCCAAAATAGAAAGTAACTTCAGCTTGTAACATTCAGCTGGTTTCTATTATTCAAAAAATAATCATATTCAGTAATATACCAAGTCTAATGATGCCACTGGAGCTGGTGTTTAATACTGTCATTTTTCTACAGTATTTGCACTGAGAATTTCTGTTGGTCAGGAAAGCAAATATACCTCTCTTGCATCTTCAGCCTGACTTTCAGAATCACTTGTACGTAGGATAATGTTCCTCTGTAAGTTGTCATTAAAAACAACCCCACAAAATACCCTTTAATTCCAAAGTTGCTAAATATGACAGAAACTTTGCAGAAATACCAGAGCAAATAGAGCTTTCACAACTATGGCTAAGACCTCAACGTAGGTGGCTGTGGGCTGCGGAGAGGTACGTGGCATTTGTGTGTTGGTGAGAGGGCAGCCTGAAGCCCAGGGGGAGGGAACTTGCTCACCCTTCTGCAGTGAGCACAGAAAGGTGACACAACTGCGTTGCTCTGAGAAAAATGCATCCAGATTCACCTACCAAAGCTCTCCTTCCCGCAATTTCCTCCTGTGGATTTTTCTGTAGACTTCAACTCTTTTCTTTTTTACACACATTGTTATAAAGCAGCTACAAGATAAGATCCTCCTGGAATCCACGGTAAGGCACATACATAAAAAATAAGGAGATGATTGGTGACAGCAAGCATGGGTTCACTAAGGGCAAGTCGTGCCTGACACATTTGGTGGCCTACTACAATAGGGTTAACAGCATTGGTGGATAAGGGAAGAGCAACTGATGTCATCTACCTGGACTGGAGCAAAGCATTTGACACTGTCCCGTGCAACATCCTTGTCTCTAAATTGGAGAGACATGGATTTGATGGATGGACCACTCTGTGGATAAAGAATTGGCTGGATGGTCACACTCAGAGTTGCGGTCAATGTCTCGATGTCCAAGTGGAGACCACTGACAAGTGACATTCCTCAGGGGTCAGTATTGGGATCAGTGCTGTTTAACATCTTTGTCGGCGACATGGACAGTGGTACAGGCTGGGCAGAGAATGGATTGAGAGCAGCTCTGAGGAGAAGGACTTGGGAGTGCTGGTTGATGAGAAGCTCAGCATGACCTGGCAATGTGCACTCATGGCCTAGAAGGCCAACCACATCCTTGGTTGCATTCAGAGAAGCGTGGCCAGCAGATCGTGGGAGGTGATTCTGCCCCTCTACTGTGCTCTGGTGAGACCCCACCTGGAGTCCTGCATTCAGCTCTGGAGCCTCCAGCACAGGAAAGACATGAACCTGTTGGAACGGGTCCAGAGGAGGACCACGAAGATAATCAGAGGGATGGAGCACCTCTCCTATGAGGATAGGCTGAGAGAGTTGGGGTTGTTCAGCCTGGAGAAGAGAAGGCTCTGGAGAGACCTTACAGCAGTTTTGCAGTACCTGAAGGAGGCCTACAAGAAAGCTGGAGAGGGACATTTTACGAGGGCATGTAGTGATAGGACAAGGGGACAAGCCTTAAACTGAAAGAGGATAGGTTTAGATTAGACATAAGAAAGAAAGTCTTTGCTATGAGGATGAGGCACTGAGGCAGGTTGGCCAGAGAAGTAGTGGATGCCCCCTCCCTGGAATTGTTCAAGGCCAAGTTGGATGAGGCTCTGAGCAACCTGGTCTAGTAGAAGGTATCCCTGTCCATGGCAGGGGTTTAGAACCAACCCAAACCATTCTATGATTCTACAATTCTATAGTTATTCCTCTGCCATTGTTGCCTCTTTCATCCTAAAGTCCTCCGTTTTATTTAGTACCTCAAACTAGTTCATATATGACTGGCCTCAGCCAGAAGTGCCGGTGAAAGATAAGAACTAAAACATCTGCATAAATAGGAATATACGTCTCTCCAAACAATGTCTCCTAAAGAAACCATCTGTGCAGGATTTTCAGACCTGGATCTCAGATGTGAAAGGCTATACAACTATCTCTTTAGACAAATACTAGCTAAAACCATTTGAACTTGGCTTGCCAAATATTTACCAGCAGTTAACACATTCAGCAAACTATTTGATTCACCCTTGTGTAGTATAGAATGTGTGTGTGCATACACCTTAATTTGACTGGTGTGACAAATGGCAAAATAGCTCGTAAAGCCAGACAGGAGATATCACGTTCCAGGGCACTACGGCCTGTCTGGGATTATCAAAAGAGCAGCTGTCAGGAGCAGTGTGAAAAACAAAAGAAAAAGCAGAAGATTACATAAAAAGAAACTAAAAGCTACCATATTCATCATAACTTTGCTATCCCTTTCTATATGATAGACAGTATGGGAAGAAAGTAGTTTGTAATGTTTTAACATAATGAAAAATTAAAAGACTGTATGCATAGTAAATGGAACTATAATTGTCACTGTATTGTTAGAGACTAACGAATTTAACCTATGTTTCCGCAGCAACCAGAACCCTATGCTGCATGCCTGCAGTTAGCAATCAAAAGCTGTGTAATGCTCTCTGAAACATTCATATGTACATGCAATATGCCCAAACTGAAGTTGTGGAAACCACTATGAACTCCAAACGAAATCACAGTCCTATAAAATTCTCTTAAAATAAACTCTATTCCTTGCATGGCTTATTTTTCTAGTGTTTAATATGATGATTTACTGAACTATAATCAGAATGTATACTTTATTAATATAATCATACACATGGGAATATACTAATGGAGAGCAGAATAATTATTTGAGAAATCTTATTTAAAATATTTATGTGTCATAATTAACATGTAGTTTTATCCAGTCTGATTTCTAATTATTATTACACAATAATTTATACAGAGACACAGAGGTACAGTGTGTATCCCACATCTATATGATATCATATATATGATAATACACACTGAATCAATCAATAAATAAAATCCTTATGAAGATGTTAAGTGGATGGATGATAACTATGAGAAAGGATATTCATTGGTTGGTTGGTCAAAGGAAATACAGTCATAATATATTGGGAGCCCAATAATAACTCATAGAGACTGCAGCGTTTAGAAAGCTGATTCTATATCTATTTGTTGAATCAGTCTATTACATGCCATTTACCTCATAAACTCTTAAGCCTTTGAATGTACTGCTGTTCTCACAAATTTATTCCAAAATAGAAACCTGTCTCCTATGAGGATTTTTTTTTTCCAAATTATCAGACTATCTTGACAGCTAAAGCCTGTTGTCCAAAAAGACTCTGCAAAATTTAGGTACTACAGTATCTAATTCACTTGAAAGGGAATCGATACACATGCTCCTAAACCACCAGCAAGATGTTGAAAAAATTGTCTCATCTAACCCATCCAATTTTCAGTGAGTTATTTTAGTTGCCATCAATGTTGGGCAACTGAAAATATGTGGAGATGTACATCCCATGCAGCTCAGCAGGGTTATATTCATGTTACTGACTTGCACACAAAGAACACGGTAGATGCTGGAGGGATTATAGCTACATTTTTTAAAACTACCCTAAACAGAGAGGTCAAAATCCTAATAATCTGCTTTTCTGATCTGGCAGCTATGAGACTAGAAGAGAAAAGATTTTGGAAGGAAGAGCAAAGCCCTAGACTGAGATGGAAGAGAGTAATCTGATTAGAAAGAAGCATCGGTAAGTTTGCTGTACATTAGTCAAAATTATTTTGCATCTGTCAAACTTGTTCTGTGACATAGCCATGTGACCTTCATAGGCAAAATGGTAAACTCTGTTATTTACACTAAGCACTTTGTCATGTTTCACACCATCTTCTTTTTAGTGCTCATTATTTAAGTATTAGACTTAAAAGTACTGAAAATACCAAATCCAACTGGAAATTGGATTAAAGTATTGGATGTACCTTATAAACAAACCTATACGACAAATGATTCAGCATCTTCAAAAAAGGTTGACCATAGGTTGACCTAAAACCCAAATATTTTATTATTTCCTGGCTGACATCTCCTTGCAAAATAATCAATTAAAAAACCACTATCATTAAATGCAGAGACTGTTATAATCCATATTTCATTTGATATGGATGGTGCTTATATTCTATTGTGAAAAACCTCATGAAGTATTTTACATCAACTAAGCCAAAAGGCTTAGTGATTTATAGAATACCATCATGGGAAAGAAACAAGACTTATTAATAGTATGTACTTTTGGGGGTATTGATATTTACAAAGGACTAACATTTTTTTTTAAATAAAGAACTTCTAATTGTGGCTTGTGTCTATCCTGACAAGTTTTTCAACCTGAAATTGTACACAGATTTTTCTTCTGCCACCATCTGAAGCGCTAAGAAAGTTAAACTCAGAAAAGTCTTGTAAGCTGTCATCTCCATTTACCATACCTTTCTGCCTACTGTGAGTGGGGACACACATTCTACAGCTTTTGGTAAAAAAGACATCTTGTTCCATTCTTAAGTTATTTTTGTTATCATACCACAGGTCAAATTTGGACCATCTTTGGATATCTAGCCTATTTCTGCTAATTGAGACTACTGGAAATAAGAAATACGTGATCACAAATATGAGGAAAAATACATTACAAATAGGAAATTATGCTCTTTTAACCAGAATTAGCAAGCTGCTCCCACATCTCTCTCCCCATCCTATCAGGCTTATTTGTCCATCCCTGTTCTTTGTTTCTTGAGTGATCAAATGGAAAAGTAATTGTGCTGCTTCATCATATTGGAAGAAGGACTGGACTACAGCTGTTCCAAATATCTAGGTATTTACTGTCACTGTCTTCGATACTACCTGAATGTTACAGTTATATGGGTTATAAAAAACAAAACCCAGAACAGCCAGTCCAGCAGCCTACTGCTTGAGTCAGTATTTCTCCTTCATTTTACTACCTCCATTTTAATTCAACGATCTCGTTATACAATTTAAAATTTGAAAGGTCCATACAACTTACTGTTCTGTGCCAGGGCTTGAAGCAGACAGTCCAAGCATCCCTCCAAGCTATCTGCTGTGCTGTCAGAGGTTGTTATCTTCAGCTTTTTCAGGGCATCACTTAAATTATCTGCTTAGTAAACACAAAGAGAAGAGAAATCAGTGTCCTCCTCAATTTAGTAACAGTGTTATAGCCTTAAATGTAAGTAGTTACTGTAGAGTAAACAAGATCCTGTTATCAATGAGAAAGGCATGCATGGTCTGTATTCTGAGGATACAAAAAGCCAGGAGCCAAAGGTTATAGATGAAATTAAACTTTTCAAATGTAAATATATATTTATCATTCTGCATCTGAGACCAGGATGCCAGCAGGCATTTTATGAAATGCCACTGAACAGCAATTTAGCCATCAATATTTTCTCAGCCTAGTTGGTGCAGAAAACCAGCAGCCATTTCTTTGCTTCTGTCTTTGTGTGTGGTGAAAAAATATGACGGAAATAAGCAGGTCTTGAATTTTTTGATGAATAACGGGAAAGTAATTGAAAATACCATTTTCTGTATGCTGTGTAGGCTTCCATCTTGGCTATGCATTCACAGATCCCTAGTGCTAAGCTTATAGCCTTTTAGGTATTTTGCCATTTTCCACCACAGTGTTACAAGCACCATTGTTTACATGAACTATGTTAATTCTTTAAAGTCAACTGATCCATAAAAACATGTGGCATCTTCTAGAAATATGAAGGTCCTGTTGTGGATTTCAGATAATTAAATAACTATTCCCTCTTCAAAAAAAAAAAAAAAAATAAACAACCACCTAAACCCAAGACACATAATATAATTCTCACTAGATGCACATTTATTCCCATGAAAGTTGGGGATAGTTTACTGCCGTAATTTTGAGTGCTCTGTCGATTCACGAGCAAGGTATAAATGTTGGCAGCTGCAGCCCGAGTATCTCTGGTCTGCCTGCTGATGACTAACCTCACTCTGAATGGACTATCCTTTTAAAAAATGAGTGCTGATTCAGTTTCCATGCCAACTCTGTCAGTAAGTAGAACGTGTTATTCAAAACAAATAATGTTAAATAATGTTTAGCTGCCTCTTGTTTCCCAGTGACTAATCAAAAAGCCTTGACTCCAGCCCTACAGAACCGTAGGTATAGTTTCTTTCCAGTGCATCACTGGTATCTTCTTAGCCTGAAAGGCAGCCAGTGCTGCCTTAGAGCTTCACACCAACGTAGGAAGCCCCCTTCATAGGCGAGTTGGCAGCCGCTGTGCTTTGCCTCCTCTTCACTTGCCCACACATAGGATGGTGCAAAGAAAAGGAGGCATGGCAAGAACTTCCCTTTAATTGTCTTTGAGGCACTGGCAGCCCAGGGGACAAACAGCAAGCATCCCACAAAGAGGGTGGAATCTCACTCCTCCTGGATCTGCTCTGCTCTCAGCCAAAGCCGTGGCTTTTGCCCCACCTCCATTTTTTATTAGCATATGCTTTTGTAGCCCAATATCCCACATAGATAAAGGTATGATGTTTGATTTTTGATGTGCTCAGTATATAGGTAAGAAATTCATCATGAAATTGTTTATCAGACAGTTAGTTTTTCTGTTCAATAATGAACATGTTCTTAGCTACACTATAGCCAGGAATCCCATTACTCCTAAACGCAGAGAGCCAGCAGCATGCAGGCAACTCTGTAAAAGCTTTTGGGGCAGCTGCACTTCGTTCCGCTCCTCTCAAACCTGCCTCCCTCCCACCTCTCCTCGCTATGCTGAACTGACACCTCCTGGAACAAGCTACCAAGAAAAAAAAAAAGAAAAATGATTTATCATTTTCCCTCATACTGACTTCTGTTACTGTCTAGCAGGCTTATGGCTGCACATGTATTGAATGACACTTCACCAACATACCCTGCAAAGTCTCATTCCCTAAGTAAATTATTCAGGAAATATCACTGGAATTTGTCAAAAGACATAGGTGCAGGGTACCCAGTTACCAGCCCCAGTGCCACAGTTTAACACTGTGCACTCCACCTCCTCTCATACTTTCCTCACTCACCTCCCTCTCATATTACTCTCTTCAGTTTTCGGCTAATATAGCACTAATTCTCTTCTATCCCACAGGGATCTCATCTCCCCTGTACACTCACAGACATAGCTTTGAAAATGCAGCAACCATTTATAGTAAGAGGACTAAATCTACTATGTATGTAAAAAACAGGTGTTCCCACAGTCTGAGGAAGAAGAAAATGCATAGGTGAGAAATTCACCTTAACACCAGATTTTGCAGACAATGGAGAGAGGCTATTGTTATTGGAGATCACACTTCACGAATCAATGGACATGTGTGGCAACAGCATGCCACTTTACTTTTAAAATGTCTGACAAAACTATGTTGCAATATGTGTCAAATTGCCATTTCACTAGATATGATTGGATACTATAAACACTTTTAAAATAACAAATTAAATTAGAAACTATATGCATAAAGTGTGTTTCTGAAACAAATTACAATAATCCTTGATTTTCTAACAAGCCTATAACGCTAAACTTATTGCAGCTTGAGACTTCATCCTTCTGTGCAAAAGAAGAAAATGCAAGTAGGAATACTGTAGAAACAACAGACCTCTTGGCACAATGTCAGAAGGCCACAGGCACAGAGGAAAAAAACACCCTTCAGGAAAGACTTTATTTGCCCACTTTGATTGTTTCTGTCAAAGCGGTATCTCTTTCTAAACAAGGTCAATACCTCAAAAGACTTCTGAAACCTGAGAATTCTGGACATATGCAAAAACACCTTAAACAGATTCAGAGGTTTTGTTATCTTTTTTTTTTTCCTTTTACTGTTTTGAAAAGAACAAAACCTTACAGTTTGATACGACACTGACAGGGATATTCAGAGAGGAAGAGCTGGAGTGTTCCAGCGGTCTCTCACCATATAATCACACAAGGCTTCCTGACTTCTGCTGCCCTGAACCTGTCATTTAGGAAAGAAGCTGCAGATGCTTGTCTTCCATGTACAAAAACCCTGCTGTTTTCTTATGATCATCTCCCGCTTACCTTTCTGCCTCTTCCTGTCTTTCTATAGAAGCTGTTTCCAGTAGCCTTGTTACTGCATAGGCTGATCAAATTCTCAGAGATAAAAACCCATCGGATAAAAACAATATAAGGAATCTTTATTGGCTGAGTGTCAGGGAAATATGAATAAGTAGATTTTGTCAATATGCAAGGTCACGTGAAAGCTCACATTAATTGGGAAGATCTAAGGGGGCAAGGTCAGGATGGTAAAGGTAAAAATAAGGTAAAAATGTTTCCTGTGGCACAGCTGCTCAGTAATCTGGTATCAGGTTGTAAGTCTGGGAGGCATCAAGTCAGAAGTTTAACAGAAGTGTCAACTATTTTGTTGATGACATGACCCCAAGCACAGGGAGTCACTCATACTTACACCTGGCTTACCGGATTGCTTTCAGAATTCGTTCTCTTATCTGGACAGAAAGCCCTGAATCCCACAGACCTTAATCCCATATATCCTAATGATACAAACTGCTAAGTGAGGAAGTGGACTCTGGCAAGAGCTGTCAGACCTGTCTGGCCCATTCCACCTACTGTTGCATTTAGTTTTCACCTGATAACTATTCCTGCACAAACACTCATAAAACCAAGGTGGTTTAAACACTATAGTAGCCTGCATTGCTTTTGGCAGCACAGCATCACTACTGTTTCTTGCAAAATTTTTCTCTCTCTTGTGCAGGCATTTTGACAAATAGTCAGAGACTAACATAAGTGAATGCTTTAATTTTCCATTTCATTTCACCGTGCCCTTTTTTCTGAGAGCTTTTCTGTGACTCATTCCTATTTTCCATCACTAACTTGTTTTATACAGGAGAACTGTTCTTTCACCTTGTAAAAATTTGGTAGTTGATCAACTTCATTTAGGGTCAGGGCCACAGGAATCTGGCTATACTGCAAATAGTTTTACAAGGTACACAATAGTGTACCTAGGGATGCAGATTCTGTGGACAAGAATCAACTTGCTAATTTTGCCTTGAGTTCACAGCATCTTCATCCAAACCACAGAAAAAGTCCAGGCACACAAAAAAAGCATCTTCTAAGACTCACATTAAAAAAAATATTTTGAATGTTTTAGCTGAGTATTTAGATGGACAGTTTTTGTCTGGACAGTTTGTTTTTACATATTTTGTGATCTTTTTCCAGTATAGGTATTTTCTTAAAAAATAAGACTTTGTTTAACATATCATTAACATTTCCTGTATCTTTTGATTGACACCTAGTATACTGTTGTTATTACATGGACTTAATACATTACACATGCAACTTAACAAGTAAGGAATTAAAAACTAAGAGATACTGAAATGGGACGTACTGAAACAGGCTGATCAGATAAGAGAAGATGTTCAAGCAGTTCTGCTGTTACAGGGATGATGGCTGTATCAGCCTCAGAGCCTTTTGAGTCTGTTTCACTGCCTCTCAGGAAAAAATGAGGCATCAAACTGAGCTTGAGGAATGATGCCATTTTATGGGTCTCCTTGTGTTATAATGGCATAAACGTCTTAAAAATTTAAGTGTGTACATATACATGGACTACGCTTCAGAAATTGCTTCTTTTTCTTGTACAGACTTCAACTTTCTAGAATTTCAGTACAAACTAACCTATATGGAAAATCCACCACTTACCACAGCTGGTTTTGACTAAAAGTGTATTCTGAGGTTATATTATTTGAGATCCTAGGAACTGACACAAAGATCAGACACATAATCCATTTAGGCCAGCATCCAGCTCCCAAGCCATCCTTATCCCACGCTCTTCACTTCCCTTCCGATACCATCTGTGTTTCTACTCTAACACAGACCCCACGCCACCGGCTGAGCACTCCATGCACAACCCTATTCAGTGCTGCCTGAGGACCCCTGTGGTATATAACACCTACACTGCAAATTGTTCCCCCAGCCTTGATAACCTCCCACGGACGATGGTGGTTTGTTGATCATTAAGCTGGCTGCCTGAAGAGGAGTCTCATTTGGTCTATCACTCTGCAGCAGGAAGCCCACCAACTGGTGAGATCTGTAGTATGCCTTTGGTCTTTCATGACCCTAGATGCCCCTTCCCCAGAGAAAGCATAGAAGAATGACCCAAAATTATCAGAGCCCATTAGTCCTCAGGATACAGAATAAGCTGGCAGGAATGCACAGGATGGGTCCTTCTTGAATCTATACAAGGAAAAGCGAAGATGCTTCCCCTTGGATACCTTGTCGGAAGATACCTAGTCCCATACAACAGTTTATCTAGAGACATGCAAAATACCCAAAATATATGCAGTTTATTGAGGACAAAAGAACTTTGTCCTCATGTTTAGGCTGCTGCCAAAAAATACTCCCCCCCTCCTTTCTTTGCAGCAGGTGCCCTCAAGCACTCCCAAGTGTAGAGTGTTTTCTGTCAAACCACCCAAATCTGTCATTAGAAACAACTCCCTGTTCTTAGCCCAGCCAGGAAATTCTGAAACTTGGCATCCGATCAAGATGTAGATATGTGCTGTCAGAGGCTGGTGGTAAAGAATTAATTTTTGATAGGTATTGCCAGGAGAAACTTAGCTGGCTAGTGTCTCCTAATAATAATAGAAGTAACAGTGCTTCTCTAATAGTAGGGAAAGTCCAGTGTGACTCAATGGATTCCCACGCATTTTTACTTTTCTCAGGAATGACAAACAGATGGGCCTGGCAGAAAGCAGGTCCTTGTGAACGTGGTGCTTTACATGCTTCCAGGACACAGCTGGAACAACCTCAATGTGGACCGCATCTGACATACAGACCGGATTAGCAATTGCCTGGTACAGACAGGATATGGATCTGCATGTGCTGTGTGAACCTGTGTTCCATCTTGCTTCTCTGCTACACAATGGCATCGCAGGCCAGAGCTGGGAGATGGAGGTGCTGGCCATCAAAGTAAGCAATTGCCCTTTTTCCTTATGAGGCCATCTTGTGCCTGGTTGCTGTGGAAATTTAGGCCACCTGAGAATTACAGACTCTGCTCTGCAGCTGTTGTTCAGTCAGCTATGTCAGAGAAGGATCTCAAGGCACAAAGACAACTTTGAAAGCTGACATATAGGCATGGGAGCTGTAGCCACGCTGGTTATATCTACAGGTGGCTCTTTTCACTGAGCATCATTTGAACAAGATGCTTTTGGCTGCACTGGTGCTCTTGTATGTAACCTTTCCAAGCGACATAGGACTCCTCTTTGGTCCTTAGAGATGTTCCTTCTGTGAGTTATGGCCCCAGTGGAACAGGCAGTCTGAAGCACCCCTGTTCCCTTGAGTCTCTGGAGAAACACAGCATCTCTCCAGGGCACATGGGTGTAGCATGAGCCGCAGGGTGCTGGTCCTGCTCTGCTGCCATGCAAGATGTGTGCTGGCAGCCTGGGGCTATCCCCAGCAGGAGGCCATCTAAACTGCCTGAGGAAGAACAACCAGGAGACCTGGTAAGGCCAGACGAGACCAAATGGTCTATGACAATTCAAAGACCAACAGCTTTGTTGGGAAACAAACAGGAAATAGGACACTATTTTGCCAGTGTAAAATTATTACTATGTGCCTGCATTTTTAATACTGCACACAGCTCTAGGCACCTCATGCTGTAAATGACATGCTACAGAACTAGAAAAAGCATAGATATGGCTGAGCAAAGGCAAGGAACAACTACTCCTCAAGAAGCTAAATATGCAAGGACTCATCATTCTGAAAAAAAGATGGTAAAAAATGAGGGTAAAAAAAATGACCTAGATGTATGGAATCATGAATAGAACTAAGGTCATGAAAAGAAAGCTAATATTTACTGTTTCTCCTAACACAACAACTAGAATATCAAAATGAAATTTTCAAGCAACAAACTTATAGAGAACAAAGTATATTTTCACACCATGCGTAATTAAACTCTGGAACTGTTAAGAGGTCAGAACTATAAACAGATTCATTTAATTTATTTAATTAGAAAAAAAATAGGACAAAATTAAAGTCCATGCATGACTATTAATACTATGATATGCATAAAACTTCTGGATTAGGAAGTTCCTAAACATCAGATTACTGGAAGTTGGGAGAATACCACCCTGTATTGCACCAGAATTGTCCCCCTTCTGTCCCTGCCCTTCCCAGTGTTTGCCCAGACATCAGCTACTGGTCATTCACTGTCAGAAATTGGACAATCGGGTGCACTGACTTTCGGCTACAGGTGGCCATATGGCATTTGCATTGTCATGCTGTGCCTCAGTGCTCTGGTTCACCAAGAGGAGAAGATTGCCAAACAAATCTTCCCAGATGTGTTTGGACTTCACTGGGCCATCTGTCTGGATCCAGCAAGCTGGAAAAGATTTTGGGTTCTGTGGTTTCTCCACAGCCAGTAAGGCAATTCCTGTTTTTCCAGCTGCATATTTGGTGCTGAACAGGTCCTAAGGCTGGTCCTGGCCCTAAAACAGATTAATACTTAAATCCATGAATCCAGACATCTTAATTAGGGAGGTTTTTTAAATTTTTTTTTTTAACAGAAATCCTGCTTGTTTGTTTCTGTCCTATCATGTTCATTGAAGTGAGTTAACTTTTTTCCCCCCCAACTGATTTTACTAGTTCTAGGGAAACACTGGTAGATCATTAATTGCAGGCCTCATGCTGCAACCTGTTTTTAACTTTAGTACATTTGCTCTACTTTTCTAGCATAGTAACTAATTTTAATGAGAGTGCCTATTTCTGTTAACAGTTCAGCTGCTTCATTCTTAAACACTTTCTGAGTCTTAGATATATACCATCTGGTCTTAGAGACTTGTTACTCTTTCATTTATCCATTTGCTTCAGCATCTGTTCTTCTGACACCTCGATCTCTCATGGAGCTTCATTTTTATTACCTGAAAATACTGACACACTATGACTCATTGCCACCTGAGCAGTAAGCTACCTAATTATTTTTGTAATTATCAGGTCAGTCTATACATGCTAACAACTACTTAGTCAGTTTGTATTTAAAATCAAGATAGAAACCTAAACAAAGCAGCATCAGCCAGCATTCAGTTCACGTGGAATCTCTTCCCAATGCAAAATTTTCATTTTGCTGTAGAATTCTGGTTAATTTGAAGCAAAAAGAGTGGTGGGTTTTGGTGGGGGGTTTTTTTCCCTGCTTCTCAACTCCCTCAATGCCAGCAGGTCGCGGGAGGTGATTCTGCCCCTCTACTCTGCTCTGGTGAGACCTCACCTGGAGTACTGCATTCAGCTCTGGAGTCCTCAGCACAAGAAGGACGTGGAACTGTTGGAGCGGGTCCAAAGGAGGGCTACAAAAATGATCCGAGGGCTGGAGCACCTCTCCTATGAGGACAGGCTGAGAGAGTTAGGCTTGTTCAGCCTGGAGAAGAGAAGGCTGCGGGGAGACCTGATTGCAGCCTTTCAGTACTTAAAGGGAGCCTATAGGAAAGATGGGGACAATCTTTTTAGTAGAGACAGCAGTGA
>Ga0065711_1010992_pt1 | contig 22909 bp, 17 predicted proteins | sample Hoacrofraction12_FD_59098 | JGI IMG/M metagenome (GOLD analysis project Ga0065711, IMG submission 59098) | Hoatzin crop microbial communities from Cojedes, Venezuela - Epithelial fraction 12 v2 (version 2) | ecosystem: Host-associated > Birds > Digestive system > Esophagus > Crop | place... | reverse complement strand
TCTTTGTGAATATTGGGATGGTTGCAAGACAAGAGACTCCTGAATAATCCCTTTAGGCCCTGGGCCTTGGGAGAACAGGTATGCAAACTACAGAGATAAGGAGGCTGCAGGATAATCTGAAGACCCCTGCTGAGAGACGCCAAACAAACATGTGCGATGGACATTACATTTCTTGGAAATGTAATGAATATGTATGTTAACATAGCATAAATACCTAGTAACTGTGTCTCTTCGGTGCACACGTTTGGAGGAGAGATCCCCCGTGTGTCTGGCGCCGCAATAAAGAATACCTGCTTAATAGTCTGCCGACTATTGACTCTTCAATTCCGGCTTTTCACGGCATCAAGAGGATTATAAAAAAATACCCCTGTCTCACAAACATGGTGTTCCTAACAAATTGAGATGGGATGGAGAGAATGATCTCTCTCTACCCTGCACATGACGGCATCCTATGCTCCCCTCTGACACAGGCTTCAGGGGCTGCTGTGACATCCAGGGAGCAAGCCTCATCCGCGACCACTTCCCGGCAGTGCCAGGGTGAAATGAGATAAACTGACCTCCTGCTTAGCAATGGTAGATGCCTTCCCCAGAGCTTCTTCCAGCTCTGTAAATCTATCATCCCAAGCAGAGGCTGGCCAGAGGGTGCCTCATCCCTTTCAGGACTCAAAGCCCTGCCCTCCTCTTCCAAAGCCGTTTATTTGGAGAGGGCAAAGACAGGTCCCAGCAAAGCTATGACTAATGCCTAGCTAATTCCCAGAAGAGAGGGCAAACCAGCTCCCAGGGAAGTAGAGTCTTATGCTTTCCTGACCCAGGCTGTGACAGTTTGAGAGAGAGCTTGCTCTTACCAGTAAAAACAAACGTTTTGCTCATCAGAGATTACAGAGGGCAGCTCTCCTGTCTGTGTTACATCTGCAGGGCCAGTGGTGCAAGGGCAGATGTCAAGAAGTTGAGTGCACAGAAGACCTGCAGCAGTGCACCGCAGGGATTAACCTAGGTACAGTCCAGAGGAAAAATTTAGTGTGGCTCTTGCCCTAACCTTTTCAGGTGTTAAATGCTGAAGTCATTGGTAGGTTCTTATTGTCACAACCAGACAAAACTCGCCTTTCACTTTCCCTGAGTAGCTGTTTCCTACTTTGGGTTCCAACAGCAGAATATCTATAGTCCCTACTGCAACATTCATCACGTTCACAGGTGTGAAACAGTCCCCAGCTTCCATACACGCCTTTGCTGGAGGCTGCTCTTCAGCCTAGGTTCTGAGAGTAACAAACAAACAGCAAGTACAGCATTGCTTAACAAAAGGATAATATTGTACAGATGAGCTATTTGCAACACAAAGCAATAAGGCTCAGTGAAGTTGAGGAGATACCTATTAAAATGAAGAATACTTCAAATTACAAATTTTTCCTCCTCAAATGTGTATGTTTTAATTAAGTACTTTTAGCACTTCATGCTTCCTACACTACCAGCTTACTTGTAAATTCCAGCATCTTTGCATGCTTTTTAAGCTACGTTTGTTCTTCTACTGACGATTAATACTTTATTCAATTAATATTTTTACATTCACCAAAGCCGTATAAAATCTTTTATCTTCGCAAAAAAATTATTCTTTTAATGATCTCCAATGTTCTGCTGCAGTCAATATTTTGCAGGTATACGTTGGAGCTGGGAAACAATTACACAGAGCTGGAACTGTCAATGCTCTTTCTCGCTTTGGAGGAAAGGAGGATTCCAGCACTCAGCCTGCAGTAACTTGTCCTTAGGAGGAAAGATGTTGCACAAAAATAACTGCAGTTAGTGACTATTGTGGGTTTTGCCCGTAGGAACTTTGATAAATTGTCTCTTTGTAAAGAAATATAAAATCTCTTATTCCACCAGCTCACTCTAGCCAGTGTGCAGGAACACGAAAGGACCTAATCCTAGAGAGTAGCTTCTCCCTTGGAGAAGCTGATGTATCCAAACAGCTTTCTGGGACAGGCAGTATCTACTGAAGGGCCGCTGCAAAAAGCAATATGGAAGCTGATGTGAACCTCAGTCTTTATATGCAGGTTTCACCTTTCTGCAACGGTTAATTTCAAGGAGTTTTAGACACTTCAGGGTGTGAGCAGAGTGTCTCTGTGACATTAGTTCACAAAGCAGAACTGCAAAACCTTGCTGAGTCTGAACTAGAGAAGGAATTCAGGTTTGAGCATGTCAGCAAGGAACGGAAGTACCTGAGAGCATAAACTACACAATGAATGACCCATGGCTTTCTGTTCAAAAAAGGTAAAGTTCACGGGGTAAAATATCACAAGGAAGGAAATTATTTTAACCATATAAAAGACAACCATATTTTAAAGAACACAGTTTTCAGTTCAGCAGAAGTAGTTTCTGACCTAGGAAGACTTTGCTGGTACAGAGGGAACCCAGTATCCAACTTTGCTTTCATGATGCTGTGGCAACACAGCCCCTTGTGCAAGGGAGGACTTTCAAATTCTTATTTAAGAAAAGAGATCAGACTGAGCTCAAACAGTTTCTTGTTGAAATGCAGCTTAATGTGGATTTGAATATCAACGCCAACTTCAGAGATGTTTCTGAGAAAGGTTCTTCAACCTTCCTTTGCTTCAGTCTTCCTTACTCAGAGAAGGAGGGTGAAGCAATGAGACTGAGGGGTTTTCATAAAGAAAAAAATTACAAGGTCTTGCCATGGAATAGCTATACCTAGCAAGTCAAGAGATCCATGCCAGACAGCTTGTCTGCTGGTGTTGCTGTTGGACTGCATCTTACCTTAATGGAAGCACAGAGAGTTGTCGTCCAGAGGGGAACAGAAAGATGAAGCCATGTGTGCTGCAGAGATGGATGTGTCACATCAAAAGTTCATTTTAAGCACAGGTTAGGATCAACTGGAGGGTGATATAGTAGCAAAATCTTTTATTCATCCTAATTTCATGGTTAGATCTGTGTAAGAATGAGGACAACAATTTTGAAAAACGTCACCACAAATGTGCTTCTTTATTTTGATGGATTTTTTCTCTTAAGGCTTAAAACTTGACGTATTCAATCAATTCTACTGCTCCTGTTACAATGTGGATTAGTTAATCACAGAAGCAAAAAAGGGTGCCTGATTTATTATGTATAGAGCTTTGGAAAACTACAAAAGCAGAAACCTAGACAAGTAATCCAACTCCTCGCTAATGGCCTTCAGCAAGGACGAAATGAGACTAACTAGTAAAAATGCAAATAAAAAGCAACATGTGAATTCAGACCTCTGTCTTCATTACAGAATCAGTAAGCAACACATAAGTTCAGGCAGCCAAAAAAAGGACAGCAAACCCCAGTCTTTCACATCTGTAGCCCTGGCTGCAAGGAAATCTTGCCAAATTCCTAACCACTTAGACAGCAATTTATCCCTCCCATTGCCCCATATGGGCTCGGCATCCTCTGTCAACAGTTCGGAGAACTACTCTCCAGAAAAGAAAGGCCAGTCTTCCTCTGCAGACAGGAGAAGCCTCTCTTGAAGTCTCTTTTATGAGGACAGTGTGAAACTGTCAAGACCCATTGAACTAAACTTGAACAAAATTNAAACTGGAATTTCTGACCAGTGCAAAAATCCTCGCCACTTCTTCCCAGTTGTTTCTCTTGCAGGCACGATGCCTGTCCTGCTGCAAGAAGGGCTCAAGCACAGCGACACAATCTGCTCTCAGAGCTTTTCAGTCATGCTAAGGAGCAAGAGTAATCAGCAGCTGCATGAGAAAACCTCTTCATGGGTAAGCTTCAGACACTCAATCTATTCTGGATAAAATGTAAAGAACTTGAAAAATTCAACTGTGACACCAGCCGTGTTTGAGGAATTCATTACACAGTCATCAGCTCATGGAAACTCTTGGCTTTTAAAGACTGAACAAGTGACATGGAGGAGAGAGATCTACATGCAGGTACCTAACCTCAAAGCCCCTTCATGGTGAAGCACCTGATAAAGAAGTAAGCCTGTGCAAACTAAAATTAGTGCTAAGAAAATGGAGCTCAAACATATACAAACCTTTCACTCACTGTGTGTACATGTATGAATCAAGTTTCTCTACTGCTCTTTGCCAATTAATACCTCCAGATAAAACACACCCAGGAGAGACTTACAATTTCAAAGATTTTGTGTGCTCTCCTGCCCTGACAGACATCGTAGCACTTTACTGCTGTTTCACATGTCCAAATATTTGCCTGGATAAATAGATTTAGAATAGATTGAATAAGCTGCACTTTCTCTTAGGAAGCTGGATGAGTCACATAAAAAAAAAATATTCTGGCAAAGATCTACAGCACAACTACAGACAGGAAAATGAAAGAAGAAGTTGACACTAAACAATGCATGAAGGGTAGAAACGTCCAGACTGTGTGAAATGTGAGTGGCCGATAGATTTCAAGAAAATTTGCCAAAAGAGTCATTTCCCCAAGCTCAATCTTCATGAAAACTCTTTCATAAAACAATCAGTTGAATATATACCTTTTTTAAAACATAAAATGCTCTTTTTTTTTGTTTGTTTGTTTGTTTTATTTTTTAACATGAAAGTCACAGACAATTAAGCTCACCAGGAGCAAAACTCCTCCAGGTGGTTATATACATAGCTGGACTCACCGGACTGGCATTGGGTTAGGACTGGGCACAGTCCTAACACAACCTGTGAGCTCAAAAGGTACTAACCAGTGGGAAAGACTCGCCAAACCATAGTTAGGGCCAGACCTTTTCTTCCCAGCATGAGTCTCAGAAACCCCAAGGAGCCACTCCTTAAAGCTGTCTGCTTGGCTGGACTGCCATGGTGCTACAGGTCCTGGGTCCCTGCTAAGAGAGTCCATGCAGCAAAGTGGCTTTCGTCCCGGACCTGGAACTTGCCATCCAAAGGAAAAGAATTTGAGACAGATTTGAGTGGAAACATGCCCAGCATGCTGGAAACACCCCTGGAAACATGACACAAATATCTAAGATGCAACAAAACCAATATTTTTCACTCTGCTCATACCACAAGGAAGCAAAGGACCAGAATAACAGATGCACTGTAAAACAGGGCTTGAGTTATAATCTGATGTCTCTCAGGACACAGTGAGAGCCCTCACATGCTTCAGAAATCCAAGCGAAGATCTAGCAAGTTATGTAGATCAATTGCCGGCATAGAATTAAGGAAGCAAAAAGTGATATTCCCACTGTTAAATGTAAGTTGGAGCCTTAATAAGGCATAAAGTGAGGGAAATGAGAAGCTTTTAAATGGAAGTTATTATGTGCTGCAACAACTGCCAGAAATTATATGCTAATGTCATTCTCTCACTTTCATTCCTCTCCCAGTTCAGCAACAACCCACTCCCCTCACTCTCTTCCTGCATCTACAACTGCTGCTGTCTCACAGATGTGATGCCACTCTCTATTTAGACAGTGGACCCTCCCCCATCAAAATGCAACTTCCTCCCCCAAAATGCCCCAAACCCATGGATCCAGTAACCTCTCTCCCTGCAAGACCTCCCAGCATTAAGTCACCCAAGATTTCTCATAATCTGAGATCCTCCTCATGTCATTTTTTTCCTACCAGCAATAAATCTTCTGCTGGAAGGATCCACCACAACATTTAAGCTTTCTCAGCCTTGTCTTTCACTTCTGTATGCAAGAAATAGTAAAAAATCAGTTAAGAATATTGCATTTTCCCTCCTTCCTGATTTGCTTCATTTAGAAGTAAGTAATAGTCCAGGGTCGGCCAACTGGAAACTTGCAGCATGGCAACTTCCACCGCTTTCCTGCCTCCAGGAACACAGAGGAATAAACCCAAACATTCTTTCCTCCTGATCTTCAGCTTCTGGCTCTGCATTACACGTGCATTGTGCAGTCTACCTACTTTCTGTTATGTACACTCGTACATCTAATTAAACAGAAGGTCAGCCTTTGGCTGGTGCCTTCTATGTGGTGACTCCAAGCCCAGGTTATTCCACCTGCGCAGTCCAGTCTGCAGTCTGACACATCACCAAGGGCAGGAGGATTGTGTGGGCAACACATGATCCTCCAGCAACCCCAGTACTGTTTGGCAGCCCCCGTGTCATCCCCAGACAACCGCACAGCATCTCAGTGGTGGTGCTTACTGTATAAGAGAAGGTGTTTAGATGTTACAGAATATAAACTGGAACTGCAACCAAAGTGAGGGATTGCCTGGGGAAAGGGGGCAGAAACCAACCCTGTGGGGCTGTTAGCACCTAGAAGCTGTTTAGAACTAGAAATAAGTACTGTAAGGGTGCCTTGCAGCCCACATACACGTGCACTGTTCTCTCCTCAGCCACAGGTAACAGTCCTTAATCCCCTCTCCAACCATAGGTATCTTTGCACTTCTCACCTACATTAATGGCTAATGTTCTCAAGTCTCTGTGGGTACTGGAGCCCAAAATCAGACTGTGGCAGAGGTTCAATCACGTCAGTGGCAATAAGCATGAAAATGGTCTTATACAAAGAAAAGAACCTGTGGAGAGAAAAAAAAACACACAACCAACCAAAAACACTTACAGGGCAACACCAGACCAAGGTGAAAATCAGAAAGTCACAAAATCACAGGCAATTATGGGTGATTTTCTTGGCAATCGTAACTTGCAAATCAAGTCCACCTCCTGCCCCCGTGGCTGATTGCCAGGAACAAGTTAATTAACCATCACTAACAAATGCAGGTCTAGTCTAGACTTTAAGGACTCTACTAATGCTGGCTTCACCTTCTCTTGGCAGCTTCCCCCGACTGACCTCCTGCGATTGCCCACGGACCAAACTCATCCTTGGGGAAAGTCTTTTTTTCTTTAGCTCACACCAGAAATTAATTTAGCCCTGAAAGCATGCCCTGGCATTTTCCCATAACCTGAAGGAAATAATAAAATCCTTCTTTTGTTTTTTTTTTTTTAACCTTCCCTCAACATCATTGATCTTTCCTGTCTTTCTCCAATCACCTTCACGCCAAAGGCTTACGGCCAGATCCTTTTCTCTTTCAGCTGATATTTGCAAGCATTTATTTTATTTTACATGTTGCTCATTGAAGTTTTTCCAGTTCATGTGTCTTATTTTAAAACTACATTTCACAAAATAGCCTAATTCTCCAAACGGTGCTGATCTGAGTGGAATAATTACTTGTTTTAGGCCTCTGCTGGAGTCTAGAATTATACACTTGGAAAATTATGATTGTTTTATCTTCTTTTTTTTTTTAGTTTCACAAGATGTGTGAAAGACAGGTTTTTATAAAGGATATAAAACCAGGCAAAACTATAATTACCACAGACAGAAAAGAATTCAGAGAAAAGATGATTTTATGATTAAGGCATTGGAGTAGAAACTCAGAAATTTAGATTCTTTTTGTGGCTTTACCAAAAACTCTCTCTATAACCTTTGCTGGGAGAGTTAATCCCTCTGTGCCTCAAATAAAATACACTGGCACTTCCCTGTTTTACGATAGCTGCTGCAAAAACACATTCATTCACATTTGCGAGATGTTCAAAACCACCAATAATCAGAGAGCCACAACGCCTGAGATGCTTACCATCATCTGGCTCCATTTAATCATCTCTTGTCAAAAGCATATGCATCCCTAATCACAAGCACATGGGATACAGCAGCATTGCTCTTCAGAAACAAGCGCTATACTAAACCAAAAAAACAAGCGCAAAATTTCCATGTTCATAACAGAAAATATTTTGCAAAGCAGGGCAGCAAGTGTTTAAATGTACGTCAGAAGCTTAGGATCTCCTCGTTCCAGTTCCCCCAAAACAGGGACAAACCCAGGTCTCTTACTAAAAAAAACTGACCAAAATGTCTATGCGTATTCCACTGGAGATGTGTGAAGTCAAGAGCAATTACAGCAAATCCCAGGCTTTCATCTTGATACCAAGGAAAAGTACACAAAAGAAATGTTACTAAAGGCATACACGTAGTTGTTAGAACAACCTTAGAAACGGGATGCCAGAGGAGTTGGGGGAATTAGTTCCATACGTTTCCAGGACATGATGAGGACACTGAACTTTCAGAGTGAATTCCATTTGAAAACTCTGAGATTGAGCTGCAATGGAAATGAGAAAGCTGGGAAGTCAAGCCCCTGCAAGCCAAAGCAACACAGCAAGCGAGGGTCACTGCAAGCACGTGTGAAGGCAGCTGCCTTCACCCAGCCCTCCCAGTGCCTTGCTGGCAGCTTTGGTCGCAAACTCAGGCAGATCCAGAAGGTCTTTTCTCCAATGATGCCTCCCTGAGCCGTGCTTGCTTATTTGTATAGAAACTGCTGCCACCATGCTCTGCCCACCTTGGGCACCCTTGCATGGGGACAGAGGCAAGCTAACGGGTGTCTCACTTCTCCCTTCCTCCCCAAGCACCAAAGACTAAGAAGGCTGCTATGTCAACCTATCCCCCCCTTCCTCTTTCATTACTTTAATAAATTAAGCCGAGCAACAATAGAGATGAGAGAAAGCAGGACAATGTGGTAAATGTAGCTGAAAGAAATTTGAATTGTAATGAGGAGAGCTAATCAGGAAAAGAATGGACTATAGAAAAAGCACTAATGAGTTTCTAAATAAATTCTAAAGGTTAATATTGTTCTGTCTAACAAATACGAGAAGAAGCCAAATGCAAAATTAAAGGCCTCACTCCAACGCCCTTGCGGCCATATGTTAAAGCCATACCACCCACCCACTCTATTTACCTGTCCGGCCACCACAGCCTCCTGCTGCCTCTCATGGACGGCCGTTGTAAATGGGATCTCTTCAGATCAGCCGCGTCGCTCAAGCTCTTTTGATTCCGCGCATCAAATGCTTGAGCCAAAGTCCAGTAAGTCAATGCACAGGACCTCTTCAACTTACACAGTTTGCATCAAGATTTGTGTGACTTGTTTCTGTTAGCATTAACGAATCAGTAATCAAACTGGGGGTTTCAAACCATGAGGCGTGTTTGTGCGTTTGTGAAGTGCCGAAGCTGTTTTCAAGCACACTTGTATTGACTTTTATTATCACATGGATTGCCAAGGTGAATAAGAAGCCAATGCAGGCTCGCTGAGGAAAAGACAAATAAAAATAAAGGTTTATAAAAATAAAAAGCTGGAGAGTTAGTGTTTATTGTAATTTATGTGATGCCAGTAGTCCAAATTATAAAGCTAAGACTTTCTGTATATAATCAAAAATTAAAATAGTCAGTCCTTTATGCATTCTGTTAGAAAACACAATAAAAATTTTATTTCAGCCAAAATGTGATTTTTTTTCAGATGAGGAAAGCAGCCTCTTTCAAGCAAAAAAAATATCCAATTCCCAGCAATGTAATAGACTCACAGGCTTTTCATAAGGATAGAAGATCTGCTCAACTATTTTCTTGCTTGAAGGAAGGAAATGGTGCCATTATAATATTTTACCCTGAATATAAAAAAAACAGAATGACATCATTCTTCAGGGAGAAATCTGAGTATATTTGTGTACACGACTGTCCATCTGTCTTCTGAACTGCAAACAAAACCTAGAGGGAAGAGATGAGGGGAGCTACACATTTCTCTCCCCACCCCTGGTCCCACAATGCCAGGAGATGAGTTAGGCGCTGTCCCAGAGCTGTGTAACCTTATTGCCATGCAACTTTACCCACATTAATAAATCTATCTGCATGCATTACTGTGGGCACAGTGACACGCTGATGTGCCGGCACAGCTGGGCATGCACAACGACTCAGACCCCATCAGGTCTGTGCAGGGCAGAGCTGAGCTGCCCACGGCAGGCGGTTGGAACTGGATGATCTTTACGGTCACTTCCAGCCCAAACCATTCTGTGATTCTGCATGTCTGTGCTCCTCTTCCCTGCCCCAGGCAGCAGCTGTGGGCAGACCTGACGCATGGTCCCAATGGGCAGAGCTGCAACCATTCAAGCTCGACCATTAAAGGATCTCTTTGCTCCTATCGCTTACAGAAAATGAACAAAATTAAGATATGCACCTTTTTTTCCTTCAGGCATGTGAATTATTCTACAATTGGAGTAATACTTCCATGCCAAGACTGACCATATTATGTATTATTCATGGAACCTTGCAAAATACTGCTTAGCCACTCACCTGCCATGAATAATTTTGTTTGACAGGCAGGTTAAATACTTTAGCTTTCTAATCCTCCTCCTCCTCCTTGCAGGGAAGGTGAGCATTCATGCAGTGCACTGAGAGGCGTTGCGATGAGAATGTTTAATAGAGGCTTCAGCGGAGTTCGACCCTGTGATGCAGGAAAGAAGACTGGAGAAGAAGACAGAAGACTGAAAGCAAAATACCTTGGGCCCAAGAGAGAGCAGGCGTGGGAAAAGCACAGAGACAGAGACTCGACAGTCAAAAAATGTAAACTCTTTCTGACTAACCCTTTGATTGCCAGTGGGAGACGTGCATTTACCCTCACATCAGTTATGGAGAGCTCATCAGAGCTCCTCAATGTTTCCAGCCCAGCCCCATGAGGCAAGTAAGATGGAAAGCAGTGGAGCAGCTCATGCTCCTGGGCCCAAGGTGGAAGCCTCGCCATCTGACTCTTTCTGACACTACTCTGTAAAAGCTTAAATGCAAAAACCTTTCTGAGACAAATGGCGTTGCGAGGAAATTGCTAACTGTGAATAAACAAGACAGTTGCACAGCTCGTCATAGCCCTAATGATCCTTTCTAAATCATCAGGCCCATCACCTAGAGCTATTGGCCACATTAGCAGACTGCTGAGTGCGGGAAATATGGAGAGGATCATTTTTAAAGGGTTTTGCGTGCCATGTTCATTGGGAACCCTTTGAGATGGAGTCTAAAGCAGATGGTGAAATGGGAAAATTATTCACGTTAATTCCTTAGCAGACTAATATATGTAAAAAAAAAATAGATTAAATAATGCAGGCCCCATTCAGTCACACTTTTTCTTTTGCAGCAGTCATGAGAGCCCCAACAGGAATAATCCAATGATGCTGCATTCTACACCACAAACCTGCTGTTAGTTACCTGGTATAAGGGCACAGGAACAGTAATGTCCTGTGAAAAAAGATCAGATCTTCCCCCTTCAATGGCCTGACAAAAAAACAAATAAGCTGAAACAGCAAATAAACCTCACAGTACACAGTATTGAATGCTGAAACCCTTTCAATTTTCCTTCACAAACATTTTCTACAGAACAACAGAGTTTGCTTTGAGTTTCTCATCCACGCTGCAAACTCTTAAAATGAGACATCATTGCTAGTCCCCCATTTTACAAACAGGGAAACTGAGGCACTGATTCCATCCAGAGGGGAACAGCAAAGTCAGGACTAAACCCTGCATCTAATCCAACCCAAAGACTGAGTCCGTCTGCTCATCTTGCGGGAGGCCCAGCTCTTCCAATAACCTGGTCTATCAAAGCATCAAGGTCTCCTGAGCCAAACTGCGGACCCTGCCATAGCAATGCCAGGTCTTGTAGCCTCTGCAGTTTTCCCTGACCTGGGTGAGCCAGAGGACCAACGGAACCTGCCACAGGGGAACCCCACTCCCAGAGCAATGGGTTACACAAAATTTTACTTGTCATCTTAAACACAAGAAGCAAATAAAGAACATCGCAGAATTCATAAGTTGTTTCTGTGTGAGAGCAGTACAAAGCTCTGTGAAACTGCTGAAAGCAGATCAGGGAGCATGTAAGTTTTCATACTCAAAATGCTAAAGTTCACTTTCAAAATCACTAACACCAAACTCGTCCAATATTAAGATATAATATTCGCTAAATAGAAATCTCTGACTCAATTCTCGCTCCTGACACTTCACAGCCCTGTTGCTTTCTGGTTATTTTATTTCCTATTAATTTTTGGCATGATGAGTAAAGCATACCATGGCTTGCAACTGCTTGTAGCTCTCATCCACGTTTCTCTGAGCTTCTGCCTGTGGTCCTGACACTATTTTAATTTTATCCTCTTCTGTCCAACACACTAAGGTGTGCAGAATGGGTTCCGCTCACACAGTGAGAGCTGCCTTCAACAGAGAGCTGCTTCATTAATGTTTTTCCCCATCAGGTTAGTGCTGGGATAAGCAGCCAGCTGTTTCAGTGAATAAATATATGTGGATTCACATCACCTGGACAGACTGCCCTGCCTCATTTCCTGGAGTCTAGCAGCTGTGAGACAGAAGTTGTCACAACTCCAGCACTGTCCACTGCCAGGGTGGATTCACCTCTGCAGCCCAGGCTTCAGGACAAGAGCCACCAGCAGTGTCCTGAGCTGAGGGCAGGCTCCTGGAGCTGCTCCCTCTCGTCTGACCTCTTCTAGGGCTCAAACACATGAGGCAGAAACTGTGGTTTGGCAAAATGCCACACATCAGCTGAGCTCTGGGGACTGCCTTTCTGCTCTTAGTCCTTGGTTAGTGAGAGCAAGCACAGCTCAGGAGAGCTCACGCTGACAAAGCTAAGGCTCGATACATGTGCTTAATGCCAGCAACACAGAGCTCTCGCAGCTTGGCTGGCTATGGTAAGGCCACTGAGTTCCCAACCACTTGCCAGTACTTAAAACACCACTGCATCCCCAGCTCAGTGACACACTCAGAAAATCCTTCTTTCCAGTTTGAAACATCCCCTGGGCTGAGGCTTTCCTGTCCTGCTCCCAAAGCCAGGACTGCTACTGGAGCAGAGGAGATGGGAGAGAAGTTGCTCTGTGATCCTCTTGTCTCTTCCCAGCATCAACTGAAAGCTCTGAGCCCTGGAAAAAGCATGGCGTGGTAAAGGTCATGATCTGAATGCAGTTTATGCATGGATATGAATTTATCTGATGAATTATTCTAAACGTATAACTCAACTGGCTCTGCTAAGCACGTATAGGATCTGCCTCTGTAGCCACTCCAAATACAAAGCGTAGCATTAAATAAGGACATTCACTTGCGTGAAAGCATAATATTTTATTTGCCACAAATATGCTAATTCTTTAATTTTCACACTCTGTGGTAACTGGAAATATAACCTGAGCAAGATACGTTTTCTTGCAGCTGATTACTAGGTAGCATATAACAACATATATCCCAGATTTTAGACCCTGATTCAGTGCTTCCTTAGACTTCTATCTAATTTTGATCACACAGTAATGGATTTTGAGTTGTTTACAAACACATATGACTATCACCTGTCAGCCTTGTCCCCATGCTGCTCATTATTGGTGCCTACCGGGCAAATTTATTGGCAGGTTTGTCAGAAAAATGCAGCGTTTTTTCTAGTGCCTTCTAAATAAACACTAAGAGGCAATGAAGAATGAGCCACTTCAGTATCTACCCCAACCTCCTGATGAACTTCGTAGCTTCTGGACTCCAGTTTACTGGATTCAGACAACAAAAGCAAAACCAGAGGCCCCTTACCATTTAAAACATCTGCTCTTAAGCTTCACTAGTCTTGTTAATGCTATGTAACTCTATTTCAGAAAGGCTCTTTTCTGTCACTGTGATCTCTGCTGAGCACAAGCTCCCATGTGGAGGGACCATGGGCATCATTTTCAGTAGGATCTGAGGAGGTCAGAAACAATTTATGCTGTCTGTTGTAGCTAAGTCTAGTTAGAGCTAATCTAATTCCACACAAATTATGGGAATCATTTCCTCAGTCCAAGAGGAATAAACTGCAATTCACCAAAGTAAGAAGGCTCAGAGATACCAACCTGGGACTGTAGCACGTAATTCCTGTCCAGGGGTGTACTTGCACGTGGTTAATTCACTGACTTTAAGCGCTTTGCACAATCTGGTAAATTGAACAACACGCTTAAAGCTGAGATTCAGTGCCTTTAAGAGCTGGGACAATATGAACTTTTCAGCTTGAGTCCATCTCCAAAATCTGCAGCTCTGTGGAATCATCCCTTTCTTGGCAAATTATAAAAATATCTTTAAAGGCTTTGAGTCGCGCATGATGTTTGTAAGTCCTGTGGTATTTTGCCATGACAACAGAGGGATGGGAAAGTTCACTATTACCAAACTTTAAAGAGACCAATTTACTGTCATCCTGCAGTATTAGGGGCTGTTATTGTTTTAGTGACAAAGTCCAACATCAGCGGACAGAATTTTAGGAGACAAAGAAAGCAGAAAAGCTATTTTAAAAACAAGTACAACTTTTCACATCTCCTGGATAGTTCAATGCATTGTTGGTTCAGGACAAATATGCAATTTCATTCTTACCTTATCCAAATCTCTTTTGTCATCAGCTGTTTTCCAAGGCACTGAACAAGAGCGCTCTGAACTCACATTTAAAACACACAGCAACAACACAGAGCATTTCCGCCTCCCTCCCCAGAGACTAGCCCAGCCCAGACTCCTGACAAGCTCTAGACCTTGATGAAGTTCAAACCTAGAACAAGCCAGAATGAAATCACAAAACCATGGAACTAATGGCAGTACCTAAACATTACAACTAATTTTCCAGACACATCAGGACAGATGAAAATCCACGAGTGGTCACACTAATGGGATGTAATTCTGTTGTACAAGGTTGAGAGCTTTAGTTAGATCTCTGCCAAAAAAGAATTCAGGTATAAGGGACATTTTTCCTCACATGTTCTCTTCACCATCTCATTCTGTCATCTATAAAATTGCTTCCCCACTTCTTCCACAGATGGAAGAAATCAAAATAAGCAGGACTTAAGCCAGGTGCTTTTCTTGGCCATGTCCACTCCATGGAGCTCATTAGAAAAGTTTGATGTAATCGTCCCTTTGAAAAATACACATCTATTAAATGGAAGCTGATCAGAAGAAAGAAACTTTCACACATTTCATACAAAGAAGATCAGAAAATAAACTTTCATACATTTTCTTTATTTAAAAAAGTTGAGAAAGACATTTCTAAAACTCAAATAAAAATGCTCCAAGTTAGATGGACTATTTTTTTTTAATTGCAGGAAAACATTAATTCTGTTCAAGTGAACAAATTTAGTTGCCTGGTTAGCAAAAAAGTCCAGATTCTAGCTCTTCCTTCTGATGTGAAATCTCATTCCCTTTCCTGGGAAAAGAAAGTAATTTCTCAGATTATGATATCAAATCAGATATTGTCATCTCACTTCTGAATCTTCTCTTCATAATCACTTGTTGAGAGCAATTTTCCCATTCTTAAGCAAATAATTTGGGTTTTTCCCCCCACACACAGCATCTGACAGAGACATAGCTCAGTAAAGCACGGGTCACTGTAGCCTGAGTAACGTTTCCACATCAGCACGCAACGAGTCCTGCAAGCACTCACCTTCTCCTGAGCTGTGCTGGTAAATCCCACCCCAGTAGCATTGCCCCAAGGGACAGCAGGACACACACAGGACATGTTCCCTTTCCACTCACACCACGGAAGTGACCACGGGTGCACAGCAGTGCAGATCCTCAGGACTTTCCCCTCCTGATCTGTGTTTTCTGTAAGAAAGGATCCCTGTGCCTGTCTCAGCTGTGAGCGAGATGCCCTGTTATACTAAGAAAAACAGCCTGGACTGACTCAACGGACCTAAGCAAAGTCAAAAATCACATGGACCTTCTTACCACAAGGCAAGGTTTAGGCACGAAATCATTGTGTTTTAAAAATACCCTTTCCTTGCAGTCAAAGCACCACCAGCTGAAGTAGTGTTGTAGGGGCAAGGTACGCAGAGCTTCCCCAAGCCCCACGGGGATACTGTGGAAGGCTTCAGCACAATAAAGTTGCTTCCCCTGTTGGAAACCTGAAGGCGTAGGACTTTCTGTTCTATATCTTAACTTTGCACTCATCTCCTCCATGGTCCAAAGATAAAATGAGTCCAGTGGACTTCTAGAAGGAAAACAAGAGAAAGAAAAACATAAGCCCTTCCACCTTTATTGCATCCAAATGCACTTGACCTAATCATTTCCATAGTAAGTCCTCAGAATGCAGAGGCGTCGAGCTTACACACATGCCAAGAGCAAGTCCAGGGTCCTGTGACACTCCAGAGGACAGCTGGGTCTTTGTGGGCACAGATACACACCTCCAGCTTTCCGCACGGACCTCGGAGGGGTTGTGCACAGGAAGGACAAGCCAGACAGATTCTGGATGATGTGGGACTTGGAACAAAACATCAGCTATTTCAGCGGAGGTATGTCCAAAAGCACTGACAGGTTTAATNCTCAGCAGGACACATTACGCTATGGAGTGCACATGTGNGAAATAAAAGATCAACTGAAAAGATGAAACTGCTTCAGACAGCATNTTNACCCACCCAGCAGAAAATCAGCTGCTCAGCNATGGGCTTCGTTGGCTAGTTTATCTGTGAGAGCCGGGCAGCCCAGACCACTCTGAGCTGGGCGTAAGCACGGGTGCCTTCAGCACAAACACTTTCAGTTTTGTTTTCTTATAGGGTAAGGGAAGGAGAAAGGAAACAAATGCAATAGGAAGGAGTGGGACAGCAGNACGAGACAGTGGCACNGGTGACAGGAAACAATTTATACCTTACCNGAGAGCCTTTTCCAAGTCCTCTGTTCTGCANCTCGAACACCAGTGGAGGTTTGTTGGACTGTTTTACACACAGACACATAAGCACACATACATTCAAAGTTGTTTGTCACCACCTCTTTCATACTGAGCTGTGGGATGGTTTCAACAAGCCACATCTGCACTGATTCGTTTTCCTGCTCAGTGCTGAACTGACAAGATGGGACAAAATTCAGATCATGATGACCAGTCGAAAGGGGAAGCTGGTCTAATATCATGGAAACTTCTCTTACAATAAATAAATTAATATGAGCTGAGCTTCATGGCTTCTTGCACAATACGCTAAAGTCAGAAATAAAAATGCAAAAGAGTGTCCCCAAGACAGACTCGCATTGCCGTTCTGTGCTAACTTGTGAGAGAGAGACTGCTGCTTCAGCTCAATAAACTCCGGCCAGCAGAGCTCTGGAGAAGTGAAACCCACTGCTGCCCTCCCTGAGGATCCTCGTATAAACCCCCAGCACCTAAACACAGAGCTTGTTAGCTCAAGCGTCCCCTTGGGTCTCATTAGGCACCACAGTTCGGGCAGAGAAAAGCGGGCTCTCGGCAGCCTTGTGAGACCTGCTAACTGCACTTTGCATCCCTTACTCTGTGTTTTGGCCTAGGTCACAGTCTGCATCTGCAAAAGCATTTACTACTTCTCCCCAGATCCTCTGCGAACCAGGTCTGCTTCACGGCAGTGCCAGTCCCTGCTACTGATCAGAGTTCAGAGCTATTTCCCACTCAGGCGACTACTAAGCAGCTATACTGAGCCCGTACAGAAACTGAAAGGAGTGAATTAAGGAGAAGAACTCAAAGGAAAAAGTCTTCTCAGTGTAGCTACACAGGAATGACATGTTAAATTTACACCCACAAAACCACATAATAATTACCCAGGCCTTCTGCTTGCACGGTAATTACAATGAAATGGTCTAAGGAGGAGGAAGAGAGTCTTGCATATCAGCACGGTTGGTTTTCTAGTCACCTCCTCCATCTTAAACTCCTCATTCCTCTGCGGCAATGGAGACCCTCTGGCTCATGACTTCCCCCAGCTGTGACCCTGGTGACCTGCTCCAGGCCTGTGGGACTCTGCTGCTCAGGACAGGCTGTGGAGAGCTCCATCCCTGACACCGGGGCCACATCTGTGGGTGCCACCACGCGGGCAGCAAAAGGGCTGTCAGCTGTCCGAACAGCGCCGTGGGCACCGCGTCGTGGCTGTGTCCGGAATATTTAATGTGTTCTTCAGATCCACCAGAATAAATCCTCATTAGCTTTCCAGTCCCTCCTGTCTGTACAGGAGAAAACTCCTTGATTCCCTGAATCGATGGACAACTGCTGCATCAGTCCAGCTGAGACTGAGCACAGCAGTGGTACCCGCGGAGGTGGGACTGTCCCCTGCCGTCCTCAGTGGCAGTCGAGGAGCTTCAAAGCCTGTGGGTGACCACGCTGGGGCCACTAACACGCTTCACATCAAATGCCAACGCAAACTCCCAGCTTGAGGCATTAAAATTTAATTACCAGGGACAGCTGGATCCAGGCAAGGGTCTGAGTCCGAGGGCCTGGAGAAAAAACCCACTCCATTCAGCAGCAAGCTGTCCGGCGCTGAGGAAATGGACTCCAGCCAAATATTATTTATACATCTTCAGGTCTCACTGATTTCGCTCTATCAGGCTTGGCTGCCCAAGCTACTGAATCCAGGCTTGCAGCCTGCAGGCCGTACCCTCGGGGCAGCACCAGTCCCCGCTTTGCCATCTCCATGCTTTTTGGGAGGGAGCTGAGCTCTGCCACGGGGGTGACCCCCATTTTAGGGGACACATGTGGCAGTGGGACAGGAGGACACAGCCACAGACCCTGCCTCAGGGCTGCTGAGCATCCCCCAGCCCACAGCCGGCTTCCAGCGAGCATGTGGGTGACAGATTTCGTATTTTCTGTTGGAAACGAAATTCAATCTCACAAAAATAATTGTGTTTGTTTTCCCTACAGGTTCCAATCATGCATAGCTAGCCATTGAAAAATCCAAATACTCATCAAATTTGCTTCTCCTCTCATTTTCAATGCCATAGGTTGCAAATTTCTCTCCTGGATGGCTGGTGCCAGTTTAAATACTTGGGCATCAGCTGTGTCCCAGTTTTTCTTGAATCGGCTCAAAGCTGGGGGGGAGCAGACATGTTTATACATGTGAACGGTAATTTTTAAATGGTGTTTCTATTACAGTGAAAGACGGGGAAAAACCTGAGCAGCTGTGAAACCGAGTTTGCAATACGAGCTCAGCCTGCTACCCTACCCCCCAGCAAGTTTCCAGCTGTTTTCGGGGCTGGTGGTGGTTTAAAGAGCGCCCAGGCGTTACCCGGGCTGGGGCTGCCCCGGCGCAGGGGAGCAAGCACGGGCGGGCCCCTGCTCCGGGCACCCGGGGGGACGCTGGGGACCCGCGGCCCCGGAGCGCATCCCCCGGCCCGGCTCTGCGGCGGGGGGGGGACACAGGGACGGGGCCCTCGCCTGCGTGGGGCTTTGGCCCCCTCTGGTGACCGGCTCGCGGAAGGAAGCACGCAACGCGCTGCTGCTGCGGGAAACGCATAGAACCGGCGAAGGTTTGGTACCTGCAGAGCGAGGTGCCGCTCCCCAGCCCCGGGGGAAGCCGGGGCTGCTCCTCTGGAGGCTGCGTGGAAGGACGAGCTGCGCCCCACTCCCGACCCGAGCTCAGGAGAGGCAGGGTAGTTCCCGCTGAAAGCAAAGACCATCCTCGGAGAAACACAACCCCCCCCTCTTCCCATTAAAAGAAGTTTGGTATTAATCTTCTTTTGGCCAGCCCAACTTTTACCCTACATAAAGCACACCGGAGATGCGAGCATTCGTGGAGGAAGCATTTACTGAGGGGACTCCTCCTCTAGGACGCAACCAGGAAAAAAATATCTTTTCGCCTGCTACTGAGAATGAGGAAAGGAATAGTTTGTGGGGTTTTTTTAATAAACAACACTATTCCATGAGATTCATTTGGAATCCACCTAAATTTTCTCCAAACTCTTTTCATTTCAATAAGGAAAAAAAAAGGTTTCAGATTTTTAAAAGTACTAATTAAAAGCACCAATTAAAATAGTGAATGGAGAAGTTTCACCTTGGAAATCTCACGCATTGTTATTTTTTAAATCTTCTGTTGCATGATCAACTTTAGGCCTGAAAAAACCTTCAAGTTTAACAACAAAAAAGCACACTTTTTGGTTATCATTTTAAAAAAAAGATCCAACCAATAACCATACCACATGTTCGAGGGTTTTTTTGCCAACTTGAGGGTAACGTTGAGAAACAGAGATGGGTGGATTTGGTTAAAACTATTTGGAAAAATGGCCTCAGGCTTGGCGCAGCCCTGCCAATGACAGGCATGACTTCCCACATCGCGAACAGCCTCCGTGGGCAGGTACTTTTCTGTGTATGTGATTTTGTTTGTCAGAAGAAAATACAAAGTCATTTAAAAAGGCAATTAAGAGATAAGTGGGGCATCTTCCTAGCTGCCTTTCCGTTCCCTGAAATCCTGGGCATGCAGGGGTTTAGCTGTATCAACACAGAGAATAACGCAGGGAAATCAGAGGCCAAACACAAAACGCTGGTGCAACTGTAGCAGTCAAAGGAGCCTTGCCGTCATCTTCCGCAGAGCTGAGATTTCACACAACTCACATCGTTTTTGTGCGATTAAAAGAGCTTTAAGAAAGCCTCAGTGCGCACCGCTGCTCTGAGATCCACGGCACCACACAGAGGTGAAAGCCACGTGGAAAAGAAGCAACTTTTCGGTTGGGTTTCATGGGGCTTTGCATTTAGGATTGCAGAGAAATGAACTCGCTGCTCTAAAGACCTTTGGTTTACAGCCAAGAGCCCAAGAACGAGCTTTTATGATCTGATTCTTCTGCAGATGTTTCCTTATGTTCTAATACTGTCACAGATAATTTTCCTTGAGTATTTAAAAAATGCTTAAAATTGAGGTATTTTTGTTGTTGTTTTTTCCCAAGTGAAGAAACCCTTGTACCTGGCTTGGGTACCAGTTTTGTACAGACAAAACGTTCACATTTTCATCTCCCTGCCCTAATTGCTTCATTGTTATCATTATCCTGTCTTTGAATCTGTTACTTCAAAGTTTTCTAAAGCTTTCATATCTCTTGAAACCATTTCTTTTAAGGGGAACCTGCAAGGGAGAGGTCCGCTTTGTACTTCCATCATCTTTCCCATTAGTTTCAGAAGATCAAGTGCTATTCTCCTCCATCCTGCCCCGAGCAAGCTCTCTGAGGGGGCAGGGAGCTGGCGCAACCTGTTCCTGCTGCTCTGCAAGTCTGTGTGGGTCATGCTGGAAAGACTGTCCTGCACAAACCACTGAAGTTCAGTACTGAAGGGGTGGCAAGGGCTCACATGGCGAGAAATGTCACCTCACCCACCCCCCTACCCTGCAGTAGGGTCCTGGAGCTTCTCCAGGTCAGTGAACATCTCTGCGGATCTTCCAGAGAAGCTCACCTAGGCTGATCTTCACATCATGAGAAAGAAGGATGAATAAGTGTTGCAAGGATTTGTGCAATCCCTGCCCATGTCTGCTGGCTGCCAGTAAGGAGGTGCTGGATTAGCACCGTCCATCCCCAGAGAATGGTAGGAAACTGCATTTCCCCATCCCTACTCTGCTTTCCCTGCTTCTCTGTGGCTGTGCCTATTTGCTTCATGAGTCGTCTGGTGGTGTCTTCCAGCAGTTCCTTCCCACACAAGAAACACCAGCTTCCTTGGCTGATTTATGTCAGCTGCATTACAAAAGCGTTTGGGGGAAGGAAAACCACAAACTTTTGACAAGACTCAAAGGAACAGAAAAATCTATGACATTCTTCTTCATTTATGTACTTTAAAGTTATAGCAAAATTCAGTCTGCTCTAATAGGAAGGAAATTTTATGAAAGGTAACAAACAGCCGCATGATTCAATATTTTTGAAGTGATGGCTTTCTATAAATATAGAAAAAAATCAGAAATGGCCAGCAGAACTATTAATTAAAATGTGAAAGCAGATAAATAATGAATATCAGTGTCATGTATTCATTAAGATTCTACAAATGAAAAATATCTCTCCCGGTTATTCCTTTGATGAATCTAGCCCAAATATATTTGAACTGCAACATAAAAAATTCAGGACGCTCATATTTCATTCTGTATCAGCCGTTCTCAGATCCCCAAATCTCAAAGCCCAGAACCGCAAGTGTCTAATCACAGCATTGATACTGACCTCTTTCTCTAGCCTTAAACAAGTCATTTAACCTGCCTTGGTCTTAAGACAAGAATGTCTCTAATAAACCCTTATGAAATTGCACATAAATTTATGAATTTGAGACCCCTGGAAGGAGGGCAGTTAGCTAGTGTGGGGTGCAGGGCTGTGGATGGAAACACCAATGTTTGGCCCAAGGACTCCTGAGAGCTGAGGCTATGTCTTGTTTATTCAGGGGTTCCTCTTGCAAAGCCAAGAAGGTCCCACATCTCCCGCTTGCTCTGGCTGTTTGCTTTGTGGAGATCCCATAGACTCATAGCCGAAAACTGACAGGTAGAAATCTGTACTGCTCACCCTGCCCTGGCTCTCGGCAGAGGCATTTGTTCCTGGCACTGTTTTCACTTCAGATAGACAGATACCAGCTAGCGCCAAACCAGCTACGCTGCTGGCTTCTGCTTCTCTAGCAAGATCAGCCACACTGTTGTGGTCCACCACTGCCTGTAATCCAGGGGTCCAGTTCTCGTTTACCATTATAACTGCAGACCAGCAGGGAAGACCTCCAGTTTATAAGCAAATTTCTCACATTTTAGAAGTCTAGTGATAGAGAAGGATTACAGCAAATTATTCACGTTTCAGAAAAAGCGGACAGATCCCACTACAGCAGTAGAGGGACTGAGCCATACAGCAGGAAGGGAGCTAGAGGGAAGGGGTGACTTGGACAGCTGCAGAGAAGGTTGCCCTATTTATTCTGTGTTCCCAGAGGTACAGCTTCCCCAGAGCCATCACAACAGCACACTTGCTTTCTTCTCTTATGGAGGTCAGATTACCATCGCTTATTCGATCAGTGGATTTTCTATTGCAATGATTGACTAAATTTTAAACCAACACCATCACTGGGGAGGATGTTTTGACACCAACACCTAGAAGACCTTTTGGAGACTAGCCCACAGCTTCATAGTGAGAATGGCCATGACATGTAGCCCTTGCTGTCACCATCAGCAGGATTTGATTTGAAGACCCAGAACATCAAAGCCTGTGACCCTTCTCTAGCAGTCTACAAATTCCAGCCCTACTTACAGCAATAACCATCTGCAGGAGATCACAGAATCACAGAATGGTCGGGGTTGGAAGGGACCTCTGTGGGTCATCTAGTCCAACCCCCCCTGCCGAAGCAGGGTCACCCAGAGCAGGCTGCACAGCACCGCGTCCAGGCGGGTCTTGAATATCTCTAGAGAAGGAGACTCCACAACCTCCCTGGGCAGCCTGTTCCAGGGCTCCGTCACCCTCAGAGGGAAGAAGTTC
>Ga0065711_1035027_pt1 | contig 22912 bp, 9 predicted proteins | sample Hoacrofraction12_FD_59098 | JGI IMG/M metagenome (GOLD analysis project Ga0065711, IMG submission 59098) | Hoatzin crop microbial communities from Cojedes, Venezuela - Epithelial fraction 12 v2 (version 2) | ecosystem: Host-associated > Birds > Digestive system > Esophagus > Crop | place... | reverse complement strand
CTGTACTGGTGCATGAGGTTGTTCCTCCCCAGGTGCAGGACCCTGCATTTGGCTTTGTTGAACCTCATCAGGTTCCTCTCTGCCCAGCTTTCCAGCCTGTCCAGGTCACGCTGAATGGCAGCACAGCCTTGTATCTATTATAGTAGATATCCATGTGTTGAGATCTCTATTTTCTTTTTGCCTTACACAAGCATGAGCAGATCATCATGGGTGTTGGGGGCTAAGCCCAGCGGGCACCTAAGCACCACATAGCCACTTACTAGCCCCTGCCACTGGACAAGTGAAGGGAAAAGCAAGAGTAAAAAGCAAGAGAACTTGCAGGTTGAGATAAAAATTGTTTAACAAACAAAGGAGAAGTGGAAGAAGAGAGAAACAAAACAAAACAAGCCAATCACTCACCACCTCCCGGAGGTAGACTGATGCCCAGCCAGTTCCCAAGCAAAAGCTGGCTAACCTCTCTCGCCCCCTCTCCTCTCCTCTCCTCTCCTTTTTATAGCTGAGAGTGACATTATATGGCATGGAATATCTGGTTAGCTCGGGTCATCTGCCTGGTTGTGCCTCCTCCCAAAGTCTTGTGCACCCCCCATTCTATTCACTGGGGGGGACGGACACGGGACAGAGTGAGAAACAGCGCAGGCCTTAGCGCTGTGCAAACACTGTTCAGCAAGAGCTAAAACATTACTGTGTTATCAACAGTGCTTCAGTCACAAAGAGCACACCACCATACCAGCTGCTGCGAAGAAAATTAACTCCATCCCAACCAGACCCAGCACAATGAGAAAACTAAAGAAAAATGGATGTTTTCTACATGGGAAACAAGTGCTGGATTTTCCAAAGGTGCACAGTGCCTGTTCATTGGAAAAGTTTCACTCCCAAACGTCCGCCTGTCAAATCATTTCCAATTGGACTACACACTTGTCAGTGCTTTTGACTGATCCAGCAAAGGTCTAACATTTTTCCCTGAATAGTGAAGCCAATTCTTTATTAGTCCAGGTATATGATAGCACACATCACAGTATTTGCTGCAGAACAGTTTAGAGGAACTCATTAATAAGCTACGAGAGATGACTGTAATACCTCAGGATGGATTCTGGAAACAACCCCCAGACAAGCGCCCAGAAGGAAACTTCCCTGGAAGGAAGTTATCCCCTAACTGTTCAGTGCAATCCTTCCAGCTCCTTCTCCTGAAACATACGCCTCTCAACACTGTCAGAAAGAAGATACGGCAGTCAGTAATCCAGGGCAGCATGAGACCTGGAGACTGATTGGGCAAATCCCACTTGCCTGAAACAAAGCTGTCAAGTAAATGGGTTTCAAGACAAATACAGCGTGCTTTGCACAGGCTTACTAGGGGATAGAGATGATTAAGAATACTGAATTAAGTACAGGATAGTGTGACTGAAGAAAGTTTTTTACACCCTCAGAGGAGGTCTGAGGGAAACAATGCTTGAAACAGGAGGAGTCTAATGAACAGAATTTCAGATTTTATACAATCTCTAGAGAAGTTTCAGAATACACTACGCAATTCAGAAAGAACGAACGTAAGAAATTCCAACCTCTGCTCTCCAACAATGTGAAGTGACAATGAAGTTTGGCGAGAGGCTGAAGTTAAGTTCCAACATTTCTAATATCTACCTAATAGTTGGTACCCCAAAGCCATTACGTGTGACAGGATTGGGGAGGAAGAAATACTGCCATTTCAACTACTACGGGTATATTGCGGTTAGGAGTGTAGCAAAAGAAATCTCTTGTGCTTAGCTCAATCCCAGTTCTAAAAACACATTCAACAGTCAGACACAACTTTCTCCTAGACCTCTTATATAGGCATGAACCTTGTGAAAGAATGTGAAGAGTTTGGGGTTGGACAGTGAGACAAAAGCCTTTTAAAGAAAGAAATTAAAACAAGTAATTTACGGGTATTTTTTAATCATTCTCCCTCAACTTTAAAACAACTGCTACATATCTGGAACACCAGAAAGTCTTTCCAATGTACATTCAGCCTTTAGCACAAGACGACCCTCATCATACCAGGGCCTATTGCTTCCACCCTAAGAAACAAAAATACTTTTCAAAGAATTAATTTCAAGTTGCTAAGTGATCAGTTATCACAAACCTATTAAACATGGTGTACTACAAGCTCACTAGTTTCACTTGGCCTACTGAGGTTATCTAAGATCTAGGAAAGCAAAATACTAGGTTTTCTAATTTTACATTTAAAGTTTGAGGATTAATACAAAATTGTTCCTTTTCAGCTGTTAACAGAGACATCATCTGAGAAAAGCTCAAAGAGAAGGATTCAAATAGCATGCTGGGACTATTTTCTCTCTTTTTTTAATTCATTATCCTCTACCCATTTCCAGCTTCAATTTGCTTACCACAGACAAATTAGTGAGGAACTGAAGAAGCACAGAGGAAAATTAATACTCATGGACCTTAAACATGGTTAAGATTAGCAAAGCAAACATATACAACAGTGCTCATGTACAGAATACACTGAAAAGTTCTCAGGAGCTACCCCTTAATCTTCTGTTTGTTAAAAAATATTTCATACAGGTTAAGCAGTACACTGCAACCTACACAGTAAGGCTCAGCTACTCCACTTCAGCCTTGTTTTGGTTTTGCACATTTCTACATTTAGAGGAACATGTTACACCAACAGTAAAAGCAGTACGTTTTAAAACACAGTAATTTTCTGTTAATGGAAGTATATTTTCATATGCACAGATTTCTGTGAAGACAAGATGCAAATACTCAAAATATTTCTGTGCATTCACCTACACAACCATATTCTCTTACAAACATTTCAGAACACAACTCCCAAAGGAAAAGATCATCTATCACTGGGAAACTTTATCCCATCTGGTGGTTTCACAGACAAAGAGAATTCCTACGTATTAAAAAATGGCCATTTATGATCCAGCATAAGCTGGCGTATAAAAAAAGACCACAATATTTCATACAGTGGTTTCTGCTATGACTGGTCTATCAAATACACATTAAATGTAGCTGTTGATTCACATCACTTAATGTTTGCTGTTGGAGATAACTGATGCACTTGATTTCTGTAACTGCACATTATCCACACTGATATCCTTTATTTTTCAAATGAAGCTGAAAATAAAGTACTGTTATGATTTGCCAATGGTAGAAATGCATGGCTAAAAAAAGTGATGTCCTACAGGTTTAACAAATAATTAAAAAACCTAACTACCTAAAGGACACAACTTTTAAGAGATTAATCCAAAAGACATGTAATTGGATATATGAATTCAGATAAGATGGAAGTAAACACAAGCAATTAATATTACTTACGCTCAAATAGAACATTTCATATTTATCTTTTCCACGAGTCAGGATATTAAATAAATGAACCACACAAACTGCTAAAACAAAGACCTACAGTAGGAAAATTTTATCTTCTCCAAAGCAAAAATGGGTTCAATATCCACAGGTCTGATCATGAAGGGAAACAGATAGTGGTACTACCAGCAACATCCAGGGCTAAAGGAACACCACACTGGAAACTCAAACTAAAAGGAAAGAACTAAAATAAATAAGCTTATATTGCCAAAAGAAAGGAGAGATGATGAAGTCATTCTCTCAGCCACTCTATCCTCCACAGCCTACAATTCCACACAACCTTCATTCTTCATAAAGTTCTGAGAAGATTTACTTTTCTCGGGCTACCCACCCCCCCCATGTCTCACATGTATTTTTTCTTTGCCCTCAACTGATCTTCATAGTTTGTTGGAACTTCATGCCATACAGGCTAACATGACTCAACTTTCACTGTGAGTGTCCCTAACTACTGTGGCTTTATCTGCGCAGCATCTTAGACAAACGAGCATTTAAAACCTTAGACTACTCATACCCTGAACATTTTATGGTCTTCCGCTATTTCCTTTCACTTAGCAGAACCATAGAACCTGTTGCTGTGCTACTTCCTCAATAAAAGTACTGCTGTGGCTGCTACTCAGTTCTAAGAAAGGTGCAGAAGACACTGCAGATTATGCAGATCTGTTACTCTGCAGCTATATATGCATCTTAGGAGTGTTCTTTTTTTTTTTTGCTACGAACATACTTAGATTTATGTAATATGACATATGTAACTAAATACACAGATAAATGATGCATTTCAGATGCTCTGACTCCTTCTATACTATTAAGACACCTGTGGTACAGAAACTGCTGAAGAAATGACACCTGTCTCTCCTGTTGCTCCCTCCAGGTGCAACTGTGTTCATAAGCACAATCTTCTAGAGCTGATAAAGTCAGCAAAGTGACAGTTTCCAGACCACCCATCATGCCGCAGGCTGGTTCATCATTCAGGATGAACACATGCACTAACAGAATCACATGCAGTCATCAACTCACTCTCACTTTCGCCTGCCAGAGGCATTTAAGCCCTAATTCTCATTAGGGTGTCTACTGTAATAAATATTGCTATAAAGACCTTGTCCTGAAGATTATGAGTTGAACTAAAAGCTAACCCACTTTCAAAAATAAATAGTTTTCACATCCACATACAATGTACAAAGAGCCAACATCAGCCAATCTGCTTTGACATACTCCTGACCCAACACACCCTCTTTCTTATCCATCCTACAAAAGGAGATAAAATTAATTAAAACCTCACCAATCAAGAATGTCTAAGGGACATGAACAATGCTAGCATTTCTCCTACTCCTAAAGTCCTTTTCTCCTCTGTAAAGAGCAAATGATGGGTGGTCCAACTGCACTGTGTCTCTTTGGAAGTAGGGGGCACAGCAGCCCCTGAAATCACAAAACCAGAAAGTTTTTGATCCATACACAAAACATTCCCTCTCTTCAAGTGGAAGGAGAAAAAAAAAACACCCACCTGCTCCAGGGTGAATGCCACCAACCATGCACTATCACATCTTTGTACTGCATGATCCTGTACTGCTCCGGCCTATACTTAAGAGACTAAGTCCTCCAGCACAGGCAACATGTTACGTGTTTGAAAGAAGTCTTCTACCGTACAGCACTATATACACTTTTGGCACTACATCAAATAATACTGACATAAATACAATAGAAAAAGCTCTGCTTCATTTAGTCACGCCCTCTCACTGGAAGTCACTGGTTCAATTAGAAACTCCCTCTCCCTTCGCTGAACTGCTTTCATCCTCCCACGTCGCTTTCATTATTGTCCTCTTTTCCAATTCCTATAAAAGGAAAATCACAGAACCACGACTGCAATTTAAATACAGCTTGCACTGTATCAGTAAATAGGCTCACTTTTAAACAACTTACAGAAAGTAAACAAAATCACTTTACAGTACTCTACCTACATTTGGAAAAAAACTTCATCCAGTAAATCACAATACTTGTACATGATTCTAAAAATCAAAGGTCTAGTCCTAAAAGGACATAATTTCCATCCATACAGAACTCGCACAACTCTGCCACACTAAGAAAGGCAAGCAAAGTCAGTACCGATAGATTATTTAAGAACAAGAAAGTGCCTAAACATATACCTGGAGCTGTGTTTCCCCTTTTTGCTTGCTGCTGTAGGTACCTGTTGCAAGAAGCTACAGTAGCCCCAAAGACCTCAATTATACTAAAGAACTTAGATATTATCAACTTAAAGGATGCCATTAAAATGTTGGAATGGTTTAGAACGTGAGAAACATCACCAAAACTTACTCCATTTATTAAGATTCCTTTATATTCGCATGCTGTTATTTCTTTTTGATTGACTCCCTAATAAAGCTGGCTCAAATGTTCAGTGGAAACTGCATATTTGCACACACTTACCTTAGCAACTGAAAGAGTTATCAGCTTGAAAAATCAGCATGCCAACAGAATCTCATTCCCTAAAACACAATATAATTTGGCTCAGCTATTGTAACCACACAGTGAATGTGCAATATAAGGCTCATTAGTTTTATATTCATCCACTCAAACCAAAAAAGAGTGACTGTTAAGAAAAAAGGAAGACAACTGCATGCAGTTCACAAAATTGGCTACTAAAATAATAGTAAACTGCTAATACGTAACAACAGTCTGAAGCATGCTTCCACATGTAACGTCCCACATTCACAGCTTTCAGCGACAACTACTTTCCTCAGCGTACGGTTATTACGATTCTTCTTGTCCATCTAGCACAGTAAATTTTCCCCTCGATCTCACTTTGCACATCACCTGTGAACAGATACTTCACAAATGAAATTGACTTTTATGTCCTAAATGATTCTACGTCCCCTACTAAACCGTAATTTAAGTACCAGCAAGCCTTTAAAAGCAAGCCGTTACCTTTTAAGAAATTAAATTTCTAAATATGGTAAGAACAGACCTATTGAGTAATAAAGCAGTGCTTTTTACAGTTACCATCTGCCCATAACTGCAAATAAGATTTAGTCTGAAGAAGGATTTTTTTAGATGCACGAGGAATCAACTTTAATAAACATACTGATTGTTACCTCTGTTGCCTGATTACTTGACAAAAGTCACAAATTAGTCACAAGGTGAGACCTTTTTAGACCACTCTCCTGCCCGTATAGCAACCTTCCTCTATATTATAGTACCTGAGGATTTGCTCAACCTTGCTTTCAATGACTGAATGCCTGTAGTGTTCAGAGAACAGTTTCCCCCTCTTTAAATATACCTTCCGTCCTTAACTGGAAGAAGATAAGCATTCATCTTTCCATGCAGAAGGCAACTTAAAAAAAAAGGTAGCACAAAAACTTAAGGTTCTTTGTTTTCTTTTAATTGCCGCTGTTCACTGTAATGCCAAAAATACATAATAGAAGCAGAAATTGTGAATGACTCTGCAAGGAAGTGGTAAAGAACCATACTGAACTTGCAAAGGAGGAAGATTCTCAAAAAGCCAGCCTAACCTCACTAACCATAAAGACAACTACATATTTCTTTTGAACACCTCTTAAAGGGATAACAGGTTGACAGGGACAGCCATTGGTCAGCTCAAAATTTCTAACCACTGCTCTACTAAAGCAATAGGTTAATCACTCTTCCAAATGTGCCTTTCCTTACTCTATGTCCATATAAACAAAGGAGCTTCACTACCACAGTGACTGCTTCCTATCCGCAGAAAAACAAGGAGAACATACTAATCTGTCTCTAAGGCGCTTGCTGTCCTGCTCCAAGCTCCTCAACCAGCTTCCCCTGCACCACCTGCAGAGCTCAGACCTTCAGAGGGAGCCAACTCATCCCATCAATCTGTCACATCACTAATACACTGTGAAGCAGGAGGCAGAGAGAAACCAGTGGCTTTGGTTGCAGAAAGCTGTTCGGTCACCTCAGCAAATTCAACTTCAACAGAAGCCAACACAGATTACACAGAAGGAGCAGCTAAGCTTGTTTTCGCTTACATCTAGCAAGCCTGTAACTCTCATGGTAAAGAACTGTATGTAAGAAAAAAAAACATAGGAGAATTCTGTAAGGAAAATGACTTGCAAAAAACAAGTCTTAAGCATAAATAAGAGATTTCACCATCAGACTAACATCCTTAGTCAAAGTTTAGCTTAGGATAGTTGTAAGACTCTCATCCCAAATGCAGTCAGAACTTCATGCAAAATGACAGCTAAGCATACTAACATCTTTAAGGTTTAAGCTGACCAACTCTGACAAGTCTTGCTGTCGTAGTTTAAGTCACTGCTGTCTCAAATGCCTTTCCCACCTCTCAGCGGTCTGTGTCCCAGCTGCTCCAGTTCACAGCTGGACTGTGGCTCCATGGGCAGCTGAGCTGGTTTGCCACCACCAAACACAGGTCTTGCCTGCCAGCTTCCCCCTGGCTACACCTGCCCTTACACACCAAACTCTAGCATGCATCAGACCTTTCCACAGATAGCCTGGAACCAGTAACCCAGAAAAAAAAAACCATCTTTCGGGGAAAGAGGGGAGGAAAGGAAGGCAGAAAACTGAACTTTAGCAGTCACGAACCCAGTGAGTGCCAGCACCACGACAACACAATCAACAGGAACGCTCACAGAAGAATGTGACCTCCCACTTTGGTAGCGGTGTGCTATTAGAAATCTGCTGCACCCATAGCTTCAGTTTAGACCCACTTCATTGTATATTAAATAATGTAATAAAAAATCCCAACAATTCATCCATCCCTTTATTGATTTTTTCAGGAACTGTAAGCTCTGACAGCAATACAGTGTACAGCCCACCAAAGCAAAAGTTTTAAGAGCTACTTTTAAAAAACCTTTACTGTATTTTTCTACTTCTAAAAAACACATTTAGGAAATGTGGACAATTCCCTATCATCTCCTCCCTCCAGCAACTCAGTCAGTTGAGTCAATGTTTTATATTTTAGAGGTTTTTTGGTTTTGATTTTTTGTTGTTTTGGGGTTTTTTTGTTGTGTTTTTTTTGTTTGTTTGTTTTACACACACAGTATTACTAACAGTCTGTACCTTCTCTTCATTCCCTTTCTTCGTCCAACTTCCATACTACTGTAATCCTTCAAAAGGCAAAATGGAAGCAGCTCCTTATATTCATTAAAAGGAAACTGCTAGAGTTATACAAGCTTACTTCCATGTAACTACGTCTCATCCACTGATTCTAGACTCATAAAACAATTAACAAATGGTATCAGTATGTAAGCAGGAAACAGGTTATCAGCTCATAAGCAGGTTTCCATGCAAACAGTAATTTCCAAATTGGCAAATAAAATTAATCTCTTCAGTAGATGAAAATGATGACACAAAACCTGTGAATACATACACTTTTTAACAAAGCCATATTTGACACCAACCTGTTTTACAAAATTACAGGTTTTCCTAGATTTCAGATGTTTTCTTATTGCATCACCCAGGAATTATGCGGTTACACTAACATTAACTGGGCGCAGTTGCAAAATGAGCTGTCAGTATCCTAGAATTAATCAGTCTCAAGTATATTGTTTCGTAATTAAGCTTATGAATACATCATCCCACAACTATAAAAACAGCAGCAGTAAACACACAACTCTGAAAAGAGGGAGAATTAGAAGGCTCATTTTCAACTTTCTAGGACAGCTAAATCATTTGGAGGCCATTCTTCATCATCAATCTTTTTCACTGCGGTTGTGCTAAGGGTCTCCAACTGGGGAGCATTTTATAGAAGCAAATTATTCTTAAACCTTTAAAGTCACATAACAAGACAGCAAAATTAAGTGGTATTCCCTCTGCAGTTTACAAACCTGTGTTTTAATAAAAACATAAATGCTTGAAGAGATTTAAAAGCTTTGGATTTTTTTTGTTGTTGTTGTTGAATTGACTCATAGGTAAATTATTTCTGTGTTTCCAAGAGATTAATGTATACTTCAGCTACAGCCCCTGCAATAATTAAGAGAGCATTCCCACGTAGGAAAGACAGAAATTCAGATTCCCATTTAACAAATACCTGACTCTTGAAACAGAAAGAGGAAAATATGGTATGTGTAACAACAAGTATGTTTGTTTAAGTGACATAAGCTAGAAGTTCCTTTTATTACTGCTATTCTTAATCGCAAAACTGAAATATTTAGAAACAAATTGCTAGAGAAATATAAACTCCACAATGCCTATCATCAACTGCAATCATTCTTCTAATGACTGTTGTGGTAAATGGGTCAATGATCCCTGAACAAGATAATTAAACACACTCCAAAAATACACTTTTACTCCTCCTTATCACCGTACATTTACAACAACCATATGAAAAGATTAGATTATGTGTCTGGGATGTCAGCAGGCTAACACCTTATCATCCTTTCTTCTGTTATTATAATATTACAGTTCTCTTATGCCGTTACACATGCTCCTATTGTGCCCAAATAGCTTTTACTGAGCATTTTTCATAAGAAAAAAAAAGTCTGCTGAGCACAAATGCAAAGCTGTTATTATTGTCCATTTTTTAAAATGGAAATTGTGTGAATCATACTTAATTCAAGTAGGCTTGCTTTTCAGGTCTGTCAAGTTTAAACTCCACACAGATGCAAAAACCTCTCCCTGCATCTTAATGAGGTACATTATAAACTATGAAGCCAACTTGAAAACGAGAATATTTCACAGACAAATTCTACCTGACCTAGGTATTCCAAGTGTTTAAGGAACTAGTATTTTAGAAACAACGTTTTACACACCAGCACTTAACTTCTACATGATCTTGAACCTGTGACGGCTACGACACTAGTTTCCCAGAATAATGTCTGTGCTGGCACAAATTTTTGTGTAAGGATTTTACTGCATGATAACGTGCCTAAGCAGTGTTGCAAAGACTCCCGACTGCTGAGCTCTGAACCCAGCCTCTTTTCAAAACATTGTCTCATCCTTTCAAGTACATTCAGGCCAGAAGGGAAAGCAAGTTGTCCAAACTATTCTGCAGTACTGAACAACCAAATTTAAGATGGCTTTTTAGTTAGCAGCTACCACTGCCTCACTCATGGGACTGCCAAGCGCATAGTATGTGGAACACACTAATCAATCAGGAGATTTCCTTTCCGCAATTCCTGCCTACTGCTGCTTCAAACAGGCCAGACTCAGCTCTCCAAGAAAAATGCAAAGATCAGGGACAAATGAAATCACTAAGGTTCAAAAATCAGATAAATAAGCTGAACTCCTGAATTAAAACATGCAGACACCTGTGCAGCCAAGATAAATGAACAAAAAAAGTCTCAGCCTAAAGAAAATCAGGGGATGACCTATACTAGAAGTTATGCCTTAGAATTCAGCGTTTTAGAGATATCGTATCTTTTCTTCCAAGGCATTAATGCATTCTGGAAAATACAGACACGCTAATGGGCCCACAGAGCAGGCTTAGTATTCTACTAATGGCTAATACTCCTTCGTTGCTTTAGTTTCGTAGATTACTAAAAAATGAAGCTTGTGCTATAAAACTGATTAGCCATCCTTGCAATAACTTTGGAACCATTAAATCAGTTCTAAGTAAGTTTAAAAAGAAGAAAAGAGTTTTGAAACACAATTAAGTCGCTACAAGTTTTATGAAAAGTGGAGGCTGGAGAGACATTTCCAAAACACTGATGTCACTGAAAAAGACAAACAGAACTTGGAAATTACATACTGTTTCACAGCTGGTCACTTTGCATATGCCATTTGCATAGATAGTAAGCATATGCCTTTAGCTACACTACAGCTACACTTTGCCCATTAGGGATGAAGGAGCTCATGGTATTGTCCCATAAACTTTCCTCACCATACGGGGCACAAATGTATAAGAAACACAAGTTCTCCAGTCCTGTTGTTTATAGGACAACTTGGAGACCAAAAAAATCCTGTTACTTGACAACAGCATATGCAAAATGCAGTCTAAACATATGAAGAAAATTCAGAACGTCAATTTTAAAGTGCTTAAATTATCTTATACGGTTATGGGAAAGTTTAAATACTGTCAAAACAGCATTCACGCTTACAAAATACAATACCAGCATTTCATCTTACAAGTCTTCAATTTGTTATCTACATGCTGTTCACCCAGGCATCAGAAATACAGAAACCAACTGTTTACTCTACAGTCAGATTGTAAGCAGAGGGTCTCCAGAACTTCTAGAAATGCAACTTAACTCTTGAGTTACACACAGCTTTAGGGGCCCTGCCTTAAGTGGATTTTTAAACAAAAAAAGCCCAAGTTGCATACTAAATTTATTTCTGACTATAAACATCTTGGAACAGGTATCATATTATGTTATGTTTACTAGCCTGAAGAAAGTCTAATAAAACATTCTGGCAATTTAAAAATAAACACTAGAAAAGTATTTCACTGTGTAACTTAAATTTTTTATTTCCCCAGTGGTTCACAAGTTGTTGTAGTAATTTTGTGTGCCAAGTTACCTACCATATTCTCTATGATGGTGTCCAGCACTTTAAATAGATGGTATTGCTATGGGGACAAAAGAAGAACGGCTGGACTGTTTCTATGACGAGAAAGGTAGTGGGAGAAGTGAAATGCGAGCGGCAGGTTTGGAAGTCTGAGGTATTTTTCACTTCTGTTTTGTATTTTTTCCATCTACACAGGAAACTCCCTTGGGGGGAGAAAGACCAACTTCCCTACAGCTAGATATAAGAACATGTGTAAAACAGAACAGCCATCAAGTCTTCAATGTTTCCACACCTTAAAAAAAAAAATCTAAAGAATCAGACAAGAACTTCAACACTGAGATAGCAAAATCTAATTTTCCCACTTCCAAAACTTCTTCAGACAACAAGCTCTTCACAGTAGTAAAAAATCAAGAGAATCAAGAGAGAAGAAGATTAGGACTCCTGCGCGCACACACACATCATCATCTGTCTCCATATTTAAAGAGCTCATTCTCTTCCCCAACCCCAGACTACTGTCAATCCATTCTTCTCCACCCCCTTTGGCTGCTGCGAAGCAAGCAAGGCAATGATCAGGAAGAAGTGCGGAGTTAAGACAGTACACCCAGAGGTGCAGAGCCTTCTGCTCCCACTGTCAGTGGATATTCTCATTTCAGGCCAAGACTCCAGCAACCCATTTGTCCACCTCCAACACCAAGGTTAACGGACGGCTGAAGCAGAGTAAGAACTAGACAAGCCTAAATGGTACTTCCCCTGAACACTCTCCTGCCTATGACTATTTTCAGTTCAGGGGATTTCTGAGCCCAATGTTGATGCCAAGAATGAACACAGCTTTTCTTAATAACTGGACCTCACATGGTCCAAGCACATGGTAGATAGCAATGGACACATACTAAGTGCGTTGGAGACCAGTGAGGCAGAGAAGAGACCAAGGGACAGTTCTGCTATAGAACAGGGCTACATTAGATGTGCAGGGCAATCCCAAGGCAACTTGGCATCATAAGTATGATCAGCCTCAAAGCATCACCCCGTCCCAGAACTAAAATGAATTTTTACCATGCCAGAAAAGCCAGTTTCATATTGGAGCGACACTCGAAAAGCCTACAAATCACATGGCTCAGAAGTCACAGACAATCACTGCTGACTTGTGCACTGTAACAGAATGCCACAGATGTGTGAAGGTACACACAGAAAGCCAGCTGTCAAGTGGAGCATGATAATACAAATGTTTATTAATAGAATTACCTACATACAGTAAGGGAAAGCATAATGAATCTCTACTAGCCATTAGTCACGTATTTGCTTTCCAGAAAGCTAATTTAAACAAATAAAAAAACAGAGCTTCTGCATTAGAGGGTCCCAAGCAGTTTTGCTTTGGTCTCATGCAACACAGCTCTGCTACCAGATGTTTCTAACTTTTGAGAACAAAATAAGATCTTAAAAAAAAAAAAAAAAGCTGCAGATTCAGCTGGATGGGGGTTGGGGGTGGGGGGTTGTTTGCTTTCGTTTATTTAAGCTTTTTTGCCAAGGAAATGTTTTTCCAGTTTTCCCCAGAGACTGGAAACTACAAAGCACAATGTCCTTTACGAAATACATCTCCATTAACCACACAATGTTGTGACAGGCATCCAACAGCTGTTTAACTATGCTACTTTTCATAGTTACAAGATCTGGTCCACCATGACAGCACCCCTTAGGACAAACCTAAAGTACACTCACCATCATGGCACCACCCTTCACAACACACAAGGAGTACAGAAAGGTCCTGAGAGTTCCAGTTATCCTGACTGGTTTTGTAATGAAAACCTGCACAGTCCATCCTTTCAGGTACACTAGAGCCCCTGTTAAAAGCAGTCCCTGAATCTGCACGCCACGCAACAGATAATGTTTGCAAGGAGTAAGAATTATAGGTGAATACAGGCTCCTTACTGGAACAATACTGTGCCGAGACACAGGGCACTTGGAACTCAAGAGTCCTCAGGAAGATGTTTCTAACAGCTACAACTAACAGAAGACACTGTGGAACCCAAACAGAATAAGGAATCAAGAGGACAGACTGAAAGGAAAAAGAAAGTGGACAATGCAATAAACAGCCTGAGGCAGAAAAAAATGTAGTGGATTCCATTACAGATATTTGGCAAAGAAGCAGCTGATAAATGACTGAACTCTTAGGAGAACAGCATGAAGTTACTTTTGGGTTCCAAGAGAGAAATTAAGAAAGCAGCTGAAAAAAGGAAAAGGCCACCGACAGAAGGAGCAATGAAGATCTGGGACAAAGCTTAAGTGTTTGCTTCCTGTGGTCCAGTGTTGCAAGACTGAATGTTCAAACGTTACTTTTACCAAAGAAGAAAGGTTGCACACATCGAGCCTCGCTGCATGGAACTATTCTTCCATTGTGATATCCAACGGACACGATTATTTAACTTTTTAAATCTTGTTGCAAAATGAAGGGAGGAGGAGTGCTTTAGCCAAAGGTCTACATGAGCTGCTTAATGACTGCAAGTAAACTGAGGCTCACTGTTGAAAGAAAAAGTGCACTAGTGTTACAGATCTACTTCAGGACTATCTTGATGTTAATCTTTCAAATACGTATTTTTTTGTGATGCAACAATAACACACAAGTTCATGACAAGTGTATCACAAAATCTACGAACTACTAAAGATTCCTTTTCCGATAAGAACAACAAATGTAGGAGAGAACTATTTCCATCAAACTGGTAGTTTTTATCCTATATTAAAACACCTCAGTATGAATACTATTTCTCTAAGCTTCTGAAAAGGTATTAAGAAAAGGAGATTTAATGTTTGTATTCAACCACTGGACCAGGTAAAAAGAAAAGTTACAATTTTACACAGAAAGTTACACAGGTTCTTTTAACCCACCTCAAGTTAGGAGAAACTTTCTGTATAGTAAATATTAATTCAAGTTGTATAACAAAGCTGTATAACAAATAACCTGCAGTTTATCTGTATACACACACCCACCCCCTTTTTTGGGCAATGCTTATTTACAGAATTTAGCTTTGAAAACCTGGTCTCAGCTTTCCTTTGTTTGCTTTCATCACTTCAAAAACAATCCTTTCTCCCAGTTCTGTTGCTTTAGAAATGACCCATGCTAGTAAGAACAACATGTCCTGTTTCTTCACAGCTTTCAATATACTCCCTACAAAGCCACTAGCAACAGACTGCAGTCTCTGAATTCATTCAAACTTCTATTTTATTAATTCCTCTTGGAGTAGCAAAAGGGTAACAAAATAGTAACAGCTTCCCATGCATTTCTAAGACTATGAAGAGGACTGAAACATGTCAAAAGAGAGAACGATAGTGAAAGGAAATAACGAAACCCAACCAAAATAAAGTGGTCCTCCCCTATGTCTTCTTCCTACCCCTCCCAAAATACATTTCCTGCCTTCAGAGGATCCTGCCTTAGGATCTTTCTTTGGCTTTCCCCATGTAACAATTTTCTTCATCTCTCTGTATCAATGTTTTGTCTTTTGTTACACAAGGTATCTGGAGTTCTTGAATTCTTTAGATTCTATTTTCTCTCCAATCCTCACCGGTTCTTCAGCTGGGAGACAAGTAGCATACCAGTGCTCATTAGACATCCCCTCTCACAATCAAAGACACTGATATGGCCAAGCTTCAAATTCCAAAAAGGAATAAGGTTTGGACTTGACTTAAAACCTACAACTGTTAGATTATCACACTGGTTGAGTGACTTCCCCATTCTGCAGACAATGGTGGTGACACTCTAAGCACATCACAAGCCTTACAGGGCTAGTAACAGCAAAAATTGGGGCAGAAGTGAAGTACTGCTCAGGACAAAGGTAAATGAACACAGACTGCCCAGGAAAAAAAAGAGAATAGGGCTTATACCAAAACTTCACAGGAAAAAAAGTGGAGAGAAAGTATTCTGGTGTACTACTCCATAAATAAAGGGGGTAGAAGCAAAATTAAATGAGGGCTGGTCACAAAATTAATGGAGAGGACAAGACTGAAATCAACAAAGTAAAACTTAAAAAACCTAGATTATTTCAATATGCTATATATACAACAAAAGGAAGCAGCATTGACCAGATCTAAATTGGAATCAGAGGAAAGGAATGTCAAGCAGTGGCTATAAACATTTTTCAACTAATGTCAAAACAAAAAGGAGAAAATACTAGTTAGGAAAGCAATTTGGACACTGGTAGAATAGCATCTTCCATCTTAAAAAAAAAATAAAAGTAGTATCATTAATGAAGGAAACTGCCTAAAATCAGGACATTAAGTAGGAGAATACCGAATACAACAACGTATCAAAAGTGCTACCAGTAAGACTTATGTAAAGAAAGCACCTTAAACTACAACATCCACGATTTGAATCTTATGCACCAGAAGCACACAGGACAGCTTTCAGTAAGTGAAGATGCCTCTTATCTCTACAGATGTAATACTCATCACTGTCTAATAACTTCTGGCAAACACAGCTCTGTTACTCGCTGGGTGTTTTAAGAACTGTTCTAACCGAAGAAGTTAAACTTTCGAATTTGAACTGATGCAATACAACTTTCATGACTGTGCAAACTGACAAGACTAACTAGCCTACTACTAACTAAGAGCCACATAGCAGTAAAATTAAAAGCTAAGAGTCAAGTTAGTTATTCTGATTGCTTCCTAAGTACTGAACAATATATAAAAAAATAATTAAGACTTTGTCCAGAAAAACCATCTGGATGAAACACTGGAAAACCACTGGATACGTCCAAAGAGTTCTTTCTTAAATATTTTATTTCCATATGGAAATTCAGCCTAGATTTGGGGAACACTCAAGACAAGGACTGGCTTCAAACCCTGCCTTGACAGGTACCTTCAGCATATCTTCCAAGGTCACCTTTTATTTACTGCTGTCTCAAAAGCTACATGTAGATACAGCAGCCAGTTGAAAAGAAGAATAATTATACTTACAGCTCAAGGGATACAATAAAAAGAGTTGTCCTATTCTGTCCAGGCTATAAGAGCCTTTAACACTTGCAAATGACTGTAAAAGCCTGGTCCACTTCTCTTTTGCTATCATTTGAAGTATGATTTATCACTTCAACAAGTTAATTTGGAGTAAAACTTCTCAATAAGACCTTTCTAAAAAATTGTTTCATAATGATTCCTTTGTTTTGCCTGTTAACTACTGTGAAATACAGATACTTTGCCCATTGCAAATAAAAATGCAAAAAATTCTGACATTTGTTTTCGCATAGTTGTCACGTTTGTTTTAACACAGTTCTTAGTATTTTGAGAGGGCTGCTATCTAAATGTAAGCACCGCAAACACAAATTTCTTTACTGTTTTATCAAAATTGAACATGAACCTGGCCAATGTCTGTATTATTAATTAAAATAGATATCAGAGTAAGTTTTGATGCCTTAACTTTCCTGTTTCTGATTACCTTTATGGTAAGAAATTCAGATTTAGAGAACTCCCTATTTTCTATCTCTACATAACGTATTCCTCTTATCATGCCCACAGGTGAGCTAAGAGGCACACTCACCTCCATAGTCAGCAGCAAAACAATTAATACTAGAAGCCATGCTTGTAAACTTACTGCTTTTATGAAGATCTCTCAAACTCTTACATCATGATTAAGATTCAAAGTTAGTATCATCTGTGCTGACTGAAAGTTTGTCACAATGCACTAAGCTTCCTATGAGCCTCTTCCAAAGAGGAAGCCTAATACCAAATCCTTGTTTTGATTAACTGCTCAGCATAGCTTATTAATGAGAGATTTGTAATGCACATGTAAACAAAACCAAACCAGTACCAATCGTTCAATACTAAAAAAAATATTGGAATGCAAAAGGGAAAAAAAAACCACAAAAACAACACCAAACCAAAACCAACAGCCCAGGACTCAGTGCTGGCAAAGAAGTGCTGAACAGCAGAAGAAAAAAATTTGGCCAGAAAAATACTTGGACCGAAAAGACATGTCCAAAATAGTTTTGCTATATCCCCCTCACTTCTGGAAGATATTACATTATTAAGGATTTTACTAGTCATCACTGTATATCTAACCACAAAACTAAGAGCACGAAAAGAAACACACACATGCAGAGTAATACCAGCGTTGCAATAAAGCTTTTTCTTTGCTGAATTCTTACACTCACTACTGAAGCCAGAGTTGGCTGGCTGATTTGGAAAGCGGTAAAATACTTTGGTTATTTAAAAATAAATACCTATACAGAATAATTTCTTCAGTAGTAAAAAGACGTGGCTGCAGCACGACTTCATTTTTCTTCATGCCACATTTATCCACTGGTCATGCCCTACCCACTGCTTTTATGTCTCAATTGTGTAAGAGTAGCATCTCTCCAGTGTCTGTTCTAATATCCTTCACCATTACTGAAACACGTTAATTATGAATACCATCACTCTTAGTCATCTTTACCACACCTTTCTGTTACACACATTAAGAACCTAAGGAAGTCTGGTATCTTCTGCCCATCTTCCACTTCTAACACAGTTGCAGTAGGGAGAGAAGACATGATGCCAGATGTCAAAACCCAGCAAACTCTGAACAGCCCATAACCATAAACAGCAACGAGAACCGAACCGGGAGACAGCAATTCTGTTTCCACCCCTCCACGGACTCTGCACTTGACCTTGGCAAGTCACTGGTTTTTTGTGCTTGTTTTTTCATGTTCAGAACATGAAGGGCTTTTACGCAGATGACTGGAACAACAACAACAAAATAACTGAGTAAGTTTAATTATTATTTATTCTTTTATGCCAGGCCTTAGAACTCTTCTGCAATGGCACAAATGCAGAGTGAGTGCAAGCACCTCTGATTCTCTAGACCTTCATTTTGAAGTTCCCTTTACGTAAGAGCACTGGTGAAAGCAGTAACACATTATCAGAGATCTCCCCCCCACACACTGTATCAAAAACTGATAAAAGTGTAGGTTCACAAATTCTTACGCTAAGCAAACAAGTTTAACCTTATTTTCTACACTGGCAGTTCTCAATCCACATCTTACAAAAGAAAGATTGCCTGCAAGATCCTCTGCCACTGCTCCTGGACAAAATTAAGTTACAGAGTTAAAATAAGAGCCGCCAGGAAAAGGAAAGTAGGGTATTGCCCAGTGAGTATTTTTTACTCTGTATCATTTCTATGGTATGGAAAAAATTAGGAATCAGTATTGTACACAATTCAGTTCCCTCTCTCAGGCTTGGAAAATTCTGAATTTCATGGCTGCCTGATCAAGTTTCATTCTGATACCAAGCTTCCTGGTAATCTCCCAAAGTACCACACGCTGGAACTCTGCCACAAGTATAGCTTTGAAAAAAACAAAGTGCAGATGAAATGTTCTACAGACAAAGCAATGTTATCAAGAACACCAGCAGAAAGACTTTTTTCTGGCACATACAGAAAAATGTGTACATTTGTCCTTACTCATAAAGGCAGAATTATAGGTGTTCATTCTACTACTCATATAACTAAGTAGATTAGCAATGAAAAGCCTGACTAGGACCCATTGCAATACATACCCTTGAATCTCACCTACTAGAAGTAGAAAAATTAAATTAACAGGTGTAATCTCACATACAGCAGTCAAATATGACCATCTGCCAATACATCTTGCTGCCTATCACAAGTGTTCTGCATTTTGAACACACCAATTAAATGGCACTTCATACAAGTCGGTCACACAATTACAATGAAAAGGAGACAGTTCTTGCTCCTGAATAAGAAGTAAATGAGGAAAAGTTATACCTTAACACAACCACCTTAATGTCTTCACATTTTCAAAGTGAAGCAACGAAAATAACTTTAATTAATTACAGAAATATACACTTAAATTCAACAAGAATATTTTCAAGATTTATCTAGATAAAAAGACATGTTCAAAAGAGCCTCAAACTTAGTGAAGAAATATGCTGTTGACTGAAATGTTCAGATTGATCTAGTAAGAATAAATCATGCCCCAGCAGCATGTCATTTACCGAATAATCTGACTAATCAAAATATTACAACATTATAACGATCATATCTTACTGTATAATTTTACAGATCAGTCAAGCTTTTAAAAAATTACAAAAAACTATAAAATGGAATACAATAATAGTGTTTATCCTTGTAAAGTTCCAGCCTCTGTCTGTTGTAAGGTTGTAAAACTATGACCTTAATCAAGAGATCTCTCATGCTGTACATACTGAAACCCTTACCTTCTCACTTTTCTTGGTAAAAAAGTTTACCATTGCAAACATGTAGTTTACACACTTACAATCAAAAGAGCATGAAGATACAGGGCCATATACCATTATCTGGCTAACTAAACTCCAGCTGAAGAGTATGAAGTATTTTTTCAGAAAATGAAATTACTTTAAATAGCATACATAGGCTCTGAAAATTGGCCTATGACATCACATGGAAACAGGCAATGAAAGAGTTTCTTTAGGTTGCAAGGGATGCTTAACTTTTTTTTTTAAGAAAGGTAGCAACCACAAAACACACACACGCACGCGTGAATTATGAGTAAAGAGCACCACAACATAAGTAGAACTCCAGGAAATGAGATAATGTCAAACTCTAGGCTTCGCGCTTACTTTTCCAAGACTCAGTAAGAATATAATGATATGGAAATTGCTACTTTCTATTAATAATTTTCTCTTCAAAGAAATTTATCAGCTGTTTCCTTTTCTGAGTTTTTACACTGGAAAGAGATTATCATAATTCCATATTATTTCCTTGCCTCATAAAATCTTAATTATTAATTATTGCAATTATGTTCAAGATGAGTATGAAAAGTGTACAATATTAGAACACTATAAGCATTTCCACACAAAAATAATGAAAGTTCAGTAAGATCAAGAACATAATTTCACATCTATAATTATAACCTTCCCTTGAAATATTACAAACTTAAGTCATATCCAGTTTTGTGAACAGAACTAAGATTTCACCTGACAATACAGCTGGTGACTTTTACCTTTTTCCCCTCTTCACCTGAATACATGGGGGAAAAATAAGTGACTCTAGAAGCAGGCAGACACTACAGTTGCTCGATTTTTAAAAATACTGCAATAACATAAATAAAAAAAAAAATCCACTTAAAAGCACACCTTCCCTGTGAAATGCTCTTGAGAGGTGCTGATTCAGCACATTACAGTGCCATATAGGTCAGCTCATAATGTGCTTGCAATCAACATCCAAAGAATTTAGGGTGGCAAGTATTACAAACATAGAAAGGATGTCCTTAAACTTTAAAATTCTGCTGACATGATTTGCTCTCCAAATGTGAAACTAATATTTTGCATAAACTACCTTCTTCATTCCCAATAGAGATACAAATGTATTGCATAAGATAAAATACTTGTTTGTATTAAATTTGTATTTTACAAATCTAAAATTACAATTTCTCTTTAATTTTATTTAAAAAAACCAACATAGCACAGAATAGGTATGTATTGCACTGTAACTGTACACTTCACCAAAAATGAGCTACTAACTATAAAATCTTTTTTCAAAATCTCTGCCCATGAATGCATCATAGGTCTTTTAGGTGGGCTTTACAAGTCTTTGTAGGTAGCCATAGGCTACTTCAGTTTCTTTTCACATTCTTTTTAAATAATGAAAAAAAATTGAATGAATTATTACAGCAAAGTAGAAATTAGCAAGTCAGAGTAAAGAAACTTTCTCATTCACAAACCCATGATCATTTATGCAATTCATCGCACAGAATAGCATACTTAAAAGAGAGTTATGTCTGCAAAGAGATATCGGTAAAGGATATTGCCTTTTAACTAGCAGTAAAAAATGCGCATATATTATGCCTCATGAAACAGTCTACAGATTATTTCTGGCGAAATCAAGCTATAAAAAGACTATTTTCAAAGTTTCTTTGTGCTCTGTAACAACCAGAATAAGTCAGAAACGACTAAGAGCTACTTAATACAGCTAATAAACAATGAAAGCAAATAAAAAAACAAATCAAGAGCTTAAGTTTTAAAATTGCTCCCACTGAAACTACGAAAGGTTAAAAGAACATCTGTAAGCATCTCAGAAGACTCCTTCAAGAATATACTGCCCACAAAGATTTCCCAATTGCCAAACTTAAGACACCAACATGCTCCTTGATAATGAGTCAAATGTTAGTCACACAAAACCATCTACCCATTTGATTGTAAACGAGCTTTTCCCAACCTCTAACATTCATCATGCGCATACACACAAGACAATAGCTGCTGTTATGCTATTACTCAAATCTTAACAAGCACTATGTTTAAACCGCCAGTGACAGTAAAATCTGTAGCCTGAAGATCCCATCCTTGAATTCTGCTCCTAGTGTCTATATAATTCTGTTTCCACTCCTTGAGCTCCACTGAAACCATTCTCATTAACATCTTTTGCAGCCTAACCCTATGATGAGGGTCAGAATCGATATGTAATTCTTGCCTTCCTAGACCCGTCAATCACCTAAGACTACCAGCAATGCTTCTTTTCCAGAAATATTTGCCCTGGTTTCCTTGGCTTTGCTGCTCTCGCGATTCACCTCTTATCATTCTAACTCTTCTTTCAGCGTATCCTCCTGAAGGAGCCTCCTCGTTCACCTGTACTAATTCAATAGGTTTCTGTCATGCATCCCTGTCCATTCTCCTTCACTTTATCCAGGGCCAGGATTCAAATTCAACCATTAACCAGAAACATACCTTCTACTTTGCATGTCCTGTGTTCATCCAAGCTAACACCTCAGCTTGCATCTCTCATTCCCTGCACAGATGCCTCACTATGAGCTCAGCCTCAGCACAGACAAAGCACAGGTCTTACTCTGTCCATTACTGCTTCAGTCTCCTTTCCACCACTGCAAGTCATTAATTTTCAGGACTCTTAACTAAGCATCAGCCCTCAAACCATGGCTCTCTATAGGTCCTAGACATAACCTAGTTTTGAGATCCTGGCAATGCTGACCACATCACTAAGATATGCCTCGAGTAGCTTAAATTTTGTCTTGTGACCACATCAGTTCACTTCCAAACTAGTGATGCATCCTTCTTGATCTTTCAAAATCCAGAGTTGATTCTCTTCTATTTATTCTGAACATCCTTCTCTAGATAGCTTTTTTAGCCTAAGGTCAGAACACACAAATCTTCCCCCCCCCCC
>Ga0065711_1035026_pt1 | contig 22913 bp, 13 predicted proteins | sample Hoacrofraction12_FD_59098 | JGI IMG/M metagenome (GOLD analysis project Ga0065711, IMG submission 59098) | Hoatzin crop microbial communities from Cojedes, Venezuela - Epithelial fraction 12 v2 (version 2) | ecosystem: Host-associated > Birds > Digestive system > Esophagus > Crop | place... | reverse complement strand
CCCGCCTGGACAAGGTCCTGTGCAGCCTACTGTAGGTGACCCTGCTTCGGCAGGGGGGTTGGACTAGATGACCCACAGAGGTCCCTTCCAACCCCTACTATTCTGTGATTCTGTGATTTAACATTGACTTTTTTGGTTGGTTTTATCATACACACAATTTTCTTGTCCTTCACAATGATCCCCTGGGCAGGAATTGCTTTGATGCTGATGAGGACGATATAGCACTCAAACATTTTGTGGTTACTCTGAAACATGTATTTTCTCACATTCCCGTAATAGGAAAAACAGCTTTTTCTGTAGAACTGTAAATGCTGTTGCTTAAATATTGTTTTTTTCACTTTGAGCACTTCTATGTAAAAAGAATAGAAGGTAGGTTGAATAGACACAGTAGGGTTTCTCTGTAAATGCAAAGTCTAAATATCTAAGTAACAGATATTTTTCCTTATGACTGACACTATCATTTTATGTTTATGGCTCAAACACCTCTTTAGTCAGTCTTGTCTTTGCATCTTTGAAATCTGTTCCACTTACTGCCCAACACAGATCAGAGCACTGCTATAGTCCATCTGTTCTGAGACTGCTCTTCCACTGGGATAAGACCTGCTGTTACAATTTGGAGGCTTCAGACATAGAAATAAGCCCTCCTTCCTTCTCTAAATATAACACTGTTTTTCTGTAATCACTTCGTTATTCTGTGTGTCAAAGATAAGAACCGTGAGCCAAATTTTGATTATCTTGCTGCCAACTAGCACTTAAAATTTCATAGATGGCCTATGCCATGCTAATCGTGAGCTTAACATGGATGTTAGACACGGAGCGGTAATGTGCAAAAGTTGCCAAGTCTCATTCCGAGTGCTAAAACAGTCAGGTTTCGGCTACTGAGTGCAGATTCAAAAGCAATCAAACTAGGTGAGTCTTGGGAACAGGGAAATGGGGCTGCTCACTAGATGAAAACCCAAATAATGCCATCTGAAACTGGTCTGGGGGGCTGATGCAAGGTGATTGCCTTCACCTTCATTTCTTTTTCATTTCCTGGAGAAAAATCATAAATTCTGCAGATAATGGTACCACTATAGATTTCACATATTTGCAATGCCCAAGCAAAGCACTAAATCTAACTTTGTTAATCTTTCCTCCCTGATTACTCCCTAATGACAAATTGGGGAAAGCCTTGTTACTGTAGAACACGCTTCCAGCCCATCTGTGAGCAATACATCTGTCTACTATGACAACACAGTGTGTTAAGTATTAAAAAAGCAGAGTGATAATTTAATGGGGAAGATCAACGTGAAGATTTCAAGGATCATTCACGCAACTCTATCATATCAAGAGCAGCTGTAAAATAGATGCATAAGTGATTCCTTTAGAAGCAATGATCAATTACTAATTGCAGTTACTCTAACCAGGTCCATGTATTTAGCAAAGATCTTTAAACAATCGCTGCAGCATGAAATCATGGAATAGTTCTCAGACTGATCACTAAAGAAGAGTCTGGATGATTAAAAAACCTCACAAATAAGCTCTGTACGCACATACCCCAAATATCCAATGTAAAAATGCAAACCGCCTAAAGTTGTCTGCAGAAAAGATTTGAGACACAACTGTACCACAAGCATGGCTTTCACAAGATCCTGGCAATAGTAAAGGATCTATTTTAAAATAATTGGGGAATTAAACTGGAGCTATGGAAACTTTCCCTGTGAGCTTTTATGAACTTAACCTGCTGTTTTATCACCATATCCTAAAAGCGGAGTATGACTTCAATAAAATCCTAGTTCAATACCACTAATGAAAATGTGTTCAGTCATATTGTATGTGTTCCATAACTAGAAATCATATTTCACTTTATATACAGTGTCCCTAGTCTTAGCAATGAGCAGCTTATGAACAATGAATTTAATCTTATAGAAATAATTAATCTTTGAAAACTTTCTATTAAAATATTTGTGTTGTTATTAACATCTCTGTCATGTTTCTTCAGCAATGAACGGGACCAAAGAAAGTAAAAAAAAATGTGCTGGAAACAGGTTAAGGGTAATGACACCAATAAGAATGTCTTTTCTCCTCTTGTCTATGCAAAAGACAGAGATCAGCTGACACTCCGAGATGTGCAGGTTTGCATACCTTTCCAATATCCTGATGTCTATTATTTGAATTTTGGGAAAAAATAAATATAGCGATGGCTCAGAGAAAGCAGTCTTTCAAAAAGGAGACTTGCTATATGACGATGGCACAAGGCAATTAAAATTAAAGCTAATTCTAAAGAATTGGACATTGTATCATCCTTACATTATTGTGTAATGCCACAAAGCATGGGACACTGGAAACAGCGAGGTCATCAAATTGGACAAGCCAAAATATTCACACTTTATGCACCTTGGCCTCCGTTGCAAAAGATGGACTTACAAAACCGAACAGCAACATTCTCATCTAAATCATGTTTCTATTTTTACACCACTTTTATGATCTTCTTACTGGATAACTAGAAAAGTATTTTCTAATTATGTAAATCCTATAACACAGTTTGGATATGCTTTGCTTGCTTGTTTATCTTGCGCAGGATATATAATCTATAATGTAGATTAAAGTCTTTAAGATTTTAAAAGAAGCTAATAAGATCGCTGTATATTTTTTTTTATTCTAGTCTTAAAGGCTGCATAAAAAAAGACAGAGTTTTTACAAGCAAACAAAGAGTGTTCTACAATCGAATTATTTCAGATCTTGAAATTTGGACACTGCCTTCCCTGCTGTATTATTTACGTTGGTATTTGATCAATGCTAAGATATCAATAGAAGAAAATTACCTGCAAAGAGGAAAAAAAGACCAGGGCAAAAATTAAATTTTTTAGTGAAACCCCACCTCTTGCTTCACTGATGACTAGAAGAATCAATGCATTTTTTGCTTTGCTGATCCATTGCTGAGTCATAGTCCTAAAATAAACATCATTTCCTTCCTGTTTGTTCTAGAAACTTCAAAATTGCCTCTTAGCCACAAATCAGATATGATAGAGTCACCTCGGCCATTCAAGAGATCTTCAGAGTGATTGCAATAATCAGGCAAACTTTATGATGAAGTACAGCTGTAGTGAACACTCACACAGTTGCACTGCAGAATTTTCCACTGGAACACAATATTCTCCCTTACTGTAATTTTTGCAGTAGTGAAGCAACATCAGTGTTGGTCATGTTGTCCTCCTTGCCTACAGTTCTCCACTTTACTTGTTAATCCTTGGAGATCATGCTGTCTAAAGACGTATGGAGCCGCAGGCAGGATGCAAGCCCAAAGCTCAGGAGATGAGTGGCTCTACCGTTGACTCCACAAAGTGGCCTTCAAGAACTTATTTACCAGGTTTATGCCTTTGATCTTCCCTTAACTTTTGTGGCCTAAACGGATCATTGCTTCCACACACGTGTGTACACCAAGCCTCATGCTAGAAGGCTTTTATACCCTGCTCTATATTAGAAAGATTTGTTATGCTGTGGTTCCAGGATTATGCATATCTCTGTCCTCTTTTTTAGTACCTCTGAGAACGGTCACCTCCGGCCTTTGCATCTTAAACTCTAACTTGAGGTTAATAACCTTGGTATCAGCTTATTTCACTCTCCTGATTCAACTGGTTTATCTCACTTTACTTGTTCATAAAAAATTAGAATGATTTTGTTTGGAAGGAACCTTGAAGACCAGCTAGTCTGTAACACCCGGCCATGGACGGGGACACCTTCCACTACGGCAGGTTGCTCGAAGCCCCTTCCAGCCTGGCCTTTCCCCTTCAGAAGTTTGAATTCAACGGAATTTATGGTTGCCACATTTCTTTGTGTGTATATATGAATATATACATAAATATTTAATATGTATAATGATAATAAAGTGCTTAAATTATAATAATAGTTCATATGTATACATAATTACATTTTTAGCTGGATTAATAAGCTTTAAAAGGAAAAAATATTATTCAGCGAGTTGACACAAACCTTTCTCTTACTGAGTTTCCTGCCTTTCTGCAAGATCACCAGGTGTCACCCACAGTGGTGTGTGTGGGTGCTCATAAACAGTCTGTGTAAAAGGAGCGCCCATAACCTCAGGAGGTGTTTGCCTGACACTGATCATACGAAGGAGGAGGACAAAAACCAGCTGGATTAAAGCATAACTGGGGAATTACAAAGCGTTTTTAAACAATAGAGTCATCTTGAAAAGGAGTTTAAAAGAAGCATGAAAATACATAACACTTGGGACACTCTTTGTCATGGGGACAGGGCAGCAGACAAATCACATTTGACACCATCTGAAGTTGTCCCATCAACTTCACAACCTCCATCTAAGGCCCAACAGAGCATCTTTCTGGCTGAGCACCATTTAAAGCCTGCACCCAACTAACGAGCTCAAAGCACAGGGGCAACAAGTACCCACACCTGGGGTGTGTGGTTTTCTCGTCAGCAGGTAGATTAGCAGGTTGTCAAGGCAGCACAGTTGGCTGTGAAGCTGGAGCACCCATGGTTTAATGGTAAGCAAGCAGAGGGACCTGCTCTCCATGAAGAGAGAGGTGGTTGCTCCGTGTGGGGTTGTGTGTGTGACTGAGTGTGTATGTGTATATGATCAAGACTTTATAGAAATAGCTGTAGAAAGATGCATAGAAATTTCTAGGTGTATAGAATCATAGAATCATAGGTTGGAAAAGACCTTTAGGATCATCAAGTCCAACCGTCAACCCAACACCACCACGCCTACTAAACCATATGCCAAAGTGCCATATCTACACATTTTTTGAACACCTTCAGGGATTCTGACTCCTCCACTTCCCTGGACAGCCTATTCCAATGTCTGACCACTCTTTCAGTAATGAAATTTTTCCTAATATCCCATCTAAACCTCCCCTGATGCAATTTAAGGCCTTTGCCTCTCATCCTATCGCTAGTTACTTGGGAGAAGAGACCAACACCTGCCTCACTACAATCTCCTTTCAGGTAGTTGTAGAGAGCAATAAGGTCTCCCCTCAGCCTCCTCTTCTCCAGACTAAACAGCCCCAGCTACCTCAGCTGCTCCTCATAAGACTTGTTCTCCAGACCCCTCACCAGCCTCGTTGCCCTTCTCTGGACACACTCCAGCACCTCAATGTCCTTCTTCTAGTGAGGGAACCAAAATGGAACTCAGTACTCTAGATGCAGCTTCACCAGTGCCGAGTACAGGGGCACGATCACCTCTCTACTCCTTCTGGCCACACTACTCCTGATACAAGCCAGGATGCCGTTGGCCTTCTTGGCCACTTGGGCACACTGCTGGCTCATGTTCAGCTGGCTGTCGACCAGCACCCCAAGGTCTTTCTGCCGGGCAGCTCTCCAGCCACTCCTCCCAAGCCTATAGCGTTGCACAGGGTTGGTGTGACACAAGTGCAAGTCCTGGCATTTGGCCTTGTTGAAACTCATACAGCTGGCCTCAGCCCATCGATCCAGTCTGTCCAGATCCCTCTGCAGAGCCTTCCTACCATCAAGCAGGTTGACACTCCTGCCCAACTTGGTGCCATCTGCATACTTACTGAGGGAGCACTCAATCCCCTCATCCAGATCATTGATAAAAATATTAAACAAGACTGGACCCAAAACTGAGCCCTGGGGGCACCACTTGTGACCAGCTGCCAGCTGGGTCTAACTCTATTCACTACCAGTCTCTGGGCTCAGCCATTCAGCCAGTTCTTTATCCAGCAATGAGTACACCCATCCAAACCATGGGCAGCTAGTTTCTCCAGGAAGATGCTATGGGGAACAGTGTCAAAGGCCTTACTAAAGTCCAGGTAGATAACATCCACATCCTTTCCCACATTGCCTAAGTCTCCAATATTGCGGCTTATCTGTACATTGCTGATAGAGATCCTGAAGATATAATTTGCTACTTTTCAGTTAATTAAAAACCATTAATAGATCAATGCATCACTTCAATCCCAATTTGATTTACTGCATATGAATTGAGCAGTTTTTGCTTGTGAAAGTGGTGACCTAGATAAGATGATCTTCTTCAGGCACCTACCAAGTCTATTCCTTGTGCTTGTTTGGTGGTGTTTCCTTCACTAGAAAACAATCTTTTAAAATACCACATCACTTCTTTCTGCTTCTTTGTCTATTGAATCTTCACTATTTCTGAACATCTTCATTTTGAAGGCTCCCCAGATGCCAAACAAACCCAAACAGCAGTCTCTAATGAGACTAGATGGCTCTGGAGGGGGAGGTTAGAGCCATTTTGATGCATTCTTTATCCATTTGTATCTCGACAATACCTTGTTGGGTAACCAAACATATTTATACCATAAACATAATAACCTAAAAAAATAGGGCAACATATGGTACTTATAAATTATTACAGGCAAGTCCCATATCTGTCACATGCTGTTGGTAAGCAAGCTCCAGGGAAAGGCAACTGTCCCCTGAGTTACTGGATTCTCACAGAGAAGTTTGCTTGACTTGTTTATTGAGCACATGGGTTCAAAACTTTTCTCGCAAAATGCAAAAGAAATAGATTTGTCCACGTACCTTCCAGACCTACTGTTGTGGTTTAGCCTCAGTTGGCAACTGAGGACTACGCAGTTGCTCTCTCACTCCTCCCCCCTCCCCAGTGGGATGGGGAAATTAGAAGGAGAAGGCAAAAGTCATGGGTTGTGATAAAAACAGTTTAACAGAATGGCAAAGGGAGAAGAAAATAACCACAATAATACTGATAAAAAGAATACACAGCATGCAATATTCTCACCACCCAATGCTCAGCTTGGTCCTTAGTAGCAAACTCCCTTTCTTTAGCCAGCTCCCCACTTAAATGCCAAGCATGACATCATATGGTACAGAATATGCCATTTGATTGGCTGGTTTGGGTCGGCCCAGCCAGCTTCTTGAGAAAATTAACCCTATCCCAGCCAAACCCAGGACACCCATTCAGCATGTGTCACTACCCACTTCCCTTCCTTCCTTTTCCTTATCCCTCCGTATGCTCTTAGGCTGACAGCCTTTAAACCACATATGTGGTGATGTTCAGTCCAAAGCCCAGTCCCAAGCAGAATCCTTGAGACACTTCTTGTTTAGATGTAGAGACTTCTGTACCAGTTGCTTTGATCTTCTGATCTGTTTGTAGTGCTCTGAATTGCTAACGTAGACCCAGGACTGACTCTCAGTTTTGCAGTGATGACCCCAAGCTCCCTAACAATCTAATGCTGCTTAGTAGTTTCTGACACCTGTAATATTACATGGCTCTAATAACCTACGGTGCTCTTATTAAAACTCTAGCTCCTGGAAAAGCCTGATTTTTTGAGGCATTTAGGCTTTCACTCAACAAATGACAACTTTTCTAGAGCTTCAGATTAAAGGGACAAGCTTGAAAAATGTGACTTGAAAGCATCCTCCCAACTCTTAACTAGCATGCAAATGTAATAAGCTAAAAGTCTAATGTTTCAAAAGTCTCTTGTTTTGATTCTGAGGGTAAATGTATGATTCTGATTGCTTGTGATCAGGACTGCAAACTAAGTACAGTGAAAGTGGCAACACATAAGGAACTCCCAATGGGCAAAGCACACACACTTAATTACAGAAAACATTTGAAAAAGCAGTAGGTACATCTTTATATTTACATTGAATTTTTCAGGCTGATTTGTTCATTTTATAATGAACTTCTGAAAAAAAGTGACAAGTGCTAGCTCTCTCTCTGGCACTAGCTGAATGAGGAAAGAAATGCTTGGATGTCCCAAGGAGCAAGTTCACTGCCAAGTGCTCCTGGTGCACTGGCTGATAGGCACGAAGACACACTGCTGTAAATCTTCACAAATAACAAATCAAAATATTGCACTTCCAAGGGAGAGCAGAATACAAAAGGCAAAATATTATCAGTGCTACGCCTGGTGAATATGACTCCTTTTGTGCAAAGACTAGGTTTACATACAGCACAAGAACGGGCTCTGCAGAACCCTTTGGCATGGTCTCCATTCCCTGTAGCTGCTGTTTCCCAGGGTCCAGATTGAGGGATTTCATCACAAGCCTACACCATTGGATGCACAGGCTTGCAGCAGCCAAGACAGAGACCTGGGAAGGGCAATAACCTGGTGAGCCACGAGCTCCGTTCTTGCCCTTCCTGCACCGAGATGCAACGGGGTCACCCTGTGCTACCCCCATGGAGCGCGTTCTTCAGACCCTGGACATGAGCATCAAGAAAAGAGAAGGCTCCCCGCAGTATTGCTGCCGTGTATACTGCACAAGGACCAAGGACAATCTGGCTCTGTGTGCTAGTTTGCAGCACTGCCAATATTCCCCTATCGTATCAGCATCTTCTTAAGCCTAGGCCTATTAGTTTTTCAGCCTAATCACCTCTTCAGCAATGTCTAATCTTCTTGAAGACTTGATCTCCAGAAATAAACAGCTTGCAATAGAAAAATGTCTGTCATGGCTTTATATTCATATATTCATACCCATCTTACCACATTTTATTAATGTGTTTATTTTAATAGATAAGATCCAGCTTATGAAATCAAATTATAACACACACTAGCATGTTCAAAATTCAAATACTGATGTGTCCTGATCTTATCATGCAGAGAATTCATTGAATATCATTGATTAAATGCTTTCTCTCATTTAAACAAACAACTGGATTTGAGAAATACTGAAAACTCAAAATAATTTGAAGAAGTCAGTGAACCGCAATAAATACTAGTTTGCAGTCAATCCAGCATTTATTGTCTGACTTCTCTTCTGCGTACCATCTTTTGTCTCAAAGTGGTAAATGTATAAACAGCAAATAAATTTTTTAACATTTTAATTCCACTGGTAGATTAGTATTTGGCAATACCTCGTACTACATTTTACACAGGTGTGGCAATGTAATATTAAAATCTAGCTGTATTCTGAAACAGACTCTGGCTTTGGAGGATCCTCATTTTTCCATCTCTTAGTAATTTTCATCCTAGACCTTCACAGTGTAAAGCCGAAGAAAAAAGTTCTGGTTTCCCCCACTGTCAGTTTTGAGTACCAAATCAGGAAACAGAAATTCATGGTGAATTCCTCGAGCTTGAAGCTAGACAATTGCTTTAGCTCTGCAATAAAAGATCTACAACTGGATCTGATAAATATCAAATGGTTAATTATGAAGAAAACAATGAAGAATCTGGCAGTTTATATTGGCTGTGCAGCAGTAACAGCAAATCCAAGTTGCCACTGGGATCACACCTATGTAACATAACTATTTTGATCTCACTACTGTATTGTGTGAATACATTGATCCTCATGATGCTGTGGGAGGTTGGAAACTATTGATGTTTCGGTTTTACAGGTGGGCAGGACAAGTACCGAGAAGCCAAGTAACTTTGCCAAGGTCAAACCACAAGCACGTAGCACCTGCTAAAACCAGCACTCGTGTCTTAAACTCATACCCTACGCATTGGAATGCTAGTCATCTTCTATGCCCTATAGTATATCCATGTACCAAGTACAAGACAAAATGATCAGGTACTACAGGAACATGAACAAGGTGATGGCAATTACTGTTATAAACTAAGGTCACGGCTGCCTCTCCCCTGACATGCGCTTTTTTATGACAACATGATGGTATTGAGAAGGAACCACAGTATGTATTTTTTTTGGAACAGCATGGTTAACATCAGACATACATGACTGTCAAAAGACCTTGAGCAATTTTTACTATATTTCTGATGAAAACCAAACTGTTTTGTACCTATAATTTCACTTATTCACTCTCTTGCCCTGTGTAGAGTCATGGAATCATAGAATATCTCAAGCTGGAAGGGACCCATAAGGATAATTGAGTGCAACTCCCTCACAGGATTACATAAAACTAAACCATACGACTAAGAGCATCATACAGATACTCCTTGAACTCTGACAGACTTGGTGCTGTGACAACATCCCTGGTGAGCCTGTTCCAGTGACCGACCACCCTCTCAGTGAAGAACCTTTTCCTAATGTCCAGTCTGAACTTCCCCTGACACAGCTTCATTCCATTTCCTCATGTCCTATTGTTAGTCACCAGAAAAAGATCAGTACATCCACCTCTGTTGCCCCTCTTGAGGAAGTTGTAAAATGTAATGACATCACCCCTCTCTTCTTCTCCAAGGTGAACAAGCCAGGTGACCTCAGCCACTCCTCGTACGTCTTTCCCTCGAGGCCTTTCATCATCTTCGTTGCCCTCCTCTGGACACACTCTAATAGTTTAATGTCCTTCTTGTACTGAGGCTTCCAAAACCGCACATAGTACTCAAGGTGGGGCCGCACCAGTTCAGTATTATGCGGGACTACCACCTGCCTCGACTGTCTAGCTATACTGTGCTTGATGCACTCCCAGAACATGGTTGGCCCTTTCGGCTGCTACGGCACACTGTTGACTCATATACGACTGCTATCAACCCAAACCCCCAGATCTCTTTCCGTGGGGCTGCTCTCCAGCCTCTTGTCACCTAGTCTGTACTCATAACCAGGATCACCCTGTCCCAGGTGGAGAATCCTGGAGAATTGCTCTTCTTAAATTTGATATGGTTGGTGATTGCCCAGCCCTCTAGTCTATCCAGATCTCTCTGTAAGGCCTCTCTACCCCGAGGGAGTCCACAGCTCCTCTTAATTTAGTATCATAGGCAAACTTACTTAATGTAGATTTGATTCCTGCATTCAGATCATTTATAAAAACATTAAAGAGCACTGGCCCTAAAACTGACCTCTGGGGAACCCCACAGGTGACTGGCCACCAGCCTGATGTAACCCCGTTTACTATAACTCTTTGAGACCAACCAGTCAGCGAATTGCTCACCAGTATAGTTCCCTGCTTTTTCTTGGTCCTGTATGTTGCTCACTACTGTTTGCTGCTAAGAAGATATTATTTAGTGTGCTTTCCCTTGCTTTTCAGAAATCTCTGAAAATAAACTTACCCTTGAGAAACTTGGATGAACAGAGATGGCCATCATTGCAAATGGCCTTTTTGTTAACTTCATGTCCTTCTAACGTATTTCTGTCCACAAATGCTCCCCTCCACTGGGTGAACTACTTTTCCTGCTCTCTTACGCCACTGATCTTCTGCCTTTCCAGGTCAGTTCAGTACTTAATCCTCCAGGACCTGCCCTTGGGAATTAATAACATTCAACCTGCCTTAAAGATATTCTGATGTACCTTATGCCCCTGGGACATGCCACACAAAAGACACAAAGCTACATAAACCCTCAGCAATCCTCTGCCAGCAGAAGGATAGAGTAGATAACCTAATACAGCAACAGGACGCAGTGAGAGGTCATTGCAACTCAAGTGATGTCTTCTGAGAAGTGACTTCAGCCATCTGAAGAACACACTGATAGTCAATGTATGTGCTCCTCCTGAAAAGGCAAATTATGTTGTTATGAATTCTCAGTAGATTTCTAAAAGACGTTTAAATTATTTTACTCCAGTGTTTTGGCAACATGTCCTACTTTCTTAATAATAGCTCAGGAAAGTGTAAACTAGCAAGGAAATTGGGTTTTGTTGTTTTTTCTACACTTATTCATTCTTCTGATTTTTTTCCCTTACTTTTTTTTTGTTACAAATCAGTGATCCAGTTTTTCTTGCCCTCCTCAGATCAAACTGCTGTTTCAGCAATGCTACTTGATCCATAAATTGCTTTCAATACTAACATATTTTAAAACATGAATCAGGCATCTGATTGAATTTTCACTAGAAAAATACAAATTATAAAAAAATTGTCTTTGAATGGAAAACAAGACTTTCGGGACTAATAAAAAGAATGGCATCTGTAAGTCACTGGATGATTGATTAAAATGAAGTAGGAGGGCAAATGGAGTATTAGTCAATTATAGACTAACTGTGAGCCTCCAACATGAAGTCTTGTGAGAAGCTACAAAACCCTGAGCAAGGCAGTTCTGGAGAAGAAAGCAATCTTAATGTCACCGGCAAGACCTCATAAAATAGATCGAATATAATGGTTTTCAGCTCTTTTCAAACAAGAGTGTTTCAAACTGGGAAATTGCAGAGAAAGTAAAAGTCAAAAAAAAGACACAGAATATAATCTGGTTGTGAATCATTCTGTCTGGAAACTAGATTTCTACCTGTAAAATCAGAATGGAACTTTTACCTGGAGGACTGGAAGCAAGAAATTCAACAGATGACAGGATGGAGTTATCTAAATAATTACATGAATATTATGTTTATGTCCTTACTGATAAATTAAAGCAAGGCAGGCACTGATCCTGAAAGCCAAATGGCACAAACTGGCTACTGTCCATGTTTAGTCTTAGTACCTTCCTGACCAGCTTCATGTTGGATAAAACTAGTTGGAATGGTCGAAACAGATGCAAGGAGAAAGCTAACAGTTGTCCTTTAGAAATGTAGACATCATTTAGTGTTCCTCCTTGGTCTCTGTCCTTGCTTAATATACCTCTCTAACCAGAACTTCCCATACCTCAAAAGGGAAATGCTACTACTTTTTCCTCTTCCAAACTTGAGTTTGCAGCACTGAAGCTGTTTCATATGCTTTAGAGCAGCATTAGATCCTTTGTAAAGAAGCTGAGTATAGTGACTGGATTTCTGACGATGACAGATCTCTTTTGGTTGACACTTCAAACTGTGCGTGTCAGTGGGAAGATGTGGGCAGCACATGATTTGGAGAGTAAAAGCTGACCAGACATAAAGGACGGAGTGAAATTGCACACAGAACCACCGTCTCTGCTCTTGAGCCTGACCTCCCCCTGCTCACACAAAGACAAACATGCTTTTCAAAGCTGAGTTCCTTGGAAAATTCCTGCTTCTCTTTAAGAGGAGAATGCTGTAGGGAAGCAATGGGAACAGATGAAAGGAATGTACCAGCTTGAATCGCTGTGCGGTACTCAGTTTAAAGGGGCTGTTAAATATGTCATCCTCCCCTATTACTTTTCAAAATATCACTCAGAATAATGAGTGTAGAAGATCTTGTTTGAGGATTAGGACCTCCTGGTGCTGCACAAACACATTTAGAGACACAGCCTATGTCTTCATGGGCATATGGCTAAAGCAAACTGGAAAGGTTTCTTGTTGCAGTGCAGTAAGTTATACTCAACACATAATACAAATTATGTTTGTCACTTTAAAGGGAAAAAGAGAGTAACAGTTTCAGTTCTGTCTTTGTCACTCAAAAATATTGACAGTTTTAATGCTTTGTATTATCTTTAAACAGTCATGCTGAAATTAAATGCCAAAATAAGCGATGTATTTGCCAGTTGACGTGGAGTTCTGAAACGTGCTTTGTGGGAGGAGAGAGGATTTCGTCCTCAGGGAAAGCAGATTTTCCATGCTACAGAAGTGGCTCTGTAGCACATCCTTCTCTGCCTAAACAATGTGACTCATCTACTCTCAGTCTGGAGCTCTGCAAATTATTGCATTGTAAAAACATGCAAAGTTCACACCAAGTTCACAGAGCTACAAAAATAAGCTGTTTCCCAAGCAATAGAGGAGCCAGTAAGCAGAGCTCTGTGCTGGAATTCAGCAGTCCTGAATCCTGCTCTTCAATATGTTACTGAATTTTTGAGTGATGACTTACAAGAATTGCATTCTTTTAAATCTCTTTTCCTTTCCTGCCCTTCTCTTGCTAAACTCTTTGTGTGCAGAGTCTCAAAGGTGAAGTCTGTGCTAGCTATCAATACTGATAATCATTTTTCCAAACTCATCATCTCTTTAAATGCTATCTTCTCTTTGGCCATGACAGACCCTAACTTGGCCTGTTCAGATCCATTCTAGATGCTGTCATCAGATCATTTTTCCAGCTCATCAATTTCACCATATCATCCTTCTCTCCATGCTCCCAGCATGGACTTTCACTTCCCTGCTGCATCTAATAGACGCTTGTCTTCATTGTCAATGTTCTCTGCATGCTGTCCTCGGTTATTATCTCCAATTCAGTGACAGAAGGAGATTCTCCTTCGTAGCGGCTGATGCTAAACATTCAGGTAACCCTTTTGTGCCTTTTCTCACACTGCATCTAGTGTTAAGGAGAATTTTTCCTCAACACCTGCAAACTAACTCACTTTTCTCTGTTTAACTCTCTAGAGCAATTTGCTTCCCCTACTATGTATTAAAAAGAAAAAAAAAAATCCCTGGTTTGCCTGCTTCTATGCTGGTTTGGCTGCCTAGCCAACATAAGCTCCTTGTTTCCTTTTGCTCCCCATCTACCCGCTTTCCTACCTCTGTTTTCCCAGGCTTTTCACCTCGATTGTAAGGTGTTTGGAACCAAGACAGCCTTCTGATCTGGGCTTGTACTGCACTCTTCTAATATGGCAATAGGAGCAGTAAAGCACTGAATGACACCTTTTTTTAAGCATCACAGGAGAAGAACAAGGGGAGAGTGAGAGCTGAGAATTGCAGGAATAGTCTCCAGGTGTGTTTTGCTTTTTTAAGCCCATTCAGTGTGGAACTGAATTAGCTAAAGAACAAAGTAACAGCAGGTCATGAAAATTAAGAGTTAAGAGCCTGAACCTTTCTCTGGACTCTGACATCTCCCTCACAGCCAGTTTCTGAGGAGGTCCAACCTTTTCCAACGCTTCCAGATGCGCTTGCACAGCTGGCGCAGTGCATTGGGGAATTCGGCCCATACTGTGACATATTACCAATCACTTCATTCTGATGAAGGTTTTTAGGCATATTACACTTGATTTCAGAATGTCTAATCCAAAGCTTGATATTTACAAAGTACCAAGAACTGCTGCCAAATAAACAGAAAACATGTGTAAATCATACTTAGTGGAAACAAGAATGATTATGTCATTAAGGCACTGGACTGGGTTCAAGAATTAAACCAAATAATCCTCAGGCGTTGGGTTCTTTTTCTCCTTTGCCACAGACCTTCTGTGACTATGAGCAAATTAGTCATTAGCTGGCTGCGAGAAAGTCAGAAATGTTCTTACAGATCTTCATGGAGCCTGACCAGTTGTTCTAGTGGTCACCGTCTGCCCTACGTGCTGTGACTTACTTGGTTTTTGTAGGGACAGTCACTTCTGCCTGTCTGCCCAGCTCAACAACTGACAATACACAGAGGTGTATCCTGCTGAAAGAACAATGCTGTTCTAGCACCTGGTAGAAAATATTCAGTGGGAAATGTATAAATTGATTCTGAATGAAGATTTTAGTCAACTTCTAAGTGACTTCTGCCTGGTAGGATTCCTTATTTGTGCACTGCTCTTGCTTGACAGTGTATCTATACCCTTTCGTAAGGTTTTCTGTCCCAACAGAAGCTTCTAGGACTAAGCTCTGATTTTTAACCGACCAAAGATTTTCTAAAAATGTATTAGAAAGAAGTCACAGGGTCCAAAGTACTTGGATTACTGCTAATGCAAGAGTGTCACTGCAAGTTTTGCAAATGGCTATGTGTTGAAATGTGTGAGCTTGTAACTCATTCCCTCTAACCGCTTTGCTAAGCTTCATGCAGCTCAGAACTGTGCTATAAATCTTCTGTTAGGTACCTCCCCGTGACACCAGTACTCTTTTGAATCAAAATTAAATTATGCACTTATTGGAAGTTAATATCCCTGAAATTAATTTCAAAAGTCAATTTAGTATACATGGTATTTCAAACAGGTGTAGTAGTGTTATTGCTAAAAAAACCTATCCACAAATCTACGACCGCAATGATTTTTCAGCTTCTGCTTAATAAAACCTTGATTTAAAGGACTCAGCCAGTATTTCCAGAATGGTAAATTCAGAAGAGGTATAATCAGTTTATTAAAGCTTGTATTCCCTTGCAATTGCCTGATAAATTGGCAACATGGAAACCTGTAACATACTTCTGCTCTTTTTCCAAAATAACACTAAGAGCTGCCATAGACAGAGACTGCCTGTTATCTCTAGTGTATTGTTTAAGCACAACCACCTTCATTTTATACAATAATTAAATTTCTCAAACCTATTGTTTTCTCCAGGGTTACTGTACAGCCTTCTTAATGCACAGTTCTCTGCCTTCAATCAGTAAGAGGAGTGATAGAGATAATGTCAAGGAACAGTAACTGTCTACGTGTCACTTTTTGTAGATTTATTCTCTCCAAAAACTTTTTGAAACTATTTTCAAAGTGGAGTCAGTAAGACCTCAAAGTCCTAGACCTTGTGGCTTTTATAAAACCAGCAGCACAAACAAAAAGTTGTCTGTCACTAAAAAGGACAAGATCAGGTTTGAGACCATCTAAGGAACCTGAAGGTGCACAAGTCCATGGGACCTGATGAGGTGCACCCGTGGGTCCTGAGGGAACTGGTGCATGAAGTTGCTAAGCTGCTATCAATCATATTTGGGAAGTCATGGCAATCTGGTGAAGATCCCAATGATTAGAAAAGGGGAAACATAAGCTGTATTTTTAAAAAGGGAAAAAAGGAAGGCCTGGGGAAAAACAGGCCAGTCAGTCTCACCTCTGTGCCCAGCAAGATCGTGGAGCAGATCCTTCTGGAAACTATGCTAAGGCACATGGAAAATAAGAAGGTGATTAGTGACAGCCAACATGGCTTCACTAAGGGCAAATCATGCTTGATAAATCTGGTGGCCTTCCAAGACGGAGTTGCAGCTTTGGTGGATAAGGGAAGAGCAACTGATGTCATCTACCCGGACTTGTGCAAAGCATTTGACACTGTCCCACACGACTTCCTTGTCTCTAAATTGGAGACACATGGATCTGATGGACAGACCACTTGGTGGATAAGGAATTGGCCGGATGCTCGCACTGAAAGTGTTGCGATCAACAGCTCGATGTCCAGGTGGAGAACAGCGATGAGTGATGTTCCTCGGGGGTCCGTGTTGGGACCAGTGCTGCTTAACATCTTTGTCAGCAACATGGACAGTGGGATCGAGTGCACCCTCAGCAAGTCTTCCAATGACACCAAGCTGTGCGGTGCGGTTGACACGCTGGAGGGAAGGGATGCCATTCAGAAGGACCTTTACAGGCTTGAAAGGTGGGCCCGTGTGAACCTCATGAGGTTCAACAAGGCCTAGTACAAGGTCCTGCATGTGGGTTGGGGCAATCCCAAGCACAGATACATGCTGGGCAGTTAATGGATTGAGATCAGCCCTAAGGAGAAGGACTTGGGTGTACAGGTTTATGAGAAGCTCAATATGACCCAGCAGTGTGTGCTCACAGCCCAGAAGGGCAACCATATCCTGGGCTGTATCATACGCAGCATGGCCAGCAGGTCAAGGGAGGGGATTCTGCCCCTCTACTCCACTCTGGTGAGACTCCACCTGGAGTCCTGTGTCCAGCTCTGGAGTCCTCAGCACAGGACAGAGCTGGAGCTGTTGGAGCGGGGCCAGAAGAGGCCACAGAAATGATCTGAGGGCTGGAGAACCTCTGCTGTGAGGAAATGCTGAGAGAGTTGGGGCTGTTCAGCCTGGAGAAGAGAAGGCTTCTGGGAGACCTTATTGCAGCCTTTCTGTACCTGAAGGGGGCCTACAAGAAAGCTGGAGAGGGACTTTTTACAAGGGCATGTAGTGATAGGACAAGGGTCCTGTCAGCTTCACGCTGAAAAAGGAGTAGATTTAGATTAGATATAAGGAAGAAATTCTTCACCATGAGGGTGGTGAGGCACTCGCACAGGTTGCCGAGAGAAGTTGTGGCTGCCCACTCTCCAGCAGTGTTCAAGGCCAGGTTGGATTTGGTTTTGAGCAGCCTGGTCTAGTGGAAGATGTCCCTGCCCATGGCAGGGGGCTTGGAACTAGATGCTCTACAAGGTCCCTTCCAACCCAAACCATTCTATGATTCTATGATTCTATGAAAAATCAACACCTACCTACCAGTTTTCACCTTTGAAAATCTCTCCGAATGTTTCTACTTGATTCATCTGTGCAAACAAATTCTGGGGCAGAGTGGAAGAGGCAAATTTGACAATATATTTATCTGGCAAAGCTGGAAGGTTCTGCAATAACCAACCTCTAGCTGTAGAAACTAGTAACAGGCAGAGTCTTCAGTAAGCGTAAGGACTGATGCCTCGGCTGGACACAGTATTTTACTAAGTGATTGAAATCCTCAGTATGAGGATTCCAGTCCTCCGAAGCCTGATGTTTTTCCATGACACAGAGGACACTGGTGTGTGCATTCCTTGGACAAGCATTAAGGAGTTAGGAGATCTTATTGTGGTCCTCACTGTGAGGAACAGGAGACGAGGACCTTGCTCTAACCTACAGTGCTTGTTTCATGCCTCGTAACAGACCTGCTACAATCAGCTGTCTACCCACAAGACAACTTCCATGGCTGGAGGTACAGCTACTTCTACCATATTTCCACCCCTCAGGAACTCTGCAAGAACAAATGTCCTCCAGACACCTGGGCATTGCAAACACCCTCAGCAGCACGCAGAGCCTGGCTATAGGCCCTACAGTCCCATATTACATGCAAATGAAGGATTGTCTGCTCTCCACATTAAAAAGCATGTGTGCTAATATCCTTCCAAGGATGCACTGTTGCTCTGTGCCACATATCACTTATAGAAGTATTATAAAGGGAGGCTAGATTTGCTTTTTATTTACTGGAGTGAATGGAAATTGTTCATGGAGTCTATAATTGTCTCATTTCCTTTTTCTTTGTACGACCTTACAAACTGGGTTTTTCAAGACATGGGTAACGAATAGTTGTTGAAAGCTGGTTGGACTATATGAAGAGAGTTTTGATACTTCTCATCAGCATTTTTTCACTACCTAAACAAGACAGCTTTTCAAAAACATATGCTCCTTCAGTGATCTCTATAGTGATGTTTACAGTGATCATTTTTTTCACTACTTAAAAAAACCCAGCTTTTTAAAACGTGCTCCTTCAGTGATCTTTACAGAAGAGGAGATAAGCTTGAAAGACCATGAAAAAAATTAATTATTTTATACTTGAATAGAGAGATAAAGCTATGCTTAACCTAGTAAGAGTTTAAAAAGGACTGAGCAGTTCAACCTGTGATTAAATTGGAAAATCTCACCTTTCTTCCTCTTTTCCTTTTTTTGCCCCTTTTAGACTCAGGCACATGTGTGAAGAGTGTTCCTCCACTGCTCAGTCTATCACTGGTGAGCTGTGCATTTACAAACATAATTACACTTCCCTGCACTGCTATTCCTCACATGAAATCAAGCTTCAAAGAGTCTCCTTCAAGAGACTGCTGATTCCCCTCCCTTCTCAAGTTCTCTCAACCGCTCCCTCATGCTATGTGCTCTTTCACAGTTTTTTCCCTTGCACACAGCCCGCTTTGCTTCCTTCTAACTCTCTGTACCATGGCACCTCTCATTCACGCTTAGCTCAGCTCTCTTGCTATGCAACTTTCCCACAGTCCCTCCTAAACCTGTGCCTTAAAAATTATTTCTTGTAAACAGAGCCTCAGGAAAAATTACTGTCCTGTCCAAGTCTCTGTCCAATTTGCACAAGACAGGATTCTCTATTCTCTGTCATCCTGTCCAAGCACTCCAGTTTCCCATCTTGTAAATCTTTATCTGGGTTCTGTCATAAAATCCTTCAGAAGGAGACCTGGGTGAAATGGCAAGTGTCATGAGCAGAGCCAGGATTTCAGCCCTTACGTGATATCCTGCTAGAAAGAGATTCCTCTTATGTACACACAATCTACTGAAGAGCAAACACTGTCTGTGTTCTGCTCAGCACTGTGACTGTGCACAGTCCTCTACAAATCGTCAGCACTCATATGTGCAGCTACCCAAACAGCTTTGGGGGAAGAGCACTGTTTTTTCCTTCAGATAAAACATCATGACAACTCAGTGATCAAATTGAATATTAAGTGGACAAGTCAGAAAAGTAATCTTTAAACTCATTAAGAAAGTGCGAGCAGAATAGGATAATGAAGGGAAACATCGCAGAGCTCTAATATTGGGAATTTTTTCACACTACTAAACCTAGGGGGAATTTCTAAAGAAAAGAAGATTTCTGTTTCCATAGTAACTCAGTGCTAGGGCCCCCTTACAGTCCAAATTTAGCAGAATTATATGTGCGGGTTTATTCAGCATACTGCTGTGCACTGGAGGCTATGCTGAAACCACTAACCTCTTTGCATTTGGGATGTCAGGTTGAATTTGAACCGGGACTGACAACATTGCGAGCAAGTCCAAGTATAATCCTAAAAAGTAACACCATGCCTTAAAGACAAGGGAAAAATTATAGGTGATAACAGGGCATAAACTAGCAGCTTGATAATGACTTGAAATAACAAAAAAATGCTACAAAATGGCTTAGCATTTAAAAATGAATTATTTTTATCCCACTCCTGACATTGATTTACTCAGTCCTATGAAACAAGGTACATCAGTGATGGTTCTTTCCCCTCTATGGTACAGATTAACAGTACATAGAAGCTGTTTTTTGCCTTAATTCAGCAGAGAGGCCACCTAACCTGTCCCCAGTGAGATATTTTATTGAAATTTTTTGAGCAGTTATAAGTGATACATGAGGACAATATATTTGAGTCTGTAGAGAAATCCCTGCAGCTTACCTGGCAGTGTTTTACTTGTATTTCTGAAATTAAAAAATAAACATCCCAAAAAATAAAAGCACCACCTGCTTAACCTATACATTTACTGTCCTTAAAAACAAATGGAAGGGTGTATGGCAGCTCCGAAACGCGTCAGGTCTGTAATCAATCAATAGGTGCTCAGCAGAGGCAAAGTGAAATTCAGGTGACAAGAAAATGAAGACAAGAACAGAGGTACCTTAATGAGGATGAGGCTTATTAGAAAGGTGGAAAGTGCTGGTGCAGAGTTTTAACGTCAAGTCCTCAAAGCACTGCTTGAGCTTGATAATGACTATATGAGCTGTAAGCTCACACATTTGGCTGGAACAGATAAGTGGAGTCTGTCCCTGCTCAGCAGTACTCAGCAGTGTTTTAACCACATTACGTACAGACTATGGCCAGCTCTGTGGTGTTAACGGCGATGAAGTATTGAAAAAAAAGCGTTGCCGATTTTCCCACTGTGTCAGATATTTGAGAAACCATCAGCAAACCGAGACATCCAAGGGTGGTGTGTGTCAAATACCTCTTTACACTAGAGGGAAGAAGTACTTTAAAACAGCCACCTTCCTTGGGTTGTCGGTTTTTTACATCATCTATCCAATTTCAGGATCAAATCTGTGAACTTTTAGTTTTGTTTGATCACAGTATCGTTTTGCTACACACTTTGTCCTGTGCTATCGTGCTTTGTCTCTACTCCAAAGCAAGTGAGGGAGAAAATGACTATCATAACCTTGAACACCAAATGAGCAAAAGCCTGGCTTTTGAGCTAAAGCAAAAAATTACTTTAGTTACATTAGCAAGTAGCTGACTTCTGGATCTGTATAGGTAGGAGGTAATTACATACAATAAGCCAATGCATTAATACAGATGGCAGCTAATTCAAAGTTACAGAAAGAGCAAAATGTCTTGTGTGTGTGGGTGTAAGTATGCCAATAAAGTGAGACCACCTACTTCCACTAGCAAGCTTTATCTTTGCTCAGTATCAACATTTCAATTGCCTTTTGCAGGAAATAAAAGGAAAGTAAACACATTTCATATGATCATCTTTCAAGTGATTCCTAAAAAACCTGAAAAGACAACTAAACAATAAATTAAAGCTTCTTTTAACACTTTCACCTTCGTCAGAAAGACAAATCAAGGTACTTAAGCATCAGTCTCTCTCGAAATGGCTGAAGATGCAGAGAAAACTAATTGGCCAACTATAATTTGCGTATAACTGTTAAATATTAATAAGGTTACTGTTTTGTGAGGTTTAGCCAGGAGTGACTATATAGTAACTATCTAAATGCTTTGTCCAGAAACAAGGTGCAATGTAAAATGCTGTGTCCAGCTAAGCACTGGTGCAACCTCTTGTAATTCTAGTCTGCCAGGTCCAGCAAAGGCCATAGAGAGAAACAGGAAAGAAGGACACAAACTCCCTCTTCATCTGCTTCCTACCCCCATGGCAGCTCTTACTCAGTTCATTGAACCATTCAGGGCAACGTGAGCACTGTTGGCACTGTAGCCTGGTGGTGGTGACAATAATTTCTCCATGCCCAAACTAGCCCAGGGTGGCCTTTCTGCCTAATTCCCATCACAGTTTGGAAGACCGCAATGGAAGATGCAGTGCAGACCCTGTGTGTCAGCTGCCTGGGTGCCTGGGAGCTTGTAGCACTCTTGGCACCTAACTCACAGAGAGAGGCTCCAAGCCTACTTATTCCCCTTCACGTAGACACTTTACTTCTCCTTACAAAGCAGAATGAAAGACGTGTCTTGGTACTTGCTGAGGGTTTTTAAGGGTCAGCAATCCAGTCTCATGTTCAACGGGTTTTGTGGGTTACTTACTTACAACATATATCTTCACCACTCAGTTACTTCAAAAGTAGCATTTCAACAGCAAAGCCACACTGTTTTACTGGCCCATATATGTGCAAGATCACTTTTTGTGCTGGGAGGGAAGACATTTCTACAGAAGCACATCAGTCACAGGAGGACTTAGTGCATCAGCAGCATCAGCAGTGAGGATGGACTGGAGACTGCTTCTGTGCTCTGGCCTGTATGCTTACATCAAATGTCTGTTTTCCAGCAAACTCAGGCTTAAAAATGTCTAAAAAAGGATTTACATCTAAAGTTCAGGCTAATTGTGCCATGAAAAGCATCCCTTAAATGCAGTCAATGTAAGGACTTGAGTCTGATAACATAGGCTAATCTCTTTTCTGTTCCCCCCTTTCCCACCCAGGGTAACCAGGCAGCAGATGCCAGGGATGTTCCAGAAAACGCACAGTACTCCAGATCCTGCTTCTTCACAGAGGGTCATTCCCATGAAAGCAATGGCTTCCAAGCCTTACACTTTAAGGCGGATGCCTACCAGGCTATGAGGCTGCCATCCCACTCCTCTCCAAGATCACCAGAACCCGTGCGGGAAAAGGGGCTCTACATAGTCAGCAGTGGCAGGAAGCCAAGCATGAGATAGTCGGTCATTG
>Ga0065711_1035024_pt1 | contig 22913 bp, 18 predicted proteins | sample Hoacrofraction12_FD_59098 | JGI IMG/M metagenome (GOLD analysis project Ga0065711, IMG submission 59098) | Hoatzin crop microbial communities from Cojedes, Venezuela - Epithelial fraction 12 v2 (version 2) | ecosystem: Host-associated > Birds > Digestive system > Esophagus > Crop | place... | reverse complement strand
GAGACCTGATTGCAGCCTTTCAGTACTTAAAGGGAGCCTATAGGAAAGATGGGGACAATCTTTTTAGTAGAGACAGCAGTGACAGGACGAAGGGTAATGGTTTTAAACTAAAACAGGGTAGGTTTAGGCTAGGTATGAGGAAGAAATTCTTTACAATGAGGGTTGTGAAACACTGGAACGGGTTGCCCAGAGAGGTAGTGAAGCCCCCATCCCTGGAAACATTCAAGACCAGGTTGGACAGGGCTCTGAGCAACCTGATCTAGTTAGCGGTGTCCCTGCTCGCTGAAGGGGGTTGTATTAGATGACCTCTAGGGGTCCCTTCCAACCCAAAACTTTCTATGATTCTATGATTCTATGATTTTATGTATGGTTTTGTGACACTGACTATCAGATTTACTGATCTTGTGGGTTTTGCCATACTGCAAAATCATGAGAAAACATGCAACATGTGGAAATTTGAATATAGCATAAAATATATTTCTGCTCTGTGTCTTTTTGATAAAAAAGATACTGACATGAAAAATCCTCAAAAATTTACTTGCCTGTGTCAGCAATCTTTCAGTGTTCAGAAAAATAAAGGTCTACACAGTTACAGTTTATCTGAAAATCTTTCTCTGAGAAAAAAATAATTCCATTAATTCTGTTGAAAAGCTGGGGTTTAATAGTGAGTCGGTGATATTTTCTTCCTAATCCTGCAACACTAACTGTATTCATGTGATTGATTGATAAAAATTTTGTTGATTTCAGTGTGAACAGTCTTTTACAAGGGTTTGCAAAGTCAGGGCCTGAGGATGTATAGAAAGAGGAAATCAGAAGTTAATTGAAAAGAAAACAGATGTTAAAGAAAGATGGGAAACAAAAACCTGCAGAAAGAAAAAGGGAACAAAGCAAAGTACTAAAAAAGGGAAGGGAAAAAAAGGATGGCATGAAAAAAGGAAGACAAAGTTTGACTTTATATATGGTAAAATTTAGACGTTCTTCATAGATACATATATCTATCTATGTAATTCAAAAAAATGCATCCATTTTATGGCAGTTTCTGTTGAAAATTATTGTTTTAAGTGTATAGTATTTGTAATCTAATAACCTAAGTAATTTTAAATCCCCCGGGAACGATAAAGTAAAGCACTGCCTGTTTGCTTCTTTCGTACTCCAATGCTTCCTCCTTTCACTTCTCACTTTTCCTTGCAGAATAACTCCAGCTAAAAAACGGAAAAATTGACATGCTCAGATGTCAGCTTTTTCAAAGCTGCAGGTGCACCTGCGCCCCCAAACTCTCATCTGATTTGGTCCAATAAAAATAATAATTGAAATCTTGCCCTGCCTACACCAGAACACCCGTGTCACCCAATGTGACCTTCCTTTTTCCTCCTGCTGCAATTCAAAGTTTCTTATACTTGCCCCAGGCCTTCCAGCTGCCCTAGTGACTCCATCCCACACTGACACCTGGCTTCCCTCAAACCTACTTTCAGCCTGTTCTTCTTCTCAGATGCTCTGGGGCTCCCCACGCCAGAGTCCTCTCGACTACATTCCAGCGTACGGGGTACAAATTCCCTCTTTTGCCTTGTGCTTCTCCGATTCCCAAACCACTCCACCTATTCTGTCACCTCCTTTGTCTTATCACACTTGGAGTATAAGTTCTCAGAGGCTCTGTGTTTTTTCTTTCTTACTAACCTGCACAACATTGAGTGAAGTGGTATCTGGATCCTTGGTTCAGGTTACTAGGTATTATGATGATAGTACAAATGGGGAAATGTAGAAAGTTCTTCTTTCAGAGTCTACAATTACCTAAGGATGAATATGTTCATCCTTTTAAGTGACACGTTCATTCATGTAAGTGCTGGAGTCATACAAATTAGGCTACTTCAGTGAAGTTATACTTAAGTATTTGTAGGACTTGAGCCACACTTCCACTGAGAACTCAACAATTATCACAAACACCTATGTGTTGCTACAGGGGAAATCTGAAGTTAATATACAATCTGTTATAGTGAATAGAGATGAGAATGCTCCCAGGCCACAATGCTAAGGAATCCAAGGAAAAAACATCTGAAAGAAAAATACTACACACCCGCACCCCACACCGCTCCCGCCGCAAAAGAATACAAAGCTCAAGAATCCCGACAATTGAAAGGAAAAAACAATGTTGGAACTGGTATTCTGGGAGAGATTGGCCACCCATCCCAACTCCAGAAAACTCCACAGACTTTTGATAAGCTTACCACACAGGAGACTTATCCAAAATTCTGCTAGGTAGAGGGTGGTTTAAACCTTGAAGCACAAATCCCTTTAAGAGGCAGAAAAAACAAAGTGAAAAACTAAATTAAGAAACTCCAGCATACATGCAAGAAAATCTACTCCAGCAGAAAAGGGCAGGAAAAAAAAAAAACAGAAAAAGAAATTAACTCTTCTGATAAACTTGTTTGTCGTTCTTTGCAGAATACCTTGTGAGAAATACAGGATCTCGTGCTGTCTGGAGGCTCCATACCCAAGTGAAGGACATGGCTTTATTGACATCTTGTTTTCACTTTCAACTCAGTAATGGGAGAGATTGTATCAGAAAGTTTTAAAAGCAAAATAGAGGTTAGATCCATTTTCGATACTCTAAATTAAAAGAATAAATGAATCACCCAACTGTAGTTAATGGGCAATTAACATAATTCTGGTCCGGTGTAGCTGAAAGATAATGAAAAAGCTGATTGCAAATGAACCAGCAGTAATGTGGGAGGTCATAATAGTCCCATAACTCTGAATGAGAAACCAATTTCTCCTCTAACACTAGATGCTTTGATTGGTGAAGGGCTTTATCGTACTACAAAATTTACCCGTGATAGTATGAGACATAAAAAAAAAAGGTTCTGCTGTGTAAAGGGTGGATGGCTCACAGAACAGGTATCCTGAGCAACTGCATGAGCCTGTACCAGCTATCATAAACTAGAGGGTAATTAGGAGCGCAGTGGTGAAGAGAGAGGAGAGAAGCATATATCTGAGTAATGAGTTCACAACTGCACTGCAGCAGGGCAACAGCCCACCAGGGGAAATGCAGCAGGGTGTCAGGCTCTGTTTCAGCCTGGAGACTGGATGTGCTGATGCCCTCTAACTTGGCCCACCTCCTGGAGACGGTGTAATCTCTTCTTTGTGCTCAATTTGTTCTTAGTTAAGGAAGGGGTAATGGGGTGGGATGAATTCCACCCACAATGCTTTTCTCTCCACTTACTTACCATCTATGTCCTGATCCTATTAAAACCTAAGATCTTGTTCAGCAAACTGTCATCAGATAAAGTAAATTACGTTTAATGCTAGTGGTAACGCTCTCAAAATCAAGAGAACAATTGTGTCTAGGGCGAGGACCGCCTCTTTCCCTAGAATTTTAAGTAAATCTATATTTAGCCCTTTCGTGGCTTTTGAGGGGAAAAAAAGGTAATCATGCTAGAACACTGTAACGGTAAATGAATCTATGTCCTAGCAGGAGACAGCATATTAACAGGGTGCAGACACACAGAAAAAAGAACTAACCCTCCAAACGTGTGGGGTTTTTTTTTGCTATTTTTCTTTCTTGGTATTTTTCATCACCGTTCCTATGTCTTTTCTACTAGGCTGAATAAAATCATGGTGGATTTAACCAAGAGGACTTGATTCTAGCGCTAAACTTATGTAATGACACATCAATAGGTTATTGCTGCATTATGCAAAATGGAAAAGGTAAATAGACAAAGTGACAGTGCTTAATACTCAGAAATAATTAGAGTAACACTTGGGGTGCATGGATTACAAAAAACCTTTTTAGGTAGATTTTTACATCACCTTTCACACCACTGTCCTATTGCTAAACTGAATGGTAACAGAAGTCACTAAGTTATTTGAGATGACAATCTTCTTGGTGTGTAGGGATGTGTGCAACTCTGACATGGGATCACCAGTGCACATGCCCCCAGGCAGTGAGTGCTGTAATACCTGTAGTTCCTTCACCCTGACTAGACTATCCATCTTTGTGGCATCCATAAAGTAGCAGAGTACTGGGTTCGACATCGAAATAGAGTATATACCAAGCAATCTACTACTAGCCCATGGAATAACTCTGAATACACCATATTTGTCTACTGAGAAAATTAGCAACAGCCTAAGAAAAAGCAGGTAATAACTTTAGTCCACTTGGAAAAGTCAACATGGCTTTTGCAATGCAAAGTCTTGTCTTCCAAATTTTACTAGAATTCTCTAAAGAGATCAACCTGTATATGGATGGTGTTAATTCAGTTGACATAATCTGCTTGGATTTCTGAAGGTCTTCTAAAAAAATCCTTCACAAGAGGTTTTAAGAAAGTCGAGCATTGAGGGGCTAATGGGAAAGGTCCCCGCATGGTTAAGTAACTGGTTAAAGGACAGAACACAGGGAGGAAAAGTGAATGGATAGTTTTTGCAACAGAGTGTGTTCCCCCCTTGGAGTTCCAGTGGGATCTGAGCTGGCACTCAGCATAGTCAATGCATTCATAAACAATTTGGGAAAGTGGGTGAGTAGGGAGTTCAGGAAGTTTGATGACGATACAGAGTTATTCAAGACAGCAAGGGCAAGCAGTGACCAAAAAAATCTGACAGAGGAACCTCATGAGGCTGAGTGGCTGGGCAATTAAATGACAAATGAAATTCACTGCAGATAAATGGAAAGCAATGCACAAGGGAAAAACAATTCTAACTCCACATATTAATATGATGGAGTTGATCATTACTACTTAGGAGATAGATCTGGGGTTATGATAGATAGTCCTATGAAAATGTCAACCTGATGCTTAATAGCAGTCAAGAAGGCAAGTCAAATGTTAGAAAATATGAGGAAATAAATGGAGAACGAAACAGAGAACATCATTGTGCTGCTGCAGAAAACCATCACTCAACTCTACACTGAATTCTGTGTGCCGAATACTGTCTGGTCCCCTTCTTTTAAGAAGTATACAGGTAAAACAGAAAGTTTCAGAAGAAAGATACAAAGACTATCAAAGGTGCAGAGCAGCCTTCACATTAAGAGAAGCTACTCCGCAACTACAACAGGAAATGCTAGCAGACCTTGGCCTGGAAAAAGGATGACCTGTAAGAATAGGACAGAGAGTCTGAGAAATCATGAACACGATGAAGATGTTGAATCTTGACCCATCCCACATGAGAACCAGGCAACATCATATGCAGGTAATAAGAACCACATTCAAAAGAAACACAATTTATTCATTGTAGAATAGGTGGTAGACCTGTGAAGATTATTGCCTGATGATGCTGTGGATGTGTGGACTAAAAGGGGAAACTAAACAAGTAGATCAATCATCTGTTGAGAGTTACCAAAAGTACAGACCACATCTATTCAGGATGAACACAGCTGGAGTCTGGGAGAGCAGCAAGAGCAAGTATCATGCGGAGACAGGTGGTGGGCTAGATGGGCTTTTGGTCTTACTAGTAACGGCTCTTAATACGATCTTACATTCTGCTAACAGATTGCCACATCGGGGACATTAAAAATGTGTTTGACTGACTAAGATGAGTGAGGAAAGATGAGGGAATGAAGAACACACACATGCGATTCAGACAAATGGTAGGTATCTCAAACATCATGTTAATACAGATTAAGGATAACTAGTAGCTGGCAGAAAGCAATGCACACTTTGCAGAAGTAGGCCCTTTAAAAGAATTATATAGCTTCACGTATTTCTTCTTAACAGATGAATCAATCTCTTTATTTTCTTTGATTACTTTAACAGGACATTTCTTATACCAGAGAGAGACACTTTTCTTCCTTCTACTCTCAAATGAATTATGACAGAGATCACCCTATCTAGTGATCTGGGACAATTTGCCAGGCTCTCCCATAATGTTCCAGTGTAGTCACTACCTTAAAGAAATATTTATACTTTGTTCACTATAATGAAATCGGAATTATTTCAGATAATGAAGCCAACTGGGAAAGAAGAAAAGAATCTAAATTTGAAAGAAGATTTGGGGGGAGATAAATAAAAGAGACTTAAATACATTGCTATAAAGATGGCATCACCAGGTGGAGCTGTTACTTACACTCTTCTAAATTCTCCTTCTTTGCATGCAAGGACCCTCTCAGTTTTATGACCTTATATATTGCATAATTTTGTGAAATAATTTCTGTGCTCTAACTATGGCAAGCAGCAGGGGAGTTTGCTACCTCTCCCAGTGTCTGCACCAGAGCTGTTACTCTGGGAACTCTTTGGTGCTTTCTTGGGGCTGCTGAGTCAAGACATTGCCTAAACCCTTCTTATTCTTCATTCAAAGGGACTACTACAGGTATAGTGAAAGTGAGGTATCCTACACAAGGATTAGACCCAGTGCCTGCCACACTGATTTTGCCCTATAATGGCAAGCTCACCTGCAAGACTCTAACATGCAGTGTTTCTTTGGCAGCAAGACAAGCAGTTACAGCTGATCCACACATAACCTTATTGATTCTCTCTCTCCTCCCAGTCTTTCCAGAACAGTGCTTGAGATGGGAGCCTCTCTCCCATTTTTCCTGCTATAGATCTGTGTATTCTTTCTGTTATCAGCGCTCCCAGTATGCATTATCTCTCTGCATTATCAGTTACAACAAAGCCTAAAGAAGAAAAGCTCTCACTGTAAAATATTAAACTTAAAACCCCAGTTATCTGATCAAAAGCTTTGGCTCTTTCCCAGGGAAGAGAGCTGCCTTCAGCTTATTGCCCATAGAGGAGCCTGTTCTTATTAGTCAGGGCCCCTCAGCACATTACTCAATGAATAGCTGTGCTTGGTGAAACTGGCCTGGTTGCTGCCTCTGCGGATTCATGCTTGCAAAAGTGTATTTAGAGCAGGTGTCACAACCTTGGCAAAAATTGTCTCCTCTTTGCTCTTTGTTAAATTCTTGTCTGTCCCAGACGCCATCACAAGGTTTTAAATTCCACTTTGGAATTCTATTTTTAGAGCTCAAGTGGGATTTATATGGTGCTCTGACCTGACACAAGCTCTCTGCACAAGGCTGAATTTAGCCTTGTATGCACTCACCGCTGAAACCGCTGACTGTAATAAACTGAGGAGGGCTTGTTCTACATATTTCTAATAGGCTGCTATGTACCTTAAATGTAGGCTTTCCATGATGGCTAACATTTCAGCAAATGCTTGTAGCACAATAAAAATGGCAAATTATGTCTGTAAGTTCACCTTTCATTGCCAGCAGCATCTGTGCTTCTTTAGTGACTGTTGTAGAAAAATACCAAACCCTTATTTTAAAAATAAATGAAATAATATTCCCAGGTTATTTACGGCTAAGAAAAATGTCCTCTTTGTAGCCTTGTATATGATCATGCTGTCGTCAGCCCTGGCTCCCTTCGCTTGTATAAATTTTGAACTGTTGGCCAACTTAAAACAAGTAGACAGCAGGGCACAGGGGAAGAAGTCTCATGGACACTAAACTCCTTTGAGGTTCTTTCGGTAGGGGAGAGAGATTACTAAAATGCCATGGACAGAAATATGCTTAACCGATATTAGACAGTAAAGAAGGCAAACAGGAGCATATGAAGACATAAATATAATAGCAAATTAGACGCTGTTGATTTTGTTGCTTATGGATAACCTGTTAATGTGGGGGAAGGGATACATAGGAGATCAAGTCCTACATGCTCACAACGTTGTTAGTTTTGTGTGCTTTGATGTTTGTGCTTCCAGCTGCAAGTGCAAACTGGGCAGTCATAAATGGAGGTCCCTAATATAAAAAATATAGATTAAAGAATCAGTCCTCAGTGTCTTGCCCAAGTTCAACCAATGATAGGAACAATTACATACATTGCTTCCTACTGTCTAGTCTAGATAAATTTCTGTTCGAAGCCTGAACTGGGGTAATGAAAAATATTCCCAGGATAGTCTCAATTTCATAACTACACATTAGATATAAGCAAAAAAACCCGAAACACAAAATGAAGCCAAACAACTCACAGTAGTAGAATAAAGCAATGAAGAATGACAAAACCAATGAAGAAATCCACAATGTGTTCGCCTGTGCCTCGCAGTAATTAATGCTTTTTGAGATATTAGATAAACTTTTCTTTGTTGTAATAGAAACAGATTTCCCAGATCTCCTATTTCAGCTCTCAAGCTCCACCTTTTCTCAGCTTTGTCTGAAATTAGCCACATTTTCTAGCACTTTAATAAACGTGGAATACAATTTGGAAATTATCTGTTTGCATCAGCACTGGCAATGAACAATAGCTCAAATTTTGAGAGTCAAGGCTTCAATAATAAGGCCTGATTTTCTTAGCAATCAGATGCATACACATGCATACACACACACACTCACGCACACACACCACATGTCTTTGTGAATAGGGCCCAAAACAGCTGCAACCTTCCAGAAATTAATTGGATTCTGGATCATTTGCATTTTTATACAGTTTACCAACAAAAGATGGAGATAGCAAGTTTATTAATGTGGAAAAAGAGAGAGCGACAGAGAGAAAGAGAGAGAGGGAGGGAACATGAACGTTTTGGTTGAGCCACTAATCCGAATTTTAATACACCCAGTGCCTGTTCACCTTATAATACTGCAGCAGATCCTCCAAGGTGGAAATTGATATGCAGGTCTAAACTGCAGGCAGCTGTTAAGGACTCCTACTGATGCCTAGGGCCTTTACAGTTCCTCATCTGGGTAGGCATTATGATTTGATAATGGCCATTTTCAGACAACACCCAAGGCAATTCTAGGATTTGCTGTCACAATAGACACACTGAAAATAAAGTCAGTGTAAATAGATTAAGAAATTGACAGAATAACAAGGCAGAAAGAATTAGAATGAATACACAAATGGCAGGTGACAACTCAATGCATTGTGTGGCAGAGATGGGATAAGGAAAGTGGAGCTGGAGGATTTATCTGCTGCCTGTATGCCTTCAGCATTCTTCCTGCCTGCCTGGATGCCTGTTTCATTGAGAAGTGAAATCTTTATTAGGAGATTTCTTATCTCTATTGTTGTCCTTTGAAAAACTTCCTTTCTGCTCAATTGAAAGTGAAAGCTCTTGATCAGTAGGCATCCAAGACAGCTATAGTTTTTCCAGGGAGTCAACTGGTGACCAGTGGATAAAATTGACACCCTCATTTCACTTCAGAATAGGAAGAAAATACTGACTTGAGGACAGAGTGACCCTCCACTCCTGTGGGTGTTGACGTGAACACTGGGTGACCAGGTGGTAACCAGGACTTTACATTATTTGATTCATTTAGAAATTTCTTAGCAATGCTTGTGCTGAGGTGTATGTGAGGTTAGTGCATGAACTGCCCTGTGGAATTCCATTATGACATCTTTATGATGGGTTTTTTTGGCTATAAATAGATGGAATTTCATTTATTAATTTTTGGTGTGATTGTGACTTCATCTCTGCCAAAATCAGCTCCCAATTCTGCTCAACCCAGCCTGAAAAAACAAATCACACCAGACTAAACCAGGTACCAGACTGATTCCTGAAAAGCAGACCATGACTTCATGTGCAGAGTAACTGTGGATCGCAAATAGTTCATTGGTTGGTCTCTGTATGACAACCCCAGAGCACATGTAGAGATGGAATACTGGGCAGTGACATCCCCGGTAGGCTGTTGGGTAACAAAGGGACTCCAACTGCCACACGGATGAAAATGAAACTCAGTGCTGTGTTAGTGCTCAGCTGGATAAGGATCCAGTGAGCTTCAGTTCTGTGTCAGTGCAGTAAGCGCTCCCCGGGACTGTCAGATCTGGTGCACAGCTTTTCTGTTGGCTCGTGGAACAAAAGCTGGATGAGAGCACACAGGAAACCAAGGCAGTAGTGCTGTATAGGGCTGGCCTACAGCAGCAGATGGCCGGGGACACAATATGGCAGTAAAATGCCCTCTACTTCAGCTATGTCAGAGCTTTGGACTGCAAGATCGGCCACCGAGGAGACACTGGAGTAAAACGTGCTGCTGTGAGGAAGAAGAAAAGAGTAACATTCCCCCGGGGCTACATGAACAGCAAGGTGTACCCTTGACTATCCGGCCCAGCTCCACCTTTTCCTTCAAGCCCTTTCCTATTTACTTATTTTGCTAAAATCACTGAGAAGCCTTGACATCGCTCTCGTATTTGAACAAGGCAAATCCTGCACCCTCAGCACAGGGTATTCAACCAACACATCTTGAGTAATCTGGGGGGAGCTATGGCTCATTTTCAGTAAAATACTTAGTTTTGCTTGACCTAATGGGAATTAAGCCAGTGCTGAAGTGCACTGTTAAATCAGGGACAAAATTATATGTGTGGTTTACACAAATAATAATTAAATCTTTTAAGACTGTATACATGCCTATTATCTTGTATGGATCTTGTGTATGTAACTTTTCCATCAAGTTGTGAAACACAATGTGATAAAAAAACTTTGAACTTTGATTTCTTTACCTCTTTCTTTCCTCCTGCCCCATTTCTTTTGCCCAATAAGGGGGCTCCATGATTTTCTGGGGTTTTTTTTTCCTTCTGCATAAAGTTTGACCACTTCTTCTATACAAACTATGATCACCGTCCCCACTTTTATCACCTCTCCTTCCTTTTTTTCTTTTCCTCTTTGTTTTCTTCCTTTATGTGTTATTTTTATTCCTCTTTCTTTGGGTGTCTCAACCACTTTCTGTTTTATTCTTTCTCATTCTCCTCTTTCTCTGATTTACAACCACTCTTTTTCAGTTTTTATACTCAGCATCTATTGACTCTATACTTCCTCCTTAATCTGTTCTTCAAGGTTAGAGAAAGAGATAAGTTGATGGTAGCTACGGCCAGAGAAAGGAGAAATCAGGCATCAAGAATGAAGAGAAATCGGATGAATATCACAGAGCCTTAAAGCATGAGGAAGAGCAAGGTAGAGTAACAATTATGAAAAGAAGAGGAGGGAAGGTTTCCATAAAGAACACAGAAAAAAGATGGAAAATAAGGGTAGTGGGGGAAAACCTATCGTGCTACTACTTTTCTTCCCAAGTTCAATGTTGCCTCATTTTTGAAGGACCTGAAGCTGCAAGGAGTAGAGAGCTCCATTTAGCCTTAAATTAATCCTGTTAAAAGGAATACCTTGATTACTGTTCACTTGCCAGTATTTAGAAATGAGACAGGAACATGGCCAACATTATTCTGGCTGGACACACAGATATAGCAAGACATGTTATGGAATGATAAAGTATCTAAGTGCACCAAGCTCTTATTTATCTAACTTCTGTTAACCTTAGCAGAAAGCCTGCCAAAGTATTCTGGTAGTACTGAAAAGCCAAGCAAGTAACAATCTTACAAGCAGGCAGCATTTTGCATGGCACAAATCACTGTATTTGTACTGCCTAGAGACGTCACAGTCTCCTGCTTTTGAGACAGTCAAGAAATGTGAGAAGTGCAAGCTTGAAATCATGCCCTCCCTGAAGTCAAAGGCAACACAGCCACTTAAATTCTATGGGGCTAAGTGCAGCTAGTTTCCAATTAAAAGGGAGCTGACTGAATGCTGTTGGTGTGAATGTATCTAATTTAGATGGTTTAAAAAAGTAAAAGAGGAGAAAATGTGGAAAGCTGATGAATATTAGGGCAGGAGTTATAGAAAAACTACAGGTAGAGCAGTATCATGAAAGGACCGTGGCTGAAAGAGTGGAGGAGAAAGCATATCCAGATAGGATGGAAGAAGGCACAGATGAGGATCAGAATTGTCAGGGACGGCAGATGAGGTGAAAAGGAGGATATGGTTAATGAGAACTCAGTTAGAGCCATTGTAGTCAAAGTAGAAGCTGTTGCTACCAAGTGGACTGAACTGAGGGCCTTGACAGGCAAGAGCGAAGCTCAGGTTGTGTCTTTGGAAAGAGAGATGTGCCTGTGTTTGTGCTTGGGAACCTGGAACAATATTGTCATAGTTTTGCATCTATTCACTTTCTACCTATAAAATACATTTTGTTTTCAAAAAGGACGAAACATATGTACTTCTTAAATATTCAGCATTTATAGCACTCATCTTCGGTGCCACGCCTGCAGTCTGCCTGGAGACTGCCCTCTCCAGGGTGAGGAGACATCACCAGGAGCAGCTCTGCTTATGTGAAAAGCAGTATTTCACCTGTTAAAAATCTTGCAATGCTTCTCCAAGCAGAAATACAAATATTAGACTTCTGCTTCACTAGGTAACAGAAATTTATTATTTTCTTCTCCGTAGTGAGAAAGCACTAATAAAGCACTAATAAAGCATTAATTTAACTTCCTGAGAGGCAGCAACACGGAGAAGCCAAAACCAAATCCTGGTAACAGAGAACAGCATTTGATATTAATTTTCTACTGTCTTGTCAAAACTAATTTAAATTCCCAGTGGATAGATCTTCTGCTACTCCTTCTGGGAGCATACTCCATTATTCCTAATGTCTTTTTCTTGACTTTGTCTCTGCTTTACAACACGGTAATTTTTCTTTCTCCTTAGCATTTACATCCTATAAACATTTACAACTTGTTACATTTCATCTTGGTTACTCTTTCACTAAGTTGCTTATACTTGGCTCTGCTGTTTTTTCCAGGCTAGTTCATCTTCCTGTTGTCCTTCTCTGGATTTTCATTAGTTTATCTACTGCACTCTAGCAACGCGCTAAATCAAACGCATACCTAGTATTTTAGCCAGGCTACAACAGAACTGCACAGAGAGAGCTATTAAGACAGGGCTCGGTGATGCAAGGCATTTGCACATGCAGCCTGAAATTATGCTACGCTTCATTGCAACTATGTTATGTTACATACGCATGCTTAATTTTCTGTTCACTATTACCTCTTAACAATATGGAAGACAGCGGTATAAGACTATTCAGCTGTTTTACACTCTTTCTGAGCACTGCTTGAAAGCTAGTAATGATGTCATTAAAAAGAGTCTGAAATCTGAATTGGGATACTGCAGACTTTACCCAGAAATTACAATTTTATTTTATTTTTAACCTGTTGTATTATGAGAGATCCGAAGTTTGGCAAAATATTTACCTTTTGCAGCTAATGGTTTCACTTAGTGAAAACAGGTTTTTGCTTTGCAGAGTTTGAAGAAAGCCCGCTCAGATCTTCAGGTGCCTGAACAAAAGAAACTGTTTTGCTAATTAGAAAACAATTCTAATGCCCCAATGGACATGGCTAATTCAAAGAGGACTTGAAGTTAAAGATTAAAATCAGAATTTTACATAGGTTTGGTAAAGAGTTTATACAGTGCTCCTCTGGGACATCATCAGCAGTATATTGTTGCTTGCTGAAGTGAAAGTTCTGGCACTCAATACATACGTGGGATCTTCAGAAATGGAACTCATTAGGAGAAAATACTCCAGAAACAAACATGTATAGATGATTTCAAATAGAGAGCTGTTCTCCCTTTAGATACACAAAGGAGGGTCTGCCCGGAACAATCTGCAGATGGGAAACATCCACTTAGTACTTCATTAGTATTTGTAAATCATTCTGGCATAAAAGATGAGAAGGGGTTGAGAAGGAATACTTTTTCCTTCACTGCCTTTGTGGTGTTCCTGTGCAAAAACGGGGATGCTCTAGCAGCAGGGATGACTGCCTTGAGAAGATGTGACAGCAACAAGTGTAAATGTGCCTACACTACAGCTAAATTAGTTTCCCTGGACAGCAAGGACAACAACAAAAGCCATTCACGTTTGCCTGGGACCCATGGTGTGTAGTCAGATAGATAGTTTACATGGAAGTCTAATTCACATTCTACTGCATTTTGCTGCTGTCATTAAAGTTATGGTTGCTCAGGAAGCAATTAGTCCTTCTTGTTGCAATAAGACACTGCAAATACGCAGAAAGCGAAACACAGTCCTGGATCAGTCAGCCCTTCTTTGATCTGTGTCACAGCTTCTCCTACAATGACTTCCTACCCTGAACACCAGCGCTTGCAGACCAGGAGCAATGCCTTCCAGCTGTGTATTCTCTTCCTTTCTGATAAAGAAGATAGGATCAGCTTGAGACACTGCAGATGAGAAACTTACAGTGCCATGTCAGCTAATTCTGTAGTGTTTATAAATAATCTTCAGAAAACAGATGCCATGGAGTTCAGATTATTATTGGCTCTTTAATCTGGTTTGCAATTGACAAAGCCAACACAGTTTCACAAACCAAGCCGTCTTCCCTATAGGTTTAGAAACTGGATTTGTGCATAAATTAGGCTTAAACCATGTTTGACCCTGTTAGTACTGGCAGCCCAAACTGCATTTAAATCAAAACTTCATGGAGTAGTAAGTTTTTATGCCAAAGTAACTAAAACTATCATGAGATACACACATACACACATCCCTATGACAACATATATACATTGTGTCCTGGGCATACTTTTAATCTATGGCTAACTTTTTTAGTAGCGACGAAGCACCTTTCAGTCATTACTAGAACCATTTATTAAAGTATCAGCATTGTCTGGATGTACTGTTCTCCTACAGTGCCTAGGATGTCCACGCAGCCATTGATTTAAGAGACAATATCACTTGCTTCCAAGTTTATGAGGCAATAAACAGCTCCCGCATATTGATGAAGGCGGAGGTGTTTGCTCAGCACATTTGCAGGGGACGTTTATTACCCAAGTGCTGTGCTTTAAAAGCAAATGAAATTGCAACTATTCTCACTTTCTTCTGTTGGGGGGAAGGGAGAAAAATACTGCTGTTTTTAATTTGTTCGTCCACTTTCCCTCCTCCTGTGACTCATTAAAATAACTGACACAGCCATGGACGTTTCCCTCATCTGCGTAGTTGACGATGACAGTCATTTTTTCTTTGGTGGCTTTGCATGAAGCTGCTTTAGAACAGGGTGCAATTGTCAGAATACCAGAGAGACATGACTAAGATTATTCGCTCTGCTTTATTACCCTATTATCCCCTTCCAAAGGATTAAGTTAGCTCATCAGCATAGCCACTTAGAGTTACTAACCCTACAATAATATTCATTGCTCTATCCATACAATAAAATAATGAAATTATTTTAATCTGCAGAATTGAGATCATGTTAATGTCAGGGATTAAAAGATGAGTCTTTGGATTGTACACCTGGCAAAACACTTCTTGGACTCTAAACTCCTTTTAAGTATATGATACTGGGAAGGAAGAGAGGGCGGAGAAAGAGATGAGATTGATTGCAAAGCTGCATGCCAACTGAGTTGTTATGAGGGTGCCAAACAGAGAGAGCAATCCATGAAAAATGTATTAAATTATCAAAAGCACAGAACTGATTTATAGCTGCTGTAATTTGTCCTCTGCTCTTCGTTTCCATAAGAAGGATGTCAGGGACAATATTTTCTTAAAAGAAAAAAAAAAATCTAGCTATTATTAAAATACATAAAAACCTTTTAAAATTGTTTTATTTAACTAGGTTAGGAATTAAAACAGAAAGACAATTGAATGAAGAGTTAGAATACAAAATTTAAGAAGCAAACAAATATTTTCCAAAATCCTCAAGATGAATGGATCATTGAATCGTCTGGGTTCTATGAAAAGTCTTTAATCTACACAGCAGGATATTTGTTGTTTTACGAAAAGGATATTTGACATTTCTAGCAGGGCAGAAGATACCTTTCTTACTCTTACAATAGGAGATTAGGAAAAAAATATTAACTTCAGATATTTTATAATGCTCATTAACTCGCTTCATTGTTTGTCTCATTCTGTTCTTTTCTAATTTAAGATTCAGATGTATCAACCTGCATTCGTTTATATAAACCTCTTCATCTGAGTAGTGCCATTAAAATCAATGGGAAATATTCTTAGGACAGGACACCCGTTAGCAATATTATGCCAGTAGGCTGTAAAAGGTCATTCTTTTCCTTCATGTTCGAAATAAAGACTTCAACCCATTTGGAGGTGTAAAAACTATAACATTAAGAACTAATACTTATATTTAAAAGTAGAAAAACTTTCATTGGTTGTAGTTAACTAGACCTTATTACTTTACACTATTAGAAAAAATTTTTCTATCACACTAGCGTTGATCCATATATTTGGTCTTTTCGATTATCGTCCTTTTCTCTCTAATACTGTTTCTCCTCCTTCCAGTTGTCCTGATATTTCATTTTGCCTTGATTTTCGTCCTTCATTCTGTCCATCATTTGACACACTGAATTTGTTAAGGAGAATTGAAGGGAGCTTATGGGGATGACAGGTTATGCTGATACCTGTTCAGTCTTTGAGGCCTGTGCTGGGGATGTCCGCAAACAGCTGGACTCCAGTTTACTCTGCTTTTCTGTCCTCTGCCCTCCGTTTGCTGTGGGTTAAAGGACGGTCCCTGTAAGTGAGACAGAGAACTGTAGCTTCTGTTTAATTTACTAGGAAGTTGGCAAGATTTAGTTTAGCTTGGTAATGTTAGGTTATCATAGATGATGAATCTTGGAAATTAGAAGGAACAAGTTGACTGCTGTTTGGGGAATTTATTGGGGCAGGATAGGTGTGACCATTTAAAGTCACATATTTAGATTCTGCTTTAAAATACCTGAGTTGGCTGCGAAAAGTGTATTCCAGAAAGTCAAAAAACCTAAATTAATGTTTTTCCATGCTTATAATTCTAAATAACAGATGTGTGGATTTCTGAAATTGGAATTGCTTAAAAAACAGTCATGGCGATAACGGATGGAGCCTGTGCTTCAGTGTGGGAACTGAAGGTAATGTGAGTGTCATCACAGAACGGGTTAATTTAGATCTATGTACCTGAACTGTGAAACAAAATAATGGAAAAGAATGTTTACTATAGAGGGGTTTTTTATGTATCCTGTTCCGTAACAATTGGGCTACTTCTGAGAACTGATATACGAAGAAAGTTCAGTTGCTCAGTAAGCTGATCTTGATGAAGTTGCTGGGTGCCAGTTGTTGAAGCCACGCCCAGTCCCATCACTGCTGTGCTTTGCTAGGTTTCATCAAAGTCCATCCTCCATTAGTCTGGCTGATTCTCACTGTAATATCCTTTATATAACATATAACAATTATAGTAGTGATAACAGACAGTGACAGGGTCATTTAGCAGTTAACATCATACAATTTCATTTTATTGACTATTCTCACCCAAAATCAAATCCCCATGAGGTACGCATCGGAATTCCCTGTCCTTTTGCATCACCCATCAGGTGCACCCAGATCCTTGAGCAAAAGCAATCCTGTGGACAGGCTTGCCTTTGCCCGAGGCAGGACTAACCCAAACTGTCTTCCCTAACACATTCCTCATATGCACTGTGGGGACTTTATCCCCTTCTACAGGGCATGGAAGTTTTGATTGGGCAGGGCCAGCCCAGTTGGTGGATCCTCTGGTGTTAACCAACCAGGTGGCCTTTGCTAAATGAGCATCCCAGTTTTTTAAAGTCCCAACCCCCCATTGCTCTTAGAGTGGTTTTTAGCAGCCCAATGTACCACTCGATCTTTCCAGCGGCTGGTGCATGGTAGGGGATGTGATACACCCACTCAATACTGTGTTCTTTGGCCCAGGTGTCTATGAGGCTGTTACAAAAATGAGTCCCGTTGTCCAACTCAGTTTTCTTTCGGGGGTGCCATGTCACCACAGGACTTGCTTTCAAGGCCCAGGATGGTATTCCAGGCGGTGGCATGGGGCACAGGGTAGGTTTCCAGCCATTCAGTGGTGGCCTCCGCCATTGTGAGCACATAGCGCTTGCCTTGGCGGGTTTGTGGCAGTGTGATGCAGTCAGTCTGCCAAGCCTCCCAGTATTTATATTTTGCCATCGTCCTCCATACCACTGAGGCTTTACCCGCTTGGCTTGCTTGATTGCAGCGCATGTTTCACATTCATGGATAACCTGTGCGATGGTGTCCATGGTCAAATCCACCCCTCAGTCAGGAGCCCATCTATATGTCACGTCTCTTCCTTGATGGCCTGAGGTGTCATGGGCCCACTGAGCCATAAACAATTCACCCTTATGTTGCCAGTCCAGATCCACCTAAGCCACTTCTATCTTTGCAGCCCAGTGCACCTGGTTGTTTTGATGTTCCTCAGTGGCCCGACTCTTAGGGATGTGGGCGTCCACGTGACAGACTTTTACACCCAGCTTCTCTAGCTGGGCAGCAATATCTTGCCACAGTGGGGCAGCCCAGATGGGTTTGCCTCTGCGCTGCCAGTTGTTCTTCTTCCATTGCTGCAGCCACCCCCACAAGGCATTGGTCACCTTCCATAAGTCAGTATAGAGACAGAGCACTGGCCACCTTTCTCGATCAGTAATGTCTAAAGCTAGCTGGATGGCTTTCACCTCTGCAAAATGGCTCAATTCACCTTCTCCTTCAGCGGCTTCAGCAACTTGTTGTGTAGGACTCCATACAGCCACCTTCCACAGAATCACAGAATCACAGAATTTTCGGGGTTGGAAGGGACCTCTGTGGGTCATCTAGTCCAACCCCCCTGCCAAAGCAGGGTCACCTACAGCAGGTTGCACAGGACCTTGTCCAGGTGGGTCTTGAATATCTCCAGAGAAGGAGACTCCACAAGCTCCCTGGGCAGCCTGTTCCAGTGCTCTGTCACCCTCAGAGGGAAGAAGTTCTTCCTTGTGTTCAGACGGAACTTCCTGTGCTTCAGTTTGTGCCCATTGCCCCTTGTCCTGTTGCTGGGCACCACTGAAAAGAGTCTGTCCCTGTCCTTTTGATGCCCATCCTTAAGTTATGTATAAGCATTTATATGATCCCCTCTCAGCCTTCTCCATGCTAAACAAGCCCAGCTCCCTCAGCCTTTCCTTGTAGGAGAGATGCTCCAGTCCTCTAATTGTCTTTGTAGCCCTCCGCTGGACTCTCTCCAGTAGCTCCTCATCTTTCTTGAACTGCGGAGCCCAGAACTGGACAACCTTCGATGCTTTCCCAGAATGTAACAGGACCCACCTTTGAAGAGGGCATATTGCTTCTCATTTGCTGGTAATTTATTATGTGGTGGAGCCTCTTCAGCATGCGTCACCTCCTTCTCTGGTGACATTCCGAAGTCTTTGCCTTCTGGCCAGTCCATGATTACTTCCAGAATTCCTGGTCAACTAGGGTTTCCCATTCAGGCCCGCTGTGTGATTATGCAACCTACTTACTCCACATAGCATCAGTGGCATGATGTGTAGAGGGGAACCTTTCTTTGAACATCTAGCCCAGGACTGGCAGTTTAGCGAGAGGAAAAAGACGATGTGAGAGAAACAACACTGCAGACACCAAGGTCAGTGAAGAAGAAGGGGGAGGAGGTGCTCAAGATGCCGGAGCAGAGAGTCTTCCCTTACAGCTTGTGATGGAGACCATGGTGAGGCAGGTTGTCCCCCTGCAGCCCATGGAGGTCCACGGCGGAGCAGATACCTACCTATAGCCCGTGGAAGGGACCCCACGCCAGAGCAGGTGAATGTCTGAAGGAGGCTGTGACCCTGTGGGCAGCCCGTGCTGGAGCAGGCTCCTGCCAGGACCTGCAGGCCAGTGGAGAGACAGGAGCCCACGCCGGAGCAGGTTTGCTGGCAGGGCTTGTGACTCTGTGGAGGACCCACTCTGGAGCAGCCTGTTCCTGAAGGACTGCACCTCATGGAAGGGACGCACGCTGGAGCAGTTCATGAAGAGCTGCAGCCCATGGGAAGGACTCACGTTGGAGAAGTTTGTGGAGAACTGTCTCCCAGGAGAGGGACCTCACACCAGAGCAGGGGAAGAGTGTGAGGAGTCCTCCCCCTGAGGAGGAAGCAGTGGCAGAGACAACATGTGATGAACTGACCGTAACCCCCATTCCCCATCCCCCTGCACCGCTCGGGGGGAGGAGGGAGAGAAATGGGAGTGAAGTTGAGCCCAGGAAGAAGGGAGGGGTTGGGGGAAGGTGTTTTAAGATCTGGTTTTGTTTCTCATTATCTTCCTCTGATTTGATTGCTGATGAATTAAACTTTCTTTTCTCCCCAAGCTCAGTCTGTTTTGTCCGTGACAGTAACTGGTGAGTGATCTCTCCCTGTCCTTATGTCGACCCATGAGCCGTTCATCATACTTTCCCTCCCCTGTCCAGTTGAGGAGGGGGAGTGATAGAGCAGTTTTGGTGGGCACCTGGCATTTATCCAGGCCAAACCAAAACAACTGTACTACATAATTTACTGTACTGTTATTAATTTTATCTGAATGCTTCTACAGAAGTTCATAGTAGCCTTGACTAAGGTCCACACATTACCTAATTCTTTGCAGGTCTGGCTATGACAGCAATCTGCTGAAGTGGTAGGAAGGAATGGTGGCATAGATGAAAATAAGGCATCTCTTTGATTTAATGTAGCTAGGGAACAAAAGTAAATGGCAATATCTAATCGCATAGGGCTACATTGTCTAATATAGAACTTTTAAACTAAAAACATAAAATAATACACAATCAATGTAGTAAGAAAGAATCAAGCCTGGAAGTACATACTGGTGATAAAGTATAACGTATCAAAGATGTAAGATTAAATCAGAGTATGTGATTTATTTTTTTCTGAAAGAAGGATTTTTAAAGAGTTGTTTCTTCTATTCCTTATTTAGTTTGTCAAAGTGGAAGAATTTTGGTGTCCTAGTTTTGGGTTTTCATCTTCATAAATTTGTCTGTACAGGAAATCTCAAGAACTGCTTTCTTTCCAAAAGATGTTTTCAAAATGACTACTGCCTCCTATTTTTCTTTCTGGTCACCCTATTTGATCTTTTTTTTTCTCAAAGCAATGGGAGCAAAGTAAAGTTGTCTCCGGGAAGCATAGCAGTGGCTTTGACACCACGTGCTGGAGAGAAACATCAAGAAGGAGTAAATGGAGACAGTGACCAGTCTTTGCTAGGAAGGACTGTTCTCCACATCCCATGGAGAAAAGTGGGTGATGGCAATAGTTTTGGAAAAGTCACCCTGAGTGTGTAGGCAGGTGTCTTTGTACCATTGGAAAAACTAGGAGATGGCAATGATTTTGAGAGAGGATCAGGTGTTTTTTATGGATATGATATGCCAGCCTCTGCAGGAGGAAACTTCAGAAGTGTGTACCAACAAATAAGAAAATTTTCCTTCCATATTTTCCCTGCTAAGGGTCTAAAATATGATCAATGCACAGTGCTCAGTAAGCTTTAATTGCAGGGAAAGTGTGGAAAGCCTATAATACTCTCTGTGAAGGTTATTAGGGGGTCCCCAAAAAAATCTCATGTTGAGTGACTAATTGCTATCAGCAGACACATTTCTAATTAATTTTAACACAAATTATTGAGAGATGCTCCTTCATTGTCTGAAAATTCATAAGTAAGCTCTGCCAGTTGCACATGCTGTTTGGCCCAAGGGACATGTTAGTGTTGGCAGTTGAAGGAAACCAAGAAACACTTTTGTTAAAGGGAAAAGGAGTGACGCGATCAGGTCTGTTCTCTGATGCACTTTTACTGAGTTATTGAAAACACATACAACCCTGTATCTCCAAGCACAGAACAAACCTCGGTGATATTCACACTCACAATTGCCAAATCTGTCTTCCCAGTGCCCCGGAAAATGTTCTTCTTGTATTCCATGTTAAAGCCAAACAAGCACCTCATATCTCTACCTGTAGTTGGAGAACTCCTCACGGCACACAGCCTAAATTTGAATCAGGCCCTGACATGAAGCCTTTCGCTAGTGAAGGAAACTCCTACTTTTTCTAGCTATTTCACTGTATAAAGAGGTTTAATCAAGCCCTCCCTTTAGCAAGAATTAGGGGTGTTTAGCACACCTCTAGCTAGAGCTGCCACAGCCTAGAGCTCACAGGCTTGCTTGACAGCAGCCACTGACACTTTCCATCACAGCAATATTGTATTCAGCTACATACTATATATGATTTCATCTCAAAACTCTTTTGTTACGGCATGGGTCCCATCAAGTAAAGCATACACCAAAAGTATAAATTCATAGAAAACACTGGCTCCCAACATGGATGAGATATGTGTTAAATGGGAAAAATAAAAAGGAAATATATCTGGCCTGCTGCTTATGTGTGATTTTCACATTTATTAGCATAATCAGATTTATCATTATTCTTATGTATCTGTTGAGAAGCACAGCTGACAATTATTTAATTTTTTTAGTAGTAAGGAAAAGTGCATCTCTTAAGCACCAGGTGACAAGGGCAAGAGCCTAGCTTTGAGGCAGGGCAGTACTTCAAAACCATACCCTCTGTGTGAGAAGGACACTTCAGATGAGCCAGTATGTATGAAAAGTATGTATGTACTGGAGTACATTGGAGGCCCGGAAAGGAGAGCAGTCCCTTCCTTAACAAATTAGTACAGGCAAGCTTCATGTGCTGGATTTATTCACTCCCTCTTGCTCCCCCCAAAACACCACACACTTACCTCCTGCAAACAGCTGCACTTTTGATGTGTTCTTAATACCATTTGTTATTTCCTGGGCAAAACTGAACTGTGGCTCACCCTCCAAAAAAAGCACACGTAGATCTATAAAACCTATCTTGCTATAAAGGACTCTATAAAACAGTATGTTTTAATTGCTTCTTGGTTTCAGCAAACTGTTTTATACTCAAAGTTACCATTAGGTTGACACTTAACTTCTTTGTGCTTTTTGTTATTTTAAAACATAAATTATCAGAAGCTATTTATTTTAGCACTTGCTTTCATGAATGGAGGTAGCATTTGTATGACTCATTAAGCATTTAAAAAAACAGTACAACCCACCCCAGTTTTTAATTAGTTACACAAATTATCACCAAGCACTTTAAATTTAATGTCATCGCTTTTACAATAACAAAATAAATACTGAGCAGGTAATAACACATTTGTATGGATCAACTGAGTATCCTGTGTGTAGGTAACTATTGTATTCATTTGGGATACAGGAAGATGGGGTTCAAGGAGATGCCCAAGGTGATGCACTCAACGGACGACTTGGGTTCTGAAACAGGGAACCTGACATTTCAGGAATGAGGTAGTTTGGCTTTGTGCAGAGATGACCAGACCTCCCACCCCCTCTCCCCCCTCC
>Ga0065711_1004621_pt1 | contig 22913 bp, 11 predicted proteins | sample Hoacrofraction12_FD_59098 | JGI IMG/M metagenome (GOLD analysis project Ga0065711, IMG submission 59098) | Hoatzin crop microbial communities from Cojedes, Venezuela - Epithelial fraction 12 v2 (version 2) | ecosystem: Host-associated > Birds > Digestive system > Esophagus > Crop | place... | reverse complement strand
GAGAGAGGACAAGGGGCAATGGGCACATACTGAAGCACAGGAAGTTCGGTCTGAACCTGAGGAAGAACTTCTTCCCTCTGAGGGTGACAGAGCACTGGAACAGGCTGCCCAGGGAGGTTGTGGGGTTTCCTTCTATGGAGATATTCAAGACCTGCCTGGACAAGGTCCTGTGCAGCCTGCTGTATGTGACCCTGCTTCTTCAGAGGGTTTGGACTAGATGACCCACAGAGGTCCCTTCCAAACCCGACCATTCTCTGATTCTGTGATTCAACTGCACCACTCAGCTTGGTGTCGTCTGCAAACATGCCGAGGGTGCACTCGATCTCACTGTCTATGTCATTGATGAAAATTTTAAACAGCACCGGTCCCAGTGCATACCCCTGAGGACATCACTTGTCACCAGCATCCATTTGGGCATCAAGCCATTGACCAGTACTCTCTGGCTGTGATCTTCAAACCGATTTCTTATCCACTAAACAGTCCACCCATCAAATCCATATTTCTCCAATTTAGAGGGAAGGATGTTGTGAGGGACAGTGTTGAAGGCTTCACAGAAGTCCAGATGGATCGTATCTGTAGGTCTTCCCTTGTCTAGTGATCTAGTCACTCCATCATAGAAAGCCATTAGGTTTGTCAGACAGGACTTGCCCTTGGTGAAGCCATGCTTGCTGTCTTGAATCACCTCCCTGTCCTCCATGTGCTTTAGCATAGCTTCTAGGAGGATTTTTCTGGACTAACCATCAATTGTACTTAACTGTTCATAGAATCATAGAATCCTAGGTTGGAAAAGACCTCTAAGATCATCAAGTCCAACCATCAACCCAACAGCACCATGCCTTCTGAACCATATCCTGAAGTGCCACATCTACATGTTTTTTGAACACCTCCAGGGATGGTGACTCCACCACCTCCCTGGGCAGCCTGTTCCAAAGTCTGACCACTCTTTCAGTAAAGAAATTTTTCCTAATATCCAATCTCAACCTTCCCTGATGCAACTAGAGGCCATTGCCTCTCATCCTATCGCTAGTTACCTGGGAGAAGAGACCATCACCTGCCTCACTACAACCTCCTTTCAGGTAGTTGTAGAGAGCAACAAGGTCCTCTCTCAGCCTTCTCTTCTCTAGACTAAACAGCCCCAGCTCCCTCAGCCGCTCCTCATAAGACTTGTTCTCTAGACCCCTCACCAGCCTCATTGCCCTTCTTTTTTGAAGTTCCTCACAGTCAGAAGAGATAATTAAAGTGAACTGTGATTATAACATAAGTTCTAACACTTGTGGAAGCAAAACACAAGTTCCCTCCTTGGAGGCTGTTCAGGATTGGCTTTTATTCTGAAATATAAAAAATACAAACTACAGAGTAGGTACAGCCTACAGAGATGCAAGTACTTAAAATTATAACTTGCTGATACTTGTGTGAAAATCTTGAGAAATATGGTGATAATTCTCTTGTCATAGAGGGTGCTTAAATGCTATAAACACTAGTGTTATTTCTATGTTCTTAATTATTAAAGTATCTATTTACATGCTATAAATAAATAGTGGATTTTCTGTAGAAGGAGGTCAATGCTGGAGTCCCACCAGAGTCTCTGTTTGAAACATGTTGGTTAATGTGTTCTTGAATACCCTGGAATGGGAGTTGAATAAGTGAGAGTAAATGGTTTACTGTTAAACCAAAATTATGAGAGTGTAGTAAAGAAAAGGACCAACTGCAAGTAATTATAAAAGGACAAAAAAAACCACTGAGTGACTGGGTAACAAAATGGCTGATGAAAATAATAGTGTGTAATGTAAAGTAACAGGAGGAAAATATTCGAACTTTATGTATGCAGTGATGAGTTCTGAGCCGAATGTTATTCACGGATGAGATTATGGGACTACAGCAGATAAAGCTACCCACATTACAATAAATGTTTTCTAAGAAAGCAGCATTTCAATGTACAGTGCATCAACAGTCAAACAATGTCAAAAAGAGGAGCAAACACAAAAAGTCATTCTGCCACTCTCTAAAATTATGGCATCCGCTTTTGAAAACTCTGCACAGTGCTCTGGTTTGCCTTCTCAAAACGGGTAGGGTGGACCTGTGTGGCAAGGTGTGACAGGATTTACGCCTTGATGGGTCTGGCACATTGTGGATGCTTTCACAGACTATCAAACCGCTGTCAGCAAGGTAAATGCCTGGGGGAGAGGATATCCCATTTGGCCTATATGTCCAGTCCACTTGCAGATCTATGTGGGACAGAGAAGCCACTGTGTAAGATAGAGCACCCCTCTGGGACTGGTGACAGATGGTCCACGTGACTGCGTGTCCTACTGCTTATTTGTGGTTTTCTATCTCGGTGCTCATCCAGCTCTTCAAGGTTCATTCAGTTTGATGGTTATGATTTTCTCATGTCCCTATGACAGGCAATCACAATTTGATAGCAGAAAACACTGCATATGAATGATGTAGGAATCACGCTGCTTAGTCAGTGATACATCTCAACCTCTCAGCCATCTTCTCCCAGTTATGTTTTCTCTGCTTTTAAGTGCTGCCCTAGATGACAATGGAAGTAGTCTGACACTTGCTCAGCAGCAGTTAACAACAGACTAAAAAAGCTTTTATAACACTGTCTATGTCTGGTTGCAGTAACGTCCAGATTTTTCATGTAAATTGGAAATCTCTTTTTTTCTTCCTTCTGAAACTTGTATTCACATAGTTAAGCAAAGTAATCTGGATAGGTCAAACAGCTCATGGTTTGTACCATTTTTACAAAATAATTAGCACTAAAAAAAATAAATAAATCTTGAAATTGCACAACAGGAAAATCTTCAGTCTGTGAAGAACCCGCCTGTTGGAAGGAGCTATGTAAGGGACAAAGGAGAAATACCTTTCCTAGCCTCAGTTATTTGTGCCTTTCCTAAGCAAGAAAGAGGGACGGAGGGTAGTTCTCACAGTTAAGAAGCTTTGTGAAATATAGACTACTACAGCAGTAAAAACCACAGTGATAATCCTTATGGTAAGAGTAGATAATCGAATGAACTAAATAACTGACACCTAGCTAGGCATCATTTGGTACCTGACAGTGGAGGCTCCCTTTACCTCCTTCAGCTGTGAAATGCAGTGGTTTAACATACAATGCCTTAGTTTTAAAAAATTTGTTAGGCTGAATCTGATGGGGAAACTACATCTTTATTTGCAAGTAAAAATGCATTAGTTAATCATAAGGCGTGGTGTACTCTGTAGATGTGGGAGATGATCATGGCCATGGACCAGCTACTGTCTTTGGCTGAGTCCTAGTACCTAGAAGATGGTAGGCATTACTCTACAGCTGAATAGCTGTGGGATCAGGAGCTGTGGGATTTCTGGACATGCATAATCCTATTAATGCTGGCCATTAAAGTACAAGAGCAGAGCATGATGGTGTCTACTCCTTCATCTAATCTTCTTGATAATCTTTACCCACAAGAGGGAGCTGCTCTAGAAATACTAAACCATATTTTTTTATTGTGAATTTTGGCTTCAAGGTATACTTCTTCCTCCCCTTCAGCGTAAAGGAATAGGAATGTTCTAGAAGCATGTCTACTGAAGTAAAAGATCAATCTTAATACATGCAGTATGCCTTTTTATAACCATGTGTCATGACTTTATTCTTTTTATAAACAACTTTCCATCCTAGGGTTCATGAGAAAAGCTAACGCGCAAGGCTCTGTCAGTCTGAGGGCATAGTTATTAAGATATGATATTAATGGAAATGACCTCTGTCAGTAAGATGGACTAAGCTTGCTTCTGAAGCCTATCTGGTCTTTACCAGTTTTCTATTTCAGATGCTCCCTTAGGCACTACCACATAAAGTTACAAAATTAAAGGAAAATAATTTCCACCTCTAAAAGTATTCCTGTAAGTAAAGTAAGTAAAAAAGTTCAAACTTGTTCAAAATTTGCTGAGCCAGTGACTCCTGAATACTAAATATTTTCTTTTCTAAATGCTAAATTGGACTGTGTAAAAGCGGGTGAATCTCTTATTTTACTGGTGTGGCATCTTCCTTTTGCTTTTCTTTGTCTCCTAGTGCCCTGAAAGAATCCATCCAGATTATGGATAAATTTTATTATATTTAGTTATTATTAAAGCTCACTCACAGGAATAATCTTATTAACCATGCAAATTAGATACGAGTATCATCATACATTAAGCTGTTCACGTCTACAGCCAATATTTCCAAAATCAACACTTTTAACAGCAAATCACATAGCAATTTAGGTCAACTCTGCAGTTTTTAAATTATAACTATTTATCTTGGTCATCCTTTGTATTATTTTTCCAGATGTGTGTAAATGAATAGGTGTCTTTAAGCACTAGTTGCTGAGAGTGTTTGATTTTGCTTGGTTTTCCACTGAGAGCAAATACAATCATGTTTAAGGTAATTTAAGAAACCTTTTTACTTCATACGTAGTGGACTGCATATGTATAGGGCAAATAGGAATGGCCCTTAGAAAATATTACTATCTATACAAGTTTTAAAATTCCATGTATGTAAAACAAAAAGAGGGCCACCGGATGCATTTTACAGTATCTAATTTATCTGTCTCCCTCAAAAGAAATATAATTAACTATCTCTAAAGCACTCTGAGAAAGGACAAAAACCAAAACACTTTCACAGAAATATCTTAACAGCCAGGGCCTAAATTTCTTTTCTGGAATGCTAAAACTGTAGTGCCTTATTTTCTAAAGATGTATAAAATGGCAATATATCCTAAATATTTGGATGCTTTGTTACCTAAAGAAAATCAATATTTTTTGCAAGCAGCTGCTGGCTCTGATCAATCGTTCATATTCTGCTCCAAATTCTACGAATGTGTTTTTAACAAAGATCTTTTGTATCATACATTAGACAGATTAAATGCAATTTATCAGTATTAAGTTTGAGGCAGATTTCTGAGTCAACTTGCCAGTTGCAGCTTTTTGAAAAGCTACAGGTATCTGCAGCGAGGTGCATTTACAACTTCCAAGAAGCCCAAATCTAAATGATGAGCAGCATGCCTGAGGCTGTGGCGGAAAATCCAGGGCAGATTCACTGCCTTAGAAGCCAATAAAGGCAAGTTTGCTGCATGCTGCAGCTACTGGCAAGGGAGAGCATCCATTCAGCACCTGCTGTATTTCAGGCTCCATTGAGCTGCTTCTGGGCAGCTCATCTGATAGCCCTGAAGGAGGGTTTAAATTTGAGCGAAGTCCAAAGAAAAATCAAATATTTTGTGCCTCAGAGCACTAGACAAAAAGAAATTTTGTATGTTGCATAAAGTAGTAACTAACATGCATTTGTATAGGCATTACATAATTTTATAGGTTAGTCTTTTGTTTCTGGCAAAGGAAATGCCAGTAAGCCTGACACCGCACCTTTTTTTTACAGTTCTGGCAGTAGAAAGAGGTACTTCAGATACACTGTGATGTGATGTGGTCACAGTTCCTAAGAGTCCCAGTCAGGTCTGGATACTGGTCTTAACACACAAATTTATAATAGGAAATTTATAATAAGGAAGATTTATTATTACGTGTAGCATTGTTGTAATTTCCACTTAATTTTCTCTTCTGCCTTGATTCATTGTGCATAAAATCTTGGTATGGCTTCCACATTGGGAAAGAGCATCAAAGCATGTGCTTTGAAGTTCAAAATATATTAATGCAGGTGACCCGTGAGATTTCCCCATCATCACGGCTTGCTTAAGTTGGGACTTCTTGTCCCAGCTTCACATCAGATTGTCTGCAAAGTATTTCACTGCTGCCTTAGGCTTTTTAACCAAGAATTATCCTTTAATTTAATTTCAACATTATCAGCTCATGACATGGTATTTTTCAGACAGAAATTTCATGTTTTAGACACAAACTGTGATTTTGTAATATTATTTGGTTTCCTGTGTTTTCCCATGTTCAACAGGGATGAAACTGCATGAAAACAAATATCTTTTTTCTTTTCATTCTGACTGATCAAATTAGAAGGTCTGCTGAGGCACTTAGTGCAGAAAGATATGTAAAGAAAAGGAAACTTCATTTTTCAATTAATTTCTTTTTCATAGAGATAACTTTTCCTGAAGTGTGATCAGAGCTGCAGAAAGAAAAAGAAGTAAAAATTGCTGGAGAGAAGCTTCCCAGTTATATAGAGGAATGATTTTAAATGTCTTCTCTAAAATTTGAAGTTTCTGTCCAAAAGGTCTGTCTGCTACCTCAGGTTTGAGAAAACTAAGTGACAACAAGAACACTGAAATATTAAAAGAAGTAATTTTCATTTTCCAGCATAGAGAAATGTTATAGGTGCTTCAGAGACGTACAAAGAAGGAAAGGAAGGTTCTGAGACTGAGGTTATTTAGTCAATCTATTCTCTAAGAGAAATTACAGAGTGATTAACAACAAGAAGCAGACCCAGGGCGTACAGCCAGGGATTTGTCTCCTCCAGTAAGCAAGACATGAGAAGAGACTACTGCAGTGGTATTGTTCAAAGTTTCACTGAATGCAGGTATTATTGGAGCATTTAGCCCGATTCTATAGTTATCGGTTCTTATCTTTTGCCAGGATGTCTTGTACTGAATCCAAAAATATTCCTGGATAAAGCATGTCTTCCAGAAAAGCATCAGGTGAGTTTGCCCATCCTATTAGTAACGCAACGTAATAGTTAATCCCACTCGCTGTTGAAAATGCATGCATTTTCTCATATGAGTTTATGTGCTTTTAGACTTTCAATGCCTGTTTCTTAATCTTATCTTTTTAATGTGTCCTGTAGTGTTTTCTCCCTGTGAAGGTGCTTAGGCACTACTCGAATGGCCACTACTGGTGGTGGTGGCAGAGGGAAAAAAAAGCAGTTTGCAAGGTGTCTCATAAGGAGTTACTTTGCAACGTCCATCAGAAGATGAATCTAATTACCCACCAACACATTTGATCTGGTAATGCTTAGATTTGCTGAATTTCTGTAGGCCTATTCTACCATGCATTTTCCACAATGCCTTTAATTTTCTTTATTGGATTTCTAGATCCCCTAAGTTTGAAGTTTGTATTGATTTTTTTTCTATTTCCTTCTTGCTGCTTTTTTTATACTGTTAGGTACTGTCCTTACATTGCCGTGAATCAGGACGCACTTTTCAATGTAATTCTAATCTTGACAGTGGAATTGTTACCACATGATGCTTTCTCTAGCAGCCATCTAATTTTTAAAGAATTTCCAAATTGTTTTTATGTCTTTCTCTTTAAACATTGTTTTCTAACCTGTTGTGCTTATGATGGTCTTCATTTTGGGGAAGATCACTCTTTTGGAAATGAATTTACTAACACAGTTCTTGGTAGCTGGGACTCTGTTCTTTAACCTTATGGAGGCATTGGTGGGCAGCTGCATTATTGCTACTGATCTGTAGGTTCCAAAACAATATCCAGTTTTATTAATGATTCATCTTTATTCAACATAAAACATCCAAATTAAATTAGGATTATAATTAAAACCAGTGTCTTTTGAGCCTGGAAGTTATATTCTACCATTGTTATTATTCTACTCTTTTGTATCCTACATTCCTACATGCTTTAATCAAACTGCATTGCCCAAAATCCAGGTCTTCTTTATGCATGTGAGGAAAATATTTAGAAATTATCTTGTACTAGTAGTATTTTTTAAAAATAAATGTTTTGAAACATTTTATGATCTTTCTTAATTACCACAGTTTCCTAAACTCTTTTTTTTTTAAATTTATGTATCACAGTATTTTTCTAGCATAGACTGACTCCCTTCATCTTTTTCTTCTTTTTTTTTTTTCCAACCTTTTGTCAGCAGCTTACTGGTGGTTTTTTAACATTGCAATAATTTAACTTGCTCTACCAGGTTTCAGGCAATTCTTTTGCACTTCTTATGAGTCATAACAATTCCTTTCTTTAGCAAAACAACTGGCATTGGTTATATAAGCAGTTTTATATTCCTTGTCAGCTCAGCTGAACTTGTTTGCAGTATGCTGAGTGGGAGTTTGCATGACAGTTGTCATCTCAGCACCCTTTTCTCCCTGTTGCTAATGCAGCAGCCTCCTTGATGTCCAGCTAGTCTCTGAGCTTATCAGCTCAGTATCGTCATCACTGAAGATGCAGCCTGGTCTCATTGTCTAGCTTCCTCGCTTATGGGGATGTTGTACACTATTTTGCAAAAACAAATCTTTTGCTTTGCACCAGCTGCGCAGATAGCGGTATGTCTGCAGCACTCACAAAGTGGGCTGCAAGAATAGCTCTAGAACTTTGTTAATATCCTGAAAGCTGTTATTGAAGTAGGTCTCTGACAGCAAAGTATGCCATTAGAGGCAGATTATAATTTTATAATTCCATGCAATTTACAGTTGCATTTTTACTTTTGCTCCAGGCAATTGGCTCAGCATCTTATACTTCACTCTCACCTTGGCTGTTGTAATGCTTCCAGCTCTTTTTCTCCAGCCTCTGAAATACTATGCAAGTAGATACATCTCTTAACTGAAGAGCCTCCGAATTAGAAAGGTATATTTTAGTTCAAACAGTGCTTAAGACTGATTCTTACTTCAGAGCTTACTTAACCTCTAACACTAAGACAAATGGAAATTCACTGCTAACTCTCTGCATATTTCAATAGCGAGTTTTCCTTCATGTTTAAATGAATAGTTTAAATGAACGGAGGTACATTGAGCATGGTAGACCAACAGCTATGTATGAAAATGCACTCTGTTAGTATTCTATATCTGCATCTGAATAGGAAATACCCTTTCTAAAATGAGTACAAGATGTGCATGCCAGTTGCACGTATAACCTAAAATTTGCTAGTCCCCCTAATTGCTAATATACTGAATGACTTCTATACATACAGATGAACACATAACACATTTTTGTAGCTCATTTGACTTTACAAGTATTTTAAAAGGGTGCAGCCCTGAAAATTATATCTCTGGAAATTTGCACAAGTGACATCCTGTTACCGCTCTTAAAACAGAAAGAAATTCTGTTCCTAGTGTGTTAGTTACCAGTGAAGACACTGTAGGAACCTGGGAGGATGCTGTTAACTCTTTACACCAGCCAGGCAAAACTCGGAAAACATCCAAGGAATTTTCTGCAGCTGTAACTAGGAACTGAAACCTGGGCTCCTCACCTTAAAGAGTGCTTTTCTCTTGCTTCAGGACAAGAAAGAACTCACTGTAATTACACATTACCAAATTTTCTGATAGCATGAGTTTTAGAAAGTTTCAAAGTGCAGATTTGCAAACCTATAAAATTGTATTGCCACATGCAACAGGAATCCCTCTCTCTCTCAAACATATATAGCTCTTAATTGGTTTAGGAGGCTATCATCCAAAGCCTGCATCACGTAGGCAGGACTGTCTGTGATACTCAGTAGTTCATCCAGTGTAGCAACTTGGCATTTGAACTCTGTTTCCACAAATTCACAAGCAAAGCAGTAAACTGGTAGGGTTTTTTCTGTTGAGTACCCGCAGTGTGACAAGAAGAGATGTATTAGGAAGCACCCCTTCTCTCTTCTTCCAAGAGCAATGTAGCCTGACAGGACATGGGGAGCAGCATTGAGCTTCACTCACAACTCCAGTTTCAATGCTTTTTTTTTTTTTTTAAATGGAAGAGCAATATATAGCTAGTACAAAATAACCTAGAATTGATTTTATTTTACACCATTATTTTTTACTCGTATTATTTTAATGTGTATTTGAGCATTAAATTTTATAATGCTTAAAAAATCATTTTAAAGAACAGAACAGCTTTAATTTTTGGAAACAAGATTAAGGCTTCACTAAAAACTGATGTATATGGTGCTTTCTATTTTAAAATACACTTGTGAATAGGGAAGAATAGTCTTTGCTTTGTGAAGCTAATTTTGGAGTGATACTTTAACAAAGGAGTGATTTATGCACTTCATCTCTGTTAAGATGCGTTATGTTCAATGATACTTTCCATTCGCACATGAAAGTATTTATCTAAAAACTAAGATGCTGATTGTCCCCAGGACGCTTGATTATAGTCTGAAATCTTTGTGGAATGGCTTTGTGTGTATGATTTCCTTTCTGAAATGGGAATTTCCCCCTTGCTGTGATATACCTAGGATATAATCTACTTTCAGCAGCAATTAAACTTAATGACTGGCACTCTACATAAACAACTAGCTATTTCAGTTAATGAAATAGACTTCTTGAAACACTTCCTCAATTGCAGCTAGGTCTAAGAAGTCACTGTTATGTAGGGTACGCCGGAACAAATCATTCCTGTAGGAAGCTGGATGCTCTCACACTTATGTTACGTTTCTGATCCTTTCTCAGCAAAAAGTGTAAAGCTCATGCTTTTGGCTCCACCATGGAGCTACCAATTGTAACTGCAACTGCGCTGTTGACATTCATTATACAACTTGAATCCTAAACTTTAATGTCTTTATACTACTATCTTTAGCCTACCTCTTTGTAGTATAACTTCTGACAGTCAGAAGACATTTTAAAAGCACATGATGTTTCATTGAGAAATGGTTAGGAATAGTAGAAAGGTTGCTAAGCTATCAAAAGTAATAATTTTATTTTGCAAGTTAATGCATTTTTAGACTTTATTTAGAAACACAATCATGATAAAAAAAAATTATTCTAAAGGCTCAGTGAAGAAGTTATTTCAGTAGATTCCCGTTCATCAAACAACTCTTTAACTTACTGAAATTCTTAAACTTCATCTTGATTTTCCTGTGCTTATGAACTTTTGGTAGTCCTAAAAGTGTGCTTTCTTACTGAACCATCTTGGTACACATCTTAAAAATGCAGAACTTTGGTCTGATTTGTTGAAGCTTTTTGATGTAGTTTCCATCTTGAAAGCTGTTATATAGCATTTATTTCATATTTTGTACAGTGTCATTTCCATGTTACCCTCAGCTTTTAAATTCTGTTACTGTCTTCCACAAAGGGGATAACTCCTTTTTCATATGCTTGTAAGTAAAAAATCTTTATAAAATAAGCTCAATGCAGTTTGAAATGTAACAAAATGATCACGCATACTGACAAGTCACATAATACTCATCTCCTAGTATTCCATCGAAGAAGGATGTAGCACAGTTCACATTGTTAGGTTCACTGTGTTTTAGGCACAGGTAGTTGAAATGGCAGGTATTAGTTTTATGAAATCCTTTCTGTGTATTGGGAAGAGTCACCAGTTCTTCTATCTGATTCTGTGTGCAGACTAATCAAAGAGGGTGACTAACCAGGACTTCCCAGGGTCACCACATTTTGAAATAGGTTCTTCTGTTCCAAAGTACTCACAACTTATTTGTGAGTCACTTTATGAATTTTCATTTTTCAGAATTTTAAACATTCTGTGACTGTGCCATATTAATAAAGTAAATGTGTGCGAAGTCTAATTTTGCCTTATTTCAGGCACCCTCTCTATAAAGTAGGCTCTCTGATGCATAATTTTCTGAAGCTTACTGGAGTGTAAAATTCTGCTGAACTTCTATGGAGGTTTGGCCATGTAAAATGCCTGGCACTGCATACAGAAGAAACAAATTGAGACCTTGTTAAGCCAGGAATTTTATGGGGTGGATTCTCCCCAAAAGTAGAATTTTCATAGATTTCATACATGATATATACTCAGGAACTTTAGCATTTTGTAACTTATCATCAATCTCCTTATATGGTCATATTGAACAAGGCTACTCAGGCATGTTAGTAATGTTGGAAATTATATTCTGGGATTACACACTTTGTTCCCTTCAAAAACAAGCAAGCAAAACAATAAAAAAATCTTAATACCTATTTCGTCTTCCATTTTTGGACCTTTGCTCTGAATCTGCTGGGGAAGAAATAGTAGGCTTGTGTGACTCAGTACACAGCGGGTGACCCAAAACATAGAAGCAGCTTTATTGCTTCCCTTAAAAGGCACTCTGACCCAGTTTCAGGTTGGTTTCAATAAGGTTCCAGTTGGGCAGAAACAATATTTCTCTTCCTGTATTTTGTCTGCTTCATCTTCTGTTTTCTTCCTTTAGCAGCTGACTTGTCAAAGAGACTAAGCCATCAGCAGTTTGAATTGTAAGCGTTTTCAAAAGGATCCAGTTTTGAAATAATAATTCTTGAAAGAACTAGGTAATTGGAAAAGTAGGTAAGACAATGCTCCTGGCCCTTAAGAAGGACAGGATTAGAGAGTTTAGGGAGCTTTAGACTTCTTCGTAGCATTCATTAAGAATGGAGGGAGGGGTAGCTTTAGTCCAATTGGATTAGTCACTTGGATTAAACTAGTTGGTCAAGCCCCTCAGGCTGGAATGGACCCCTGGATCTATCAAGCGAGGTCTCTGCCACTACACGTAGCACCACGTATCCTTTAAAAACAAATTAAGTTACTTTCTCCTAATACTTGATGGAATTTTTGTCTGCTACCTAAAATTTCTTTCCCATTTTCACTAACTTTTTATTTTCCTGGACAAGTTATATACAAACTTGTTCCAAATTACACTAAACTCCGTTTCACTTTTATTATTCTAGCTATCAAGGTCATCTAGCTCTTCCCATACAACATTCAAATCTTCTCCTTTATTGCTGATGACTCTCAAAATGTTATTAGCATATACTTACTTATGTGCCAAGATCACTAACATAATATTCAATAGCATTTTTCCCCAAGACCAATGTTTGACCAGCCTCTACAAGAGCTGAATTCTACAGTGAAGATAGACAGATTTTTTTTTAAAGCACGTATATCTAAATTATAATTATAACCTGAAATAATGCATACCCTGTAAAGACATAACTATATTTCTCAGCCAACTTGATTGAGTACAGTCAGAAGTTCAAGAATGGAGCTGAAGGAAAAACGAAATACCAAATAACTCATGCCAGTAATGAAAAGTGCTTTTAAATACAGGTCTATATACAGATGACATCCCTTTTCTTTCATAATAACATTTAATATGGAATATTGATTAACTTTTTTCTCTGTACAGAATCTCAAGAGACTAGAGGAATTTTTTAGATTGAAACTTGAGTTACCTTATGCTAGGAATAATGTCTTGGCTGACAGGAGGATGACAAAAGACTGATGTCCTGCATTATTAATCACCAAAACTAGGTAAGCTTGGCTGAGGCCCTTTCCCATCTTGAGAATTTTTTCCTATTGTCGTATGCATTGACAAAATAAACCTATTATCAAACAGACAGGTGCAGTCTTTCTGAAAATTAGGTAGTACAGATAAGCCTCTGCGACTACATTTATGCAGTTATGTTTGCTAAGCCTATCACGAAAGCCACTCATAGCAGTGGAAGCATGTTTTCAACATGCTGAATGTGAGCATCTCCTGGAAAACATGCTTCTCTGATGTGATTTTAGGATACTTTCCAAGAAGATGTTCAAACAGGTATGCATAAGCAGCTTTTTAAGTGCAGATGCATAAACATGGTCAAAAACTGTGTATTAAAAGCTGTTGGAACCCCAGCTAAGCAAGCGCTGTTGCAAAATAGAGAAGAATCTTTCTTGTACAAGCATGGGGTGTTGGTTACAAAACAGATTTGTTGTCATAGTGAAGACAGTTCCTTAGTGCAGTGACCTAAGCCAGCAATTACATGACAACACATATAAGCAGGGTGGTCAATTTGCGCACAATGGCTGTTCCATCTTCACTCAAAACCAGATGTAAGGAGTGCTTGGAAAACTCTTTAAACACTGTGGGGGGTTTTCCCCTGTTTAAAATTTGTGCCTCTTTGCAAGATATAAGAGTATGTGTCATTGTTATTCATGGAAACTGTCAGGCTTTTTAACTCCGTTGAGAAACATGAAGAGTGAATGACTGATGGGGACCGGTGTCTTGGCAAGGAAGTTCTTTGCTAACAGAATGCCATGGTAAGAGATCTGAAGGAAAGAACAGACGACAATTTAACTGTTCTTGTACATAAAAGTCATCACAAAAGAGGCATTTCTTTGTGAAGTAGCCTGAGACACCATGACTTTTTAACTCCTGTGTATTTAGGCTGATACTATCTTCAGTCCTGTCCTTAGAAGACAAATGGTCTGGAAAAGGTTAAAACATATAAATTAGGCTTAATACTACTAATGTCAACCACCTGTTCTGGTGGCCTCCCAAAGACTGGAAAGCATTTAACTGAGGTATGATAGCTTGAGAACAAGTGCGATATGATTTTGTAAGAAATTTCAAAATCCCTGCTTGTTGCTGAGGTGTTCAAAGTGTAGTGATTCTTTATCATGGTAAGTGCTTTGTATGACATTTTTTCACATATCTGTTGTATGCTCTTCGGTTCGGGGACCTGTCTTAGAGTAATTAGCTTTAATACTGTGCACCTACATTCATGACTTGCCAAGGTCCTCAATGAAAGGTCATTTAAAGCATGGGAGGGACATCAGTGAAAAACACTGCTCAACCCAGTGGTGGTCGGGAAACATAGGTGGACAGGGAAGGAGGCTGATGGCTTTTATGATGGACAAAAGGAAAAACAGAAAAAGAAATTCCATTTTGGGCTGAACAAAAGCCCTCATATACCTCTGAACAAACCACTTGCTTTGAATTTTGTTTAAAAATATCTCAGGGTTTTTTGCTATTTCAGATTTTAAAAGTTTCTTTACGGTGTTCATGTTTTACTTTAATTAGGTTTGGGGTTTTTTTAGTTTTTAACCAATCCATTTGCTTCCACATCAATGCAAATTCTGATTTTTTTTCTCATTGAGTAGAATCTGTAGTTACAGCAGAACTCTTGTTCCTAATTTTTTTTCTCTAATGTATATAAAATTGCAGATGCATGTACCCGAAAAAAGTTCTAGAGAATTTGGGATTTACTACTTGGCAGACTTCATTAATCACTTCACAAAGACTATTTAATATTAGCTATTCTTAAATTTATCATTAACTTCAGTGATGAAAGGTTTTTTGAAAATCCATTTGGCTCTATTCTTGGCTATTTCTTATCCTTGAACATGGAATGATCCTTTTGCTATCGCACTAAGCAACTAAAATTAGCTCCCCAAGGTGTGGAAGGCCCTCTGTAGTTATAAATAGCTTTCCCCTCCTCTAAATAATGAGGGAGGGAAAAATCTAAGCTACATTTGCTAAGATTAGGCATTACCATATAACAATGTTTCTGTTTCAGAATGTTGTTTTTGGAAAACAAATTTGTGAAGCCACATAAAGAAGTACTTTTATTGCCTGAAGCTTGATTCACCTCTCATTTACTCTGCGTTGCCGAAGCTAAAATGAAGCTGTTGTTCTCACTTTAAGGCAAAACTTCAAGCCAGATACTTGTGTTCAAAAGCTCTAACTCTGAAGTGAAAGGACGGGACAGAATGCTTATTGATCCACATTCCAGTAGCAGAGGCTGTTACTGGCTTTCCCCATGTAGCTTTCAGCGTTGTCTAAGGACTATCAGCTCTCAAGTGAAGTTACGGCTGTTCCAGCACCTGGTGCTGCCTCTGACTATTTGGAGGCAAAACAAGATTTAGAAACATAGAGTAAGATGCGTATTTTAAAACAATGGATTCATGGATATTTTAACACCAGAAATTGCCAGCTCTCATGAACATTCATAAAAGGGATAAGCATGTGCTCATGGAGGTGTCCACACATTTGTTAAAATTGTCTCTGCCCTCAGTTTCTTGATAGTTATATTACCTTGTCTTTTATTCAGGGTATGAGGAGAACCCCTCCCCCTACAAAAAAACCCAAAACAACCCAATAATTAAAAAAACCCTCAGCTTCTTTACATTCAGGGCCAGTTAGGTAGATGTAATTTTTTTTTACTTCTGATAGCCATTAATACTTTATCACCCTTGTGCTACTATGAAGCACATTGAAATTAAAGGTTTTAGTTTAAAATTTTCAATAAGCTTTTGAGGAAACTCCTTGGTTAGTTTTACCTTTATTTCCTTCATAACATTCAGTGATGTCTGTATTTCTTATGTTTGATCCTTTAATGCATTCTGAGTCCTACTGCTGTTGAATATCCTCTGAGCCTGACTGAAGTCTGATACTGAAAAGACAATTTATGATGTCTGAATTGCAAAAGCCAAAAAAATCTTCCAGTTCTCATGAGGGCTATCTTGAAATGTGGATAACAACTTCCTTGAAAAATACTAAATATCTGGTTAGTGAGACTGTAGATCAATCTGACAGAAACTATTGGTTATAAAGATACCAGTAAGCACTTTTCTGAGTGGCATTCTAGTTTATGTTTTACCTTCGGTTGGCTTAAGTCTGGTCTTCAACATTTGCTTGTAAAATGTCAAATATGTTAATCATTAAAAAGCAGAAAAGACTCTTACTAATAATACCCCTTACAAAAAATACTTTCTAATATATTTATCTTTGTTTTTTTCAGCATTTATTTTCTTACTTCAGTATGATGGAATCAATACTGCAAATCACATTCACACAGCTCATCAGAAATCACTGGATTTGGCGATTATAATTTTAAATAAAATTACATTTTCTCCTAAATGATGGAGCAATATGTAGTCATTAGAATGCAGGTTACGTAATTGCTGGGTTGCACCCAGAATGCAAAAGCATCCTCTTGCCTGCTATGGCATCTATGATGACTTTCTGCAGTATACAGTGGAACTCGGTGCAGTAATGTAGTCTAAACATGCTGCTTCTTACTTGATTCATTTTTTTACATACAGTTATACTGGAAATTTTCAGTGATGGAACTGGAGCCGTCAGTATTACGATCTTCATTTAAATCTTCTTTGATGGTTTCCTCATCTTCAAATTTGAAGAAAGTGTTTGTAGAGCATTTGTTCTCCTAGGTATACACAGGTATTAATATCCAACTGTCGGTGAGTTAGGGAAATACTACGTGTTATTAGCATTGAACTGTTTACAGCAAACCAATATTTTAGTCTGCTCACTTTTCAAGCTGGTGTCTTCATCTCTGATACAACGGGAGAGCAAAAGGTGCAGGCCATTACGGTGTTTGAAGTGACATGAGCTCTCTGTGCCAGCCACTAATGTGACTTTCTTGAGACCTCCAGGATGTGCAACATACTCCAGGGAATGGCAGGAAGGACAGCGAGGGTTTGGGGCATGGGATGCTCAGCTGGCTGGGAGCCCAAGGAGGATGACAGAGGTACAACGTGGTGCCATCTCATCCATTCAACCTTTTATGTGGCTAAGTGGAATAAACAATTCCCAGTGCTGGACCTGAGCTGAGACTTGGAAAGCACTGTTTAGAGTAGCCCAAAACACAACTAGAGGCAAATGAACAACTAAGGAATGTGGAGCTCCCTGTAGCCCATTCTCCTCTCCTATATTTGAGTGTAGACATCTCTGAAGGTTGTTGGTGATGCCTTTAGTGAGAAATCAGAGCTGAAGGTGACATCGGCTACCTTGTGATATATTCTGCACATTTTATATATTTGGTGAGATGAGAATTTCAATCTTGTTAAGGAAACTTTGCAGAATGTACTGCTTTATTTCCAGCAACAGAATGGTTTTTTAGATCCAACCTGGATCAGGTTGCGTGATGAGAGTGTGAATGCCCTATGTATTATCAGACAAAGGAAACTCTTGGGTGTGAGAAGAATAAGGTTGACGAGAGGCCTTACTAGATACCTGGAAAGTATATAGCAAACTTTCTGAAATGGGCCGGAGAGAACACCTAACAGGAGGGCTGATCTTCAAGAAAGCTGAATGCTTTTCCTAGCTAACGCAGAGTTGAGTTTGTTCTCTTCTTGTAAAGCTGATATATTGCTTCTGTTTTTTGAACAAGACGATCTAAAAGAAGAAATTTTTTTTCATCCAACTTCCTGCAAATGCCATGTTCCTGCACCATATTTAGGTCCAAATTGCTGTGGATTTTTGTGAAAGGAAGAATGAGTAACTATTTTTCCTGACATCAGTGTTTTATGATTACTGAGCTATTTAGAAATATTTGACATTTTACTGATTTTCTCTCTCAAAATAAACTTTTCTGATTACCCTTACATTTCAGTGATTTCTTTTGTGCAGTAGTGAATCTGCAGCTTGTGAGGTAACTGGCAAAAAGTCTGATCCATCAGCATTTTTGTTGCTTTCTTGAGCACAGCAACAATGAAGGAGCAATCAACCATCATCCAGCTAGACAAACATCATAAAGATTTGAAAGTGGAAATAATTCGTTGTGTTAGTATTATTCATTTAATTTCTATGTGACTTTTACTGGGGTAATAGTTTTTCTTTGGAATTTAAAACAAAAATCATAATTCTGGAATAGGAATGACAATATTTTCTAAATGCCCAAGATTTCTGGGGGGACTTCCCCAATAGTCTTTTCATATAACTAAATTCTTTTCATTGGCCTTAAACTTTTTATTCAAGGTAATGGACCTTCAAGTGTACTATGACTAGAAAATCTCCACCAGCTAAAAAGAAGAGGTCTTCAGATTTATAACTACTTCAGTCTTAATAGATGTTTGTAGTATACCTGTCAAGTAACTTTTCTGGCTTTGTGCAATATTGCCAAACCTAGTAACTTAGAAAACACAAGTCGGGATCCAAAAATGTTGATAAAAGGAACTTCTCTTGAGTTTCTCTCTGGGGACTGAATATCTGTATTTCCTATATGAGTAGGAGGGCTCCTAGCTTTCCCTTTCAGCTGAAATTCTCAGTTAACTTTGAGAACAACAGTTTGATTCCAAGAAAAACCCAGCGAATGAGATTTATGAAATTTATTTCCACAGTTAGCAGCAGTACAAATACGTGATGACGATTTTGAAACTTGATGACAAAACTGGAGACAAAGGAGGCCAGAATGACTTAGAAACAGAAGATCAATAAAAAAATGTTAAATGTATTGTTATTTATAGCCAGCATTTTTATATAAATGAGCATTCCAGGTTTTGAGGTGAATATATTGAAATTTTCCTCTGCAGAGTACATTGAAAATACATGTTCTCTGTGGGAGTTTGGAGGATCTTGAATTTTGAACTTTTGTAAAAGAGTATTTTTCTACCACATTGAATTTCTATTTCCATTTCTAGTATGCTACCAATGTCACACCTTTCTGTTGAGGTGTTGGTCGATCTTAAGCGATACAGAGAGACGGTGTGAGGTGTGTGAGGGACCCTTGGAGGTCTGAGGATGAAAATCAGCCATGATAAAAGCATGTCACTCCCCTAAATACCAGAATTGCCAATTGTTTGTGACTCCGTTTCCAATCTGGGTTACACCAGTAGAAGAACAGGTCCCTTTGCCCCCCTTCTTGCCTTCAAGAGTCGTTTGAGGCACTGCCTGTTGTCTCTAGCTAAGCAGATTCAAACGCAACATGGGAAAAGACCTGGTCACTTTACATCCCGAGTTACCTGGAGGTAAACATTGTAATCAAAGAAAACTCCCATTCCATTACCTTTATTCACTCTTTTATATGGCAATATTACAGATAGTTAATAATAATTTTCCTAGATTCATTCTCTGTTTAGAGCACATCAACCTCTGCTGTTCGTAACCGTGAACACAAAGGTGGGTACTTTACCTTTCATGAGAGTGTAGTTTGGCTCCTGCAATATATGTGCGGAATAGTGGCTTTCCCACACGAAGAGTAGTGATTAGCCATGAGCTGGAGTCGCTTCTCAAAAAATTTACTTTGCTGGCTGTCGGAGTTCAGCTTCTAGGTTTGAAATGCATGGCTCAAGAGCTTCTCACAGTCTTCTCTCTTGGTAGCTCTCATCCCTGCTGGAGTGTTTTACAGTCTGCTCTGATTTTCTGTCCTAGGTCATATCAGAAGTCTTGGTGAACCTTTTGGCTTAGGAGGACTTGTAGGAGTCGAAATGAAAATACATCCCTAATACACTAAATTGTGGTGCCAAGGTGCGCACAGTTTCTGAATGCACCTCTTTCACTCTTTTTCATATATCAGTTGAGATTTTGAACAGCAAATACGTGAAGGTTTGAAGGTATTCCCACAGAAGAAACTGTATATTCTGCAGCTGCAATACAAGTTCTTCTAGGGCAAGCATACGTTATTGCCACATGCCTTGATGTGTATTTCCAGCTTTTAATTCACAGAACAGTGACACTTTTTTTTTCTTTTTCCTTCCTTTAAACTAGCTTAGCATCTTTAAAATTCAGCAATTCTTATTAGGGCTAGGTGGCTTATGATTGTGTGAAAGAATTATTTGCTGAAAAATGTGCCTTTATTCTTTACAAAGCAGACCTGAATTTGCCGGTTGTGGACTATGACCCTTACCACAAAATCGTTCTCAGGATTCAGGAAATTAAATTGAATTTCATCTCCTGAGAGAGAATGTCTGCATTCACTTCGACCTCCGGAGAGGGACTTAGCTGGCATGCTGTGGAATTCCAGTATGCAACATCTTCTAAATCTTTCCTGCCAGTAGTTCTACTTTTTCTATACAATTACTACATGATCTCATAGCAATCATTTCTATACTTAGGATGGTTCTAGTTATTATGCCTCTTGCACTGAGCAGAAGAACGCCAGGGCTGAATCCCTTCAGACAAAAAGGCACCTGAATCAAAACCTTCTATATGCTGGGTAAGTTTTCTAATCCTGGATGATGAGCTAAAAAGTAAGTGGAATTTCTGACAAGAAGATCAATGCCTTTTGGTTTTGTGAACACTTCTAATCTCTTGGTGGATTCAGCTCTTGAATACAAGCCTATTTTAAAAAAAAAAATTTGGTTGAACTGAATACCTTCTTGGTTAGCTGCCACAATCAGCAAGTGTAACTGCTTGCACAGCCTTTTTGGTGATCTTCCATGACATTCTTCTAGCCTGGCAGGGGTGAAAAGAAAATTATGAAGTATATCCTTTGCCACTAAGACAACAGAGCAAAGCCATGCACGTGACACTCTTCTAAGTAAGATTAGTTTACATAGGTCTTGCAACTGTCAGCGTGAGTGCAAAATTGTCTGGAAATTACCGAAAGAGTAAAGTATCAACGGCTCACTCCCAAGCGTGGGACAGTACATTTTGCAGAGCTCTGCTAGGATCTGTCCTGCATCTCCACACGCTGAAGTCCCTGCTACCAGTTTGGATTACAGAATATAAATTGTTTCTCACATTTGCATATGACAGTGGAAGATAGGCTTAAATCCAAAGAGAAGGCTGAGAGAGGACCTTATAAGTGCTTATCAATATCTTAAGGGTGGGTGTCAGGAGGATGGGGCCAGACTCTTTTCAGTGGTGCCCAGCGACAGGACAAGGGGAAACGGGCACAAACTGAAGCAGAGGAAGTTCTGTCTGAACATGAGGAAGAACTTTTTCACTCCGAGGGTGACGGAGCACTGGAACAGGCTGCCCAGGGAGGTTATGGAGTCTCCTTCTCTGGAGATATTCAAGACACGGTGGACGCAGTCCTGTGCAACCTGCTGTAGGTGACTCTGCTTCGGCAGGGGAGCTGGACTAGATGACCCACAGAGGTCCCTTCCAACCCCTACCATTCTGTGATTCTATGATTTTGAAAAACTATATAAATATTCTGGAAAAAAAGGATGATATTCAACACAGACAGTGCTAATGGGAGAAGCATTCAGCTGTAGAGATAGAAACAGGAACAATGAATTAGGTGGTAGTTAATTTGAGGGAAAAAAAGCCAATCAGAGCTTACATTGTATCACAACACGGTCACCCGTTAACAGGCTACTATGGTTTCAACTAAACCTTCCGTTCCATGTGGAAGCATGGAAAAAGAGTATACGCTGTGACAGGTGCATAACCATCCTCCTTTCCTCACAAACACTTATAAGGTCCGGAGTAGCATATTACGTCCGCTTTGGACATTGTGCTTCAAGCAGGATACAAATCCGTTGAAGACAGTCCTGATGAAATCAGTAAGAGACATCAGCTGTTGAGACGTCCTGTGGAACTGTACCTGGAAGCGGGCTTTAACTCTGCAAAGACTGAGGGGAATACTCTGCTCGCTGTCTTTTTGGTGGCTAATGTAATACTCCAAAATCACAGCAAGGAAGATTCAGGTTAAACATGAAGGAAAAGTTTGTAACTGCAAGCCAGAACAGATTGCCTGAGGAGGCTGTACTGGTGCTGTCGCTGGAGGACTGCGGAGCAGGTTAGACAAACACTTGTCAAGAATGACATAGATGTAGCTGATCGTGCCTTGGGGCAGAGCCATGGAGGAGCTGACCTCACACAGTCCCTTCCAGTCCTACTTTTATGTGATGAGCATTATGCTGATTCCTCCCACCCCACCTTCAGTGCTCAGAGTTCTTCTATTCCTCCTACAAGCTTTCCTTTATCTCCAGCTACTCTCCTAAAAATAACCTTTAACTGCCTCTTTCGCTGTTTTATGCATGTGTAGGAAATGCTTTCTGCACAAGACAGTTCTGTGGCTGGACGAGGTCGTTCTCACCTGTGCGAAAGGGACAGGACTCCTTCTCACCATGTGTGAGATGCACTTTGGTTACCAAAAGAGGACTCTCACTGCAGGATTTAGACCTAGACATTCCGAAATATTTTAGCCACTGATAGAAATATGGACTGTAGTTGAAGTTCTAGAGGTTTTTATCAGAAAAAAAAAGGCAGGAAAAAAGGAAGTTAGATGTACCTTCATTATTCAGTACTCGTTCTAGACACGTTAACGCTTGGTGCACATCTTCCCACTGTTCGATGCGACAAAGCTGAAGGGGCACTCGGTGCTAGCGAGCTTAGCCTGGGTGTCCTCCTGCCCGGCTGAGAGGAGGCGGCTGGAGAAGAGCGGGCAGTTGCACCACGCCGGTCAAACCGAGCCGCTGAGCCCGGACCAGAAGCCCCACGGCGTCTGATGCAAGAAGCAGGGCAGAGCCGACAGCCGGCGCGACATCGCTCCGGCCGTGCCCGTCCCTCGGTGCAGCTCCCGAGGCGGGGGGTGTGCGGGAAGGCAGGGGCTGGCTCGGCCGGGCGGGGGGAGCCCGGGGCAGGGGAGCGCCCCGGCACTGCCTGGCGCAGCGGGCCGGGGCCCGGGCACGGAGCCGCCCGCTCTCCGCGCGGTTCC
>Ga0065711_1035025_pt1 | contig 22914 bp, 11 predicted proteins | sample Hoacrofraction12_FD_59098 | JGI IMG/M metagenome (GOLD analysis project Ga0065711, IMG submission 59098) | Hoatzin crop microbial communities from Cojedes, Venezuela - Epithelial fraction 12 v2 (version 2) | ecosystem: Host-associated > Birds > Digestive system > Esophagus > Crop | place... | reverse complement strand
CCGCGCCGCCCCCCCCCACCGGAACCCAGCGTGACGTCACATGGTATGGAATACCGGGCTCTGTTTGGCCAGGTGGGGTCAGCCCCCACCCCCCCGGCTGTGCCCCTTCCTGGAGTCCAGTGAAAATTAACCCTGTCCTGGCCAAACCCAGGACAACACCAGAATAGGAAAAGTCGTGGTTTATGGACTTAATTACTGTTAATATTGCTAAGATTGGTACAAGTGGAATTCAAGACATGAAATTATGATTTTTGGCAGAAATAAAAATAAATATAAAATCACACAGAAGTTCTCTGTGGGGCACATTTTTCCTAGATTTCAAAGAAATGTCAAAATGATTGAATTGCAGTTTGTGAAAAGAACACTTCAGACAAAATAACTAAGGTGCTGAAAGACTAAGTTAACATTATATTTGTTGGATTTTCCTGCCACAAAAACAATTATGGAAAATTGGCATTTCAAAGCAAGCGAAGTTTTCAGTAAAAGATAATGTTGGATGACTAAAAGATAGTAACACATATGGAAAGAACATTAGTATTCAAAGGTTCAAAGAACCTTTGTCAAAGTTGTTTAAATGTTTTACAGAAAAAAAGTATTTGTAACAAAAGAAGGGGGAGACAGGCTTAAAAAGATTGAAATATTTCTTTTATACAGCTGTCTGCTTGCTAGTTGTATAGATATATAATGAAATTGAAACTAAAATCTTAAATTGAATTGTATGAGCTCAGTTTTTTGGTCTATGTTTGCAATGAACACATCATGGAGATTTTGTTCCATAATGGTGACTCCTAGGCACTGCAGGAATGAGTACAAATGATAACATAGTGTTCTATTTTGTGTATAATAGGTAGATATTCCAGATCATCATAATCCAGAATCAACTCAAGATCTTTGTGTGGAATCCTGGGTAAAAAATTATAGAAGGAAGCTATAACTATTATGATCATACAAGTTATAGGATGTAACTCTGACACTCTCTGAACTCTTGATTTTCTTGTATTTTAACTTTCTTTTCCCCCCTGAAGCTATATAATCTGGAATCTCAGAGCAGGAGCGGTGCTGTTTGCCTTCTCACTTGCAATTAGTAAGCAAAGAATTCATTTTAAGAGGAAAATGTATCAAAAGTTCCATCTGAATAATTTTGTAGTCTCAGTTTACATTACAATAGCTATGAATGTAGTAAACTCTTCACACAACATATCTGTATTCTCAGATTTTAATACTAAGATTCTTATCATGGTGGTGAACTAATAGGAACAATTAGGAGGATGAGCCCTGAGGTCTTCATGAATCCTTCTTTTATCTTTTTAAGGGACAAATTGTACCATGCTGGGCAATTGCAGAGCTGCATTAGCATAGGAGCAAGGCTAAAGGCAATGCTGCATCTCCTCTGAAGAATACAAGCTAAAGCAGTCTTTGTATCTAAGCAACAATCCTGCCTGATGCTAAAGGACGACATCATCTCTCATGCCTAACTATTCCTTTAACATGAATAAACCCCTGGAGGCACTTCGATGAAGACTTGTCTGTGTTCAGGTGCTGCCATACTGCAGACTTTCAAAGGCAGTGCCTTATTTCCTTAGTTTAACACAATTCTCAAAAAAAACCACAGGTGAATGGAACTAGCTCAATAAACAACTGCATTCTCATCAGCTATGTAGATTAATACTATGTCAATCCATACTTCAGTCAAAACAGTGGGGAGTTCTTCTGAAGTCAGCATAGAAATCATGACAGCCAGGTATGGTTGCTGCCATACAGAGTTCTCTGCTGAGAACCATAACTAGTTCAGTCTGAAGGATATAAATAACCCTACAACTCTGTGGAAGTTGACAGACTAATGCAGTGGATTCTTCCCCAACATCAGTACTGTATATTTTGATAAATTATTGAGACTTCTTCAGGAAGAATGGCAATAAAATCACACCATTGAGAAGTCATCTTTGTAATGTTTTCAGCTTCAAAATTTTGAAGACCAAGAAGATGGTGCATCAATGCATCTTCTAATCAGCATTTTTACTGTTCCTATGAGCTTGAGATGGATGAATTACTGTTCTTTATTATGTAAGAATCATGGAATGGAAATAAAACTGTTTAAGACAGGCTAAAAATGTTACCATGGACTCATAAAGGGCTGCTGTTGTAAAATAAAGGGTATACAGTGGCTGAATGTTTACAGACTGAAAGAGTGAGCACACAATAGTGTTATGTGGATCTACGCATTGACAGAATGCTCTTTTATATTAAAAAACTTTTAATTCTAAAAGTGGTAGTCATTGTGCTCTTCCATGTTGACTTTTAAAAGTTATAAAAACCTACTTTGGAAAGCCAACTATTTATCAAAACTCCAAGTTCCTTTTACATTACAAACAGAATGTGAATTAGTGAAGCTGGTGCTAATTTTGCTCACTGAGGAAAGATAGAGACTTACTGGCACAAACAAGGAAAAATGTTCTCATTGGCATTTTCTAGCTTAACTTTGGGCCCTGGACTTAACTACAGGGTTCATATAAGAATCTAATTAACAGGGTAGATAGATACATGCCATTTTCCATCTTTGAATTTTGAGAGGGCAGGGTACTAGTATCTTTCATTCTCATTGATCAAAAACATGGTTACTTAGCCTGCGCATTAGGCTGAGAACAAGTTTTAGTAAGTCCTAGAATGTAGATTTATCGGATTTTTGCTTTAATATCTGAAGATTAGCTTGCTGTAATAACTCTCTGTAAGCAAGCAATTACATTCAGTGCTATGCTCTTGAAGAGAGAAAGGTGTCTACTCCAAACCACTGTCTGAAATGAGAACAAGCTAAGGATCAGATGTTTTGTTTTGTATATCCATTTCCCCAGCAACAAGTTGCACATATTACTGGTAATCAAACCACAAATGTCTGTAACTTTCTAAGAGCTAATGGATGTATCTTTTAAAGCTATATAATCAAGGGTAAAATCAAGAACCGTAGGATGTACTAATCTCTCTTTCATTTTTCTACTATAACAATATCTCTGGGGAGAGCAGCAGCCTTGAAAGATAAGTCTGAAAGATAAGGAGTCAGTTTGCTTTCTGTGGTTGCTGAGCCAGTCTGAACACCTGCTCTGCTCTCGTGTAATTTCTCTGCACACAGCTTCAAATAGTGTTTAACGATCACCTGCAGCATTTGTAATAAAAACTGGATGAAAGCTCCATACAGAGAAAGTAAATGCATCTCTAGTGAGCTTGAGTGTTGACTTGAGAAATAGAAGAAAACATAGTTCTTCAATATTAAATGACTTTCTCATTGAATTAGAGGTACACAATTGATCTTCAGTTCTGTGGCCAAAAAAGAAACACAGGGAATGCTTTTTTTTATTTTGCTGGAACTGGCAAAAACAGAAAACTGATTCAAGAATGAACAGCAGCCACAGTACAACAAAACAAACAAGCAAAATCTTTTTCAGGAATTCATTTGACAAAAAGACTGCATCATACTCTGCCGTATGGGGACCTTGTACAGGTTATCTGGGCTTTGCAGTCCCTGAGCATTAAAGTCACAATGGCCATGCTTAAAAAACGGCTAAGTCCTGATCTGAAGAGTCCAAGAGCGGGAGTACCGGCACAGACAGGGTGGCGTGCCAGGTTGTCCATCTGTGTAAAACTGAATGATTCTACTGATTTCAATACATCAATGCCATTCACAGCATTGAGATGCAGTGCTTTATTTGCACTGTCAGTCGATTCCTGTAATCAATTCAAAATTGTTGATCGTGATGTTTACTTCAAAATCACTAGAGAAAATAGAATATTTTTTTTCACAGTGGATGGCCTTGAATAGCAATAGGTCAGAGCTAAGGAGTGCTTTTCCAATAAGTAGTTGAGGGGACAAGGAAGATTACTGTTGTGTTATAATTCTTTTTGAAGTCATTTTATCTTGTTGAGTTTGACTGTCAAAACACTTGCCTAGATATCTCATAAATATTTAGGTTACTTAGATGTGGTTTGAGCAAAGTATTTTAAAATCTAAACTTCTCATGTCCCATAGTCAAAACTGGTTTAATTTCTAAACTTGAAAGCTATGATAATACTATACTACCAGTATTTAAAGATATTTAGTCCTAACTGCAACACTCAATACCTGCTAATGTAAATAATAGATGATATATTGAAAAGTAGATGTGAAAGGGGACTCCATTCCTATATCAAATGCAATTAAATGGCATCTGAAAGCTTTAAATATTTTACTTCCTTTAGCAAAATAATCTGTTTTTTTTTCTACAGTCAGAATTTGCTGAACACAATTTTTGTCTTAAAGGACTATCTTCAAACATGTTTGATTTTGCTGATGACCTTTACGAGGCATCCCCCCCAACAACAACAACAATAAAAAACCCTGAAAGATTTTATTCATAGTAGAAAACTAAGGTAGTTATAAATCTCTACTGGGTCTGGTATAATGTATTTCAAATGCCATTAATTAAATGCCTTCAGCAAAACCAATTTGCCTTGTTTGACTTTCTGCTAGTCTATCTTAAATGTCATCAACATACAGAAGAGACCTCTGGGCTTTTTGTGCTGCTGCAGCACGCAGATTGTGCAGCGTATCGTAGAAGGGCACTGTCTCACCACAGTACCATCTGCTTGAAAGTGCAGGGGGAAATGCTCAGCACTTTCCCAAGTTTCATGCCATAAAAACAGTGAATAGGAGCTCATTAGCCTACAGCAGTTCCCATTGTAATCACATTATATTCACGCAGAGAAAATTGCCTGCCTGAACAGTAAGTCCTTTGTATTGTTTAACACTGGTTAGATGCTTCCTGCCATTTCTGCAACACGGATCTCTTCAATTGTTTTCACTGCAGGATAAATATTTTGTGTATTTTCGACTCAAACAACGTTCTGCAATGTCTAATGGAAGTTAATACTTTTAAGACAGCCTAAAATGGAGCATTTTCTCACATCGCATTTTTAGTTTACTGAAATAGCTTTCATCAAGGAAAAGGTAAATGATTTTGGTAAAAAAGAGAGAAGTGGTAGTTGAGGTATCAAAGAGATAATCTTAAACCAAGTGAGGGGCAATTAACTAGATAACAAAGTCTTCGAAAAATTATTCCAGCACTTTTTTTTTCTCTTGAGTTGCATAATTCTTGTAATTTAAAAAGATGTATGGCTTTAATAATTTGTGTAAAAAGAAGTAAGCAAATTATACTCTACAATATTTCAGTTTCATCCTGATGAAGGCTAAACAGAAGTGGTGGACAGAACAGAACTTTTCATGCTTCAAAGTGATATCCGCTTTTGTCTGTAGAGCTATGCTGGTTTGTTCTAGTTATAAGTCTCAAACAGATTTATTCTAGTGCTTGTACAGGGTTAGGTTGGAAAGGCACCCCAATCTATTGCCCTAGTAACAGTAAATATCAGTTAATGAGAGGTTAAAATAGTCTAATATAATAACATTGTTTCATTTTTTCTGTTTAAAATCTTAGCCTTCCGATTTCTTTTGCTGTGCTGTGTGTGAGCTGAGGATAGGCAATATGAACCAGTTTGCTGTACTGTGTCTGGCTTCGTGTACACTAACATATTGCAGGGAGGTAAATTCGCTTGTGGATTTCTTACATGTCAGCTATTCCGTCCTAACTCGCCTTCTGTATACTCTTTTGTAAACTCAGGTAATACAAACAGGTAGCAGTTTGTACATCTTTTTAACTGAGGTCATAAAGATGTAAATACGTAGAATGCTTCACAGCCTCTGAGCTCTTTCACATTTGTAATGAAAAATAATTACCATGCAACCTGCACTCAGGGTTACCAAACGGGAAGGTTAATGTTTTTCATTGTTTGTTTTTTTTTTTTCCCCTCCTTCTTTGCATCTGAGTTATGACTGAACTGGGATACAAGAAAACTCGTCTCTAACACTGCAGAATCAAACATGGTGATGGTGGTATCAAATGTGGTGATTGTGGTGATGATATACAAGAAAAAATCTGTACTTCCTTTTTGTTTCCTGATATACTCATCCTCAAGATCATGCTCAGGTATGTGTACCATCACTCTTTGCTTGAAAGCATTTTTGCTTTATTTGTATGCTTTATCAACGAAACTAGTTAACACAGAGGGAATTTCTGGCCTTACTAGATTGACAGGGAGTTTTTAATAGCTTTTCATTGAAGACAGATTATGCAACTTTGCTTATGTTTGGTTTTTGGTATAACCTAAAGCATATGAAGAGGTAGAAAAAAATTAGAACATCCTTTGGTCTAGGTATTGTATTTCACTTAAGCTACAGGTGAAGTCCAAAACTGTATCCTGTTCTTGTGGGGTTATGAGAAACAGGGGGAACCCTTTGACCTATGTGTTTCGTTTTTCTTCTGCCTTTGTGCCCAAATTTGCTTGCTTTTACCCTGATTTCCCAGCATTTTCCTTTGAGTCTGTGCTATATCCATCCAATTCCAACATTTCTGATTGGCTGCAAGCAACCTTGAAACTTCATTTGGAAAAATTGCCGCCAGCTGGACACCAGGTGCATCTATGGATTCCACGCATATCTTACTTGGAACACTAGGGCAGGGCAGAGCTGGCAAATGTTTTATTTCCATTAAAAGCTACTGTGAAGGTTTTTCATTTTTTTGCATTTCAAGTGAAACCCAATAAGACTCATCCACCCCTTCAATTTGCTTTTTATGTGCAAGTTTGATATCTAAGGTACAGGTTTGATGGAAACACGTGTTCTCTCCTTGAACCCCCCAATTTTGTAACAAGTTAAGAAAGTAAACCTGCTTTAACCTATGTTTTCTGTGGGGAAAAAATCTTAAAGGTTCCTCAATATTTTGATATTTTTTGTAAAGCTTTTTAAAATGTGTTTCACTTCAGTAATATGATTAAACCATGAAGCCCAAATTCATGCTTTTCCAACCTGTATTTAAAAGCAGAATTTTAGCTGTTAATGAATGCTTTTATTAGTTTCGTATTTGTTTTCAAGAAAAATAGCTGTAGTCATTGATTAGGTAAGCTTAGTCTGATTTCTTATTGTAAAAAAACAAAGGCAAAGAACGTTGTAATTCCTAAGTACTCATTCCCTATTCTGTTTGGGGTTTTTTTTAGCAGATGCGCAGCTTTTCATAACACTTTCTGCATCAGAATTTTTTATAGTCCCTGTTTGGCTAATTATAACATGCAAATCTTATTGGCTGGGGTAATGACAGAGAAACCTACAAATAGTGAAAAGTTTGGAATAAATAGGCCTTTTTCTTCAACGCTAAAACACTTCTTATCTACCATCATTAAATCTGTGAAATGACTGTCGTCATCATTTGTGGGCATACATATTAATCTTGATTATATGATGAATGGGGATATGTTTTTTAATCAAGATATAATTAGTGAAACAGTCATAATCTCATGAAAGATAGCAAATATAAATTAAACTATTGAAGTCTTAATTGTAAGTGCTAATGGACTGAAATGTGATTTAAGCGTAGGCTGGAGAAAAAATGAAGATTTCTGAGACTGTATTTTTGAAGGTTGAGAGTTTTACCTGTATAAACTTAATGCAGCATACTTCTTCAGTTATGCAACAGACATTAGGACAATTTCTTCCTGTGTTTTGGTGGTGTTCCAGTGAACTTTCTAGGGATTCAGGGAGAACAGGCATATGTAAAGATAGTTGTTTTTTGAGATAAATCTCACAACTATTCTATCTGATAAAGTGAACAAATGTCTTATCAAGAACGGAGGGGTCTTCTAGTCCTTCCAAAACACTGCAAACTGTGTAAGCTGGTTTTCTTTCCCCATCATTTTTCATGCAGAATACTGCCAGAAGTTTGGATTTGTACCAATACATGGAAAGATGGCCCTGAAGATACTTAACACTTATTCACCACAGAAGTCTGCAGCTACTTCAGTTTTGTGCTGACTTTTGAGGTATCACTGTTTCATCAATAAAATTTCAAATTCTGCTTTTCATCTTGTCTATTAAACTAATTTTTTTAAAAAAATAAAAAAATTATCTTTTTACTTATTTTCTTCACTCCTTACACTTTTCAAGCACTCTCATACAGGGTTTTTTTCTGTGTTTGTTTTGTGTTACAGAACAAAATTTTATTTGCTGTAAGCAAGTCAGTTCGTAGGTAGAAAACTGAAACATTTTTCTGCCTCTAGCAAGGAATTAGTTTTGCACAGCCATCTCTAACTGAATTAGTTTGCAGATGGTCCTTCTAGCTGTAGGCTTTAGAGAGATTAAAACCTCAGAGTGCAGAGTACTGACTGACCTCTACAACTTTAAATTTTTTGTTCTTCATTGTTTTAAAGCAATTTATTTATCAGTTCTAAAGTCCAGGGTTTTATCCATGAAGCTTTTAAGCTTATTAGGAACCTGCCATCTGGAACAGGATATTAACAAAAGCTTCTCAGAGGAATCTGTTATAATTATATTTATTTAGAAACGTGTAGTTAAAGATATATTTCTTCACATTAAGGTTTAGAAGTCAACTTGTATTTCACTCCTCTCAACTATGATTTTCTACTTTTAACATGACTATTTCTTCCTATTATCCCTTTAATAAATCTTTGCTTTGTTTTTATGTTGGATTAAATAATCCTGAAATAATCTGATTATGAATATGTAATTTAAAGCAGAAATTGATCTTTCAATTGAATATGCATATAGAGGGCACTAAAAATTGAGGGGTTAGGATACATAATCTAAATGTGACCAGATGGTATATTTGGAGGTTAAATGTTGATCTTAATTTCGATGACATACAGACAGCAAAACACAAGCTCATCAAGTCTCACTGGTTACTATCACGTAAATGACATACTTCACATTGCTACTGTATATTTTTCCACTGAGTATAACTTTGATAAATATTAAGTAAGTACAGGTGATAAAGCTTAATAAACCTGTGTTATTCCACAGGCTAAATTTATTTTGATTTATTATAATCAATAGAAAATTGCTATCTATCATATTATTAATCCAAACCCATTTTTTAAAGGTAGTTAATTTTAACAATTTTCTAAATTCAAAAGAAAACTGACAAACACAATATTTGATATTTTTAATTTTTTTTCAATTATTTTTTAGAAGAAGACTGTTGGTTTACTATTCAAAATGCATTTATTCAAACATGTTGCAAGTATCAAACACACATGAAGTTATTAAAAAGAAATGGTAAATCAAATTTACTTGAACTATGTCGTTTCTTGAACTCAGTGAAAGTCTTTCAGATAGTTTTGTTCCTAGTAATAGATTTTTTTCCCTACATAATATCAGAATTTCTCACAAGATGGTAAAAACATTTCTTATCCAAGAATGCTATTTGCAAATGACATAGGATGGCATCTGAGAACAATTAAAAGGATCCACTCCTGCTCCCTTAAATTTGGATAACTTTACAGCACAGGGAATCCTTGTTTTTCACTCTGTCCTTTTCAGACAGATTGTTTAGCGTCTGGCAATATCTGTCAAAATGTTAGTCAACTACAAGGATGAAATTTAATTATTCTGTTGGATAAAAAAAGTCTGTCAATCATACAATATATGAAATGTACAAAACAGTTGTTCTCTTCAAAAATGTTTTACAAGCTATAAGCATATTACTGAAATCCAGTTTGTGTATAATAGAGGGTAACATTATAGATGCTCTCAGCCAGCTCCACATATCAAGCGATCACTTCTTACACAAAATTATCCAACACTAGTTATAATTTTCATCCATAGCAGTATGATATTTGACCAAGTACAGTATCAATACACACTGACAGCAAGTACAATTCTTCTGGTAATTACTATATGGCACAGTTCGACAAATGTTCTCCAACATTCTGGTGAAATTAGATTTTTTTGGTTCATTGGTGGTTATAGGTGGAAAATTGAATGCACATAAGATAGATTTTAATTAAATTCAGTTGTTCATTCTGTGAAGTCTGCCATCTAGTTTATATTTTTTCTGGATCCACACACATTTTCAGAGAAAGTGTTTTTGCCAAGTGAATTATTTTGAAAGTGCACCTGCAAAAACATGTTCTTAACCCTACTGTCGCAATGAGGCTTTGCCCACTAACTTCATGAAAACTAAATGAGTCTTTCCACGCAGTGAAAATGGACCAGAGATCGTTCTTCAAATAGACATAAACAACTGGCAACTACCAACTTCACTAACCACTGATCTTAAAGTATCTCTTAGTGTTTTAAGGGTTTAGAAATCTGGTACCGTATGTAATTTATTTCCAAATATATAAATACACATGCACACACACATATGTATCCTTACCACATATCACTATTTACATTTCCACACTGGAATATTATTTGTGGCATTGAAAAATTCAGCAATCTGTGCAGTATGTGCAGACATTTTGTGTTACAGAAGATGCAAGAAATATGAGGACCTATGTGTGTCTCTTGACAGTTCTTGATCAGTCCCTTTTGAAAGAGGATGGCTTAAATGCCCCTAGAGTAAAGCAGAGCATATCACTCTATGCATATGAGAAAGGGGGCACTAATCTTACTGTTTGAACTCACTCATAGTGACACTGAGGTGAGACCTTCACAAAAGTTCATCTCCTCTCCAGACAGCAACTTTGATTTCCCTTTACTTGTTCTTTCTTGTTGCAAGTTACTTCCACTCCAGATTAGAGCGACTCTTGCTCTTATTTAATCACTTATGTGCAGATGTTTTGTCAAAATATAGCTGAAGGTAACACCTATGTTGTTTATGGCCAAAGAAGAAAAGGGAGGAATTCTCTTACCTCACTATTGCTCCCTGTACTGAACAGTACACATCACTGCTCTATTCCACTCCTTGCTAACCCACTGTATTAGCAAAAGTGGCAAGGTCTAAGCTGTTGTGTGAGAGCTTGCTGAAAAGTTGTTTGGATAGCACACTGAAACAGTACACTAACCTTGGAAGATCAACAGCATATAGAAAAACTTATCTGTTTAAAATCTTAAACTTTTAACTCTTGAAGTTATTAGCTTAGAAATTCCAATATGCACCTTATATTTCTAAAGGGGTAGGTAGTACAATGTAATATTGTTATACAGATCATTTTCATAATCTAGATCAGCACACGCTGTGTCAGCTGTAAGATTTTAAAACTAAAATTCTGCATTAGAAGCCTACTGTCTTGATGAGATGTTTTTGCCAACAGTCAAAAAACTATGGCAATGACCAAGGTCACCTCCAGCAGAGAGAAAGAGAAGTGAATCCCATGAGGTCCGAAGGGGTGTGTGTTTTCAGCAGTGCAGTAGCCCTGAATCCCGGCTTGTGCCTTTGTAGCAATTTGAACTTTCTCTTGTCATATAGATTCAGACAGACATCATCTGAGGCATCCAACCATGTGGGAAGGCAGTGGCCAGCTGGACAGAAATACACATGCAGCAGTGAACTGAGAAGGCTGTAAAGAGAAGACCTGAAGGGGCTCTGCCCTTAGGCTTTAGGATAAAGCTCACATTCCTACATATAATCACAGCGTGTCTGATTCCCTCATCCCATGAGCTAGGACCACATGTGGAAACCAAAAAGATGAGAAAGTCTGGAACACTTTGTCAGGCAAACAGCGCTTGATCGTTTTTGCATATCTGTATTCTACTATAAATTATCTTTAACTGCATATTCATGGGCCTTTTGGAACTGTACTTTTTAATAGCTGCATTTCATATTTTTTAAAATTCCATACCAAGTCTAATAAAGAACCGTCACATTTTCCTATTTCTAGATGGATCCAGAAGTAGCCACAAAATACATATTTCTTTATATTGACTGGATACAGTGAGATCTAGTGTTTTATCCTGCTGTTTATGAACAAAATTTCAAAGCTTGGATTATCTGCTCCCTTGGGAAAGCTTATGATCCGGAAATAAGTCTAACCTCAAAGCTCTGTTAAATAAGTAAAACCATAAGTAAAACCATAATGCTAATAAAAATAGTATCAGAACTCTAAGATTAGGCAAAAATTCTACTGTAGTTTATATTTTTGATAGAATAGAAATAAAAATTACATACAAAACCAAAACAGTTTGATACATCTTGCTTTCAACTGACTATAAAATTTCATTTATGTACTTTTAAAGGCAGTCTCTGCTATTATATTGACAACAACATGAACATTGAGGTGGTTGTCCATTTATTCTAGAGGTTAAAAGAAGTTCAGATTCACCATTCATTTAGATCATCTCATTCAATAACAATGTTTCTCTTTTCCCAATGAATTATGATGATTTATGTGTAGTACTTTTCTCGGAAGAACTATTGTTCACTAGAGACTTGGTTGAGCTCGAAAAAGCAAATTTAATTTAAGACTATAGGTTTCACTTGAATAAGATTGATGTAGCCCAATGTCCACCAGACATGAACTGAGAGAATGACCCTTCTTCTCTTCAAAAGTATTAGGAGCATGCCTGGGAACATGAGACAAAGGACTGTAAACCCTATCCTGTTGCAACAGAGAATATTCTTTAGCCGAAGGGAAAATGCACAGGTTGTCCTACTGTATGTACAAATACATCCTCAATAGAGGCAGTTTCATGTCTGCTACATTTGAATGTTCAGTTTACTATGTTGTTTAGGCACTAATTGCCTTCAGAAAACATTTCTTGTGGTACCAATGAAAAGCTTGTCTCGAGTAGCCTAAGAAGCTTAAGATGCCTCTTCCAAAGTTAATATATGATAGGTTCTATTTGGAAATCGTTCCTGTAGCTGTAGACTCTACTTTCTTTTCAGATAGGTATTGGTTGCTGATAAACTCAGGTAAGCACAGATCATACAGTGATTTTCATCTGAAAGGTCTGTGGCAAGCACACTTCCTCTCTTCAGAAAACAGGGAAGGGAAGAAAAAGTGGAAGAGCATATCCTTTTGAGGCATTGGTACGGAGAGAGAAAACCATGGGAGAATGGGGTATGATGTAAAAGCTATTTTTTATATTCCTGTTCATTTTGTGTATTCCTATTCATATTCCTTCATGCTTTGATTCAGCACTGCTCCAGAAGTATGATTAAAAGTGAAGTCAAGAAGAGACTGTGTATGTCTTGCAGGGTCTTCCTGTCTCCATGCCCTCATCCAGTACACTGCCCATACGTGTGCAGTAAGCTGCCTTCACAAATATCAGTTCTGCTGTGGCCAAAGGGTCCTCTATTGTTTTTTTGCCAGTAGATGCATTGCAGATATATCCTATGGATTTTCATAATTCCCAAGGTAAAACTGTCAGGTTTTTATTAGGAAAGAGATAAGCATCTTAGCCTGCAGCCTGCTGTGAAAATCACTAGATACACTTTCCTAGATGTAAATTACCCATTATCTCAGTAAGATAATTAATGTATCTGTTAACTGGGTGTCTGCAAGAAATACAATAAAATATAAAATTAACATGGATAATCTTAAACCACACTATATTAGATCAATGTTGCATGTTTTTTGAGGTATTTGGGGTGATGTTAATAAATTCCAGCTCCGTTTGCCCTAGGACATTGATCAAAAAACAAGAATATAGGATTTGATTGGAAAGAATTCTGTTAAATTTAAGTACAAATCTCCATTTGCAAATGGAAGCAAAACATACAATCAAAAAGAATCATTAACAGCTCTTTAAATAAACAATACAGAACTGGATGCTTGGAAGTTGTGTTCAAATGGACTCAGAAGATGAGAAATGATGACGGTTCAGAATTCCACAGTTGAATTCAACTAGTACATCTTGAAAGAGCACTTGCTTTTGATAGGAAGCCCAACACTAAAGAGTTGCTTCAAGCACATTAGAGTGTTTTTTTAAATGTATGAAGTTAAAAACAGATGTGCAATATTTTTTTCAGCTACTGTGTTCTTGGCTAAAATAACGGCAGCAATGCTGAACAGAAATTTATATTTAAGAACTACGAAAAAATCAGAGGGGAGGGGGAGGGACCTTTACATAGGTAACCCTTCAGGTGAGTTAATATGGATCCCAATCTGAGGGAGAAATTGCTCCCCAGACCAGAGTAAATCATAAACATCCTGATTTAATTTGATTTATAACATCTCTGTGTAGCCTACGTCCTGCTACTCAGCTCCCTGCCCAGCATGATACTTTCTGTTTGATGCTGGAAACTCCTCCTATACCTTACGCACAGTCTCGATGTCCCTTCAGGAAGGTGTTACAGGACTGGAGATCCATGCTTGGGATCATGCTGACATCCCTTTGGTTATTCTAAAAAAGCCAGGAACCCAGTCTTTAGACCCAGTATGCTGTGTACCTGTCCTCCCTGCGTCAGAGCTGAGACTTGGTGCTCCCCTGCGTCCCCTCTTCCCCAGAGAGTAGTGTCAGCCTTCTTGGAAGCACTGCAATCGGAGGCTGTAAGGCATTCAGCAGAAGCCCACAGCCCGTACAGAGTTGTTCGGGTCTAGCCTCTTCTGGCTGTTTCACTTCACAAATGAAACACGCAGGAGATGCTGTATTGCTTCACATCAGCAGTAAATCAGGACCTGTCTGCATATCCCAGACTTGTAATGAAGTTAAGCTTTTGAAAATATTTTTAAGCTTTTCTAAAAAAATATGCAAGTACTGAATGGCTTTCCAAGTATTTTACAGTTATTTAATAGTTGGATGGACTGTTTTACTGTTTCGTTTTTCAGTCTCGTATCTGGCTTGTTTTCTCAGAAGCTGGCTACTAGCAGCTTTTACTCCAGACTGGTGATGCTGCTGTTTTAACCGGGTGCTAGCTGATGTTGCCAGTAGAAGAATCTCACAGATAAAGCTACACGTTTCAGAAGTGCACTCTTAATTTTGACTTATGAGAATGTTCCCTTGGAGGTTTTGGCTCAGCTGCTTTCTGTATGAACCTGCTGGCCTGGACACAAATTCTCCCATTCTTTGGTCAGCGTGAACTGAGAAATAGCATTTTCATCATCCTCTCCTCTCTTATATGAGTGTAATGACTTGGGTATTGTGGTTTTCACCAGCCAGCTTACAGGACACATGCTTGTGGCATTGCTGTGGTGTAATGACTTTTATAGGTTTCCATGTGTTACAGTTTTTGAGGTAAATTAAATACTTATCAGCATAAATTGCTGTTTTTTCATGTTTGTGCTCGATGATTTTTTCTTGTGCATGTAATAGTATATTATTACCTAAGTTTTACTTTGTCAGACTTCTGGCATTTCAAGGTTTATATGTGAGATGGGCAGGTATATTGTTACAAATTAGCAGATCAAGCTCTCTTTTTAATGAAATAACTTGGTCAGGGAGTGAATCTCTCTTCTGTAAATACTGAAATACATTACGACCTACTTATTGAGAGTAGCTCATGAGCTTTTGGTCTTTCATATCTTATTATCCACATATCTGCTTTTAGCTGCACTTAACATCATGTGTTGAACTTTGCAAACACTGATCCAAATTTTTCCTATAAACCAGAAAGCAACGTTGTCTTGTCAACTTTTTTCAAATAAAAATAACTACAGGGGAAAAACTTGTGTCACCTAATTTGTCTTCTCATGTTGCCTGAAAACCGACCTAAGCTGTATATTGTGATACACAAGGTGTCTTCTGCTTGATTAAAATGGTCTTTATATAGCATATTTCAGTGCTTTGTAACTCTTCGCTTTCTATGAAATAATTCAGATATGGAACAGCAGCTTAAGAATACATTTAAATACTGATGTCACTCATCTGACATTTTATTTCTGCACGGGCATCTCCCATCACATGAAAAGGGATCAGATCCCATCACACACGTTTGAATCAAGATAGCTGGCACCCTATTCTAGAATTATTCTTCCTATATTTTCAAAGTCCCATTTACTAGTTCATCCCTGCTGAGCAGGTTGAACTGAACTTCCTATTCTGCAGCAGATTGACTTTCAGGTTATGCTATCTTAGCAAACATAGCAAGATGCTATTTAGTCTGGCTACAAAAGATAAATAGCAAACAAAACTAAAAGTTCATTAGACTTCTAATTGTTCTGTATTTAGTAATGACTTTGGTAGGCTATATTCAAAGCATTTGCTGGAGCTGAAGTATCTTTATGGAAAAAAGGTCTCCAGATTCCTTTCCATCACAGAATTTCAAGAGTGTGGACAAGATAATACTGTATTTTCTAGCTTTCTTATGAAGAATCAAGCATAACAACTATCTCTAGCAAATTTTTATTGAACTTGATGAAACGATTAAAGCCATTTCATAAAATCCTTAAATCATTCCATGTCCACCTCAAGTAACCTATGTGACTGTTCTAGCAGTATGAAGAATTTTCTTCTTTCGGTTTGTCAGATCCTGTTCTCTGAGATTCTGTCTGTCTGTAATCTTTTCAAAATGGTTTTATCAAAGATTAAACAAGATGTACTATTGATAGAGATTGAGATTTGGCATCTCAAACTCCCAGACTTAGAGCTTTAAATGATATCTTCTGTACAAGATGGTCTCATCGGAGAAATGAAAGGGGTTGTGCTATATTCTAAGTGCACAAGATAAAATATGTTTTCATTTATTGAATTGTTATTGTATTATTTTTATAGTAAATCTAAAGCAGTTCCTGTGGTTCAAGCAGAAAACAGTAAAGAATAATTTTGTACTTTGTATGTGTGTGTATGGAAATAAATAATAATTTTTCATGGCAAATTTTTGGAATCCTTTATTTTACCGAAAAACTAAGGGCCATTTCCCTTAAACGCAATTTCAGATACAGTTTCTTTATAGTATGTCTGATGTCTTACTATTTACCAATTTATATTGTTTTCAGCAGTGTCTGAATACAGCATTCCGTCTATAAATGTCACAAATTTGTTGAAGAAAGCTCAGATGTTTAATTTCTTATTTGCAGAGATACATAGGTGGTAATATTACCAGAATAAATTTTGCTGTATAAAAGTTTTGTAAACTACCTGTATCAGAGGAATACAGAGTCTTCAGACAGTCTGTGATAATGTTGACTTAGGTGTCCACTTGTATTACAGTCTCTTTTCTGACTAAAAATGACTTGATTGAATCTGATTGTAGTATTATTCCATTTATAATTGATCTTGTATGAAAATTCAATTGTATAACAATCAGACATACAGATGCTAAAAATGTCCAACCTACAGATAACCTTCCTAGTTCCTCACATCAGGCTAGCTGTAGATATGGTAAGCTCTTTAGGGTAATTATGTTCTTATGTTTCCAATAACATTGAGCTGTTTAATTATTTTTGTGGCTGTCATAATTTGCAAACTTGGTCATGATAGTAAGGTTCCTTCTAGCACAATAAAGAAACACTGAAGATCCTTTTGTACACTACTCAGTGAAGTTACAGAAGTCACCACCACATGTGAAACTCTGAGTAGAAGTTAGTGAACTTACATGAGCCGATGGGCAGTGAAAGCAATTGGAAGAAATAAGACTTTACTAGTCTGCAACAATGTGTATGTGTACATTAGTACCAGAAAGCCAGAAGACACTGAAAAGAACAATCCACGGCAATATACAGTAAGCAGGAATGACAGCAGACTGAGGGCTTTGATTGTGATCTTCCTTTTTTTCTTTTTTCTGTCAGCTGTCCAGCTTCATTTACACCAAATACAGATACTGAGAGTGGGGGAGGGCTGCCATGTTACTTGTTCACCTTTGAATCCGCATGTCTTACTGTGGTTGAATAAGTAATTGTACCAGGTTTACAAGGCAAGGTTTTGGTAGCAGGGGACTGCAGAGGTGGCTTCTGTGAGAAGCTGCAAGAAGCTTCCCCCATGTCCACTGGAGCCAATGCCAGCTGGCTCCAAGACGGACCTGCCGCTGGCCGAGGCCAAGCCAATCAGTGACGGGGGTAGTGCCTCTGGGATAACATATTTAAGAAAGGGAGAAAAAAACTGTAGCAGGATAGAGGAGTGAGACTACGTGAGAGAACCCTGTAGACACCAAGGTCAGTGAAGAAGGAGGGGAAGGAGGTGCTTCAGGTACCAGAGCAGAGAATCCCCTGCAGCCCATGGTGAAGACAATGGTGAGGTAGGCTGTCCCCCTGAAGCCCAAAGAGGTCTGTGGTGGAGCAGATATCCACCTGCAGCTCATGGAGCACCCCACACCAGAGCAGGTAGTTGTGCCTGAAGGAGGCTGTGACCCTGTGGGGGACCCATGCTGGAGCAGCCCGTTCCTAAAGCACTTCACCCCATGGAAGGGACCCACACTGGAGCAATTTGTGAAGAGCTGCAGCCCATGGGAAGGACCCACACTGGAGAAGTTCATGGAGGACTGGCCCCTGTGGGAGGGACCCCATGCTGAACCAGGGGAAGAGCATGAGGAGAAAGGAGTGGCAGAGACAATGTGTGACAAACTGACCTCACCCGCAATTTCCCATCCCCCTGTGCTGCTCTGGGTGAGGAAGCAATGAAAATTGGGAGTAAAATTAAGCCCAGGTAGAAGGGAGGAGTGAAGGGAAGGTGTTTTAAGATTCAGTTTTATTTCTCATTACCCTACTCTGATTTGATAGGTAATAAATTAAACTAATTTTCCCAAATTGAGTCCGTTTTGCCCATGATGTTAATTGGTGAGCAATCTTTCCCTGTCCTTATCTCAACCCATGGGCCCTTTGTTGTACTCTTCTCCCCCTGTCCTGCTGAGGAAGGGGAGTGATAGAGCGGCTTGGTGGGCACCTGGCCTTCAGCCAAGGTCAACCCACCAGAGTAATGCTCTGAAAATGAACCAGAGCTTATAGTGAGTAAGGCCATTGTCAAAAGACTGTTGTTCAGTCTGTTCAGAAATGTCACATAGTGAATTTAAGAAACTCTTGTGGCCATGATGGTTGAACGCTGCTTGGATTCTCTGGGTGCAAATTTACTGCATAACCCTAGAAAAATTACGTAACCAAAGTGCCTGCAACAAGTCACTGTGTCTCCCACACATCTGTATATGGGCCTGGAACGTGTTAATAATTGTACTATTTTAGGATCTGTGCTATGAATGTGAAAAGTCTCTTATGTTATTGAGAACTTAAAAAAAAATTAGGTGGATCAAATGCTTAAACATGTTCAATGATTTTAACATTCATTTCTCTACGTGAGCTTCTGATACATTAAATAGGGCTAATAATGATCACAAGTAATTTTTGTCTCAGATGGGAATTGTGGTGATAAATGCAGTGGTAGGAGAACCGTAGAAAGCCCCATGACAAAATTAATAACTCTGTATTCAGTACAGAGTTTGGATAATGTGCAGTAAATAGTGCATGGATCCACACAGTGAATGGTAAAAAAAATCCAACACAGTAACAAAAACCAAAAACCCAATACTGAATAACTCCATCTGTCTTGGAACGAAGTTAACTGGGGAGGAGTTTATTGATGACAATATTCAATTATTGAAGTGAAACTTGCACCATAAAGCATAAAGCACTAAAAAGTAGCCTACAATTCTGGCATTTTCTGGCATTTGACCTTTCAGAATAAATTATGATTTTTACATTATTTTTGTTTGTGTATATGAAGATCATTACGTTCTCATTCTATTCAATCACATATTTGGAAATGAGAGCACATTACCTGCAGTAACAAAACATGCATTCCAGTTCTTAAGAGAACTAATACTCTGTGTTCTTACCTCAGTGGATCACAGCTAATGCTATGGCAAGACTTTCCAAATAGATTTACGGTTAAGAAAATGAGGTGAGGCATCAAGATACTCTAAATCATTACAAGTGCTTTATGATTCAGTATTGCTGTTCTCAGAGATTGCTTTGAAACAACGAAACACCTTTTCAAAGGATACAACAAAGCAGTTCCTTCGTTTTTCAATTCTAAACAATAGCTCACTTAGCAAGAACATTTGCCTCCACAGATGCATTATTAGGCAGAATCTTATATAATTAGATGCCAATCTTTTATGTGTGTAAAATTGTTCACTTCGTGTGGAAATATATTAATATATGGAGTAATGCATTTGAAGAAATATTTGAATACTGTATTATATTATATTATATTATAATATACTTTATTTTAAAAGTAATTTAATTGTTTTCTACATTGTTATACTGTGTGGAAGATAACATTTAGATAATCATCTTTTTCAGAATAACATAATAGTTCATCTATTGTCCTAGTTTTGTATAAAGAAGAGACTGTTCTTTAAATTGTAATTTATGTGAAAGTTCCATTGCCTTTTTTTAAAGTAAAGATTGTTCTTATTTATGTGAGGATAGATTCAGGAAGTATATATTTAAGGCCTCATTTTGATTGGTTCTTGAATGTGTTGCATCTTCCAAGAGGGAAAAAGGAACAAAAGAAGGATCCTGCTAATGAAGAAGTCCTTCAGTACCTGAATGAGGATAGAGGAGAGATGAAGTCTGTGAGGCGAGTCACAGGCTTGCTCTGGAGATGGTGGAGCACCTGAAAGCAGAAAAGAATTTTTAATAAAAATGTAACTGTGTCCAAGAAAACTTGGTGCAGGTCCAAGTTTGACATATTGCCTGTCAGCTTTTATCCTTGGTAATCATTACCTATGCTAGCAAATTTTGCGTGGCATATAGCATGTTATGATTATTATTACCTCTGTGATAGTGTGGGCATTTTGGTGGTGGTTTTTTTTGCCTAAGTAGTTTTGAGACACAGGCATAGCCTACAGAGGTGTCTCCATTTCAGCTCTTTCAAATGCAAGTAAAAACCTTCAAGCAGTTTCCTGATATTATTAAGTGTACTTTTATCCCACAACAGTTACAAATTCTTTTAAAGTGGAATTGTTTTCAATTTACCACATGTTTTGGATACTATGACCGTTATAGGTTCTGTATTTCCTGTGCTACATGGGATGCTAATGGTTATTCTCATATTCTATTTAATTTCTTCTCTAAAAGTCAAGGCATTTTTCAATAATCATGAGGAATTTTGCAAACATTTTAAATACAAATTATGTATTTGGATATGGTTTGGGCCTAAGAACTTCTTTTCTGGTAGTATTTTTAAAGAATAAATGAGCTCTTTCAATGGAAGTAAATTGATGAATTACATTTTTGACATTCCTGATTTACAGCAGTTTGGGTATAAAGACACAGAATTTGAATGACTCTTTCTTCCCACTCTTGAATCTACATAGAGATTAATCTCCTTCCTAAGTAATGTTAAGTTATCAATCATTCATGTTGCTAAATGTCAAAGGCAAAGAATGCACTATGTAAGACTGAACTCTTAAAGAAAAAAGAAATATTTCTCAGAGAGAAGGGAAAAAAATATTCTAGTTGTTTTAATCATACTTATTTGAAAAATTCTAAGGCTGGAAATCTCTTCCCCAGACAGTTAAAATCCATGTTGTGATGCTGAAAATCTTATTTTAGGAAAAACTGAGCAAATTTCAGTTGTACTAGTTTGACAGAGGAAAACATTCTGCTGCCTAATGAAAGAAGGGCATTTAAATAGGAGACTACTAAGAGTGATGACTCAAAGAGGCTGTCAGTGGGATAACAGATGAAGAAGCAGAAGAGTGTAAGGCCGGAGGATGTAACACTTCAAGGTTTCTCTAGCTGTAACACATTCAAAGATGTTGGAAACTTTCATTCCCCGCTTCCACCTCCCGCTACTTGCTCTGGTGTGCCTGGCTAATGCAGTTAATATTGTGTTTAACGTGAAAAATAAATGCTCCTTGGCACTTGCACTCCCTGTTGGTAAGGAGATGAGATTAGCGTTAGTGGAAACATTAACTGAATTATATCTAGGACTGAGACAAGAAGGAAGCATCTAAAAAGCACAGTGCTTTCTTGATACCACTGAGAAAATACTTCTATTCCTGTATTGTTTTGTTTTCTTGTTTGTTTTTTTTTTCCCTCCATCTACTGTGTCTTGTCACCACTAAAATGTCTCTGTGAGAAAGCTCAGAATAACAGGAAAATACCGTCAAGTATGGAAAATTCAGGTAATACTATGATGCCTCTGAGAGTTAGCTATGGTCAGATGCTTTCCTGCTTAAGAACTAAGAGAAAAATGTTTTAAGGTGGTGATGTCCAAATTTTGAATCTTTGAATGAAATATTTAAAATATTTTTTGCTTTAAAAGCTCTTTTTGTGTGTGTGTGTGCGTGTGTGATGACAAAGCTTTTTCTTGCAGTGCTTGGAGATACTCCTTGATTGGTATAGTTCTCTCTACTAAATTCTTCAAAGTTTGAGTGCATCTGAAATAACACAGCATTGTGAGGACGTGTCAAGAGAAAAATAATTCCTTTTTTTCAAGATGGGTTTTATGTTGTTCACTGTCAGGGTTTGAAGACAGATTTTCTTTTGTTTGCTCTTTAGTCACTTCTCTCATTACCTTTGGCCCTACAAAGCAAGCAAATGCAGCTTTCAAATTTTTGTCTGAAAGAAAGTTGACATTTCTATTAATGTGAATGAATGAGGCTTGGAACTGGAATAACAAGCTGAATTTGAGGGAGTTTTGCTGGTATTAGAGCTTTTAAGCTTTTTTAACAGCCCTAACTGTTAGATTGCATCCAGTGAGAGGTGCTATACATAAAAAGCATAGTAGATGTATATTTCTCCCAAATGTTCATCAGTAGTTGGCATTTTTTAGCAGAACTTTGTTTGAAGTGGCAAATAGTATGTATTTAATATGGGAATTTTTGTTACCACTGAATCACAGAATCACAGAATCACAGAATAGTAGGGGTTGGAAAGGACCTCTGTGGGTCATCTAGTCCAACCCTCCTGCCGAAGCAGGGTCAACTACAGCAGGCTACACAGGTCCTTGTCCAGGCGGGTCTTGAATATCTCCAGAGAAGGAGACTCCACCACCTCCCTGGGCAGCCTGTTCCAGTGCTCTGTCACCCTCAGAGGGAAGAAGTTCTTCCTCATGTTCAGGCGGAACTTCCTCTGCTTCTGTTTGTGCCCACTGCCCCTTGTTCTGTCACTGGGCACCACTGAAAAGAGCTTGGCCCCATCCTCCTGACACCCACCCTTCAGATATTTGTAGGCATTTATAAGGTCCCCTCGCAGCCTTCTCTTCTTCAGGCTGAACAAGCC
>Ga0065711_1004618_pt1 | contig 22914 bp, 12 predicted proteins | sample Hoacrofraction12_FD_59098 | JGI IMG/M metagenome (GOLD analysis project Ga0065711, IMG submission 59098) | Hoatzin crop microbial communities from Cojedes, Venezuela - Epithelial fraction 12 v2 (version 2) | ecosystem: Host-associated > Birds > Digestive system > Esophagus > Crop | place... | reverse complement strand
CGCTGGACTCTCTTCAGTAGCTCCTCATCTTTCTTGAACTGGGGAGCCCAGAACTGGACAGAGTACTCCAGATGAGGCCTCACCAGGGCAGTGTAGAGGGGAAGGAGAACCTCCCTCGTCCTGCTGGCCATACTCTTCTTGATGCCTTCCTTTGAAATGAAAGGTGTTTCCATTTCAAAATTCTGCAAAATTGTTTTCAACTATAAAATTTAAAGCAGTTAAATTGAAAAAAGTCCTTGTGTTGGTCAGCTGAGCATTTTAGAATACACTCTAGAAACTCAGAAATAATACTAGGATTCTGTAAGGTTCATTTTTCCTCTGCTTAGAGTTTGTTGTCTGTATTATAATACATATTCTGCTAATGCTTCTAAATGAATGGCAAGGTGACTCTTCTCAAGTTGACAGTCTTCCTTTTAGACTCTGGCTTTAATTCCTCAACACCTGGTAATTTGCCTTCTTTGTAATCTCTGTCAGTGTGAAGAGTCATCAGGCTTCCACACTCTGGTAGAATCTCTCTAACCAAATTTCCGGAAGCATAAATCACATTGCATCTTTGTCCTAAGTTTGTTCTTGTTGGCTATGATTTTGTTTTCTAACCAAACGAAATGAGTGGACCTGTAGCTTTCACGTAGTGAAGGAAGTCCCTCAGTACCATCTCTTCCTGCCAGGGAGTTTTCTGTGGTGAAGATCCAAAATTATAGTGCTTGAAAGCTTCAGTATTGAATAAATGTCCACTTGCAATTGAATTGTGAATGTTTAATTTGAGAATGATCTGCTGATTGTATCAGATGAGCGGATCGTTTTTATTTATGTAAAATTGTAAGGGAGCGTATGAGGAGAACACACCCAAATCACCCCAATTGCTCAGAACAATCCGTACACATATGAAATTAGGCTTTTACAGAAACAGTAGTAAAGATGAAGGTATGGTTGTAGGAGTAAGTAGTAAGCAAATCTCATGATTGTGTTTACTTATGTCCTATGATACATGTGAATAGAAGTTAAGAAGAAAAAAGAAGTAAATGTACACAATAATTAAGTATGCATATGGAATACTGCATAATTTATGTCCTTGTTCCAGAAAAAGCAGGGAATGGATAGTTTTTGTGGAGAGAAAAGTAGAATTATATAACTGAAACAGTGAACTTGAACAGAGAATGAAAGGAACTTCATTTTGGATACTTTTAGAATACAAACATTAATACGTGTTCTGTGAATGGGATTCTGTTCTCTGGTTGAAGAATATAATACATAGAATTTGTATATTAATGAAGGTAATTAAAAGGTTATGGATTAATGAAATGCATTCTAAATTGTTTCCAGTCAATAATCTAAAAAGTTTGGAACTTGGAATTGGATAAAGTCTCTTGGGATTAGTATAGATGGATGCTAGAATTAGAAATAATTACCAGCCCTGGCTTGATCACCATAGTAAGCAAAGCATGGGGACAAATTTTGAAAGAAATGACAATTAGCAAAGTAGAGCTAGATGAAAATGGAAAATGAGATAAATGTAACACAAGTTTGCCAAAGATTGTTCCATCTGGATTATTCTAGGCTTACTTATTAACTGTTTCAATGAGCGAAAGTAAATTTCCTAATGAAACATAGTTTGGGAGAAACTGTTTATCCGGACTTCCTTTCAGCATTATCTTGGCGCACAGAAAATTGTATATTGAGTTAGAGAAAATGTGGATGAAAAGTAGAACCATTCATTAGAAAAGAAAATAGATGAAGGGATGAAGTGACAATGACTTGTGCTGCAAGAAAGAGTATTAGACTGGAGACGAGACTATTAGTGTAGTGGATTACACCTGTTATTCATCTTGGGTGTTTTCAGTAGTGATAAGGTCACAAAAAGATAATTGGTTATCATGAAATTTAGGTCACAAAGTAGAGGAGTGTTATGATGGGGATCAGAAAAATGTGCAAGAAGAATTTTTTACTTGGGATACTGCAGTGGTAGAATGGGATGAAGTATAATAACACAAAGTTAAAAGGATTAAAAATAAGAATTTGTGTATGTAAAGTGTGTGCTTATCAATTTGAAGAGAGATAGATGCAAAAAGATTTGAAGGTGTTATGTCCTTGGAAAATGGTTGCTGGCTGACAGAGTAATCTGGCCATGAGAGAGACAAATTGAGTCCTAGAGATACCACAGAAAGCAGGTCCAAGAGAGAAAAGCAAGTATTTGTTTCATACAAGACACTGGCAACATCTTGTGTGTATCTATACAATTCTGGTTCCTGATGTTCTGAAGAGACTTAATTGGCATGGAAGTTGGTGCCAGATGTGAAGAATTTGTAAGCCTCTTGCAGTGAAGTGAAGCATATAGATCTGAGAAGGGATACAGCTGCTTTCTGTAGATGCATCACTGTGTACAGAATAGGGCAGTAACCGAGCTCTCTAAACAAAATTTGTACTAGTAGAAGAAAACACAAGTATAAGTTAGAAAAATGTAAATTTAGTTTGGAAATTAAAGAAGGCTTTTAAGCATTGGAAGAGTGAGGTTTTTAAACAGCTTTCCAATAATAGGGAAAGAAAATACATTTTTTTTTTTCTTAGGTGAAATTTAGAGGTTTCTGTGACATGGTTACCTGAAATACTAGGACATAGGATGTGATTGAAGAAATCTTGCACGTATGACCTAGTTCAGATTATGAAGATGGTGTTTTATTAATCAAATAATACATAAGCCTTTGTAAAGAATGTATTGCATAAAATGTGAATATTTGCAATTTGTATCAAAGACTACAGAGTCATTTAATTGTTATTTTTGTCCTTTGATACTTAGTTTTATTTTAATATGCTAAAAAGATTATTTCTTTTGGCTCTAATTCGTTGTCAGAATGTGTGCCATCACATCATTGTTACATAGGAACTGGAATTGGAAAGCTGCTTGTGTTTTTTTTTAATTTTATTTTTATTAGAGCAAAATATGTTAACATTACTTAGAGTAGCATGCTTTCCTAAGAAGATAATTTTTATTAGTGAAATCTTAAAAATACTACCTTAATTTAAGTTTATTTTACTTTTAAGCAAAACTAACAATAATGTGAGGGTTCAAAGTTGCGTGTACAGTGTAACATCCTTTTTGAGTGTTTCACATTTAGTGATAAGTCATTGTGAAAGCCTTTAACAGTGGAGTGAATTTCATGTTTCATACTGTGAAAAAAGAATTGTAAATGATGTACATGCCATTAAATATAATGCTGTATATATTGGCTGTAGTGGTGTATGAATTTTGCTTTGTGAGTAATTTTTTTCTTTTCGACTTACATAAGGTACACTTTTTTTAGTGAATCTAGGTCAGTAGGTGGTTGAACCTAAAGTAGACTTGCTTAGCTTGCTTTGAACTGAATCTAAAATAACTTTAAAATGTACATTGCCAAGAAAAAGCATAATGCTATTCTGGGGCCATAATTTTGAATACCAAGCAAAAGTGTGCAAAGAGAAATTCTCCACTCCATCTCTGAATTTGTTACTGAAAGCATGCTGGGAATAGTAAGTAAATAAGGACCTTAGTTAAGTCATGGAAGATGTTCTTTCATTTGAAACGATGGTATTGGGCTATTCAAATTTCTAATTTGTAAGTAGCTTTTAAAGTTTTAAAATAATCAGACGGCATTATGGGGGCAAGATGACAAAAGAGAGTATATATTTTTTCATTGATTAATCATTTTTGCTATGGCAAAATGACTTTGACATGGGTGCACCTTATTTCTCCTGCTGATGGTGGGGCTACACTTCAGTCTCTTTTTTTTAATTATCATTTTAATTAAGTTAATGTTCTCTTTACTGTTTCCTTTAGTCATTTTGTAAACACTGCATTACATTGCGTTAAAACAGTGTTTTTTAACCAAACCTTCCCTGTTAATTTGACAACAAAACTTTTTTTTATATGCTTACAATCAATTGTGGCTTACAAGTGTAGTATGCACAATTTGATTTCCTGATTAAAGGATTGAAGCAGACCCTTATTTTTGTGTAAATATCTGTCTTCTCTTTAGTGGAATCTAAATAAATTCCTGACACTGACTGCATTTTCTATGCTATGCATTTAGCAGTCGATAAATTTCAATTTGACTTCCATTCTCACAATATTATTTTCCATTCAACTGATTCATTAAAAATTATGTATTCCTAGTTATTTATAATAGCAAGTACTTATCAGAAATTTTTTGCTTCATTAAATAATACTACATATTTTGTATTGAGTTTTTATAATAGAGCTACAGGACTAAATAAAACCTGAGAAAAGGCTTACTGTAGGTGATACTTTGCTTTCAACTTAGCATTTGCTTTTAACATTCCTTATATTCTACAAAACTTTTTCCTGATACTGGTTTGATTTCTTTAGTAGCTGAGAGGAGCTTGAAATAACGAATCAGTTTATAAGCAGTGACAGAAAACTCCTACATTTAAATACAAAAAGCCTTGATGTTAATTACTGCCAATATCTATTTTTCTCATCATTTTGAGAAGATTTCATAGCTGGCTGTAGTCTCTTCATCTTCAGTGTCCTATGGAACCAGGAGACCCTTTGCGTTCATATGTGGAAAATTTTCCACTGTTTATCTAAGTCCAGACTGCTTTATTTGACAACAGCGAAAAGCTGTGTCTTTGCAAGCCTAAATTCAAAAATCACTGAAGGTTACCAATGTCACTGTGGCATCTCCAACCCCGTGCTGATACTGGCATTAAAGCTTATTTTGCCACTGTACTGTTGTATGCTGCTGTTTCTACTCAGCTTAATGTTTCAATCTACACCTAGCACCTCTACATCAGTGCTGTGACTGGGATTTCTGTGGATGGTGGCTGGGTACTTATGAGTGGGAGATGATTTCCCTGAGAGATTAGATTGAAACCCTTTTAACTGGGTGTAGTGATGAAATTTAAAAAGAAAATTACCTTGAAAGATCGCTGTAGATATAATTCCAAGAGCTGTAGGGGAGAATAGTGATATCGTAAGTTGGCAAAAACAAAGACTCTCTGAAACTCATTTTGGAATTTTAGAAAAGCAAGCATTTGTTGTCACAGTGCTGGATACACAGGGGATAGTTCCTCCTGCAGTGCACACCGCATATCGAAGCAGACATTCCTTTATTCAATTTCTTATCAGTGAGTTTCAGCCCATGGGGCAGTCCCATGCCACTGATTGGTTACATCATTCACACAACACTTGGTCAGCATTTTCACACTGGATGTGTTCAGTGAGTAGAGGTCTGGGGGTCTTCCTTCTAGGGGGTGCGATTTTTAGTATTATAATATATTACAATGAAGGATAGGTTAGCCTCGGACATCACTTCTTTGCCAAAACCAGCTAAAACCAACCAGGCGTTAACAAGCATGCTCCTCAGTGTTCTTATCTCCTTCAGGGACAGTTCCCTTGATTTAAAGGCTCCTTTTGTTCATCTTCTTGGCAGGTTGAAGGCAAAGGTGTCAAACACATTTCTAAATAATCAACAAAGTCCTGCTAAGGCCTTTATGGTAACAACAGAGGAATACATTCTTTTTTCACCACAAACATCCAGGATAGCCCTTTGAAAGAGATAAAAGAGGTGTCTTATTACATTATTTTAGAAGGTAATGCTCTAAGGATGTAGACAACCATTCTTGGGATCCCATAGAAGGGAGACAAGAACTAATCTAAAACTGCAGGGAAGAAAATATGACTTAGCTAATTGTCAATATACTATGTTTTGACATGCTTATGCACTGGAAAATGCAAGGGTATGGGTAAATCCAGCCAAATGTAAGACAAGAAATCATGGTAAATCTCAATGGATAACAAGTAAATTAAAATGCATGTCTTCCTCTGGTATAAGAAATGTAACACAGTATTCTTAGGTAAAGGATCTTCAGTATATAATAACATAATAATAATACTTATCATAGTTATTTAGATATTTTCCTGTTTCCTGCTTATATAAATGTATGTATTGTTACTACTTTCCCACACCTTTTAAGTTCAGTGAGCTCTTATTTTGATATTCGGTATCAGACGATGTTAATGACCATGTATGTTATGATTCATCTTAGGTTTGAATTACTGGGTTTGTGGGCTGCTGCTGAGTTTTCTGTAACTTTAGGCTCATATTTTCAGTATATATTCAGCTATATGAAATTAAAGCCATATATTCAGCTATATGAAATTAAAGCCATGTTTTCAGCTATATGAAATTAAAGAAGGATAAATACTGACGTTGCGTCTTGACTTTCTGTCAGGCAGATATATGTGGTGTATGTCTGCATGTGGAGGTCTTTCAGAAACCTGAGAAAGCTGTAGAAATTTAACAGTTTAAAAAATGTGATAATTTTTCCGTTTTGTTTCCCTATTTGTCCTTTTATTTCTGCTAGTCTTTTATTTATTATAATTTATTTATTTAAAGGTCTTGTATGGAATTTGAAATACTGAACTACTTTGACATTTTATATTCCCAGAACAGTATGAAATGGAAGAAAAATCTAAAACGCACATTACAGTACAAAGCCAATAGGGAAGAGTAGTTAGAACTCATATATAATTAGATACACCACTTTTTGAGATACAGACCGACTATTTAATGGTAGTTTAGAATGTTCGTCCTACTTATTCAGATAGTTTGGCATCTTTATATTTAACTGTACTGTGACCTAACTTATAAAAAGAACAATGACATCGTCAGAAATTCATAGGAATCAGATAAAACATCTTTTGCATATTATATAAAATGTTTAAGAGTAATTTCAGAACTCTGTATTCTTTCAAATCTTAAGACCATTAAGTGTTTTAGACAATTTTATTTATTTTCAGGAAGAAAAAAATGCTTTACTATTAAAGTAAGTTAAAATGTAGGTACTTTAATATCACTTGTATAAAAGCACTGTGAAGGTACTACAGTAACAGTGTGCTTGAAAATAATTACTGTACACCATTAATTGCTTGAGATATACAGTGATATATACAGTGATGGATATTATTTTCCCCCTGTATGCGCTGGAAAATTTTGTAAGCTGAGATCCAGAAGTACTTGACCAATCTTATCCTCAGAACTATAGACGAGTACTTGACGAAGCTGTCATTTCATTTTCTTCCTCAGAAAGATTGTCTGATATTTCTTCTGTCTGAGTTTCTATTTGTCCTTTTAAACCAAATACTCAAGAGGTTGCTTTTTTATTAATGATGAGTTCTAAAATTTGTTTTTATGAAGTAAATGTAGGTTAGTTAGCCCTTTTACCATGCGGTCTTTTTGTGTTTGATAACACAAATCCTTTAATAACATTCAAAATATTGTTTGTTTAACATTTTAAATATTGTTGTACAAGTATTCACACCATATCAGATCAAAGGCTTATCTAGTCTGATGTATTGCCAAGACTGGCTTGTAGTGGATGTCTAGGGAAAACTGCAAGAACCAGAATATTATGGTGATACTACCCTGGTATGTTCTCCAGTCTCCAACAATGTGATTTGAGTTTCTGTGTATGGGGTGGTATCTTTGTGGGTAGCCTTTGATGAGTCTTCCTTGAAATGGTCTAATGGTTTTTGAAACGTAAACTTTTAACACCTGCAGTGTTCGATCAAAATGAGTTTCATGCTGGAATTGCACAGAAATACCTTCTTTTGTTTTGAATCTATTCAAACCAGAAAGTTTTACTTGTTATCGCCTTGTACTAGAAGTAACAACAAACAATTTTAGCCTGTTTACTTTCTTGTACCATAAATGATTTTTATAGATTTGCTATGTTAATTCTTTTCTCCCTCTCTGATACCTTTTCTGTATCATTTCTGTTTCTACTGGATCTTTTTAAGTTGGTTGAATTGGAATGATATGAAGAGGAGGAGGGCCACACAAATGATCCGAGGGCTGGAACACCTCTCCTATGAGGAAAGGCTGAGAGAGTTGGGGTTATTCAGCCTGAAGAAGAGAAGGCTGTGGAGAAGCCTTAGAGCAGCCTTCCAGTACCTGAAGGGGGCCTATAGGAAAGATGGGGAAAATCTTTTCAGCAGGGCCTGTTGCAATGGGACAAGGAGTTATGCCTTTAAACTAAGGGAGAGTAGATTTTGACTGGATCTAAGGCAGAAATTTTTTACCATGAGGGTGGTGAAACAGTGGAACAGGTTGCCCAGAGTGGTAGTGGAGGCCCCATGCCTGGAAGCATTCAAAGTCAGGTTGGATGGGGCTCTGAGCAACCTGGTCTAGTTGAAGATGTCCCTGCTTACTGAAGGGGGGTTGGACTAAATGACCTCTAAAGGTCCCTTCAAACCCAAAGCATTCTATGATTCTATGAAGTAATCAAAGTTCGGACACAGTGTTTTTATGCAATGACATAATGGTAATGGTTTCTGTTGGGGTTTATTTTTGGGATTCTTGGGTTTATGTTTGTGGTTTTGTTGTTGTTTGATTTTTTTTGTGTTTTGTTTTTTTTTAAACTGTGAGGACTTGGTTATTTTTTGCCCAATGCTGAGCTGATATTTTATGGAACTACCTATCACAGCTAAAGTCCTTTCCTGATGGATAATGATGCAAAGGTCATCTCTACACAACTCTACATGCTGATATAAACCGATTTTTCATCTTTGCTTCAGTTCATTGCTGTCAGCTTTTGCACTATGTGTGCAGACTTTGTTACCTCACTTTTCAGCTTGTTTTCCAAATCACTTATGAATATATTAAACTGTATGAACTCTACTGTGAGTCCCAGTGAGGTCCCTGATCATTCTTTACACTTAAATGGATTGCCTAGTCCTACTGAAGGTTTCTTCTCTTTTAATGGGGTGATGAATTTTCTTCTTCCCTGCAGCTCAGTTTCTTTGAAACATTTTAAGGATCTTGTTGAACGCCATTTGGAAATCCATGTTGACTAGATCAACTGTGTAGCAATTAGAACTGGTTCTCTCTTGCCTGTGTGTTTGTTTACATCTTCAAAGGACTTTAATAAATTTATGAGGCACAATTTCTCTTTCCAAAAGACATACTGGTACTTTTAATCTTTGATTCATTCATCCTTATGTCTGCAGTTTTATTTCATCTTATTATTATTTCTGTCAGTTTGCCTGATGTGAATACAATTTTTTTCTGGCTTGTAATTGTGGGGAACTCTGCTGTAGTCCTTACAAAGAATTTAGTTTACTGTTTTCATTTTCCATTCCTGTGCTACAAGGTGATTATAAGTAAGAGGATACATACTACTGTTAATAATGAAAGTATTGCATTCTTTAACTTCTTTAGAACTATTAGAAGAATACTGTCTGTTCTTGGTGACTTGTTATATTAATTTTTTGGATTTGTTTGATAACCTATTCTACTAACACTGTTTGAGACAGACCAACACTTCCTCTTATAAAGAAGGTACCTGATTTGTGAGTCCACTTAAGCTCTCGTGATATGAAAAAAGAAAGCCGGTATTTTCCTTGCAAAGTACTCTAAACAGTTCTTATATACTGTCATCATTTGTTGACCTTGGAGTCTCTAGTAAGCTATCTGCTTTGGATAACAGGTTTAGTATTCATTTTTATGTCTTTAATGTACCAGAATTTACACTGTTACCTATCTAATAATTTGCTCATGCTTGTAACTTTTTAAAAGGATACCTTTTTTGCTAATTATAAGTCACCTTTACCTGCTGTTTTAATTAAGACCATGATATCTTTCCAGGTGGCATGGAGTCCACTTCTCTTTAAAATAGTTCCTCTTCTTGAAATTAATCACAGCTGTAGTGATTTTTTTTTTTTTACTTTGTTGCTCCTAGATGGAGTTTACATCTGAGTATATTATGCAGACTGTTATAAAGTGGTCCTCCACCAAAAACCTTTTGATCTAAGTTCTGCAAACTGCTTATGATTAAGTCAAGAGTAGTCATAGTAGCTTTTCTCTTAAGCAGTAATTTTATGATGTCTGTTACATCTGTTTATTGTCATCACAATTCCCAGCATAATATTTACCCAATCAGTAGAGGAATATTTGAAGTATGCTATTATTAGTCCATTGGGGTTTATATTAATCATTCCTGCAAGTAACCATGCTTTCTTCACTTATAGCAACAATCCTCCATGGTTGTACATGGCCTATTCTGTTTCATGTAATGTGTGTTCTTTTTACTTGTGCTGTGATCTGTAAAGATTACTGAAGCAACCACTATCTTCTTGAAGGCAGTACCACACTTCTGCCAAGCTAAAGCAAAAGCTATATAAAGCTTTCTTAGAGATCTGTAGAAAATTACATGCTCGTAATGTGGTATTCTGACATTACTCTCAAAGAAAACTGATCTGCTTGTAACTCACCTTGTCACAGATACATTAGATGGAAAAGCTGAAGAGAGGTACTACACATTTCCCATTTCATTAGTAATATTCAATTTTCAATTAGTTTATCTTATGTACCATCTTACTAGTCTTCAGTGGAATTTCTCTGCCTCTTTCAAAAATATACAAACAAAACCCCTTCTGCAAGATAACTAGAGAAATTTTTCAGCATTTTAAATACTGTTTTAGATGTTTTTGTATCTGGAAGCGTATGCTCTAGGCACATCTCCATGACTGGGTGAGTTTGGAAGTTAATGCAAGTTGAGAAGTCTTTTCTCTAAAATTGAAATGAGTTCAAACAGAATAAAAAACCTAAATGAAATGAAGAAGAAGTTAAGGTGAAAGGAGGATTAAACAGAGAAGAATAATTTGGGAGAAGGTGGGTGTGGATAGCTTATGAGAGGAAATACGGTGGATTTACAGATTGTAGAATTGGAAATATAGGTTATTTTGGAAATTCAATTGAAACAGCATGTATATGTCTTTTACAAAAGGTAGAAATGTTACATTGCAGAGAAAGAGGAAAAGAGATGGGAAGTACTTAAGACGATTTTGGACATGCTGATCAGTTAAATCGTAAAATCTGTTCTAGGTAGAACGAGGAGATTCTTACACTCATTGAATGATGTTTTGCCAAGCAGAAAATGAGTTGAGGTGATTTTGCATTTTTTTTAAATGGTGCACTGTTTTTAAATGAGAGAAGGTATTACCTTTAGAGTATTTTTTTTGCATTTTTGTAGTTTTAATAATAGCACTTGTCAAAATGGGTTTGATTAGTTTTAAAGCAGAAGAAAAATTTTTCTGAAAATTTGGTTTCTGAACTCATGCCCAATTTTTAAATGTGTGAGTATAGCAGTACCGCATAGATTCTACTTGAAATCTCTTCCTGTTTTCTACCTCTTAAACATTCAGTGTTCTTATTTATTTTAGCAAGTGCAGTGGAGGGGTAAAGAGAGTAGTTGTATTGTCTTTCAATTTTAAGCAAGAAATAAAATGTTGGATTTAATTTTAGATGGGCATTTCAGAAACCACTATGAATTTAAGAGTAAGATATACAATGGATTGTTTGTTTAGAAATTATTGGTTACACTCTTTGTAGTGCTTGTGAGTTTCTTAATAGGTATTACAGCTGCTACTAGGCCAATTTACCTGCAGATAGAATTTATTGTTATAATGACTATAACTCTTCTGCTACAGGGTGTGAGCCATGATAAAATGAAGAAGAGAGTGCATAAAAGTGAAAAAAATTAAGATGAATATGTAAATGCATAAAAGCTCTTTGTTGATAGGAGACTATTAAATTTGCCACAGAATGATTTTTTAACTGTTTAAATGTGTGAAATGACACATGACTTGGTAAATATTTCTCTTATAAAAAGTAGCTTTTCTTCTGGCCATTTCAAACCCAGAACTATGTGTTCTGTATGTGGTTCATTCTTGAACTCAGCGTATTTTTTGTGGAAACTTAAAAGTTTTTTATTCTTTTTCTCCTTGACAGAAAGTAGTAATACTGTCTATCATCATTCCTGAATGTTAATGATGATGCCTTTAACTTTACTGCAATCCAATGTATTTTTATATATCAGAATTATAATTTCAGATTTTTTTTATTCTTTTCACAGAATATAAATGAAGAATGATGCAATATTAATGCTTTCTATGTACAGCCCCATAAGGATCTTCTCTAAGGAGCTGCAGTAAGATAAACACTGAGAATATTTTTTCTCCGGTGCAGTGTGGTGAAGGAAAGGAACTGAAACCATCCGCTTTTGTACAGGCTAAGGATGTTTGTTATTTTGTGAGCAGAAGCAGTTCTGGAGTGAACTGAACTTCTGAAGATGCGGCCATGGACTGGTTCCTGGCGTTGGATTATGCTCATCCTCTTTGCTTGGGGGACTTTACTCTTTTATATTGGTGGACACCTGGTACGAGATAGTGAGCACCCAGATCACTCTAGTCGCGAATTATCCAAGATACTTGCTAAACTTGAACGTTTAAAGCAGCAAAATGAAGACTTAAGGCGGATGGCAGAATCTCTCAGGTAGGATCTAAAAGTAATTAGAACTTTTCAGAAAATGGTTGCAATATGAAATATCAGATATTAAATGGAAAGGATTGTTTGTGACATTTTTGTGAAATCGTGTTTAACACTTAGAAGTATAGATAAGTGATTTAATCAGTGTTAAAACTGAAAATATGTTGCAAAACCTTTAAACAAATAATGTACTTTCAGTTTCGGTCTAATATAGTCATTATTTAGTGATGTCCAAGTGTTACTGTCACAGTAACAGAGTTCTGTAGGTGATTAACTCCTCAATGCCAACTTCAAACAAGTGCAATTATAATGTTCAAACCAATTAGGACAGATAGTGATTTTTCTACACTTCTGCATGCAGTATCTGGAAGAGCTTGTTTTAAAAGTGCTGAAAACATTTGTACAGCTTGTTGAAGATAAACGTGGACTTGCTGAAGATGAGCTGCAGTAGACTGCAGCATTATATGAATTCTTTGAAGTTTTTTTCCTTGCCTTGCTGTAAAACTTGTAGCAATACTTGTAAAATAGTAGGATCATCTCCCTTTTCATCATTATTTGTTACATTATAGATTGGTACAATTACAATTTAAAGTGTTTTCTTTCACCTTTCAGACAGACAGCTTTTAACATAGATTTCTGGTATCTCCTTTCCTAAGAATGTGCAAGGGAGGTTTCTTAGGCAGGATATGTGTCAAAGTCAAACTCGATCTAAGTGTGTGGACATCGCCACATGCAATGTAGAAGTCATGGTAGATCATGGGGACAAGTGCAGAGGCTTTATGTGTTGTAGGAAGTTAGAGAATAGCAAAACTCAAACAAGATTTTACCAAATGGGAGGGTAATGTTTATCATCTACCTTGCTATTTTGCTTCATAAATCATAGGAAGTATTACAGAATTGCACAAATCTATTTGTTGTCCTTACTAAGGTGTTTTCTGGTTCTAGTCCTGTTCTTGTTACATTGTCTTTAAGTCAGTTTGTTTCTCCCCTTCATTTGAATGAAATCACAGGTGTGGACTCTAGCAGTGAAGTGGATACCTTTCCTCTTAACCCTGTTCTGATGTTTCTTCTGGTGCATTCTCTCTCTTCCATGCATAGCTAGGGTAATTTGATCTGGTAGGCTGGGTAGACTTCCCTGCCTTACTGAAATTTCTTTTCACTACATTCTGTTCCTGGTTTCTGAAATGCACTGTAGATATGGCTGCATGCTTATGGGTCTTCTTAGCTTAGAAAAACAAATGTCTTGGTTTCGAATATGTCAGCCCTGAAGGAGTACCTCGGCGTTCATGTGCTGCACAGAGGTGCAGAAATGCTGCTGACCCAAGTGCCCTCTATACTAAGCTTAGATAATCTTCACCTTGAGTAATATGGCCATGAATGGCTGTGGGCTCTGTAGTTTTCTAAGCTCAGTTTATTAATGTATGGTAACAGCTGCATTGGCAATAAGTTTAATATATTTTTGTTGACAGAATGGTGTGATGTTGAATATGCTGCTATGAAGAAACTTAAGCAAGATACTAGATTTGAATAAATATGATGTCTTCAAATTCCTTTAACATTAGACAATAATAGTTAACCTGAGAGTTTCTTACCTCAGAGGGGGAAATACTTGGCCTAGAATGTAAAGATTGCCACCCTCCATGCTTTCACCCCTCCAAGTCTGACTGACTTGAATAAATGGCAGTGTGATTTGTTGCAGAGTCATTGAATTATAACCAGTTCAGATTACACAGTCACTGGAGGAGAGTGAATGTTCTTGATTTTACTGATGGCATGGTACTCTTTTCCTCTCAAGAAGGTGGCAGTAGAGACAGGAGATGCGTAGATACAGGCTAAGCTATATTCTAGGCAGTGATGATTTTTCTGAACGCCTTTCTGTTTCCCTAACCTATCTATATTCACATAAATGTTACATTTTCAGTGCCCAAGTTTTAAATAACAGCTTATACTGTTCATAATTTTCCATGACTTGTAGAAATAAAAGCATTAGTTTAGTTCTAGTCCAGACATGTTCAAGCAGAACATTGCAACATTCTTTCTCTATGCTTCGGTTAATTGCTGCAAGTTTCTAGAATTAGATTAGGTGATCCAAAACTGTCTCATCTGGACTCTGTTCAGCTTCTTTTTTGTGAATATGTTGCTGAAAAGTATTTCTGAGACCTTTTTTTCAAAGTGGTTGCGTGTAACCACAGGAGAATCAAACTCTTGCATAAGAAAGCCTAAAATGACTTAAAATACCAGTTTGAACAGCAACACATCTCCAGGTTCAATAGTCAGCGCTGGCCAGAAATACTTTAGCTTGGGGCTGAAAGATGTTCAGGCACAGTTTTTTGCTGGAGGTGACCTGAGATTAGTGAAGTACTAGACTTTGACGGAAGTGATGTATCACAATGTAGAGCCTTTTCATTTTTTTTTATCGAGCAAAATCTGTGACATTGTTTTTGTAGAAACTTCATGAATATGTTTGAGAAATATCCTCGTCAACCTGCATCATTAAAGTATTAAATCATAAATGTGATACAGAATTTCAGTATCTCATGTCTTTATATTGCCAGATAGAATGAGTGGTGTTAAAAATAACAATTAGCTTTAAAATCATCCCATTTACAGTTTTACAGCAATATGGCTGTTTAAAATGATGTATTAGCCAACAGTCCATGGATTCAGTATGTGTGTCCTGGAAGACATCACTGCTGCTATGAAGATATTAAAAAAACAAAACACCTCTTAACTTCAGAAATTAAATTAACATTAGACAGAGAAGATTACTTTTGCACCAGTTAACATCTTAAAGTGAAGCCATAATTTGTTTTAGGCTTTAATGATCAAAGGCAGAAAGACTGGAACTATTATTTGAATATGGTTCAATTACTAAAATTTTTGGTTTTGTACTGAAAACTTTAATTACTGATACTGGCTGTGAAATCTGAGTGGTTAAGACAACAGTCTTTACATCAGTGTAGCTCCTAAAGGTAAACCCTGTTGCCAAGTCGGATTTTGTTATGCTGAGGTAAAAATTTGGGTTTGCTGCCTTTCTCCACTAAGATTTTATATCTAGAGTATTAGAGGCGTTTTTCATTCCAACAGGAGAAAAGCATACTTTTTGCGGTGAAGATACAGAATATATTCTGGCACGCAACAGGCTTAAGGTGATGCATGAATTTAAGCAATTTGATTAATAGCTCTAACTTAAGGTTACTTGGGGAGTAGTTTAAACAAGACAAAAATTGTAACAATAAACAGGCATCTCATTAACTACGCTAGTGTTGTGGTTTAACCCAGCAGCTGGCAACTACGCACTAGACAGCAGCTCTCTCACCCCTCCCCTTCCCTGTAGTGGGATGGGGCAGAGAAACGGACAAAAGGTAAAACTCGTGGCTTAAGATAAAGACAGTTTAAGAAGACAACAAAGGATCTGCTACTACTACTAATGAATATGCAAAACAAGACATACAAAATACAGTTCTCCTCACTGCTCGACAACCAATTGTGTAGCCAGTCTGTAAACACAGATTGTGGAACCTGCAGGTTTCCTGGAGTTCACGATTTTTGTGGATTTTGCTGAACTTGCAAATTTCACAAAACTTGCCAAACTCACGGAAAAGTTCAAACTCACGGAAAAGATGAAAGTCCCAGAAAAAGAGAGAGTTGAACTCCCGGAAAAGAGGTTCTTTGCCCCCTAGCCAACCCCCATTTATAAACTAAGCATGATGTCTGTGGTATGGAATATTTCCATTGGCCGGCTTGGGCTGGCTGCCTGGCTGTGCTCACTCCCAGCTCCTGCACACCTGCTTGTCAGCTGAACATGGGAAACCAAAAAATGCCCTTGATTTCTTAGCAACAACTGGAAACATCAGAGTTATCAACATTCTTCTCATACTAAATCCCAAGACAGCAGGACTGGGAAGCAAATTAACTCTATCCCAGCCAAAACCAGGACAGATAGTTAAAAATATTTTGACTTAATTAGATAAAACTTTTGGATGGTGTAAAGCTCAACGTTAACAGAGTTTATCTTACTGGGCAAAGAAGCTTTGTGAATAGTAGAAAACTAACGTAATATCTAGCTGTGCCATTAATAACAGCTAGTTAGGGCAGGGAGGAAGGGATAGAAGGCAAGTATGGTTACAAGAATTCAGTAGTTTAATAAAAGTATAAGTAGTTGTTACAATTTCCATTCTGAAGTTGGAGAAAACTGGTATTTCATCTTTAATTACACTGGGACCGTAGTTATATAGTAAAAGGCATTTCAATACAATACATTTAAATTACCTAGCATTTCCCATTATAATGAGTTCTTGTGACTTCCCTGACTTCCTGATCATCTGATAAAAGCGTCGGTCCTCTGAGATTGTTGAAAATAGGATCTGGACTGCGCTCAGTTTCATCCAGCATCCACGAATGCCAGCATACAACATGAAGAAGTGATCTTTCCACTCTGAGATTTGAATGCTCTTTTGCTACCAATTTGGGTAGCAGCTTCTCATCCTCAAAGACAACAACAACAACGAACAACAAGAAAAAACAAAAACATGCATTATGAAACACACCTTATGCGCGTGCAAAATCAACCATTCAGAAGTTGAGAAATGTCATATCTGTGGCAAAGCTTTATAAAATCTTGCTTAGTCCTTTTGCTGTATGATGCTTAAATCATTTTTCCCCTGGTTGCTTCTTTTCACACAGGATGCATGAGGAGTAGAGTTAAGGTTTTAGGGCAGTAAGAGGTCTGTTTGTTTGGGTCAGGTTTTTGGTTTTGTTTTGTTTTTTTATGTCTGTCCCCCCCCCTATTTCACAAACAACATTATGTTCTCCTGATTTTTTTTAAGAATTTTTTTAAGAATAGTTCATAGTTTTGTAAGGATTTTTGGTGAGGTTATTTTGAGATACTTTTTTTTAGTATGCACCTTTGCAATATTGCAAGTTGGAAGAATCGCATCTTTTTGAAAACTGACTGAAATAAAAATATTCCTTTAGGAACTGACTACACTTTTGTGGTGCACTTCTGATCACTTGAAATGACTTCAGACATCACTTAGTTTTTACAGTATATTTGAAAAGCCTGAGGTAAGAAGTTGCTGTAGTTTTTCTTTTGCCAATATGATGCTTTGTAAAAACCTTACTTGTGAGCTATAAAGAGGCACAGATGTGTATTAGTGATGCAGAAGATAAATAGAATTAAAGATGGTTTGTATTGCCTGAGTTTTAGAAGTTATGTGCATGAATATTGTCGTATAATGAGATTTGGAGAGTTACCATAGTCCTTGCTTGTTTATAAACAATATAGTGTGAGCAAATCTGAGTTGATTTTAGAAGCAGTGTAGATCCCATTAGTGCAAAATAGTAATAATACCAGAGTTTTTTATAGATTGTTATTTTACTAGCCTATATCCAGTAGAATTGGAAGAGCTCTTTCCAGAATACTTATTACAGATGTTGTAGATCTCGCAGCAAAAAGGGAAATCTTTACTACAATTTTTGAAGTTATTTACAGGGAAACTCAATGTGGAGTAATAATCAAATTAAAGTATTACATAATGTTGTTTCATTATTTGCCTGTAATGTAGTTGTATCTGAAAATTTTATTTACTGGTAGGATTATGATATGAGTGCTAAAGGCTGTCACTGCTGCACCTAGATGGTATAAGGCTTTTATGAGGAGGAGAGCTTAAAAGTACTACTTTTGTAGTGTCTGTTTTTCTTAAATGGAAACTGGAATAATTGTGTGTATGCCTTCATCTGTATCGTAGACTTCCTTTTTTGCAATACGTGATGGTTCATAGTATTCATGTGCTTCTTTGTGTCTTGCTGGGTGGTAGTGAAGTTTTTATCTTTTTGGTGTATTAATAGTATCCTCTCCTGGCAGATAAACCTGGCAGTATAGGAACCAGTAATTGCAGGGTTCTCTTCAGGGAAGTAGGGAATCTTGTTAAATGTTAAATTAATATTGTGTTCATATTACTAACACATCACATTCTGTCTATATTTACTTCTTAGAGTCTATTAAATACTACATTTTGTAGTATGCAATTCTTTTAATAAATATGATGACCAGTTTCTTAATCTGAAGAGGATCACGTGTTATAAAGTAGAACAGGAGTGGAAAAGGGCAAAATATGATTGAACAAGTAAGACCAAACACCAGTATTTCTAGACATTATTCTCATAGTTCTGAGTGTAGCTTCAGAAAGAAGAGGTAGGATTTTAATTTTGAAAGAGTGCTATAGCAGCTTTAATGTAGTTGGCCTTGAAGCTGATATAGAATCCAAACTCAGGATCAATTAACCATAAGCAAATCTATTAAGGTACTTCTGTCAGTTACTCTGGGGAGTTGTTGGGCCCCGTAAGCCTGTAGTAAGCATTGGAATGGATTTGGATACAAGAATGTAAATACTATTTGAAGGTGCTGTTTTCTATTACATGAATTCAAAGTGTTTTAAGTTTGAAGCTGAAGGTGTTGCACAGGCCAATGTATGAGGGAGGAAATGTTGAACTATATGGTGTGCATCTCTGCTCTTTTTATTGGTTTTTGTAAAATTTTGAATTAAGGGAAGGGACACATCTTCAGTGGATATAAATCAGCACTGAGCAGGGCTGTGGTGATTTAGATTGTTAGGGGATGCTGCTTGCTCTTTATTTGCAGTCAACATTGAGTGTTTTCTTTCAGTTTTATTTACTGAAGAGGTTTTATTTTAGGAGATTGAAGTGACAACTTATATTCCTGTAGATTCTGTGTTAGTGGTCATTAATAATTAAACATTATTTTCTTCCTGGGGGGAAAAAAAGTGAAAGAACTGCCAATCATAATGTGACTTTAGTTAATTATAAACATTCCAGCTCCGTGGAAAGAACTCAGAAACACATAAATGAAAGAATGAGAAAATATTTGAGTGTGAACTTGTGAAATCTTACATTTTTCCTTTTGCTGATAAATTAGTGTAACCTTTTAAACACCTTGGAAGTAGGAAAAGGTTGGAAGGTTTTTTATAATTTATTTTTGTGTTTTAAATTTTTTTTAGAATTATTTTACACAGTATGGCAGTTCTTTCAGCTAAATTGAATATCACCACCGTTAATTTTTGATTGGTTCTTTTTGCCTTCAGAGATTCAGATTAGAGATCGCTAATTTGCCATTGCCCCTCTATGTTACCTGAAGGTGATGAGAAAGTGGCCTCAATGACACAGATGATGTATGCAGAATTCTTTTTTCTGTCTTTAAGTGTAGCTGGATTACTAAACAAGGGACAAAGCAAAAATGGGTTATCTCTACAACATAATCTTTTTGATGTTTAAAGTTACACAGTAATATCTTTATTTGATATGAGTTCATTATGGAAAGGATAATTTATATTTGCTATAAAATGGTAGGAAACAGCATGCAGAAATCATACCTTGTAAGCCTTGACAAAAATAATTCAAACAAAACCACTATTTGATGTATTTTCATGGCTGCCCATATAAGTGGATTATAATTTTGCTTATTTTACATTTATGATTTAATTAACAATGATGTCATAGCAGTAAGTGCAGGATATTCAGTGCTAGATGCTTACTGACATGTCCTTTTATTGTTGTTTGGAATCATCATAGGTTAGATAAACTTACTTTAAACTAGATTCTCAGATTTCAAGGAGTGAATCAGTTGTCAGGGCTTACTTTGGTGTGGAAACTTACGTATGTGTTTTTCAACAGGAAATTACATTCGTAAGTGTGCATTATTCCTAGGACATTCTGCACTAGAAGTTATCTACATAGATGATGCCATGAGTATAGATAAGGATTTTAATTCAAACGCTTTTCCATCAAATGTTGCCTTATCTCCAATTCAGTTGATGTACTTGTAGAGGGCAGTAACAAGCAAGCTGTGCTGGTTGCAGAGAAGAACCTTTTCCTTAATTTTGAGACTGGATGAAAGTGAGGAAGACAGCAATTCCAAGTCTGATGAGGTAACAGATATAGAGACAAAACTACAAAACGAATAAGTTATTTTAGTTTTATCCTAAAATTATGTAATTTTTGAAAGTCCAAACAACTAGTTTAGAAGAATGCCTCCCCACCCCCATCCTAGCTTCTTTTATCTAACAACAGAAGTATAGTAAATGTTTTTATTGCAGTATGCCAAAGCAAGTTGAATGTTAAATGGCTTGTAAGTTTGGGTTTTTTTGAAATCTTGATTGTATCTAATAGTCGGAATTATTGTGCTTCTTTCCTATCATCCACAACCATTGTTGTGGAGAATTCTGTAATTGCTACTTTAACAGACTTTCCTTTTATTCAGAGGATGTGTGTGCTGTCTGAAGATTTCTTATGGTAGTGATTTTTTTATCCTTTATCCTCTTCACAAACTCTAGCTTTAGGGAATGTAACTTGTACAAGATAAGCCATTCCATTTTTCTTGGTAATTTTGTGGTTAGTTGTCTTGTCACAATCTAATTGTGATACCGAGTTGGCAGATGACAAATATATTTCAACCTTGTGGTTTTAAACTAGCACAAGAGCTTAAATGTGTTTCAGTATGCTTTGTAAAGGTTTGTTTCTATTGTCTTGTACGTGGAAACACAGTACCATGTCTCAGTATGGTATCATACTGTACATTTGTTGTAGAAACAAATTCACAAATGGATTGTTCATACAGAGGGAGTATATATAGGGAGTGCAAATGTTTAAGATTAGAATATTTTCCTCAGTTTTGTCATGCTCGTTCCCTCGGTGCATAAAAAAGCAGATATATGAGCAGTTATTGATAATGCCTTTTTATTTACCATGATAGCTTTAAAACACAAATAAATATTTTGCAATAATTTAGTTATCCCAAATTTGCTTTCAACAGGCAGCTTTAAGAGTGCAGAATTTTTTACGGAATTTCTGTCAGGCTACATAGCTTCATCTTCCACCTCTCCCACCTGCCTCTGAAAAAAAATGGCTTAAATGCTATGCTTTGTGTGATATACCTTTCTGATGCTCACGTTAGGTATTTATTCCTTTCAAATGTTCCAGTGAAAGTAGACTTTTCATCAGTTCCTAAATTTTTATTGGTATTTAATTATCCAGATCCAAGAGACATTCAAGTTAGTGACATCTCAGTAGGCTGTTTAGAATGCTGTCATTTCTGGTTTAGGGTGAAGATACTCCCTCCAACCACTATTTTCGCTATGCTAAAGGCATCTTTTGTCTGGCAAGGAGTCTTCCTGTATGGCCTTGAATTTCTGTGTCTGTATGTGTTGAGAGAATAGCCCTTTCTTTTTATGCTCGTATTCCATTATGAATGAAGATTCATCTTCACGTTCTGCAAGAATTCTGTATTCTTTACAGGTCTCAAGACTTACCATTATCTGCTTCGTCTTTTCCTTTTCAGGGTCAGCTCTTATAAAGTCTTCCAAAAAGGTGGAATAATTTTAACCCTTGGATCCACCAGCGGTGTCATTTCTCTAGAAATAAAAGCAGTTTTTATTTTCCCTGCATTCATTTTTAATATATGAGGGAAATAGAAGATAGCATCTAATTTCTATACTTTAATAATTTCAGTTTATTAATACATGGATTGAAGTTGAGATAATGAACAAGCCACAGTAATACCCTCAGGACTGATTTATGGCTCATAGATTTCAGGATACGTTTCCTTCCATACTTCTCTTGTGCTAACATACCAGAGATTTCACAAATGGATGTTACAGTTGCTGATGTTGTTTTAGGTGACTGGCAGTTTAGAATACCAGAGGTGTCATAAAAAATTATCATGACGGTCTATTTAAGAAGCTAGGATATTGTTCTGAGTCCCCAAAATACATTGAAATTATCTTATACCAGTATGTAGGAAGACTTAACTTAAAATTGGAGTTCCAGTGCTGGAGCTGTGGTCCTGTGAGAATATATGGCCAGCATTGAAGACCAGAATGTATTTCCTGTGTGAATATAAAAAGTAGCCAGAACTTGAGTCTTGTGAAGGCACATCCCTCGATTAGGCTTTGCTTGTGTGCCAGTCAATCCAACAAATGGTCTAAGTTAAGCTGCTGCAAATACTATTTTGACAGATAGAACCTAGGGTTGGTCTTGTCAGCGAGTGGAAGTCTTGTAAACAGCACAGTTTAACACCAGGTTGAATCTGTGTGCTGCAGCTGTGTTATGCGCTGTTTCTCTTCTATAGGATTGAGGTTTTAAAATATTTATATATGTTAATATGTTTAATTTCTTCTGGTTTTAAGAAAATGCCAAGAAGGCTTATAAGCAAAACAGTATGGAACAAAAATGAGAGGAGACCTGAACTGTTGATGCAAATAATTTATGAAATCACAATTATAATTATAAATCATATGGTTTTTTTTTTCGTAGAATACCAGATGGTCCCATTGATCAGGGACCAGCTGCAGGAAAGGTACATGCTTTAGAGGAGCAACTTTTAAAGGCCAAAGAACAGATAGAAAACTATAAGAAGCGGACAGGAGATGGTTGGTAGATGAGTTTTTTTTTTGACTTCTATAACAAGTTTTGCTATTCCATGTCACAGATGTATTGTTGTCTTAACAAATAATCCAGCTGCAGGTGCTGATGCTTTTTTTTTTTTTTTTTTTTTAAATAGCAGGCCTTGGAAAAG
>Ga0065711_1035023_pt1 | contig 22915 bp, 12 predicted proteins | sample Hoacrofraction12_FD_59098 | JGI IMG/M metagenome (GOLD analysis project Ga0065711, IMG submission 59098) | Hoatzin crop microbial communities from Cojedes, Venezuela - Epithelial fraction 12 v2 (version 2) | ecosystem: Host-associated > Birds > Digestive system > Esophagus > Crop | place... | reverse complement strand
CCCCTCCCCGAACTGCTATGAGCAGCAATAAATGCTAAGACTGGAAAAAAAAAATATAGTGCTTTTATTGAGAGTGCACTATTCTATTTAAGTGGAAATTTTGACATGCATGTTATTGTGTTCCTGTAACAGCATTTCTGCTCTCTGAGGTTGCCATGTGTGTGGTAAAATAGAAGCATTTACATGGGCAATGTGATCCACTCATGTTTGCTTGAGTCCAGTTTGTCGTCTTAAACCAGTATGCTAGACTGCCTTATAAAATACACAGCCAGGTTCACTGTGGAAACAACAGGTACAACTCTTTTTGGATTTTGGAAAGTACAGCTTCCTTGACTAGTAAACATTAACTCTGCATAAATGTATACGTTTGTAAGATTAAGTATAAAGTTGCCTTTGTGTGTGCATGAGCGATGTCTAGAAGGGCATAGTGCAAAAGATAGCTAAAAAGAAGTACAAGCAGAACTGGTGGGTTAGAACTGTCCAGAAGTAGGGGCGGGGGGGGAGGGGGGAAGCCAGAGTGTTTTATGCTAGTTTGGCTTTCATGATTAGTGACTTCTAGTTCCTGTTACAGATACTGACACTATAACATCCTCCATTGCTACGTGTAATTTGAAAGCAACTTTTTCCTCCCGCCCCCGTCGCAATCGTGATATTGCATTCAGACCAGGAACAGGAATTTGTGACAAATTTTTGTCTGACTAAAGTATCAGGCAGTGACTCCCATACAGTACTGGAAAGAGTGGCTTGCTTGCTTTGAAATGAATCGCATTCACATATTGAAAAATAACCGTCCAAAATATGACAGTGATTGTACCCATTCCAGTTATGGACCTGTCTTGAACTTTTTTTGTGGGTATCCCAGTAGAATGCAAAGGCTCAGTGAGCAAGTTGTTAAACTGTAATACTGTAATCACTCCTCACCTATGGTCTACACCCATACCCTCAGGCAAAACTGACTATTGAAATAGTCAGTTTTCCACAATTTGCGGTGTTTACATGCTCTTTTTCTTGTAGCTTTGTTTTCATTTGACTTGCTGTTTTGCGAGGTAGCCTCGTGGTCTCATAGTTTGGCATTGACTATGTAAAGGATATTTTAACTTGCTGATGGTGACAAACTTGTTAGCCCTCCTGTGAGTGTTTCTACTTGCTTGCACACTTGCGGTGACATGCGTGTGTGCATGATCCCCTCCACCACAGCAGGAGGCTTACTGCAGTGTATAGTTTCCTTTCTGATTTAATTTTTTTGTTTGTTGTTCACTGAGCACTTCTTATTTTAATATGGAATTGTTGGCATTTGTCGTTGAAAGTGGTAAGCTGAAGAGCCTTAGCCAGTAATATGCTTCAACTCCTCAAAACAAAAAAAGGCAAAAAACAAACAAACAAACACACAAAAAAAACACCGCAAAGCAAAAAACAAAACCAAAAAAACACCCATAAAATGGTGACGAGGGAAACCCCTGTCCTGTGTTCCCAACAAAAATACAGAGTTCTTTTCCCAAAACGCAAGGATAAAGCCTTGTTTAATCTCTTTAGCCTGATCCTGGGATGTCTAGAGAATATCAGAGAGGAACAGGGAGTCTTTCTTCCGTTTCTGGCATTGCTGTGACTGCTACTTGGAAAAGCATCTGAAATTTCTCATCTGTGTTTCAAGAAGAAACCGTTCAGGATTGAAATCAGCTCAAGAGAAGACAAGGATATAAAGAGGCGACTTGATTGCCATTTACATGTGCAGGTGTGAGTAACAAAAACAGAAGCCTGAGAGCGCTCCATTGGATAAATGTATGTAGGATTTTTAGTAGCTGAAAGCTGAAACTAAGCAAACTTTCATTTTAAAAAGTAAATCACTTCCTTTAAGCAGCTAGGGAGAAAATAAATGTGGAATTTTTTGTCTCCCCTCGTCCCATCACTGAGTATTCTTTGATCAAGTCTAAATTATGTATCTTTCTAAAAGACCATTCTGTACTTCAAACATAGCTTTTCTTGAGCTGAATCAAGAGTTAATAGATGGAAATCTGTGCCTGCACTGTGCAGAAGCAATGCAGCCTCCAGTCCACTGTGGCTATGAATAACCTCGCAGGTAAGGAAATGGGATTGGAAGTGGGAAAAGAACAAAGAACTAACTGCTCTGCTCTTCATGGTGCTTCTGAGGGTCCTCTCTCCTGTTGCTTTCACGTATTAATCCACAGGAACTTTCTAGTATGTGAGTCTGTAGGGCTGGTTATCCCTTAAAGTCTAGCCCATCTCCACTTTTGCTTTTCCTAGAGGATTTCTTTAAGGAGAAAATGTGTTTTAATTATACAATAGAAAAGAGGGCCTGCCTTCATGAGTGAAAGAAGTGCCTGAGACCACAAGGTAATGATTTACCAGGAAGAAAGCTTGGGCATAAAATATCATGGACATGGCAGCTACTTCAGTATCTGTTGATGTGCACAATTGCTCTGTGGTAAACACAGCACAACGGATGCAGGTCTCTGCTGCAGAGCAGGCTTTTAGCCCTTCACATTTCTTCCTGGAGGAAAAAAGCTTGATTTTTAAGGTGGCTCTCTATATTCACTTACTTCTTTTTTTGATGTATCTATTCAGAGACTGTTATCCAAAGAACTTGAGTTTAGTGTAATGTCTGAGTATGCCTAAGGCTTTGCCTCCATGCAGGTAGCTAAGGCAGCTATAAAACTGGAGCGGTATGTTCATTCCTTTGAGCTATTCAGTTGAGCCACCATGACTTTGCTTGTATTTTCTGCCATTACTCTGTGCTGTCTGTCTCTTCTCAACCCCTCTTCAAGAGCATAACATTTCCCATTACAGCTTTGGCTGTCCTGGACTTCCCTTGATCAGGTTTGACTTACTTTCTTTACTTGCTGCTTCAGTATGGCTTCTGTCTCTCAGAGTAGATTTCAAGGTGAATTTCTTATGGTTGGAGATTGTCAATTTTGATGGCACAGTTACCTAGATCTTTCTAGGTACTCAGCTTAGTTTTAGCATCTGAACATCATGTTTGGTTTGGCTTTTGTCCCGCAGGAGCAGAATGGATCTGTTCGTCCATCAGGAGCATCCATTAATATGAAGGAGTCTGCCAGGAACAACTTAGCCAAGAGGTCAAAAAAAGATTTTTAGCCAGGGCAGAGAGACACCTCAGTGACTTACCTTAGCTTTACTGTCTGTAACTTTGGGTTCTACAGAAAGTAGAAAAGATGTCACTTCTTCGTATTTAATTCATGATTCATTTGGTGAAGATAGTGATATTCCAACCCCAAGCTGAGCATTTTCCTGTTGTGGTGGAATTTTTTTCTCATTCAACTATAATTAGATCTTTAAAAACATATGAGACTTCTTCCTCCACTCCACCAGCCCCCCACCGGTAATGATCTGTTTCTATAGCGAATTTGAATCTGCCCTTAATGGAAGACTCTTAAAATATTTAGTAATGTGTTCCTTCTATCTGTTTCCCAAGTAGCCTTTTTGTGGTGTTTTTTATCCTAGAAGAGTAGGAGCGAGCAAGTCCGTAATAGTCTACAAAAGGGAAAATCAGCTGCCTTTAAGAAGTTTATTCTTGAATTTAATCTCAGTGTACTTGTTTGATGTTACCCAGAGGAGCAAAGAGATGCAGTGTTTCATTTGAAGATTGGTAGTTTCTTAATTATGCATGGTGTGGCACTTGCATTTGAGGTTGCCTGCTTACTTGGATGCTAGGTGTGCTGCATCAAGTTATATTGACTAAATAACAGCTTCTTGCAAGGACTATTCATCTTTTTTGTGCTGACTAAAGAGAGGTCAGAGGATTATCAACTTCTGTTATGGAAAACTAAAGGTGTGAGAACATGTAACTTGATTACTTACAAAATACTTGCTGGTTTAATTAGGGTTTATTCAATCAGAGCTAAGCCACACAAATGGCTTCTCATACAGAAGATGTCAGCTGCTGAGACACACGGAACTGCTGACTAGAGCTGAGATTACACTTTTAATAAATACTGTGTCTTTACTTGGTCCTCCGCAGTGCTCCACATTTACTGATTTTTGGCTACTACTTAGAAGTGTCCACAGTGTGTGTGTGTGTGTGTATAGGCAAATATTTAAAGAAAGATGAAAGAAGACCTGTACGTGATCCTTGAGATGTGTTGTCTATATATACATTCATACCTGATCTCTTACCCTCTTCCCTAGTGCCTCAGAAAGAAATGTGGACCATTTGGCTGAAAGAAGCAAAGTGGGAATAGCGTATCCCACCCCTTTTATAGCCTGTGGGTGATATGCATAGGGGCAAGAGCTTACCCCTCAGGGACACTTCAGAAGTAAAATTTTCTGATTTGAATAGTGCTTCTGTATAGGTACACAGAGATAAAATATCTGAGAGGGCAGTTTAGGTAATCCATTTCTCCTTGCTATACAGCATTTAGTATGTGTCAGCAACTGCCTGCAAGTTTGGTGATAATTGCTCTTGACGGTCATTCCTTAGTAGTGTACCCAGTGTTAATATTGTTGCCTCCCCCTTGTTTTGCAGCAAATTATAAGGTTTCTTTGCCACCCACTCATGTACCAGACTTCACATGAACTACAGAGAAGAGGAAAACTTTACTCAGCCTTTTGGCAATCATCCCACTTCTGGGCTTTCATTTGCCTGTGATCAGCACAACATATATTGCAGAAGTGTATGCAAATGAATATTATGCAAACTATTCTTTTCTAGTTGCTCTAAGTTATGTTAGGAGCAGGCACGCTTTTTCATGTCATTGGGCCCCAGTGTATGTGTTTTTGTTTAGCAAAGGTAATAAGCTCTGACTGATGGCATGTATGGTTATTTCTCTTTACATAAATTGCCATCAGGTGAACATCATGGTAAGAGCAGGCTATTATAAGCTACTGGCAGCTTCTTTGTAGTTGCTGAGACTATCAGCTGTGTATCAGCTATCCAAGAATTAGGTAGACCTCAATGATATTGCTAGCTTAGGGAGCAGTGTTCTCGTATCAGCTTCACCCTCAAACAAATACCCCAAACTATCAATATGGAAGCTGTCCACATAATCTCTCTCACTCCATCAGTTGCTAGAGACCCACTGACTCTTGTGAGTCTGCTGAATGGTGATTTCCCCCCAGCCTAGGGGGTTTGGTCTTGATTTCCAGATCCTGGGGATTCTGTACCTAAGGAACAGATGTTATGAGATGAACAACATTTTCAGGTCTTAAAGGTTTGATAGAGTCTTTGAAATCTGACTGTCAGATGACTTTATTTTAGCGAAAACTAAAGCAAGAGCTCTTATTCCAAAGTATCTCAAAGTTGAAGTGAGAGGAGAGAATTTTTAACGGAGAAAAATGGAATGTGGAGTAACTGTGCCTTTTCTGTGTATTTTGTGTAAGAAACAAACTTATTCAACATTTTTGCAGAGAATAATTTGCTTTTGATGGGAGTTTTGTTAAATTTTCTGTGCTGGCAAATGCTCTAAGATTCAGGTAAATTTTATAGTCTAATAGCAATGAGTTTATATTAGGCATACTTTCTTTGATATGATGGTTCATGCCAAAAATAATGCACTGGCTTCTGTAGGTTTTGAGGCTTCCTTTTACAAAACTCACTTTCTCCCTCTGCTGAACAAGACAAGCTTCATAGGCTTTGTTTGCTTTCCTTCCCCTTCTCCTCCTCCTTCTTCCTCCTACACTTTGGATGTGTGAGTTCTGATTTGTGTGTGTTTTTTTCTTTCTGCCAGCTAGTCTCTGCCCTAAGTGTCTGGAGTAAACTGCACTGAACTATTTAATGCTTTTTCAAAGTATAGTGTTAAAATCAAGGAACTGCGCAGGATGCTAAGCTATTAACCTGACTTACTGGCAGATGAACTTGACAAATTGATGCAGTACTCAGAGACATGTCTGCTCTGCACTCTTTCGCTGAGGTTTCCACCTCCGCTACAGCATCAGCAGAAGGGGGTGTGTGATTACCCTCACCAGAAGCTTATGCTGAGAGAGTAGGTCTACAGGGAGATGCCAGACTCTTCCCTGGCAGGTGTTTGTCCCCTCTTCTGTGCTGTGAATGAGTTAAGCTCTGACAGGGAAGCTGAGCAGGTTGCTGGCCCTACCTCCCTAACTGTCACACCAGTAGCGTTGGCATGGGTGGGCAATTTATGATTTGCTTTTAGTAAAGCCACTAATCTGAGTTTGATAAAATAAGCATTAAAAAAACCCTTGACTTTTGAGTTTCTGTTTTAAATGTGCTAATTAGTCCCTGGCTTAATGTAATTAATAGTTATGGTGTTGGTGTAAAATAATTACCATGGGTACGAATGCTTCCTAACACTGTTGGAACAAATAGTCTAATTTCCCTGAGGAGATGTAACACTCTTATATTAATATGTATTGGTGTCACATTGCTGGAAAGCTGATCAGTTCTCCTGGGTACTTATTACATTTAAGAGTTGTGTAGCTGGGAATGTAAGATTTGGCGGCTGCTCCTAAATTGAACAAGTGCTGAATGAAAACTTGTAGCCTTATCAGTAGGAGATCAAAGACTTCAAGAAGAAAGTACCTGGTTGTTGCTCACTTCTTCAGCAATTTCTTTTTTACTTGTGTCTTTGTACAATGTAGGCAAACAGTGCCAGTGATCCGTGGTCCAGCTGGAATCCTGGGAAGTCTGGGAACTGGGATAATGGAAGTGCTGTTGACAGCTGGGCGACGAAACCTGAAAGTGCAGCTGGCCAGAGAAACAATGCTGCAAATAACTGGGAGGCAGCAACAGCATTTGGTCATCCACAAGCATATCAAGGACCAGGTGTGCTAATATTGCTCATATCTTTTAATAAATTGGAGTAGGTGAACAGCAGAGGTAACAATTGCTTAATCTTTCGTAACTATAGAACATGGCTTATTTAAAAAACAAAACAAAACTAGTTTCCTGGTAGCACATTGCCACATGGGTAAACAGGACACTAAAATAATAGGTATTTAAAAAAAAATAAATCATATACACAGTAACAGACATCTCAAACTTGTATAGAAATCTGGCAAGACAAAGTCTTGTGCCTGCATGATCTATTCTCAGGCATGTTGTTCAACTTGCGTAACTGGAACTTTTAAACACCCTTGAATTTGTGCCCTCAGGCCTGTAAAGAAGTAGTCTTAGGTCCTTAATTGTAGGAAGTGCCTAGCCTTTCAGAAGGCTTCTCTACCTTTTGTAGTAAAAGCATAAATTAAGAGGAGAACTCATAAGTGGAGAATGTTAACCTGGAGTCTATGAATGTGGAACACTATTGAATTCATCTTAACACACCAGAATCTCTACTTTCTTTTCTTTTTTTTTCTCCCCTATCCCTCAATGTGTTTCTAGTGTAGTATTTTGCAGGTAGTATTTGATGGGGATGGTGGTAATTGAGGAGGGATCATAAAATAGAAGGCCGAACTAGATCTTAATATATTTACCTTGTTGATGTGTGAGTGCTAAGGTAGATGCTTCTGCTTTTAAAGAGAAAATATTTAACTTTCTCCTTTCCCTACCTCCCTGCCCCATCCTGTACTTCAGCAGCTGCTGATGACGATGATTGGGATGATGACTGGGATGACCCAAAATCAGCTTCACCATCTTATCTTGGTTACAAGGAAACTGAGGCATCGGAGGCTGGGGGGATCCAGCGTGGAAATTCTCGTGCAGCTGCTATGAAGATACCACTTAACAAGTAATGGAAAATGCGGGGCAAATGTGTATATGTTGAAGAGAATTTGAATTTGTCAAGATGTGTAAATGTGTGACCATTCAACATTCTTGAAATATGCAATGTTACGATTACAATTTGGGGGTAAAAGTGGAGATGGATTTGTCACTCAGCATTCTCCCTGTGTGATCAGAGAACACAGATCCATGAAAGCCTGAAAGTACATGACAATGCTGTATAATTTTTTGAGGTGTTATACAGGCAAATGACACTTTTACAGGGTCTGAACTTCTGAACCTACTGGTCTTTAAATTTTAGTGGGCCTTAATGTTATGTGTGCTTAGGCAAAATAAAAGGTGACGGGTGGCTTCTCCATACAGCGAGACTGACCAGACCTGCTGCCCCAGAGTTCATGAGCAATTTGAGTTGCTAGGAGTGGGGAAAAGTTCTGCTTTCCTGTGACTGTATTTGGGTTGATTCTTGAGCCACAGAAAGCTTAATTTTTATTTTTTTTTAAGATAAAAATCATGTGACAGCATGAAGCTTGTCATGGTTATGCTAGCACTATCTCATGTTAAAACTTTAGTTTATTCTAAAACTACTGTTACTCTGAGAAGCTACTAGCTACTGTGTGGTAATTGAGTGGGTGAAAGCAGAGTAGAAAAGAAGTGCAGAGTAATGGTCTCCTCTGGTAGGTAACTAAAATTAACAACGTCACGCAGAGACAGTTGATTTTGTGGATCAGTGGAGGCTTTGTCCAGTTTTGCAACCATACCTTTGCATCATTGTGGCATCTACTTGTTGGAAACCCATTTAGTATAACCAGCATAAACACACCTTATTTTAAGAGTGTTATTTGTCTGTGAAGTAAGTGCTGCTCGTCGTGTTTCCACAAGCAGGCAGTAGGTTGGCAGTACCTGAAGGGCTAAGTTTCTTCCTGATTAGAAAGAGAACCACCATTTGCTTTTTGTAAGACCTTTTGCACAGGCTTTGAGGACATGACAGTGCTTTTTCTGTGGCTTTCTAATTGGTGGAGAAATTATTTAACATAACTTATGTTTAGAAGCACTTGACAAGTCTGCAGCTCATCGTTCCTTGAGGTGCTCGAGTTCTCATCATTGGAGATGGCAGGACAATGTGCGTGAGCACGTGCGTGTGTGTGTGTTCCCAGAGAGGGTAGGCTGCAGGGGAGTGGCAGATGTTCCTTTGTGTCCTGCTGTTATGTTTGCTCTGATGGGCTGCAGAGCACACGTAGCTACTTTGCCTTGGAAGAAGGGGCCTGTGTTACACAAATAAGATTTGGAGGTCAATAGCTAAAACTTTTCTGCTTTTTCGGGTCAAATTGTTGGTGAATTAATCCACATCAAATCCTTTCTATACTGGAGAAATATTAAGAGTTTTTTTCCTGTAGTGGTAGGTAATTCTGCATATGTTGAAGGAAAATACAGAATAAACTTACCACTTTGTTTTATTGTTAGATTTCCTGGATTTGCAAAACCTGGGATGGAACAATATCTGTTGGCAAAGCAGCTAGCAAAACCCAAAGAGAAAATTCCCATAATTGTAAGTTGGGGACATGTGTGTAGCTTTTATGTGTGGGTGGTGTGGTTTGTTTTGTGGTTGGGGTTTTTTGGTTTGTTTTTTTGTGGGTTGTTTTTTTAATCTTCCCCACCCTTCCCTTTTTCCCCAGCTTAACTTTTAGCCTCAAGGTTGCTGCATGTATTTATGTCAGAAGAAACTGATACTGAACATATAATTAGAAATAGAACTGTCATAATAAAACTGTGTGCCATTTAAGCATTTTAAAATTGTGGTAGACTGCATTTCAGAGTCATACGTCATTGAGGGCTTTTTCAGGGTCAGATCTTAACTCCTTTTTTCTAATGTGCTGGTTTATTATTATTTATTATTATTATTATTTTCAGTACTATTTTCTCATGCTGGATCTGCATTACTTGTGATCATGAAAATAAGCCTTTTTGGGATTGGGAGGCAGAGCAAATGCATTACACTGTCTATTCATTATCTAGATAGTTATCTAATACGTAGGAGCTCAATTCATAAAGGTTTGCAGTACTCAGTCATGATAGTCAGGTCATCTTCTGATCTAAAAATCAAACTCGGCTAGATATGTGCTGTTCTAGTGAAATGTGATTGAAGTAACAATCCCTAGAATTCACCACTCCTTTGCTATTATAATTGTAAAATACTAAAATTGCTATATAAATTGTAAAATACCAAAAAGAAACACAACTGTGGTCAATCATCTCTGGTGCCTCTATTTCCTGACTACCAAGCTGTTGCTGAAATCAATGGAAACTTTTAAATGAAGAGAAAGTATTTGTCTCCTTGTTTGCAGCTGGTACAACATGATGTATTTAAAGATAATATTTGCAATTTCTTACAGATTGGTGATTACGGCCCAATGTGGGTTTATCCTACCTCTACTTTTGACTGTGTGGTGGCAGATCCCAAAAAAGGTTCTAAAATGTATGGTCTCAAGAGCTACATTGAGTATCAGCTGACCTGCACTGTAAGTGTGTCTGAAACAGGGTCTTCTCTCTCGCAAATACGGGTCATTTGTACATATAGATAATATAGTGTGTGTGACTTGGTGACAGAGTTGTAAGAGTAAGTGGTAGTTGTCACACTTTTTCAACAAAAAGTTACTTTGTTCTAGCATTTGAAGTTCTTCTGTAATTACAGATTCAAGGCTCTAAGTCATAAATGTTATTTATGTTTCACTTATTATTCCGGTCATACTTGCTTCATGTCACTGTCTATACATGCCTGTCAAAATTCAGACCTGTGTTTCTCTTACAGAACACTAATCGGTCTGTCAACCACAGATACAAGCACTTTGACTGGTTGTATGAGCGTCTCCTGGTTAAATTTGGATTAGCCATTCCAATCCCATCTCTTCCAGATAAGCAAGTAACAGGTAATTATTCCCAGTTGTGAATTCATGTGTTGGGAAATAAGGAGATCGCTTTTTTTACAAGGTTCAGTTATTTCTTACTGTTTGTTTTTCCCACTATTTTTAAGGAAGGTATCAAAAAAACCCCAACCTTTCACCATTCAAAATTTATGATGAGTTGTGATGGCATATTGATAATAAAATATCAGCACTAAGAACATCATTTCAGAACTCAAGTTTACTTATCTAGACCAGTGATTTAAAAAAAAAAAAACCCCAAACAAAAAAAAGCCCGAGTTACTGCAGAACAGAATATTTACTATTGGAGAGAAGAGATAATCAGCAAATATGGAACATTAGTAGCTGTCTGGAAAAACAGTTTTTGAGGGTTTTTTTGCGGGGTGTGAGGGTGTGGTTGTCTTGCATTCAATTGTAAATATGTTATGTTTTAGGAGCTTTGAAGCAAAGCTCCTGGAGGAAAGGCAGCATCCGCTGACAAACTAGGGTTTTTCTGCTACTAAGTAAGATGTTGCAGCGGTTTCTCCTGTTGCTTGATTTCACACTTGATTTAGGAAGCATCTTTCATTTGTATAACAGTCTGCTCTGATTTGATGTCAGCTCCGCTTGACCAAACTTTCTGAAGCTTATGGAAGTCTTTCATTCTGACTTCAAGAAAAGTGGGACTGGACACTTTAAATGCTCATGCATTCAGTCATTGCATTTGAATATGGCAGTGCCTGTGTATTTTCAGTGGTCTCTGGCTTCCTTTCTACAAGGGTGTGATGGAGTGCATGCAAAGAAAAGAAATGGACACCTGCATAGAAGGAAAATGCATTACTTTTGCCTATTTCCACTAGTGTGTTTTCTGGTAAGGTTTTTATACAGCTTTTAAGACAACCAGCCAAAGAGAGACATTCAAAAGCTGGTGTGTTGCCAGCCATGTGGCTGTGGGCATCACTGGAAACGCAGCAGCTCTGCTGTGTTTGAAGAAAGCTAAGCATTGATGCAGATGCTGGGATAAATGCCGAGGAAACTGAAAAGTGAGGAAGCGACTTCCTCGCCTCTCCTGCCCTTAGTCTCGCGGTTAGAATTCACCAGTATTTTTGCTTAAACATGGGCGTGTGGACTGAAAGGAAACCAGAAGACCTGATGGGATCTCTACATTTCATTGTAACTGTATTTTAAAAGCCTCAGGAGTTTGGCATCATAGCTAAAAGCTTGCCTGTGGATTTCTGTCTTCTGGAGACTGTGGGAGAAGATAACTTGTCTCGGAAAACAAAAAAAATGCATGCCTATTTTTCTCTCTCTTGAAACATTATGGGAAATTCTGGAGGAAAAAAAAAATGATGCTGTTTTTCATTGTGTTTAGGAGGCTTCTTTCTGAAGGCTGTCTAGACAAAGTATTTCTGTCTGTTAGTCTCAGCAAAGCAAGACCTTTACCAATAGACTGACTTTGCTCAGGATTGAAATTTGCTGGTGATGATATGCCTGATGACCAGCACATAACTTCCAAATGTTACTGCTCCTGTTGCTTTGCTTTTCCTGGGCTGGCAGAAATGCTGCAGAGATTTCAGTATAGATTAAGGCTGGAACAAGGTATTTCTGCAGGTTATGTAATGTCTCTTCCGTAGTACCTGATTTTTTTTTTTTGTAATTTCTTGCCTAGCTAATTTGCAGATGTACCTGTACCTAGAATTCATTTTTCACTAGTTGTGTTCTTTACCTGCTAGTCTTGCTAGTTTCCGTATCTGCAATTTTTAAAAAACAAAAAAGACCCAGAAAACCCCCACAATAACCTCAACCTTGTGGAGCTGCTGCCATAGTAACTACACAGTAGAATTATGTTGAAAGAGTACGTGTGTTCAAGGTTTGTCATCTGTGCTGCTATGGAAATTGGAAGAGTTGGGTGCTAGAGGAATCTCTCATTCCTTTCAAATACATCCTATTCACTATATGCTTTAGAAGTCTGACGTTGTGCATTTATTTTAATTGGGAAAGATTCTCTCAAGAAGACACAGTTTGTGCTAAAACTCAAAGTTTCTTGTAAATATACAGCGATGATGCACTACTGGTTTAAAAAAATGAAATTGGCTACTTAGTTTGTGTTAAAAAAATCTCTTAACTACCAAAAAAATCAGTTAGTCTTACATATATGCCTTCTAACTGGTTCACACATACAATTTACTGAGATTTTCTTGATTTTTTTTCCCCCCCCCCAACACATTCATTTACCTATATAGAAATACATTTATGGGAGGTACTGCTTTTTTAAATCTGCTATTCATATCTGAGCAGTCCAACTTCAAATGCTTTGTTAGCTAGAATGTGACAACTTGGAAAGTAAGTAGTTCCTTTTTCTCCAATGTTTTTGAGCCTTACATTGACCAGTGATTTACTAGACTGTATCGGAAAAATGTCTGCATTCTGAGCCTGTGTCTAGCTTCTCTTGGATCACCTGAATAAATAATTTTTCCGCTTGAAAGTTTATTAATCTTCTTCCTGAAAAATCGATTTGAATTGTAGGTGGGTATTATGGTTTTTTAATATTTCCTGACTATCTTTTAAAGGAGGAGTACTCAAGGTCAGTAACCAATACACTGTCATTTAAGGTTCTTCTGATTTTTGTCAGCGTAGTGTGTTGTTCTTGTAAGTTCTGAGTCTTTAAATGGTTAATAACTCACCAGATGAATTACAGATTGTGTTTTAATTTAAAAAAGAAGAAAGAAAAGGAAAAACCTGAGCATACAAAGAGTAGAAATGTAACAATTACTATTCAACATGCAACAGGGCGCTTTGAAGAAGAATTCATCAAAATGCGTATGGAGAGACTGCAAGCGTGGATGACGAGGATGTGTCGCCATCCTGTTGTCTCAGAAAGTGAAGTTTTCCAGCAGTTTCTTAATTTCCGAGATGAGAAGGTAGGAAATAAAGTTCACGTGCAGACTGAGATGGAGGAATTGTTCCCCCTGCCATCCCCCTTTGAGCTACGAGTTCAGCTCTGCGGCCCTCTCATTTGCCTGCCCCGCTATGGGCAGCAGCAACAGGCTGAAAACCGCTGGGTTTGTGAACGGAGGTAGCTGGCTGGTTGAAATGAGGCGTGGAGCTGCCTGTGTGAAATGCGCTATGCTGTTCCAACACAGAGGTGCACTTGAAAGTAGCTTTGTTGCCAGTCTTTAGTGGACAGTTTGTGTCCTCCAGCAGAACAGCAGCGTGTGTAGCAGCTCTTCTGGCCATTGCCCTGCTCTGTCAGTGTTGGACCTACTAACTGCTGTGGGCCTCTGATCCATACTGCTTTGCTAAGAGAAGCTACTTTGTAGCAGATCTAGGATGTGTCTGATCCTGTGTTATATGTAAAAACAAGACACACACACACAAAACCACACACACACACACACACAAAACCACACACACACACACAAAACCACACACACACACACACAAACACACACACACGCGCGCACACGCACACACACGCGCGCACACGCACACACACGCGTGCACAAACACACGTGCACACAAACACACGCACACGCACAAACATGCACACACGCACACACAAACACACATGCACGCACACACACATGCACGCACACACACGCACACAAACACACGCACACGCACGCACACACACAAACACACAAACGCACACACAAACACACATGCACACACAAACACACACACACGCACGCACACAAACACACGCACGCACACGCACGCACACACAAAAACAAAAACACGCACACACACAAAAAAAACCACACACACACGCATCCCCCGACCCACCCCCCGAACCACAATTTTCTCCTGGATGGGTTGCGATAGGATTATGCTGCAGTTTTACCTGATACAATCAGCCCTTTTTTATATCCGTGCCTCCCTCCACCACCCCCAGCATTTTCTGATGTTTTTTTAAGAGGTTTTAGTATCATCACCTTTATAAAATGATGTAAGTAATGGTTTCTTCATGACTGAACTCCTATTCTGTTACTAATTTGGATATCTGAGGAAATAAACCAGAAAAGCAATGAGGAAATAAACAGGAAAACACTGCTGCTTTCTTCTCAAAATAGTCGTACTTGTAAATATACATAGATTTTTCTGAAAAGGTAAATGATCCTTGGAAGTTTTGAAGACTAGACTGGATAAAGCCCTGAGTAACTAAGGTCACAGCTGACCATTTTTGAGTAGGAGGTTGGACTGCAAACCTCCTGAGGTTACTTCCAGCCAGAATTATTCTGTGATCTTGTAGGCAGAGGCTTAATAATATAGTAAGTAGCAGTCCTCGTGGAGTGCTATTTGGATGGCTAGTGGAGAGTTGTGTAATTGTGCTAGCTAGTCAGCAGTTCTTAGCTTGCTTATGGACTGATATAAAGAGAACAGATGTTGCAATGCATGTGGAATTTTTAGCCTTTTTATCTATTCCCACTAAGAACTTAGTATGGCAATTGCATAATAGTCTCATGATCTTCTTGAGTAGCTTCTGGTATCAGCACTATCACATGCAGACACAGCTGAATATAATTGCTCTTACACTGTATTTCAGTAATATACAAGAACGGTCTGTTTACCCCAGGATCTAGAAAATAAAGTGCACGAGAAGGAAGGGGAGAAACTCTAAGAAACCTTGCCCCCATCGAAACTTTCATTTAAAAGATTTTAATTTATGAGTGGTCTATTGGTTAACTGTTCACCTAAACATTTCATTCACTGCTAAAGTACATGCTTTTAAAGATACATGAACAGTGGTGGTCCAACTTTGGGTTGTTTTCTTTTCCCCTGTTTTCACAAGGAGTGGAAAACTGGAAAGCGGAAGGCGGAAAAAGATGAAACTGTAGGAGTCCTGGTCTTTTCTACAATGGAACCAGAAGCTCCTGACTTGGACATGGTAGAAATGTAAGGTGGTTTCTTTTTGCTTGGACATTATGCGTCTGGATATATGACAGATACTGAGCTAATATAAATAATAAGCATGCACGTGTCTTCATGGGTTTGAAGAGGTGCTTATCAAGGCAGAGCTTAAAAATTGTTTGAATATGAGATTTTTCATGTCAACCCCTCCAAAACTTGGTGGAACTACATGTGGTGTCTGTGACTTCAGTGGCTGAATGCTGATCCTAAAAATATTTGTGCAAAACTAGTTGATGAGATAAAGTACTGGCAGATCCTGTGGAGTTGCATTTTATATTGCTGTGGAAGTATATTTTGATCTCTGATCCTTCAGTTGTGAACAGTTCTAAAGTGTGCTAGACTTAGCAAGTAGCTTAGGGTAACTGTAGGTGGACCATCAAGGAAAACTATGTTTCTGTACAATACTTGTGTGTAATGTACACACAGTATGATTCTAATATCTGGAATCCATAGAATGCTGTTAAAAATGAAAGGTGACTTAAATTATCAAATATAATTTTAAATGAGTTACTACATTTTTTTGGGGTATCCTTCTGCAAGTGCTAATATATACATATCTAACAAATATATCTATTATATATACATACACTTTTTATGTATAGTTCTCTTGGTGGTAGACCTTTGGGTTTCATAGAGTGAAAGACTGGATTGACTCTGCAGCCTTTATTTCACTCCTTGAGGCTAAATCATTTTTCTTAGAAGATATGTAGTATGTATGACATGCTTTGCTTGCTGTTGTAGAACATAGAAACTTGGATAATAATTTGTGTCTGAAACTGGATAAACTAGACAGAAGTGTTTATAGTAGCAAAGCAGTAGTGTGCCTACACCTGGAAATACCCCATGTGATACGGAAATATCCCTAAGAGATGCAGTTCATATTAAGATGTATACAATAGCTGTGTGGTAGCAGTTCTGTACTAGTAAAAAAGATGGACATTTTTAGGTCACTTCCACTTTGAACGTGAGGATTTCAAACTTGACTACTTTTCTGAAGTGATGTGTTTTATAAATATTCCAGTGGTATAAAAGCTGAAGGGGTGAACCAGAGGGAGGATTTTGTATACGGGGTGCAGGAGAGAATTGAGTCTGTATTGCATACAGAGCTCTGGCAGGGAATGATTGGCAGATGGTCTGCTAACCAGTTTGTCCCCAAACAGGGTGAGGGCAGGCAAACAGCCTCTGGGAAATGCTTCCCTGAGGATTGGCTCCTGGGCCAGGGCTGGCAGCCTGGGCTAGTTCTGGGGACCTGTCTCCAAGCATTGCAGGGGTGGCTGTAACACCTCAGGCATCCACACCGTGTTCCAGTGCCTGGGGATGTCTCAGGGTGCTGCTAAAAGTGTGTATGAGCATGGCCTTGAAAGCCATTGCTCCTGTAAGTGGACAAACCAGCTTGTTCAGTAGCTCTTAGGTTCTTCAGTGAAAAGATGCTCTTTACTGAAACAATTTTGCTAGTACTCTGTCAGTCCCATGTCATCCTGGTTTTGATGGAAGGATGGTAATCCTGCACTGGTTCATGAACTTTTTCTATGACCATGATACTGTAAAGTATGAAGTACAGAAAATTAAGAAAATTAAAGGATAGTTTGCTACTGGGAAAATAGGAGTGAAATAAGGGCTTCTTGGAAAGCCTAGGTTCTGTTTCTGTGCAAGTCACTCTTTGGATGGGGTTTCTGGCTGAGAAAGGAGGTAGCAGTGGGGAGGTGGGAGCCTCAGGGTGGGTGGGCCACAGATGGAGCTGCTGCTGTGGCTCTGAGGAGTTGCCTAGGGTTGCCTCGCCGTGAGAGCTGTCTCATACAGGATTTGGCTGAGAGCATTCATAAGATCTGATGCAGTCTGAATAATGCTTATTGAAAATTAGAAAATATATGTCTAGTTTTCTTTTGTAGAGGTCAGAGCATTGCTGTATATGCAGCGCTATGTTAGTGGAAAGCTTTGATGGCTGCATGAAAACATGCTTAGAGGGGTAAAAAGGCCTGTACTAATTCAGAATTCTTTTGAGCATCACTGTTTTTTTTCTCTCAGACAATAACACAACTGAACACAATGGTATTGTCAGTATAATACAAAGTTATGCATATATATTTCTCTAGAAGAACTGCTATATTAATTTTTATGCATCTATTTTAGACTTTTATTAAAATATCTGGAAAAATTATTATTTTCTTTGTATTTGTTCATTGCTGTATGCATTTTGCTACTTCTGTTACTCTAACATCTAATTTCCTATCAATGTGGGGTTGTTCTATTTGTGAAGTGCTCTAGGGATGCATTTTCCTTAAATTGGATTTTGCTGTTCTGTTATTATTTGATCTTGTTGGGGAGGATATGTAGCTAGTAGGCTTTTTTTTTTTTTAAGGTAATTAATTATAGTAAGAATGATAGTTCCAGTACCATGTATTTAAGAGGGGGAAAAGTAGAATAAAAAATGTCTCTATCTGAAGAAGGAAATTCTGACCTCAGTGAAATGGCAGAGATTTCAAGGAATTCATTATTTCTCTGTGGTTTTTTTTAAGACCTACTTGACCATTTCAGTATTGCATTTCAAGTTAGTGTAATGCATCTGTTAAACTGGGTTTTTTTGGTTTGTTTTTTTTTCTTTTTCCAAATGCCACAGAGAGCAGAAATGCGATGCAGTGGGTAGGTTCACCAAAGCAATGGACGATGGAGTTAAAGAGCTGCTGACAGTGGGACAAGAGCACTGGAAGAGGTGTACAGGGCGTAAGTGTCTATTCTGAACTCAGCAGTCATTTCTGTGTTACTGTTCTCTATGGGTTTTTTACACTGTTTACATTTTTGTTGTTTGTAATTCAAGGCACATCTTAAAACTAAAGGAAGTCCTAAATTATCATGAGGCTTGTATGGCATTCTGGCTGCTTCCAGTGTCTGAGAGTACAGATTGTGCAACTTTTTGGGGTTTTGGTTTTTTCTTATAACAGAAATAGCTGGTCCCTGCCCATAGGTTTAAAAATATTAAAAGTGAAATAATTCTTGTAATCCAGCTAAAGCTCTTGTTGGACCTGTTCTTGTATATTTGTCGTTTATCTACATTTTAGTGACATGGGCAAAGTATACTTGTCGATCTGATGAAAGAATAAATGACTGCATTTTATTAAGCCCTTATTTAGGATTCTTGCATGCCAGGAAGAGGGATTTAAAGATTAAATCAGTTTAAAAAAGAAAAGAAAAAACCAACTTGATTCTAACTTGATCTTTAGCCCAATTCTTTTTCTCCTATCTTGTCTCTTCCTTCCCACAGATATTTAGGGTTGCAGAACTTCACACCAAGTCCCTATGACTCTGCCTGGGCTCTAATATCCTAGTCCACAGCAGTGTTCAGTGTTTGTGGCCACCACAAGGCAGCTATTGAAAGGAAGCAGGTACTACAGCTGAGGATCATAATAAGAAACACTTCAGGGCAGGCTGTAGTGTCTGGTGACCAAAGACCTGTCACATAAATCTTCTCAAATCATCTCCATTTTTTTCTTTTTTTCCTCTCTTGAACTCCCACAAAACCCCATTGTCCCCAGACTTGGAAGTAGGTACATCTCCTGAGTTGTGTCTTTGCTGCTTTCTAATCTAACACTGCAGTTGAGTATATGGGGGTGACCGGAGGGAATGGGGTGTACAGAAGCCCAGTCTCTTCTGGTAGTGATTACATTAGAGCTTAATATCTGTAAGATGTGAACTTTAAATCGTTTACGTTTCTCCACTTTGAACAAGAGGGTTTCCTTCTACACGTCACTGACCCTCTTGCTGGTCAAAATTAGTCTAACACAGGACACAGCTCTAACGTTGTACAGATCTCGCTTCACTAGGGGATGATACTTCAGGGGGAAGTGGAGACCAGAATGAGGAATAAGGTCACTCTCATATGAGACTGGAAAAATAGCATTGCTTTGTAGCTGCAGAAGCAGTGATCAAAACCACCATAGTTAAGGGCTGTCTGTGACTTGTGCTTTACAGTAGCAATGCAATATTTTGTTCGCTGATAAAATCTCCCTAAACCTATGACACTAGTGCTTTAGGTATGGAATGACTCTTCTCGTGCTTACAGCTATTAATCAGTTAGCATGAACACAGTAAGCCAGATGTGATTGTGTTAAATATTTTAACTTTTTACTTTCCAGAGGTTCATACTGAATAGAAAAAGGAGACTGGTAAATTGAGACATGCAAAACTGAAGAATTTCAATAGTCTCTTAGGTTAAGTTTCCTGTGCGCTCTAGTCCCGACTCCTAGTCAGAAGTATTTTTGACACTTCCTGAGCAATAGTTACGTGCATTCCATTCCATGATATTTAAAATGACTGACAGTGGAAACTTGTTAAATGCAAGTGAAAAGAAACCAAATGTTCTTCACGCAAGTTTCCACTGGGGATTCAGTAACAAGTTAATGGCTGATGACAGAACTGTAGTACTCGGAATGGTAGCTGTTGTTATGAGAAATACCAGTTCTCATAAATAATCTAACTTCTGGGCAATAACTTGATCAAAGATATCAATAAAATTATGCGGTTTGGCGGGTTTGTTTTTTGGTTTTTGTTTTGTGGGGGTTTTTTTGCCACACAAAGAGGTTCCTCTGTGAAAATCTGATTGTGTGGGATGCTAGAGCAACTAAAAAACATGCTGTTTACCTGGACAGTGTAAATATGAGCCTGAATACATATGTCTGACAACAAAAGGCACATCTACTTGTTTTTTTTTTATTGCTGGTATAGGTAGCTTATAAAAAATGGCCTTCATGTTTCAGATTGCTTTTTAGGCCTCTGGGGTGGTGGTATTCAAAGTGTTAGTAATGAGTGCATTCATAAATCACAGCTTATTGACTTCATTGTGAGGAAGCAATTTATGCATATGTTTTCAAGAAATAGATTATAAAAAACAATTTTGTTATGCAGGTACTTACATCGATTTTTATCCCTAGGTAATCTTGGTTTCTTGTGCTTTCAAAGATAAAATGCATGGTTTGGGGAGAGTTTAGGTATTATAGGTGTGTATAATAATCCCCTATCTTAAAATATTAATGAGATCTATTCTCCATATCACTGCAGCACTTCCCTCCCCGGAGGACAGAGTCTGCTCATGAGGGGGAGAAAAAAAATCTCACTGTATGCATAGGAGGACTGAGCTAGGAATGCAGTGAGATTTTTTTTTTTTTTTAAATAGTAGTCACACACAGTTTCCCCAGCTGTTTGTGGCTTTCAGGAATCCAGAATGCAATTGCTTTATCCAGCTTTGGAATGTCTGTAGCAGGGGAGGGGATACAAATGTAGTTGTAAATGCTTCACTAGAGGAAATGTTAAAAAAAAAAAAAAAAAAATCCAAAAACTAATGACACCTGCTTCTATTAAGTTTTGGAAATACTGCAGATCTAGTCTCACTTACCCTTTTGGGTTTTTACTTCTGTTTCCGTCTTTCCCCCATCCTTTTCTCCCTTTCAGCACTACCCAAGGAATACCAGAAGATAGGAAAAGCGTTGCAGAGCCTGGCACTGGTTTTCAGCACTAGTGGATACCAAGGTACTCCTGTAGCTTCATTTGTACTTTGCTTAACAAAAGGTATTTTAGTTACATCATGCTACATATTTTGCCAAAGATCTTAGTGCTTTCCTCTTTGAACTTCAGATGTCAAACGTTTCTGGAAAAAATACTAAAAATGTGTTTCCCTGTGCGTATTATGGGGTTTTTATATTCTAGTCTGCAATCTTGTTTTCTCTCACTGTATAATCGTGTGGTTGGGGATGGTGGTGGAGTTTAGCTTGATCTCATTAATAAATAATCTAGTCACTGACCTAACTGACAAAACATGCTGTAGCATTTTTTTGTGATATCAAAGGAAAGGGGAGAAAATGCAGCCTTGAAAATATCTGTCACTTTTTTCATGAAACCACTACTCCGTATGGGAACAGAAAACTTATTACAAGATTTTTGTATGCCATTATGTGTGCTGAAGGGATGGCTACTGTGGCCTTTTCTTGTCCTTCACCTTTCCTTGTTGTTTAAAAGCCCTAAAACGGAGACTGTCATGTTAGGTATGAAAGCTGTGGGATTGAAAAGGAGGGCATCAGTTGCTCAAAGTTCTCCTAAAATGTAGTCTTTAGGCCAAATTTTAAATCCTGCTTTGATATGTTAAGTTCTGCTGATGTTTTCCAGATAACTGAAAAATATTTCCTCATATCCCAGGGAAGCTAACTGAGTTAATTTTCTCTGGGAGTCTATTGTCAAATGTATTTTTTTTTTCCTTTTTTTCCCTAGACTTAATAGCAAAATTGCTCTGTTCTAAAACCTTAAATGTTATAGCATAGAGGCTTCCTGAAGTCTCTCTGTCTTAAGAGAGAGTCCGTCTTAGGACTTTCAGTTGACCAGTACATACTCTGACTGCTCATCTATCCCTTGCTTTGTACTCTTAAAGCTTTTTGCCCCATAAACCATGTACTAGAATGCAACCATTTCTGAAACTCAGATTTCTCTGCTGGAAAAATTGGAAATAGGCATAGTCCCTGCAGTTTGTTGTCGTCTTTGTCCTATACTTCAACAGGATGACTGCTTAGTTAGAACTGGAATGTAGCATATTGCCTAAAACATTACTTGTGGATGTGAGAACTGAGTAGGGGATTTGCATAGTTCTGTACTCTTAGCATGGCTTAGAAAACTGTAAATTCTAGCCACATGCAATTTGTAACCAGAATTCTTGAGAAAGGACCGAAAATTGCCTGAACTATAACACATGTTCTTTTGCCAGGGTAAAGGGAAAACAAGATGGCTTAAAGCTAGGATGCAAAATTGCACATCAACCTTACAAAGGAAAGCTTCAGTTTGATTTCCAATAGCTTGGAATGGTGTGGAAAAATAGATCCTATGATTCTTGGGAACAAGGCAAGGATGTTTCTCTTTGCTGTTTGCCTGGTTGTACCTGGTTGCACCCTTGTATCTTGCTGAGGAAAATGCTGTTCCCACTGATGCCTTTGTCCTGATTCCATGTATCTTGCTCTTTTTAATAACTGGTACACCAGTGTATTTTTTCAGAATTAATAATGGGATTCTTTGCTTTTTAATTTGAGTTCCCAGGAAGAGAGAATAAGTGCAGTGCATGTGTTGTTTTAAATGTCTGTGTCACTGCTGCCCTCACTCTGTCCTGCCTGCTGTTGGTGTACAATTTCACTTGATGGTTGCCTCAGGTACAGGTCTATGGATTAAGCAAACTCTATACAAGAGATGTGAGCACCTGGATTTAAACTGATAGGATCCACCTTTCCTGATCTCAATATTTTAAAAAAGGCACTAGACTTCTTCATTCAAATGAAGAAGTACTAGCTAGGCTGAGTATGGGGTATGGTTTTTCTGGACTATCAGTAAAGAGGAATGGCTCCTTCAGACATGCTTAAAGGCACTCATTTCAGTTGGGAGCGGAATATCTTCATGCTCTTTTTTTTTTTTTTTTTTTTTTTTTTTTTTT
>Ga0065711_1035022_pt1 | contig 22916 bp, 13 predicted proteins | sample Hoacrofraction12_FD_59098 | JGI IMG/M metagenome (GOLD analysis project Ga0065711, IMG submission 59098) | Hoatzin crop microbial communities from Cojedes, Venezuela - Epithelial fraction 12 v2 (version 2) | ecosystem: Host-associated > Birds > Digestive system > Esophagus > Crop | place... | reverse complement strand
ACGGGTTGCCCAGAGAGGTAGTGGAGGCCCCATCCCTGGAAACATTCAAGACCAGGTTGGACAGGGCTCTGAGCAACCTGATCTAGTTAGTGGTGTCCCTGCTCGCTGTGGGGGGGGTTGGACTAGATGACCTGTAGGGGTCCCTTCTGACCCAAAACTTTCTATGATTCTATGATTCTATGACATCAATGAGCCTCCAATAATATATAAATATAAAGAGTCAAATTACTTTTAGTGTTGTGCAGCCCTGTGGGGCTCAGCAAAATCTAGTCAAATCCAATTGTTTTCAGAAGTCAGCAGACACAGCAGCAGATCTCAAGACAAGAGGCTTTAATGCATTTTCCATAGACTCAGGAGAGAGGAGGGAGAAGGGGCTCTTTTGCCTGAAACTCCTTGAGTCAGATGATCTTTTTAAAATGTGGCTGCTGACATACTCTGAGATTGCCACTGGCAGTGCTGTGGGGCTGCAGGGAAGTGATTTGTACTGGGAAGTCCGGATCTAAATGCACTCCGTTATGAGCAAATGAAAGTTACTGAAAGTGCCAGTTAAGAAATTTATAGCCTTATAAAAGCCTAGCGAACACCAAACTCAAATCTTACACAGACACATTACAGTGTATACATTAAAACACCAATGTGCCACCTTTCAGCTTCGGTTGCTCCTTGCTCCATTTGAATCTTCCACTCAAACAATCTTACTGTGTCCTCACTTGGCCTAAGATAAAATATTCTTCAGGCTCAGCACTGGCCCGCATTATGTCTGGTCTTTAAGTTTCCACTGGTTACTTCAATATTTATGGCATTCAAAGCTGGATGTCTCGAAGTTGCTTAATGCTCAATTCCACTCCTGTAAAAACTGGAGCCCCTCCTTTGGCAGATGGGACAGCTTGTCCAACGCTCCTCTAGTCTTTCCACTCTAATGGTCAGCGCTGCTATGCTACCAATGAAGTTGGTCGTTTTAATGCTCAGCGAAACTTGATTCAGTGCTGCCCGGGGGGCTTAAAACCGTTTTATATTTCCTTGCCATTTGAGAAAGGCTGCCAGAGTGAAATGGGTTTTCCTCCCTGCTGGCTCTCGTTGATGTTACTGATCCATCACTTCACCAGTTGACTCGTAGGCTGATTGCTAGGCTCTACCATTTGGAGGGGCGGCAGGAGGCTCCAGCCAGCACAGCACTCAGAGGCAGGTTAATCACTTGCTTGGGAAAGTGTTTCTGCTTCGTTCACTTTGTGGGTTTCCTTTTCATTTAGCAGTTTGGCTTGTCTACAACACTGCCTCCCTGACCTTGTACTGGTTGCTATTCCCCATTCCCAAGCAGAAGACTAATAGGGAGCCTTTCCAGCACCGGCTGCAGATATCACAGGCCTGATACGCATAAACCACATCCACATCCTTTTTGTCCTTCCAAGCATTTAAACATCCTGATGTGGTTCATAGATTTTTATTGCTCCAATTATCCCTCTGCTTTCTGCACAGAAAGCTGAGATGCTAACTAGCATGCACACTACAGAAAGTGCTGTGTATGAGCAATACCTTGCTGCTATGGTATCTAGCATCCAACTATTAATTACTACTATAAAAATGGCACAATATCTACTTTTTAATTGCACTTTCAAGTTCTTCAGTATGCTGCCCATTTTTCCCTACTTTTTGGCCCTTGGACAAAACTACTATCATAATAAAGGAAATAGCAAAGAATTGTTTATTCACAATATATATTGTCTTGGGATTTCTTCCACCTGTGCCTCAATGACCTGAAAGTTTTTGTGCCCCACCAGCACCAGCTGCCCAGGCCGCTGGCTGTCAGGCTGTAGCAGCGTGACAATCACTGTACCTCAAAACAGATCCTCTCCTGCAGGCAGCATTGGGCTCCGGAGCAAATCCAGATGATGCCCAGAAAAAAACTCCCTTCTTCTGGAGGGTACATACAGAATTTGGGGGAGGTGAAAATTAGCGGGGGAATTAAACATGAGGTCATCCTTAAAACCAGAACTTGGAAAATTCGTGTTTTGAGCTTGTAAGTCACAGAGAAGCAGCTTCTTTATAAAAGCTTATTATCTGACAGTTGTATACTGAGTAGTACACTGAGAAATGAAAGAGCTGAAAGTACATGATTCACCTGAGCAGGAAAGGCAAGAAAAGGACTGGCTTACAAGCAATCAGTACAACCTGCTCTTTAAAGAAAAAGTTTTGATGTTGCTGAATAAGAGGTGAGAGTCCATAATTATGTGAGAAGAAGGGAAAGTGCTCTAAAAATATATTTACAGCAGATTAAAAAATGGTATCACTTTCCTTACTGCCTATTGCCAGTTGCAAATACTGAAATTTGGGGTGTTTCCATCAGAATGTTTTATTCCTACAAAGAGCTTTTGAAAGAGTAACTTTTTTTGGAAAAACAAGCAGCGTCTAGACCCACAGAGTTTGACACTGGTGTCTGCTAACACCATTGGGTGCAATCATGCCCAGACACAGGCAGGGCCCCGTGTCTCTTCCCATGGTCACCTACTTTGTGGTGTCACCCAAAAACCTCACCCTCTTCCTGTTCTTGCTCTTTACCGTTATCAGAAGTAGCAAAACACAGTTTACAGTCATAAAATACCAGACTTAGACCTTTGTGCTCACCCTCGATTTTGAGAAAAGTAATAGATATTTTATATGCATGAGTTAAAACTCAAGAGATTCAATCCTGGCAGCCAAAGTGAGATAGCTGCAGCAGCTCAGTACCTCTACAGAGTGCTAAAATTTGATACTGTCTCATCAGCAGCTGTGTAAGGAGCCGTTGGGGTCTCACTGACCTACTGGCGCAACAGCCAGCTCCCCCTGTGTTCACTGTGATTTTTCTTGCCTAAGACCTCACCTCCATTTCCACCAAATTTGACAATGTCTCTAACCAGGTGGAGAGGTTTCATTATTTTTCTCCTCAGCCTTTTTCTCTGGCTTCATGTAAATGATATTTTCCACAATAGATATGGAAGGTTTAGAACATAAGTACAAAACACTGTCTTTTTTGCCATGGTGAAATGGCACAAAATTAGTGCACTGTTTAAAAAAAAAAAATAGAGTAAGAAGCCTGTATTTCCACAATAGCAGCTTTGCAAAGCAAATTCTGGGAAATTTATGCAGCTGCTTTTTTCTTGGTATTTTAACTTTTATGTTCAAATTTCGTCCAGGTAGTGGGAGAAAAAAAAGCCAGCAAAAGTTTTGGAATATGAACTGAACTAAAATAGCAGCAGGCTCAGAAGCTCGGACTGAAGATTATAATAAATGCACGAAATAAACAGATCAGTGTCCTTGTGTTCTTTCTTTTTGCTGTGTTTGTTGTAGGTTGTTTTTAGAGTGGGTTTTTTGGTACTATGCACAGGTCTTCATATAAAATGCACAGCAGGGGCTATGCACAGCTTTTCTAGGATTTTTTAAGCACCAACCATAGCTTTTCATTTCACAGATCATTACAAATTTGGTAGAGTGATTATATAGAGAGAAGTGCCTATAACCTGCCACATTGACCACATGTATGTTGATTATAATAATTTAATTTTGTTGCCTGGGCTGAAGAGTGCATAGTTCAGAGGGACCCATGACGGGTGGTAATGGATGTGTTCTTTTGGTAGGATTAAATGTTATATTGCTTACTGTTATTTAACTGGCAAAGCTGATTTCTTTGTAAGTTAAACGGTAACAGTATCTTTCCCTATTAATACATGTTTTAAAAATCTTATTTAAATCTGTAACATTTACAGCTAATTTACACCTTCCTGCTTTGCATTGTTTTTATTAGATGCTAGCTGTGGTCCTTCTGGTTTTTTTGCTGGCAATTAATTCCACATTTTCTCTAACAGGGAACTAAGTCTCAGAAGAGAAGTAGGTATATTTAAAGATTTGATGAACACAAAGAATGGTTTAAAGGAACCTTTCTATGAGCATGGAGAATGGCTTGAAGAAATCAGGATGCTGAACTCAAAATTTAACCTTTTCTTACCAAATCATTGAAATCTCTCCTCTGCTTTGCTGCTCAGAGTGAAGAAAAAGAAAAAGAAAAAAGGTTTTCTTAAATTCTCTAAGCTGCTAATATTTTCATATCTGTGAGAGGTCAGGGGATCCTCTATACACAAAATACCTTGCAAAATATTGCTGAAAGAACTTGTGAGCATACAGCAACAAGTGGCAAAGTATTCGTGTAATATTGCTTGTTGTTGACACACCAGAGTGAACTGGGAGCATTTTTATCAGGTTATGAAACTGGTATTTATCAGTGTTGTTAAAATGGTAACAAAACACACTTTAAAAATCATAGCCAGAAAAACATTAATTATTGCTTTACCTTTTCTAGAGATTTGTAAATGGAGACTAAAGGTACCACCTACAACAATGTTGCTTTCTCTAGGTGAAAATGCTTGGGTGCTACTGGAATGCACTGAGCTCATCCTGATAGAGAAGACACCAGACAATTGTACCATCCACAGTGGAGGGAAAGTGGGGATTCATTTTACTGTTGAAACAGTACCATAAAACTGGTACCTTTCCCCATTATGTTATACTAACAAAAACTGTTGAATTTAAAGTTGGTGCTATATGCTTCTTAAGGGACAACAGATTTCTGTGTCATTTACAGTTACATCAAAGGCATATTACGGCAGTAAAATAAATTCTTTGTGAAATCCAAGTCAAAGGCCATGGTATTTATTCCTTGTGTCAATAGCCACGAATGCAATGTTTTCTTTATGTCTGGTGGTTAGAGGTTATCACTTGTTTATACGATACATTGCTACCAGATACAAAGATGCAGTATGCTTCTTGATACAGGGATCCTGCAGACTATTTTAACAGCAACTAACATTTTTCCAGATCCTTAGCCAGATGAAATCAGATGACCCCCATCAGAAGCAGTGAAGACACAGTGATTGGCATCAGATGAGATTTGAGGTTGAGAAAAGCTCAATTCTCTTTTTTTTTGTTTTTACAAAAAAAAAAAGACCAAAACTAACCTCCAGCTGTGCATCGTAGTAGATCCCATGGACCAGGTTGCCTCCAATTGTCCAGACTGAAGCCAAGCTGGGTGCTTAATAAGGCTCCTGTCTGTCGCAGGGCTTTAATTTCTGAGGAAACCAGGACACTTGGGACTGGTGTGTACTCAAGTCTCATGCCAGCATGGAGTTAGGAGAAGGCCAAGGTGTATACTCGAGAGCTCACTTGGGAGGCCAGACACTGCGACTGCTGGCAGCACAGTGGTTTAGCACACTTACTCATGTCATTATATGCTCTTCTCTGCTTTCTCCAGCAGCTTGACAGAATATGGGATATCGTGGATTGTATCCGAGAGGCAGGAAGTAGGATGTTCCTGATGCAACCCTGCTCATCGATGACATTAAAACCCATTTGCCAATGTAAACGTTGAGAAGAGTGGCTATTTAGAGAAATAAATTTACCATATTTTTTCCATGAAAAGCCAAGTGCTGTGCGATGGTGAGGCAGTGGGCGGTCGCCACTGCCTTTACTTTCGTCTCCTGTGGGTCAAACAGAGCATGATCTGCAGCATGCTCTGTTGCTGGGCCAAGGTCCTGATGAGTCCCCTTGGGAGTGAGGGTGGATTCACAGCTCAGAATCCTGCAGCGTGAGGGAGTACTGAGCGGTGACTGTCCGCTTCTGCTGAGCCCTCCTTCCACAGGGAATTTTGCACCGTGGCTTAGCAGTTGCTTTGATGAGAGGGCAGTGGGGTCTGTGTATGGGAGACTGGGTCTTTTTGAAGAGTATGTATGATTAGTAGGAGAGCAGCCTTGAAAACGATGGCATAAAATCTTTTATGCATATGTATATATATGCTTAAAGACACTACTACATGCAGAAAAAATTGCTTAAAGTATTTATCCACCTGGTGCAAGAATAATCTGAATATTGTTCTTTCAATAAGGTCAGAATTTTAGATGAATCAATAATAAATTTATTTTAAAAAAATAAATAAACAGTCTTCTTAAAATAAAAAAGAGCCTCTTTTGACCTGCTTATATCATTCAAAGTCTTAAAAGGATAAATTCTTCTGCATTTGTGACTGCAATATGTCTATAGTATGGAAATCTTGTTGAAATCTGGAATTAAAATACAACACTATGACTGACCTTTAATTAAATATGCAGATTAAAAAATAAAAAAAGTAATTATAAGCTGTCTTCACAACTGTGCTAGACAAACATCTAATTTACTACAAGACTTCGTAACGGTAAACACCAGTACATTACTACTTTCTTTTTTTAAATGAATTGTTTTACAAAGAGCCAACTGCTGTTCATTTATTTACCTTAGGAGAAGAAATCTTTTGTATATAGTACACCAAAGACGAATGGAAGAGTAGAACAAAATCAGGCAAATATTTTCCCTGGCACTAATAAGCAAGAGTAGTATTTTCAAGGAATTTCTTACAGAAATATGACTAACCAACAACGATACAAGCAGCATTCTAAAGGAGTGTCCAAATTGTTTATTTTTATTTCAGGAGAAATGCTTGCAAACCCCTATGCCCTCATTATTTTTATTTGGTTACTGTCCCAAAGTTAGGAAAAATTGCAGTACTTTTCAGTGAAAAATTTGCCACTCACAAAACCTGTTAAAGGGCAAACAGAAAAGATGGGTTAGACCTTGAAAATGTTTTGGGTTTTTTTACAATTATTCATTTAAAAGTAGAAAAGGGCCTACACCCAACCCTTCGTTTCTGCTCTTCATCCAGTTTTGAGGATTAGTAGCTCCTGGGAAAAACTTTGCTGCAAGATTGCAAAAGAGCAACCAGCTTGAACTACCTCACAGAATCATGCTTGTTTTCTCACCCTCAGCTGAAGAAAATCTGGGTACAGATAAGGATTTGAGGTATGGCATCCTCTTCCTTTGAAAAATAATAGAAAAAATTAGCTTATAAAACTCTTATTTATTATTTCATTAGTTCCTGGTGTATGTAGTAGGAGTAGGATTCATTGTTCTAAGTGTTGGTAAAAATATTGTTGTTAAAGCTTTGACAGCCCCAAGAACATCATGCCTCACATGGTGCATTATGTTGTACAGAAGCCTATATAGGGCCACCCAAGCCACTAGAAAGCCATGCACATTACTTTCATGTGAAGATTTCATGTTTCCTCTTGATAGTCTTTGATCTTTTAATTTTCCTAGAAATAAACCCTGCTTATACTTTTTCCTTTCTTCCTTTACTAATGACAATTGTGAGTTAAGAGCCTCTGTAACCAGACCTCTACCTTTACAAAGACAGACTGGACTACAGAAGAATATATACCGCATTTTCTGAAAGTTCAGAAATGTCTTCGACATAAATGGGGCTTCTTCCTTCACTGGGAACAAGTGACGCCTTGGGCCACGGCTAGAGGCTCAGGTTGAGCTAGCAGTACTCCCCAGAGCAGTCTTCACCACCCCCTACCCACCAGCTCCTCCTGATCTGCACTATGGAAGCCAAGCAACTAAAAATTAATGCTGGAGGCAGAAGGGACATTTGTTACCCAGCTCGGTGACTGTTCTGATCCTCTTCACTGCTCAATCATGAAGGCTTGCGCTGGCATGAGAAGGGGAACAGGGTAGGGGCAGGACCTGGTACCTGGGGCAGTGCTGTCTGTCAGTGTGCGCTGAAGAGTTGCCTCCTCTCCTATGGTGCATCCTGCAGTCCCTCTTCTTGTGGTCATGCCTGCACTATATGGGAAATGTTCTCCCTGTTGAAAAACTGCTATTTTCTTACAGTTACAGAAAAGAAAAACAAAATTCTCTGAACAAATTTCTCTCGGTCATGGCAAGAAAAACACTGTGCAATCTCCGTCCTCCCAGCAAACCAAACCTCTTTTGCAGTGCTACCTTATCAACCACACCAGTATTGTTAAAAGAGTAAAATTTGGTAACCCTATAGCAGTTATTATATCAGCATATTTCATTACTTTACAGGCAGACGGGTACTTCATAGTGACACAACAGTAGTCTTACTAGTATTACATTAACATGTATACCATGATAAATAAAAATTACAGTCCTCTGTCTAACAGGTGTACCTATTCAAAAATGTATTCAGTGAAGGTGTTATAAACACATTAGAGAGGGCTGCAGTTGGTGACACAGCAGTCACTCGCATAATGGCTGTGGAGTCAGCTGGAAAGTGAGGGTTTCAAAGAAGAAATAAGCAGAATAAAATGACATTCTGAAACACGATCATGTTTCTATGCAGGCATCTCTTGTAAATAAAATGAAGAAATCAAGTGGAGAAGGCCAAAGCCTTTCTAATACTATATCCACAAAAATTGTTTCAAAACTGTTTTCCCTGGGGTATCAACAACACTTTATAGCTTTTTTTTAAAAAAAACAAACAAACCCAAGTTGTTAAAACTGGAGAGAATAACTGACATCACAGTGGGTTGAGTTACTAGGACAAGGGAAGAGAACAGTCTGGACGAGGAGATGAACTTTCTCTGTCTCTGGAACTGGTGCTCCAGTGCCTTTGGTCTTGGGAAGCTGACAGTGCCTAAATCCCTCCTGTTCTAACAGGTAGCTCACAATTGCCCTGATTCTGTGTCCACTGAGGTCTGTAGAAGACTCACACATTTTTAAGCAGGAACTGTGTGCCAGCTTTTCCCCTCCCTCAATGCTTCAGCAAAAGCCGTTCTATCTTAACAGTCACTTTTCTTCTCAGGTATAGATCTGTTGTCATTGTCTTTGTCAAAAGAAGCATACTGTTAGATTTTAAACAGTTTAAAGCAGCAAACACTAATGTAAATAGCTTGTTTAACTGAACTAAAAACTTTTTTTGAGCAGTGGGCTGACTTTTTTCTGCGTAGTGACCAGCATGATGAGAGACAGTTCTCATCGCAAATTCTATTATCATGTTAGCATGCAATCATTCTAAAAACTAATTTGATGCTATATTGGATGTTATAATTGTCACTAATATTTATACTACTCTGACCTCTTCCACTCCAGAATATTCAGTTCTAACAAGTGTGGTGATATGATTTATTTGCCCAGAAGGGGTGAGTCTTGGGTACCCAACTGTCCACAGGTATATTTCATTTTAGACACTGTTAGCAGACCACAAGCAAGATATTCCACACTGAAATAGCTTGCTCTTCATAGCTACCAGATTTTGCCATGTCATTCTTGCATGTGTGTCACAAAAAGACCCAGAAATGTCCCTGAGCAAAATTTTCTTCAGGCAGGCTGAAAGTTTTAACTTCCACAATATTTTAACTGAGGTAAAATGATTTGTTCCAAAGAAGTCTGCAGCAGCTCAGAATAGTTTCAGACCAAGAGAAGCCTTGTAGATAACATATTTTCAAGTTTTATTTGTCTTCCTTTAGCAAAGTTCTCAATTATTTAGCTGCCAAAGAAGACATGCAATAACCTCAATACAAAAGGCTTAGTCATAGGCTAAGAGAGAAATAAATCACAAAAAGCAGTGGAGACCACTGAAAAAGGCCCACGTGAATTAATCTTTCACCGCCTTAGAGTGCTATCAGTATTGAGTCATCAATTTAAGACCAGCAAAAGCAACCATATTAAGGGATTACCAGCAACAGAAGTAGGCCTCTGCAAATCCTAAAATGAAAGCAAGTAAAACTCTAAGGACCTGTTTAATCTACATTTGTTTCTATTTTCATTCTTCTATATTCCCCATAAGCCTTGTGGAAGAAAAAATAATTGGACCAAAATGTGGAATCCAGTAAGTACTTTCTCTCTGAGGCTGATTTAAATAATGTGGACCAAATTCTATCTGTTCACCCACATGAAAACTCAAGGTTAGCTTTGACTCTTAAATAGTTGGAGTGAAACAAGCATCTGACCTTGCTTGTGCATATTTTTGTACTGTAGAATGGAAATAAACACAGTAAGCCAGATCCTACCAGCTCTTTATGGCCCAGTAATCTACAGATGAGAACGGCTGATGCCCCTGGAGAGCCCACCTCTCCACAGGGAAGAGCATGGAGCTTCACAGCCAACTTAGTGGCCTTCCAGAAGAAGCAGGATGAGGGGAGTCTGCCTCAAAAACCTCTGCAGGTCGGGGGACCAGGAGGGAAGGGTCAAGTATTCACACTATTCCCAATGTTCAACGTTTCAAGGTCCCCTCCAACACAAACCATTCTATGATTCCATAATTCCTCCTCCCTCTCCTTGCCTTCCTCCAACCCCCAAGCCTTTTTATCTTCCAGGAAGATGTAGTGCCACACACAGAAGTTTCCTCAAATCTGGGTAAATCAACACTTAGCACATTAAATTGTGCACCCTGAATTCCATTTCTAAGGGACAGCAAGGTGATCTCCTTAAAACCCCCAAAATACTGTATCAGGTGATCAATGGTGACTAAGTAGGATTCTATTGTGCTGTCATGCTGTCAGCAGATGACCTTATAGTAAGAGTTTGCTGCAAGCTATATAATACAGAGCTTTGGAATTTGCTTTCCCTTATCCCAAACACATACAGTTATACAACTTACCCCTAATTTACTGGCATTTAATACATATTTCAATGTCCAACTTATATGAGGCCAAGAGGATAGGAAAATTCTTGTGGATTACAAAGTACTACATAAGAAAGAAACATAAGAAAAATCATAGAAGAGCTGGAATTTGTTCTTGAATTGTTCATTTTGTTTTGACATAACATCTTTCAATGCTTGACAAGAATTTCTAGCAGTTGCTTTTACTGCTTTTGTATATAGTGTGTGAGCCAAGTGTGGTATTCTCTTGGAGGCATCTTAATGCAACTGAATTACTCTGCCGAATGCATCAACTGTGCTGGTAAATTTAATATATTCTCCATATATTTCTTACTTAAAATTATCCTATGAGGAAGTAAGTTTCAATATATTGAAATAAATGTCTCAGTGTGATAGCTCCTCTGTACATTAATGATACAGGAGTGGGAATAGACAGAAAAGTACTATTTTTATTTCTGTGTCCTTAGATGCTAGACTGTACCATGACTCTGTATATGCAGGAGGAACTAGAAAGGCATTTATGACTTTAAAAGTATTGTCTCAACTTAAAATACAGTCACTTAATATTTGACTATAATATGTTACCAAGTTTGAGACTTGCCCCTGAGCTCTAATTAGTATGCACCTAGAATGGTAGCAATTACTGTGCTTTAAAATACTTCTTTTACCACTGCATGAGAGATTTTAAAAAGCAATAGTGTGATGGAAAAATTGCATTCTTGCCACAAACGCTGCAAAATGTACAAAGCACTAAGTCAAACCAAAGAGTCACTACATTATTTCAGCTACTCACAACTTTCATTTATATCCTGATCACTTTTGGTTTTTCTACAGTTTAGAAGTGAGCTGAAATTCTTAGCTATGAGGCACAAGGCAGAAACCTCTCAGCATTGGGATGTACAGTTTTGGCATATTGTGTCACACACACACAGAGAAAACCCAGAAGCCACAAAAGGCAACCTAACTCAATCAAACTGCCTTGGCAAAGACAGGAGTCAACCCATGCCATTTCACTGTTACAACTATTTTTGCAAAGCTTACAATGAGTTGCATCATTTTTTCCTATAAACCAAAAGCTTACTGAGAAAGACTTGCTGATTTTCACAGGCTGGGACAGACACTATATCTTCAGGGGCTGTAGACAAGGATTTGGCAATCTTGATCCCAGTGGTACAGCCACGGACAGACTCCAATGGCCTTCTGCAGGCAAAGCCCCTTGACTCTTCTGTGCGTAGGGCCATGCAGCAATGCTGTGTCCAAATCTCTTTGTTCTGCTGCTGCTCCACATGTGCTCCCAGTCCTGGTGTGGATCTCACAGGATCCAAGTGACACAGAGGATTTCACACTGGCTTTCGGCACTGGGCAATACATCCCCTTCCATGCTTAGAGAACCGTCCAGTGTGAAAGAAACCAGAGCTTAGATTCTGTCTGCAGAAAAAATAAAATTCTCATCTTGTTCTCTTTCAAGCAAACTCGTACACTACAGTGGAAGAAAGCCTTCACCTAACCTTTGTATTTGCATTCTTGGTTTCATAAATAACAAGAGTTTCTGTTGAGGTATCAGTTAATATACGAAACTAAGTAATGTGAGTGTCCGTCAGTTATGAATGCACACAAGAAGAGCTATCACAGGTCGGCTCATAAGCAGTACCTGGTAAAGCCACTGTATTCCCTTAGCAACTTCAGCTTTGACAAGTACATCCTGCTTACTGTAGGACCCTTGTTTGGCAGTGAGCAGAACCTGCTGCTCTGGGACAGCAATGTGCTAATGATTGCATGGTGAGTGGTACCCTGAACTACCAAAGGCATTTCAGGACACGGAGCTGGGCAGAGAAGGAGACAGGCTGCTCCCCTCCCAAGTGCCTCCACAAACGACTAAATATAAGAACTCAGCCTTTACATGAAGTCAGACGGAGACATCATCAGACATCTAAGTTATGCTAAAATAGTAGGTGAAAAAGGAAAAAAAAGTCATTGGTGATGTGAAAACATTTAACAATTAGCAGATCTTCGTATGTGACGGAGATCCAAAATTACCATTCTTTATGCCACAACTGAAGAAAACTGTAAGATCCTTTCATCACTGTTTTAAGAAAGAATGCGCTTTTATGTTTGAGGCTGGAGGGCTTTATTCACATTATCAAGAAAAAGAAAGAGAGAGGTTAATGATTCAATGTCTATTAAAGAATAGCTGACATATGAAGAAAGATTTAATTAGTGTAGTGGGGTCTGAGTTTTCAGAAAGGAGTTTCACAACCTCTACTCCCATCAGGAGATTCAAAACTCCTTCTGAGGTAAGCACAAGCACTCGAAATAAGTAAGAAAAGCTTTATTGCACAGAAGGAAAATAATTAATATATTTCTAGTGACAGACTAGGTGAAAGCCCAGGCTTGTGTACACTGCATTAGGTGACCCGAGAGTCTGTAATGTGCAAAATCGCACATCTGCCTGTGCTGCCTTACCTTTTCAGTGCTGGGGCCTGGATACTGCTGTTGCTGATGCCGTACAGGTACTTCTGGAAGGTGTGGGTGAAAAGCAGTTTAAGTTTCCCAGCATCACACAGACCAACTTCTGCTTAGGAACCAGCATGAATACTTTGTGGGAAAAAAATTCTGCCTCCAGAGTCAGACACTACCATCTGGAGACTCCATTGGAAGCATTTGTCTTAACTGCAGGCTGTGCGTTTATCCACTCCAGCAGACACTCAAAGGTCCTCTGGAAACACAAAAGGCCACTGAACCCTGAGGATGAGGCCATTGCATTCATGGTAGATGTGGCAGAAATCTTTCTCCAGCGTCACTTTATCTATAAAGCTGTGTTTGTCCATTTTGACTTATTTGTTACCAAAGAACTTCATTTTATAGGTGAACTTACACTTTCTGATATTTTAATAGCATCTTTTAATGTAAATGGGGCCATTCATTTCGCAACAAGAAAGGCTAGATATGTAGCAACTGCTGAGGGCTATAACAAGTCAGTAATGGTTTCAACTTGTTGCTAAGAGTCTGCTGCTTACAGCTTCCTTCTCCCTTAGCAGAAACCAGAAAACAGCAAGGCTGAGGGAGAGGACATTAATCTTTGTCCCTCCATCTCATAAAAAGGGTGGATCTAGCCATTCTATCACTAAATTCTTAGCAGATGCCTACAAAGTTTGCTGACGATTTTTTCTTTAAAATTTTGCAACTCTCCATCTGTTAAAGACACTTCCCCTCATTAAGACTATTTACATGCAAAGTTTTAGACTGCAGCTGCTTTTGTCATGACACCATCAAAATATTTGGAATTATTTTTTTTTTAAATGGGTGAAAATGTATTTTCCATTTGTACTTGGCATTACATTACTGAGAATCTTTTCTGGTAAAACTCAAACTGAATTTGCTGTGGTGGCACTAGTGTAGCTAACAAAGTTTGGCCAGACATTGTACCCCTAATTATGTTAATATGCTTCAGAATCCTTTTATGAACTAAATAATGACCATTCCTTTTGCCTGACTAGGAAGCAGAAGAAGAACCTCGCCTATACATCTGCCTTCCCATTCTTATGCTCCTTACTAAACCAGTATTCCCCCTCTGAGGTTACAAATCTTTATGTCTAAGGCTCGTTTCCTGCTTAACAAAATGTTTGCCTTTTATAGTAAGGGCAACAATATTTGTGTATATTCACCCTAAATGATAAAACAAGGGAAAGTTTGTAACTCGGTACTAATAGTTTCAAAAGATTGACTATCTTATGTAGTTTATCTTTGGCTAGTTTAGCAAACTGAGTTGCGGTGCATGATGATAGCAGGCTCAAGTTTGCTCTGCTGACTCAGTAGATTTTTTTTATGCAAAACAAAATGAGATCTTGCTAGTAGTCAGCTGATAAGATTAAGAGAGAAAGAAAGCAAGAAAGAGTGCATTTCACAGTAATATTTAGGAAGAAAATTGAAATTTAACTCCTTAATATAGCATTTGAAACAGGTGATGGAGCTGGAAATGTATTTAAATGTGTCTTCTCCACGGGAAGGAAAAGGTCTGGATTCTTCAGTCTGGACAAGGAGTAGTGGAAAAACTCAGGGAGAGAAAGGTGCAGGTGGTATGAAATTCACTGAAGCTCAGAGAGAGGGAAAAATGTGACCATTAAGAAAGTCATGGGCACATGGAGACCAACATTTTACCTTCACCATGCCAGGTGCTTCTTTTGGGACCACAGAACACAGAATCCAAAGGGGCTTAGAGTATAAAGTAGATTTAATAAGCAGTAATAATACTTTCCCTGCATCCCTACAGTGGGGCAAAGATGGTTGCATTAGTCTAACATGCTAGACATAAGGATAAAGAAGGTTTTGTGTGTCTTGTAGATAGAAAGTGCAGAGAGAGAGAGATGAGCTTTCACCAACCCAGTCAACAGTTGTGCTAATGGGGTAGCTCAATAATTTATTTAATAATTAAATAAACAAATGTATTTTAAAATCACTATATATCTACAACTTCCTCCTCCAGACTCCCGAAGCAAACTATATCCAAATTTACATCACATTGTATATCCTAAAACCTATCTCACTCCAGCTGTGTAACTGCACACAAATGTAGAAACAGCAGTAAATGAAAAGAGAAATATAGGGCACTTTCTCTCAGTGTTAACAACAATGCCATGGTGTTACCATTTCCTGAGTTTTGCCACAATATACTATGTAAATACTAAGCTGTTTTCAGAGAGCATTTATCTTATTTAGGTAGATTTTCTTGTCAGAAAAAAAGAAAAGAAAAAAAAAGTAGGGGGAAAGGAGACAGTCTTTGCCAAAAACAAAGTTTTAAAAGAAATTTGGCACCAGTTACAAGAGTCTTAGAAAGCACAATTTGAAATACAGGCAGTTTACCAGTAAAGAACTCCAAAACATGGCTGTTTCTGACAATGAATACAGAGATTGTATTTTTCTACGTGAAATATATACTCCAAAACCTGGAAAATGGGTGTTAAACTGCAAAATCACACAGAATCACAGAATCGCAGCATGTTAGGGGTTGGAAGGGACCTCTGTGGGTCATCTAGTCCAACCCCCCTGCCGAAGCAGGGTCACCTACAGCAGGCTGCACAGCACCTTGTCCAGGGGGGCCTTGAATATCTGCAGAGAAGGAGACTCCACGATCCCCCTGGGCAACCTGTTCCAGTGCTTCGTCACCCTCAAAGTGAGGAAGTTCTTCCTCGTGTTCAGGTGGAACTTCCTATGCTTCAATTTGTGCCCATTGCCCCTTGTCCTGTCGCTGAGCACCACGAAATGGGGGAAGAGTCCTAGAATAGTGTGCCATAAATACCTAGAACATTTCAGTGGTAAATTATATAGTTATACACACCAGGGAGGCAATGTTATAGTACACTCAAAACACAGCTCTTGAGCTGTGAGGCTGTAGTCCACCTGGGAGACGGTGCAGCATCATGCTTTGACCATCAGACCAGTGGAATCACTACCGGTACTAATAGGTGGCAGTGGCTCTATATAGGTAACCTTACTGAAGCTTTCTTAAGGAGCCTCTTCCATCAGCCTTTCTGATGCTGTGCAGAACTTCAGCTTGCCCATTTTAGTGACAGTAATTCACTTCTATTTCAATGTTTCTTTCTTTGATCTCTGAGAACACCACCGCAACATATGCTGTTCTAATGGCTTAGTTCACTCCTTACTGGGCTTTAGGCTGGGGTACATCAGAGAAACAGCTCAGAGTATCAGTACAACCCCTCCAGGAACTACCCCACGTGAAAATAGCTGCCTCTACATTGCTTGGTATCTTTTGTCACTTCACTTACCTGACTATAAGAGGTAACAGGCTGCAAAACACCAGACTCATTTTGTCTGTTAATTTTGGACTGATCTTGCACAGCCTGAATGAGCACGTACTCCTCTTATTCAAAAACACAGATCCACAAAGCAACCACGTGGCTAAAATGGCAAAGTTATGCCAACCTCCTTTTCTTCATGGAACACTTGTACAGCTCATCAGCAGATCCAGTTTTGGTCAGGAGTGCCAACACCTGACAGAAATAAATAGCAGCACAAAATGAAGCGATTTCAGCCTCAAGCCAAATATAGGAAAAGTGATATTGGTTGGGAGGCGATAGCAGTTTGAGCTTAAAGGCAAACGACTTCAATTGCCAAGATAACACACAGCCAGAAGGCTCTGTTAAGGTCTATTATTGATGCTAACTGTGTCAGGAAATGTCTGTCTTCAGCCAAATCACATGTCTATCCCCATATTGGACTACTGCAACAATTTTCCATCAAATTCAGGGAGAAGAGCCTGGAAAAGCTTTGGCTTGCATTAAACAATAAAAGAAACGGGGGCAGAAGGAAGGCAGGAGGGATCCCGTTTCAGCCTAGACTGGGGTATAGTTTAGTCCCGAGCCCTGAACCCCTTTCTCTGCATAGCTCTTAATGGCCTGTCACACACTATAGGTGAACTGAAGGATGGAGAGCTGCTCCCAGTAAAGTCAATGAGGCCAGATTTTTGCCTCATTTTTCCCAGTACAAGCCGGAAAACTAAGATTTTACCACTCATAAAACTCACCAGAATTGAGGCCCTTGAAATATTCTGACAGGAAATTTCAAATAATCCCCCAGATGTCCTCTTTCCCTTGACACATCATACAACTGAAATCTGTAGTTAAAGAAGCATTTTCTTGGTCTTCATTTTCCAGCATTTAGGTACAAATAGCAAGAGAAAGAGAAACGTTTCCATAGTTCACACACGACATTCTGAAAGAAGGATGGAAGATGGTTTTGGAATTAAAACTGGAAGAAGAGCTTCGCTCTGTGTCTATGCCTTTGACCAGGTGAGTACTTCCAAGTCAATTCATCATTCCAAACCTCATGTTTCCTGCTGGAAGATCTAGATAACTAATAAGCTGTCTGAGACAGGTATTATCAGACCTAGTTTATAATGATCTGTAGGTAGTCCAGTCCAGAGAAGCTATTTCAATTTGTGTGAACCACTTAAACTTTCTACACAGACTATCTGTGATAATTAAGTAGCTCAAACAGCACCTGCAATTTCTCAAATGCTGTGTTGCGTGAGAGAAATTCAAAGGTTGTGAAGATTTAGATAAGCTTCCATAAGCACAAAGAGAAGCTTTCAAATGTTTTCATAAAAAGCGGTGTATATACCTGAAAAATCCCATACTTGGTCTGACTAGGGTGTTATTTTGGCATAATAATTAAAAATTAGATAACAAATATTGAATTGTTCCTGAGGGAGAGGAAGATGGGACAACTAGCCTTTTCTAATTTGCTGTTGTCCTGGAAGGATGACAAAGGAAAAGATCTCCTAACTTTTCACCAGAGAAGCCCCTTTAGAGGCAAAGTAAAACAATGTTACAGAAATCAGATTTTTTGGAAGCTCTTCTTTATTTAAATCTTCAGGCAGGAGGTGGATGCATTTTTTTTCAGAATTTGTTAACCTATAGAATATTCTTCCTCCTACTTCACAGTCATCCAAGAGAGTGAGGGAAACACCTCTTAAAAATAAAATTAAAAATTGCGTCTGTCTAAATGCTATGGTAAACCTCAAGATACGAAGAGAATGGTACCAGAGGACCTAAGCAGATGTCTATAGATGCATAAAACCTGACCTCTCCATGGAAGGCATGTGAGCTCCCCTTCCAGCAGCTCAGAGTCAACAAGGCACTAAATTGTCTGCAGCAGCCAGTCAGGAGAGTAAAGGATATTTCCAGGGTCTGCAACTTTCATAAGTAGTTTTGCAGGAGCTGTATAACGATTTTAATATGCATTGTTACAGTATCATAGTCAGTCTGTTAAACCTGAGAGTGACTCAGTGGAGAACTCAGAATAACCATTTGCTTCAGGAATGGGCCTAGATGTATCCTTTATGGTTTTCAGCGTTTTTATTTCTACCGCTTGTATCACTTAGGACACCTACATGAAAACGTCATGGGTTTTAAGAGCTCATTTATTCAAGCAAACAATACTTTACCAGACATGACTGAAACGGCTCAAGCTTCTGATGCAATATATAAACAGCAGCTTATTATCCTCTGACATTACACTTAACAGCTGAGGAAATGATTTACACGTGACAACAAATTGATTCTAAAGTTCGTTTAGGAGGAGAAAGTTAGTGGTTGTAAAAGCAATCTATTTCTTCTTTTAGAATAAAGACTATACAGAAATAATTATTGAAATGAATATGCCTCCCCCAGTGAATGCATGTACAATTAATTTGGAAAAGAATATCTGTCTTTTGGTTTCCTCTTTTTCTCTTTTGGTTTTGTTTTTTATGGAAAGGAGATATGGGTTATGCTTTGAAAAAGTAACATAATTTTCAGCCCCGTATTCCTATTTAGAAATTCTTATGCTGCAGAAGTCCTGGGTGTTCAGCAGCTAGCAGGGTAAGGCCTGGGTTTCCTGCTGATTTGCCCAGGTGTGCACCATCCTTCTCATCAGTGGCTAATACATGGTGGTCATTAAGGGTCAAAGTGACTTGTACCTTCCATAAGGCCAGCACATTCACAAATCATTTGACACATGAGCAACTCCTACCCATCACTACCTTTTTCAGGTTAATCACCAGTGTGACTAATTGCTGTATTTCAGAGCTCTGCCACGGTGCACTAGTGTGCTTAGGTCTGAATAGGAAGGAACAGGGAAATCAAAAAGGAGCATATAGGTTTTTAATTCCTAATCTTCAGTGAAAAACTGGCCCAGATCATGAGTGAAGTTTTGTTATTGCATTGGACAGATGCTTGTATGCCATAGAGAAACAAACTGTGGCTCTCATTTCAGTGCCTAGCAAGCCGGTCCTCACATGCCAGCATCCATCCTTATAGCAGGAACCATTTGTGGTGGTGTCTTGGGAAAAGCTACAATCTGAATGGGTAAGGTGAGAGGATGGAAAAGCCGTGCCTCACTGGCATAGAAAGCACACATGCTGCTACATGCTGTAGTTAACCAGTGCTTGAAAGTCATAAATCTCATACCTTCAGTTTGAAGTATAAATAAATTGTTATTAAGGGAATCTAAGGAATGACTGAATTTATATATGAGCTGATGTGCATATGTATGGCTGAGTCCCAAACTTCTCTCACAAATTTTCTAAATGCCCCTTGGTTACGATGATACAGTAAGCCATGGCTTGGCCCAGAGAGCTGACATTTATAACTATACTAAAAGGTTTCCTCTTAGAAGCAAGAAGTAAAACCAGTCCAACCTTTCTTCTCCACAGTTTCATCCCTTTAGATTGTAAGCAAAAACCTGTTTTCTTGGACCAAGGCTGAGCAGACACCGGTCAAGCTCTTTTTCTTTCCAAGACTCCATGCCAGCTGGTCCTGCTCCACCCCACAGAGCCAGTCCTTGGGGTTTTCCCCCAAGGCCATGACTGGTGGCTTATCCATACCCCTGCTTTTGTTTATCAGCTCTGTGTGCTCCTGGCAGGCACTGCAGCACCAGGGCAGGGCACATCCTATGCCAGAGACCACAGCTGCACTGGCTCCAGCTGCCCTGCCTGCTTCCCCAGCTCTCCCTAGCCTCATCCTACCCCAGGGCTGTGGCACTCTGGCTAGCTCAGGAATCACAGGGCAGAGCTCCTCCTGCTCGACTGCAACTTCTTCCTATGCCTGAGTGGCACCAGAGCACACACAGGTGATGAGGCATACAGGGGGGTCATCTTGAACCCTGAAAATACTATTTAAATACAGCTATAGACTTTTGGTAAGCTGCCTTTTACTCCTACAAGTGCAAGATTCAAAGGCACTATACTTCTGAAAATAGTCCTTGCCCAGCATGATTAACATTTCTTGGGAATACACTGTCAGCTATCTCACTGCATAAAGATTTCGTAAAAAATTTTACCCTACTTAAGGTGGTGGAAATTCTACTAGCTCTGATAGTACTGTGGGTTTTTTTTCTGTATAGAATGTGACTTCCTTAAGCTGTTTGAATAACATATAAGCCTTAACCTTACAGTCATAGATTTCGTAATAATTGCCCCTTCTTTAGAAGAAAAAAAAAGAAAATTAAGCATTTATTCCCATGCAGTCGGAATAAAACCATCATTTTTTAGAAGAAAACAAGTATATTATGGATAAAGGATTATGGATTTTTGACTTAAGCAGTTTGATCAATAACACTGCTGGTATGTTCATAGACGTGTTATAACCATTTTTGTGGTAAAGATGGTATATTATTAGTCAGAATACGACTTCTTTACAGGAAGGTCACCATCAGCCTCAAGATTGCTACACTTAGCCTTGCACCCTGTTTATGTAGTGTTTCCCTTTTTCAACCCCCTTTTTGTAGCTTGATATTTGTATCTTTGTAACATAAAAAAACCCTAGTTGACTGGATAATGACTTAAATAATTGTCATCTACTGCCCTAGAGAGAACACCCAGGAGAGGACACCCATCAATGTATGCAGCCAGCTCCCTCTGAGGAACAGCAAATATAGGTGAAGTTGGATGAGTACACAATTACGCTGTCGTTATATCGAGTCTCTACTCTTAGAGAAAATATCTCCAGCAGATCCTTGAGATTCTGCAATTTAAAATGTGCATCTATTACACCCTCTCAAAGCTGGGACCTGTTCTGTCTTATGGAACACTTTAAAAGTCTTTCAAATGTTCAAAACCTTAGTAATGACAGAAACCTGGTTACTATAATATATTTTGTTTAGACTCCATGAAATCATACCAATGAATCTTCTTTGATGTATCATTTTTTACATATAGCCAGGATTTACGGTCAGTCATTTTTTCATGAGGGTGTTTTGCATCCTACTGTTTACAGGGCTTCATCTGTGGAAAACTCACCTGCGGTAAAATCACTTTGTTTTAAACTGTAATGATTCAAGCTCCTGACTTGTGAATTATAAAGAAATGAAGGAAAAAAAAGGAAAGGATAAAGATAGAAAGGAAAAAAAAAAGTATCAGTAAAGATACTGCTTCTACTAGCATACAGAAAGCAGCTGGAGCGTGGCATGTTGTGTAGCTGGATCACCAGCAGAGCACAAAGTGTACAGCTGTGCATATCAGACAGCCAAATGTTGTGTTTAAAGTATGCTAATTAACCAGAACATTCCCGGAATACGGAGAAAGAATTTGCCCAAAGTGATTGCTCAATATTTCATTCTTTTTCATCTACCCATTCAACTAAGCAATTTGCATGCCAATAAACTTCAAGCATTTTTAAAGAATGTGGATTACTTGTCCAACTGTTGAAAGATCTGAAGATATTTCTCAAGTATTTGTAGCTGTCCTGAGTGATTGTCACCTTATGGCATTGTCTTTTCTCAGTTACAGTGGGTGGATACAAAACATTAAACTAATGAAATTTATTGACAGTTGTGCAGTAGACCAGACTCATTTACACTGGCAGAAATCTAGTAAAGTTACTGATGACAAAAGTTGCTTTCAAGGCACCTTCTCCAAGGCATCTAAAAAAATTGGCTCTCCAAATTCTGCTACATGATGGTGCAACAAATCCACTCTCTGCAAAGCTTTACCAGTAGAAGATGGTAAACCATAAAAGCATTTCCAGTTGGAAATGTCCAATTGCTTTGTAACAAAATTGGATAGATAAACCTCAATGCATTTGGTTTGGATCCGTTTAAGTAATGAAAAGTATTCATTCTTCTTCCAGTGTTTCAGACTATAAAAAATGGGATGCACATGCTATGATAATCGCATGTCATGCAAGACATCTTGTAAAGCTGGAAATGTTGCTAGAGATAAGTCTCATGAGGCTTCACCCCCTCTGCTTTAAAATTGTATTTCCTCTGATATTTTAATAAAGGTATATGCTGCACATATGATATTTTTAACATTCACCGACTGCAGAAATACTTTGGTTATAGAAGTGATTCAGCCTTGACAATATTTAAGCAAATTTGTCCTAACTAGGAGCCAGAAGCTTCTCCTTTTCAGAATGATCTTATTTTAGGGAATGATTATCTGAACCATTTCTCAAAAGCATGAACTGAGATTATTCCACATTTAATTTACTCCTCAGCTGCAGCCATCATCAGCTGCCAGTTCATTCCACCAGCAGCCAGTATATATACATTTTCACTTAAAACCTTAAAACTGAAGAATATAACATTCTCTAAAGCTATGCCAGACAATGACACTTTATCAAGACAAGTGTTTTCTAACAAATAGTGTATCCAGAGCTAAATATAGTACAGCTCTACCATGGAAGTATGCAGCTACTCTTGCTCTTGCTCAGACAATCACAGAAATGCTTTTCCAACCAAATCATTTGCTTATTTGCCTATCCCAAAAGTTTACATGGTTTTGGACAGGAAAAATAATCACAGAATCACAGAATCATAGAATCACAGAATCACAGAATGGTAGGGGTTGGAAGGGACCTCTATGGCTCATCTAGTCCAACCCCCCTGCCGAAGCAGGGTCACCTACAGCAGGCTGCACAGGACCGCGTCCAGGCGGGTCTTGAATATATCCAGA
>Ga0065711_1004746_pt1 | contig 22916 bp, 9 predicted proteins | sample Hoacrofraction12_FD_59098 | JGI IMG/M metagenome (GOLD analysis project Ga0065711, IMG submission 59098) | Hoatzin crop microbial communities from Cojedes, Venezuela - Epithelial fraction 12 v2 (version 2) | ecosystem: Host-associated > Birds > Digestive system > Esophagus > Crop | place... | reverse complement strand
AGATCACTGAGTTTACAGTGATGGGCTATCCCCCCTTACTTTTGTCTGATAAGATAAGCACCAGTTATTTACTTCTTTTGTTAGCTCTTTGGCTCTTGATGCCTCAGTCCGTTTGTCTTTTGTCTTGCATTCGACAAGTCCAGCAAGGCCATCGATTACAGAGGACCCTGCTGGAAATACTTCCCACCCCTGCCATGTTTTAAATGTACAGCTGAAAGTTTTACACTGGAATAATTACAATTTTTTTCACTGTGTCAGCAATACTACTTCAATTCAAATGATATAAAAAAAGATAGATGGACTACACATGTGTTCATCTGCATTTTTGTAGCTGGTTTGTGTTTTGGTTTTTATACACAGGAAAAATACATGTAAATAGCAAGAGGAAAATGATAAAAGAGAATGAAACAGTAAATGCAGTTTTGTTAGTAGTGTTTATTTATAACCTTTGAAGAAATACCTCATCAAATTTTCTGCATGGAGTTTCCTATTCTGGGCACTATACTTCCTGAATCTTGTCACTCAGGTGATAACTAATGCACAGACACTTATGATTTCATGTATTATTTAAACATAGTTTTCCAAGAAAAATATTTGTGTCAATTCTGCTGCTTTTTTTTTTATTAAGAGTGTAAACATGAAAGATTCTGAACAAAGCTGGGTGATCAGTTCTAACTGCTTTTCCAGAAGAATTTTTGCATATTTTTCAGAGATTCAAGAGAAAAGAAACAGGAAAAAAGAGAACGGAAATTTAGCAAAAGAAAATGTAAAGAAAACTAATAATGTTTTTTAAAATATTTTATAAATTCTTTTCATGATCTTCTATGAGAAAACATTAAATAAAAGGGAGGGAGCATAGGGATATAGGATAGAAAAAGGAGAAGATCTAGGAAAAAAAATATTTTACCATTTTCTGTTTGCCAGGCTCTTTTTAAAATGGTTATTTCTGATTCTTCTTTTTTTTCCCCCCTGACAGCCCCATAATAAATGATACCATTCCATTAAAATGGAAAAGCTCAGTAACTTAACATAATTATAGTACGACTGTCTTAGTAAGTACACTGCATATAATATTCCTAATTGTATTGAAAATCAGCGTACATGTACATTCTTGAATCCTAGAATATTATATAACATCTGATCCAAAAGGAGAAAAAAGTTTGTAACATTTAGGATTTTTTGTTTTGTTTTATTTATAAATTTAATTGGTGGACGGTCTGCAACTTCATGCAGCACCTCAAAGTCTCATGAACTTCTATAAAATTTTATTGTTATTTGCTAATGGGTTGTTTTGGAACAGATATGAGTCACCCATCATTAAGTCATATATTCTGCGTGAAAAATAACTCTTGCCACTATATTCCTTGAAGTTATAAAAAGAAATTAGACATATCTTTTGTGACAAAAGCAATTATTCCTCTCTGTGTTTGAAAGGGCATGAATTTTAAAGGAATTATAATTATAAAATATTTTCAAAGCTATTTATGAGGTCAAAACGCGCAACTATAGACAGATTTTTGACCCATATATATTCCCATCAAAGTAGATTGTATGGGACTGTTAAGGTTAAAGGGCAAAAAGTCACGCCAATAACAAACAGTCAAACACATCTGAAGTCTTATTCTAAGTGTCCACATGGGGCCTGATTCAAAGTAATGGAAAAGGGAAAGCTCTTCCAGACATCAATGCTTTCTTAAAGCAAGTCACGCACTGGTTTGCACTAGTTGCATCTACTTTGCATTTCCATTTTAGGCAAAAAAAATCATTCAGTAAGAGCAAACTACTAACAACAATTAAAATACATCCTTACAAAAGCACTGATGTTATTCAACCAAGGAAACTATCTGCATAATATAGGGTGCTCCCAATACAGGTCGTATCCTACTAAAAATAAGTTTACTGGGAACTGAATGATTGCTCTCCAAATTAAAGAAACTGGAAGTTAACATGAGTTCTTTAACCTGAACAGCTTTTCTACATTAGGGAGAGAAAAAAGGGAAAATAATTGTACGTATCTGCATGCACTTCTGCGTTTCTGACTCTCATTGGATCTTTCCACCAAGCTCATGCCTGACAGAAAAACAGTCCAGTAGAAAATACTGTTGGCAGGACCGTTATGACATGCAGAAGAGCATTTGCCTTCTATTTACAGCCAAGGAGAAAACACCAATGTCTCTGATCTGCTTACAAACACATCAGACAGGTGACTGCTGGATGATTTCTTAGATCCACTTTTGCAGACCTGCAGTGACTCTCCTTGTCCATAGGCAGAAGTAGATAAAAGCCAAGCTCATACTGTGGAGGTCTTGCTGCAAAGTCTGGTTTCATTAGTTCTCTTTATTCTGGCTTTACAGTGTGAATTGGGGTAGTTGAGGGACATCAGGTGTTCAGGCAAAGCAGGATTATATAACCCCAGGACAAAGTTTCTGACAGCTTTTGATGCTTTAAAACAAAGCCAGTAACTACTTTTTGTTGTTAATGTTTTATTTAGTGTATCTAGTTTATGGTAAAGTAGTTGGTAGAGTTATTTGCAAAATCTTATTACCTTCTATCAAAGTATATTTATTCTGAAAAGGTGAATAATTTTCAAGTAAAATGCTTCATGTGGGAGGTGATTCAAACCAAGAGAAATCTCAAAACAAAAATGACATTTTTTCCCCATGTTTTTTTAAACATACGCTTTGTAGCTGTGCTATCATGCCTTACAGTTCCATCAGTCCCTTAGAAGATCATTATTTTTAGAGGAGACACAAGCAGCTGATAAACAAAACCATTAGCCCAATTTTTCCATTTACTTTGAGGATTCAGAAACAGGTGCTGCAAAACAAACCCTCATTAAACAGCTGTTTGTTTCATTTCCAGCAGCAGTATGCACCACACTCCTTCATCTCAGAACCGAATATGCCGCTGTTAGACAATTGCATATAATTTACTGAATAAGTGACCATATCTTTTGAAAAACTTCAGTCTGAACAGGAATACACATGCAACGTGAACATGATGACTAAAATCTGGTCATATTCTGATGTGTTTGCATAGTGTGTTGTTTATGTATTCAAAGTAGTAGCTTCATATATTTTGTTGAAAGTTAGAACTAATGCATATTTTCATATGCTTTTCTGTTAATTATAATTTTTCATCTTCTATAACATATACTGTGGCATGTAAAAGAGATACTTCAAGAGATACAGGCTTTAGGATGTGAATGAAAGAAAGTCTGCACTTCTTCTAAGGCAGGCCTACATTACTTTTTAAATTTGTGGTTCTCCACATTTACTAATAATATTTTGTTATAACCGTGCCTCTAGTGGCAAAAAATATACAATCATCTAATTTGTACAACTTAATAACAGGATTTTTGCAGAAAAGAGAATTTTATAGCACTACTGAAAAGATCTGGGGAACAAGACAAATAAAGACTCATATTAGAAGAAAAAAAAGTCATGGAAAGAACTTCCTAATTAGTACCTCAGTGAATGACTTATAACAACTTTAAATTATTTTTAGACCTCTCTGTAGATGCAAGCAACTACCGCTTTACTCCATTTTAAGATTTGGACTAATGCAGTTGGTTAAGTTGGAAGAAATTAATTCAGCAGAATTAAGAAAACTCAGGTTTTTGAGGTTACAAAGAAGACTATACTGTCATCCCATAATATTCTCAATAAAAATTCATAAATCCAGGGGTTTAAGCACCATCATTTACTAAAATAACACTATTGTCTTAATTTGCATATGTATTGTCTGATATAGAAAAGAATGGGAAAATAAAACATAATTCAAATATAATTCAATGAAACATAATTCAAATTTGACTGTGCTCTCTATCTTCATGTTACTTTTATAATCTCTTGGTCTTCACGTTTTTGTTTTATTGCCTACTAAGTTGTGAAATAAGCAAGGACTTGCTCGAACTAACTCCCTACTTTGTTACTGAGAAAGTAGCAAAGTTGCCATGATCCTTGTAGTTTGTTGTCATAGGTAGCTAAATATATTTGTTATGATTCATTGAGAAATGCTGATGTAGGAAGTTACATAATATCTTTTCAGCAGGGAGTACAAAATGAGTGAGAATCAGTAGCTTGTGTCAACTCTTACTAATACAGATAATGCCCCACTGCTCAAGGCCTTCTTTCTACTGTAGACAATACCATGATATATTGCATATTCTGGCCGCTTGCAATAGACTTCTGTTTGTCTAAATGTTGAAAGTGAAAAAAGTGAGAAAATCCTCAAGTTGAAAGAAAAAAGGATTTATATGTAAAATACAAATATGAATCCCATGTTGGATTAAACATTTTGAGAGGTCGTGGTGGTCTGGGGAGGTCCCCACAGACGGGAGAAGGTGCAACATCACCCCCATTTTTAAAAAGAGAAAAAAGGAAGACCCAGGCAACTATAGGCTAGTCAGTCTCACCTCTGTGCCTGGCAAGAAGATGGAGCAGATCCTCCTCGAAACCACGCCAAGGCAGATGAATAACAAGGAGGTGATTTGGGACAACCTACATGGCTTCACTAAGGGCAAATTGTGCCTGACCAACGTGGTATCCTTCTATGATGGGGTTACAGCTTTGGTGGACAAAGTACGGGCAACTGACATCCTCTACCTGGACTTGTGCAAGGCATTCGACACTGTCCCGCATGATGTCCTTGTCTGTAAATTGGAAGGACAGGGATTTGACAGATGGACCACCTGTTGGATAAGGAACTGGCTCAATGGATGCACTCAAAGAGTTGCAGTCAATGGCTCGATTTCCAGGTGGAGGCCAGTGACGAGTGGTTTGCCTCAGAGGTCAGTACTGGGGCCTGTGCTGTTGAATATCTTTGTCGGCAACATGGACAGTGGGACTGAGTGCACCCTCAGCAAGTTTGCTGACGACACCAAGCTGTGTGGTGTAGTTGACAAGCTGGAGGGAAGGGATGCCATTCAGAGGGACCTTGACAGGCTGGAGAGGTGGGCCTATGCGAACCTTATGAAGTTCAACAAGGCCAAATGCAAGGTCCTGCACATGGGTCAGGGCAATTCCAAACACAAGTACAGGCTGGGTGGAGAGTGGCTCAAGAGCAGCCCTGAGGAGAAGGACTTGGGGGTACTGGTGGATGAGAAGCTCAAGATGAGCCGGCAATGTGTGCTTGCAGCCCAGAAATCCAACAGTATCCTGGACTGCATCAAGACAAGTGTGGCAACAGGTCGAGGGAGGTGATTCTGCCTCTTTACTCCACTCTCGTGAGACCTCACGTGGAGTACTGCATCCAGCTCTGGAGCCCCCAACATAAGAAAGACATGGATGTGTCGGAGCGGGTCCAGAGGTGGGCCACGAAGATGATCCGAGGGCTAGAATAATTCTCCTATGAGGACAGGCTAAGAGAGTTGGGGCTGTTCAGTCCAGAGAAGAGAAGGCTGCGGGGTGACCTTCTAGCAGCCTTCCGGTACCTGAAGGGGGCCTACAGGAAGCATGGAGAGGGACTTTTCACAGGGGTATATAGTGATAGGGCAAGGGGGAATAGCTGTAAACTAAAAGAGGACAGATTTAGACTAGATATTTGGAAGAAATTCTTCACCATGAGGGTGGTGAGGCACTGGAACAGGTTGCCCAGAGAAGCTGTGGATGCCCCCTCCCTGGCAGTGTTCAAGGCCAGGTTTGATGGAGCTCTGAGCAATGGGGTCTAGTGGAAGATGTCCCGGCTCATGGCAGGGGGATTGGAACTAGATGACCTTTAAGGTCCCTTCCAACCCAAACCACTCTATGATTCTGTGATTCTATGATTTGATCTGATCATAAATAAATATTTTAGTAGATAGATGAAGGATAATTTGCACTCCAACATTAACCTCATGTTAACACCTTACATCTGGGGAACATTGCTGTTATGAATAATTTTAACAGTTCTATCCTGAAGTTTCTTATTTCCTCTAAACAGATGTTGACAATAGCTAGAATGATACCAACAACATAATAATGGCCAAAATGTATTTCTTTTTTTTTTTCCCTTTCATAGCTGTCAGATTTACTGGATGCATCGCACTCGGAAACTGGCTATAGGCAAAAGGGAACAAATCATATATATGGAAATATAAATTTTTGTTAGTTCAATTAGTGTTTCAGCAGTCTCATCAAAATACAATGAAAGGATATTACTGGTCCAGTTAGTAACACTGACGTTCATGGTCCAGATTAGTGCAAACAAGCCTCAAGATGGCAAGGGTTAAAACTGTTAAAATGAAACCAAAACAAACAAAAAGTCTCTTCCTAGCGTCTACTTATATTCTGAGATGTGACACCCCTCAGCCCCGTGCGTACAAGGGCTATGATTTGCCAGGCAGGGACTGCAGTGGGAAGGGGTGTCACCCTCTGTCACCCCCAGACCTGAAGCTGGGGCAGGGGAGGCAGCATTCACTGACCCTGGAGTGGGGGTTAAACCAGCGACAGGCCAGGTGAGGCTGAGACCCTGCACTGCTGGGTCAGCATGCAGCTGAGGGCATAGCAAAATCACATTTACCTGGAATAAAACAGGTACTGTGTTATTTTGTTATGAAATATGAAGTGAAGGAGATAAAGTCCTACCTGACTTCAATAGTAACATTAATCTGTCTCCCTTCTATGAAATAACATCAGTACCTCTGATAGTTAGAGTTTGTAATTTCTTTTCCTCCTAGTTTTGCTTCCTGCCAAACTTTCTATCATTCGGTGATACATTATCTGTCTATTGATACATTGATCTCTGAATCTACCTATCTCCCTGGCATAAAAGAAACATGATAAACAGTAACTTTTACTAGTTGGATTCGTCTGATGATTATCTAGTGACATTTTGTGTGTTGTTGTTCATCATTTTCTCTAACTCTAGTTGAAGACAGGCAGGAAAATCATGAGCTTGTTTTTAAAAACCCCTACCATGTTCCCATAATGTTGCTAGGGAAGTTTTTCATACAAATTTCTTTCCAGGTTTCATTTCCTGTGGGACTGGACCCACAGGAGATAACAGAAAGCTGGAGACGGCTGTACTATCCACTAAGCATTTTGCATAGATCCTTGCTCATGTCAGGAGAAGAAGACATAAGGTCGTCTTGGTGTGACATGCTTGTGAAAGAAAGACTCCATAAAAGACTGTTGGTACAAAATGCACTTAAATCAGCTTTGCCCAGTTCTGACAGTTAGGACAGGACATATACTACCTTCTCCTCTTATGCTCCTAATGGCACCAATAGCTTGTGTAAGCTCTGTGGGATAGTCCCCATTAAATACAGGTTGTTGGCATTCAGCCTATTGATGGTTATTGTGTTTTATGAAACACACTTTACATTAGTGTGCTGAAAGTGAGTTCTAGTTACCTCTAAATTGTTATTGGATCTGCTGTGCAGACACATAGACAGACAGAGAAAAAAAAATTGAAAATTGTTACACCTTTGTACAGAAAAGACCAGCGCTCCCTTAGAAGTCAATCCATGACTCCATTTTTGTTTGTCTGACCTAAAAAAGGAAAAAATTAAAGACAGTTATAAGTTCTTTCTGACTTTCTTATTAGATACAACCCTTTATGTCTTCAATATTCTAGGGTTCCAAACCATCTCTATTTTAGGTTATTATACTGTATCATTCCTATGTATGATGTACAAACTTAACTGATATTCTCTACAATTCATTTATATAAATACCTGAAAACGTCATAAATGTATTAGTGACTACTCTACTGGTATCCCTAAAGCCAATGGACTCAGCTGTCTTTAGTAGTTGAAACTCAATACAGCTACTTTTCATAATACCTTCCTTCCTATACTGAATGCTGATAAGAAATCGCTTTCTGCATTCACTGAGAAGAGACTAACAGCCTTCTGCAGTGCATCTTACAAGTATTAGCAGCAGCATACTTATTCTGCTAATAACGAGTGTCTCTCATTTATTCCCACATGGCTGGCAGTGGTAGTTGACGTAAAGAAGAATTGCCTCTACTTTAAATGTCAGCTGAAAGGGGACTTAGAAGAGCAGAGCTATACATTACTGTGCTAAGAATATCAACAAAGAACACATATCTGATGCTGAAAAAAGACTCATTTTTAAATAGTGCCTCACGAAAGCAATTAGAAAGCCTACTGGGGAAATATAGAAAAGCTAGATTTTGTTGTTTATTTTTTTCATGTATTTATTCTTTGTAGAATGATCGTGCAAAACATCTGTTGCATTGTGAGATACACCAGAAAAGAAAGAATAGTATGAGAGAAGGAAATATGAAACATTTCATTTCTCTATTTTTAGGTGCTACTTAATTTAAAAATCCCTTTCCATAAGCTCCAGTCTCCCTAACACTTTGAAAGATGATCTCTTAATTTGCAAATGATAGTCAACCAGCAGCAAGAAGTATTGATGCAAATTTAATGAATGAAATCTCTCAGCCTACAAATCAAACAAGCAGAAAAAACCCTCTTCAGACCCTTTCCCCTCAGACATAGATTACATTCCCTGACTATCTTTGAATCAGGATTTACAGCATGACAGCTAACACTACAGGACAGAAGTCTTATAGGGTGTATATTACCACTAGCTGAGGATCATTTCTGTAGTTTTATTTGGTTGGTTAAGAGGACTATAATATTCACCTGTTCAGTGTATCTCCCTGTTACACAAAACTTCTTGTTTAAAGCTGATTATTCAAGTTGCAGTGTAAAAATAGAGTTTAGCACTGAAATAAATACAAAGAAAAAGAATGTAGCTCTGCATGGATCTTTCATTCTTTGCTAAACCCCAGCATTAAACTGTAAGCTTTACAGGATGGGAACTTTTGGCCCAATTCTCTAGTCTACCACGCATCCGAACACCTCAAAGAAGGGAAAAGTAAATAGGAAATACTACTGTATTAATTTCAGCAGTCTTTTGCAATTACTTTGAGCCTATGGAAATGCTTTTATAAAACGGAGGCTATAGAAAATCAAACCCTCTGTTTCCTGTGTTCAGGAACAGAGGAAAAATTCCTTTTTTAGGAAAAATTCCTAAAAAAACTATTTTTTTTGGAGGGAATGGGCCTAAAGCTTCTTCTGCCTTTATGAAGGAATTATCAAGAAGCAGACAATTCATCTCAATACTAGAGTTATAACATCACTTTCAGTTCTCATATTTCAGCCATGGTCTTTGGAACTTTTGAAAAATATAATACATTTAATTGGTGACTATAAAATATAAGATATGTAGCATTCAGGAAAATTTAGGGAAGAAGTAAACATTAGTTTCTCTCTATTAAATGCAAAAGATACAGGAGATGTATAAATCAATAGAACACCAAACATATGTGTGCGTATAAAAAAAGTATTTGGGAAAGCTAATTTACAGAACTGTTGTGATGAATGTGAACAATGGGGCTGTTAAACAGAGAATTATAAAGCATACAAAAAAATCAAAGAAAAAATAGCATCAAGAAATACAGATTTTAGCTCTAAACATCTGGGTTCCTTTCTAGTATCTTGTTATATTATTACACTAAGAGTTTTGTACAACAGCATTGATTTTAGATGGCATATATTTGCAAAGTCGTACAGAACAGGTGGCATCACTGGAATTACCCACTGAAAAATATGACTTTTCAGATTTCACTCTGAAGGTTTTAACATATCTGATGAATCAATGGATTCATATGAATGCCAAGATATTTTAACTGGAAAATTCAGAAATTTTTCATTTGTTGAGGATTCTAACTGAGCATTTATCTAAAACAGTAAGAGCAGAAAAAAATTGCCAGACAACTTTATGATTTTATCTGCTTTCACAAAAAATTCAAAATACAATTCTACCTTCTAAATAAAGAAAGGAATTCTCTTGGGTTCAGTTGGGATAGAGTTAATTTTCACAACCAGCTGGTTGGGCTGACCCAAACCAACCAATCAAATGGAATATTCTATACCATGCTCAGTATTTAAGTGGGGAGCTGGCTGAAGTAGAGTTTTTTGCTACTCAGGAGCAAGCTGAGCATCAGGTGGTGAGAACACTCTGTGTGGTATATGCTTTTATCAGTATTAGAAATTGTTGTTTTCTTCTCCCTTTGCCATTCTGTTAAACTGTTCTCATCCCAACCCATGAGTTTTAGTTTTTTTGCTTCTGATTCTCTTTCCCATCCCCACGGGGAGGGTGGAAGGAGTGAGAGAGTAACTACGTGGTTCTTTTGTTGCAAAGTGAGGCAAAACCACAACAAGAATTTAACAGAAATACTTGACAAATTATAACTTGGAATTAATATTCATAATAAATAGAGCAAAAAAAAAATCTTCAGATTTCACACATCAGAAATATTTTTTAAAAATTTATTCTTATTTTTTATTTACCTGTATATTGTATGGTTGAAAGAGGTATAAGAATTCTAAGTAACTGTATCACTTTTAATATCATTTATCTTCCAACAACTTTCCACTTCTGTTCTTATATCATTTCCAGGTAGGACAGACAGATTATTTTTCCATTTTTCTAGCAATATTTATCATCAGAAAAGGCTCATTAGCAACCACAGTTAATGTGGTATATAATCTTGGCAAACACATGAAGATATCATACACGTGGGAAAAAAATGGGCTTGTAGAACCAATATTATCTTTAGGCATTTGGTCTAGAACACTTTGCATCAAAAACTCAATCTCTGGCCATTTCATCTAAAGCTAAACAATTAAATACAGAAAAAGTAATGTTACCTTTAAGTATAATCATAGGATTGGATCGTAGAATAATTCAGGTTGGATGGGATCTCAGGAGACCTCTACTCCAACCTCCTGATCAAAGCAGGTTCAGCTATGGCATCAGACAGATTGCTCAAGGTTTTATACTGTTGGATGTTGAAAACCAGGGAAGGAGACTGCACAGCCTCTGTGGGCATCCTGCTCCATTGCTGGGCTGTCTTTATAAGCAAAAAACTTTTCTTTACATCCGATCTGAACCTCTCTTTTTTTCAATTTATGCTCATTGTCTGTCATCTTCCTACCATGCATCACTGTGAGAAGCCTGGCTCTGTCTTCCTGATACCATCAAAACCATCTCTTTTCCAGATTAAATGAATTTGCCAAATATAGATTGAACCTCAGCAGAGCATCTATAACAAACATACACTTAATTCATTATACATACGTGTGGCATACAAATAGGCATAAGTCCACGTCTTTATCCCTCTTGCATACTAATTTAAAGCTTTATTTTCTCAGTTTACAGACAAGCAACAGACATAATCTAGCTATTCTTTCAGTAATATTTGTACATTGAAGAAAAAACGCCAAAGAAGCAAAAATCCTACCTAAAAAGAAAAGTGGGAGGAAGCTTAGCAGCATTCACTGAGGAATAAAAAATATTTATGATGGCATTTAAAATGAAAGGAAAGTCCATCATTTTATAGCAACAGTAAGTTTGCTTCACAGCCCTGTGAATGAATTATGGTACACATGTGACAGGGCTCATACACTCTTTCATTATGTCATAGCTTTGAAGCCTACAATGTAGATATCTGCATAGAGCAAGTATTTCTATGAACCCTTTACAAAGAAACAAGTACCTCTAAGGGACAATTCATTCAACCTGTATTAGAGACCTACCTTAGAGACGTCAGATGAATCCCAGCTAGGGAGTATATAACATATGTAGGACGGCAGTAGGATATCTCATCTGCATGTATAAACATATGACATAAGCTGTGACAGGGTATATGCAATCAGAGGCAAATTTCAAGACCAGACATAAAGTTTATCACCTAATTTTATATATACTGACATAAATCTGATTCTATGAAATATGACAGTGGGTAATACACAGTACATATTTTCTTTCTTAGAAATGAGCTTTAAACAGGAAAACAATTCTATGTTAATTTTGAATATAATTATGTAGTCTATAAAAACCTGACAGAGCTTCTATAAGTTAGTAGTGAGTTATATTTCCTTTTTTCTATTGGAACCTAACATACAATTCACAGGACTGATGCTGCATGCTCTTTTCTGTTGGACAAAACAGATTTCCATATGTATGGTTTTGTTAAAAAATAATGGGTCCTTTTATGTAAGAATGTGCGGCCACCTGGATTTCTGGTACAGAAGCTCAATCACTGACTGAACACTGAATCTGCATCCAACTGGAAATAACATTTTCTTTCTCTTGAAACAGTCTTGCAAAATATTTTGATGTAACTCAGTTTTAGTTTCAGAGGATTGCAACGTACCATCTTAGATGCATATTTTTAATAGGCCACAAATAAAATTCATTTTCCCCAAGTCAAATCTGTTTAGTCTTTGAAGGTAATAGGTAAATGACCTCCCTGTCTTTGTCTTGATCCAAAAGCTTTTCCATCTTATCTTTTGAAACTGTTCTGTCAAGGAAGGAGAGAGAGTGAGTGAATGTTTGGGCAGGGATCTGGCAGGCAATGAAGGTCAACCCACTACACCTCAATGAGGAAACCAAGGACAGAGCCCCCTTCTTCCAGCTGCAGCCTGGCAGTGGCCCCCAGCCCCTGGCACACATAGGGCTATGTTTGTCATGCAGTGACTGTGGCAGGGGGTGCCACCCCCTCCCCAGCGGGGACACCCCAGAGCTGAAGCTGGAGCAGGGAGGCAGCAGTCACTGGCCCTGGTGCAGGGGCTAAACCGGCGACACCCAGCTCAGGCCATGGCAAGGCTGAGGCCTTATACTGCTGGGTCAACTCACAGCTCGGCCTCTCCCTGCTAAGAGCAGAAGCCATATTAACTGAGCTACAGTCTATTTTCTCACATAGGAACTCTTCCTTTTTTCACTACTCTTGTCTTTTACTCCTTATTTCTTCTGTTTCTACTACATCTCTTCTGAGATGAGGTAACATAAGCTATACCCTGTACCAAAGATGTGCACTATGACAGTATCAAACTACCCAGTGATAAAATGACATGCTAACTTTTAATTCCCATTCCTTTGACAGTAATTTCTGAACTTCTGCTTGCTTTTTAGACTACTGGTGAATTTTGATTCTGAAAGACCTATCCATAATGGATAGAAGAACTCATGTCTGAATGCTACTAAGACATTTAGTTCATTTTCAGTTCACCAAGTATGCATAATTGGAACTGTTTTTTCCTCATATAAATTGCTTTAAGCCAACTCTAAATAATACCAGACATTTTATTACCCACTTACTCAGGTGTCATGGGATTATTCTACAGCTCTTCAGAGGTAACATTTGATTTTCTGTACTGAATAGTTTTGTAGCAGTTGAGAACTTTACACCTTCTACATTGTTTTAAATCCGTTTGTTAATGAATTGCAACTTCTCACCATTGTGCAAATATTCTTCTATTCAGACCTCTGTATTCCTTTTAACCAGAAGTTTGTTCAATAATCATCCTATATTATTGTTAATCCCCTTTAGTGTTGCATATTTTTTCTTTTTTTAAATTTAATCTTTCAGTATTGATTGATTAATATTATCATTTACTTCTTCAACGACATTAGCAGATTTGTGAAGCATGACTTTCTTTCACCAAAGCTGAATTGATCTTTGCTTTATATCACATTTATTCATACATCTAGTGATAGTATTCTTTATTTTAGCATCTATTATGTTCCCTTGTAGTAGAGTTAGATTTATTCATCTCCGCTTTCTAGAATCATTGCTAGAGGTCTTTCTAAAAACTGGTGTCAGTTTACTTCGTCAGATTACATTCCTTTGGCACTGAAACTAGTTTAGGCAATAAGTTACAAACCATAGTTAATATTTCAGCAATTTCATAAAAGAGTTTCTCTGTTACTCCTTGATGATTATCACATGTCCCTACTGGTTTATAGTTGTTTGTCATAGTATAATTTGTCCTAAAACCTCTGCTTTTGATATTTCAACTTGAGACCTTTCCACAATTTATCTACCAAAAAAACCAAATCTTGGTCTGGGATTTTCTCTGGCTGAGGTAAGTGATACTGTCAAAAATAAAATTAATATCTTCTGAAATAGCCTTATATTCTCAACGTATTCCTGTTATGCTTGTGCCAAGGTTTAACCCCAGCTCACAGCTAAACCTCACACAGCTGGTTGCTCTTTCTGCCCCAGAGGGATGGAGGAGAGAATCAGAAGGTAAAAGCGAGAAAACTCACAAGTCAAGATGAAGGCAATTTGACAGGTAAAGCAAAAGCTGCACATGCAAACAAAGCAAAATAAGGAATTAATTCACTGCTTCCCCCCATCAGTGGGCAGACATCTATCCATTTCCAGGAAAGCTACATCATACGTATTGGTGAGTTTGGAAAATTAACACTGCAGCTCCAAACATACCCCTCATTTTCCTTCTTTCCCCAGCTTTTGTTGCTGAGCTCTTTGTCATACAGTATGAGAAGTCCCTTTGGTCAGCTGGGGTCAGCTATTCCAGCTGTGTCCCCTCCCAGCTTCTTGTCCACCCCCAGCCTACCCACTGGTGGGACAGTGTGAGAAGCTGAAAATGCCTTGATGAGGTTTAAGCACTGCTCAGCAACAGCTAAAACATTCCTGTGTTATCAACACTGTTTTCATCACAAATCCAGAACAGAGTACAAGCTACTATGAAGAATGTTAACTTTGCTATCCAAAGTCAGCACAGCTTTGAATCTTTATCAGGCCTCCTAAGAACCCTGCATCGTGCCTGCTGTGATATGTTTGCCTGTGTTGGCCTATGTAATGGCCAACTGCTCTGTGTTGGCCTGCCTAATGGCATGCTTAGCATTCTGGTGTTTATTATTTATTATTGTTGTTTCTAATAGTATGTGGAAGGAGAATGTCTGCTCCTTAAAGGCTATGTGGTCAAGGACCTTTTTCAATGTAGGAAGGGAAAATATGAAAGGAAGCCATAGACAGGGACATAAAGGGACACAAGTCTGACCAACAAATGGAAAGGGAGGTGGTGATGAGAAACAGACTGATTGATGAGGACATGTGAGAGTGGGAATGTTTATTCCAGCTAGGTTGTCTGATCAGGGGTCTTGTCAGTCGAAAAAACTAAAGGAAAAAGAGGGAAAACAGAAAAAAAATATACAGACAGAGACTTGACAAAACAAAAATGGAGACAAAGACAGGAAATAAACCTCACCAGTTACTCTAGTTAATGATCTAGCAAGAAATTGAAGATGCCAATTCCAGGAGGATCACCTTTGACTCTGGTCAACAGGCAGGGTCTGTGCCGGTGTGCTCAGGGAGACTTGAGTGTTGCGTTTGCTAGCAAGCGCTGAGATGGTCCAGCCAGTAAGGGACATGCGGGCCAGGTAAGAGGGTCTGGGTTCTGGGCAGAGGCATATGGTGGACATAGGGGCTGCATTCAAGGGATCCATGAATGTGTGTGCGCTTGTGAACTTGGAGTGATGTGGGTGTGTCTGCACTAGTGACATTCTCTCTCTGCCAACCCAAGAGCAGGAGAGGACTTGGCTGTCTGTGTTAATGTATACGGGTGCAGTTGAAAGCAGTACGTTGTTTGTGGCAGTCTGTGTGACCATCCATGTCGGTATCCTCTGTGTGTGTCTCTGTGTGTCTCTGCGATATGTGAGAAGCTTCACTATGGATTGAACCTGCACACAGAGTTAAGGCAACTGTGTCCCTCAGCCTGGGCAGAGACCTCAGGTTTCCAGGGCACTGGGCTGGGCTCTGGTGGCCAGGCAGGAGGGAGACCTGGACTGGAGCAGCCAGAGGAGATGGCCATGCTCCTATAGCCCCTTCACATTAAGTAGCACCACTTCTGCTTTGTGAAGAGTTGTTTGGGGTTTTTTTTGTTAAGTTTCTGATTGTTTGGGATATTTTTGTTTGCTTCCTTTGTTTTGCTGGTTATTTGGGGAGTATGTTTTTTAAATGCAACTGACCGGCTATATGCATTTTATGCAGACCTCTTGTATGGCACCTTTTTTTGACGTCATATTTTATGATCTAGTCTTCAAAGAAATAATCCAAAACATGGAAATAGCAGAGGAGGCTTAGGCATAATTTAAAAATTAAAGAGAAAATGTAGTGCATTTTCCTTTGTAAAATACTCCACAGGTAAAAATGCTTATTGGACATGAAAGATCAATATTAGAACTCAGTTTGAGACAAACAGCCCCAATTTAGATGTCTTTAGCAATAATTTATTGTTTAAATTCCTATTTAAAACATGAAGATTTAGTGAAAGAAAAAATATTGATATTATGGCTCAGTTCATCTGTTTTAGCACAAGCTTCTAGTACCACTAGGTTGCTCCCTACTCTTCTAGATGGACAGAAGGAAGCTGGGCCCCCCAAGCCAAGTTCAAAGGGCATGAGGTGACATTGGTTAGGCAATTGATTCTTAATATCTTGATCTTTGGTCTGTGCTGCCTTTAAAGAAATTATTTTTTACTGGATGACATTTCTCATTTTAGGGTTATATTTCCAGTATCTTTACAGTATGATAAATGTAATCAAGCTGTATGTGGTGTACAGCATGTGGTAAAGAACTACTTTAGTAGAAAAGTACTATCAGTCCCAAAGACTTATGCTACTCAGGGGTTCCCCCAGGCATTATAATGTACAAACTATACAAAGTGTATGTTTTTCTAAAGCCAAGAACCGTCTTAGTGAATTTTTAGCCTCTGGATTACTTCTTTTTTTAATGATACACTGCATATCTTTGCAGTAACTTCTCTATTTCACACTTAATTTCCTTCACAACCCTCAGACGAATATTATCTGGTTTTAGTGATTTACTACACTTAAGTTTTTAAAGTTGCTCTGTAACTTCCTCCTTGGAGGCTATAATTTTGTTAAGGCCATAGTATAATTCCCCATGAAAAGTGCCCTTGGAAGAGTGATTTCCCTGTAACACTTCACAGTAAAGACAGATGCAAAAAATTAATTTAACTTCTCTTCTGCTTTACCGTCCTCTCTAATTGCTCCTCTCGTTCCTTATTCCAAAACACCCAGTGTCAGATATCTTCTGCCTTTTTATGTTCTGCATAAAGTTTTATTATTTATATTGATGTACCTTCCAGTGCACTGTGAAGTGCATGCTATGGAAAAGGTGCAGAGCAATCTTGATGTTGTGCAGCAGAAAACCTGTTGTGCCTTTTCAGTGACCTTGCATTTTGTGTAGTCACTTACATCCTTTCAAGGAGGGTAAAACACTACAAAACAATAAAGGTAGCATTTTAGAGCCTCTGCTGTGTGTATGTAAATAACTGTGGAGCAAATCAGGAAAAACCCTCTTGTTAATGAACAAAAACCTTTTGCATATAAATGTAGGTAAACTTGACCACTAAGGATCCTTGTCTGAGTGGGAGAAATATACTTCAGGGTTCCTTTTTCACAAAGCCCTTTCTAGCTGACTGCTAAAGGCAGCTTCTTCAAAATGTATTCAGTGGAGATATGGTAAGACCTTCTTAATGTTTTCTTACTGACTTCTTACAAAGTGCTTCCCTCTTAAAGAGTACAGCAAGGTGAAGGGAAGAGTGGAGGCTGATGAAGGGCAAATGCCGAAGTAATTAATATTCAGTCTCCTCATTCTACCGTCAAGATTTTCATCCCTGTACTGCTGTCTCACTATGAAACAAGCATCCAGAAGAAATCTGCCTCTTCATTTCCAATGAGGCCTGATAGACAGGACAGCTGGTGGAGCCTGCAGCCCTGCAAATATGATATCTGCCCTCAGCAGAGAGACATCCCATCTGTGCACTGACCGGCCAGCGCAGGGGCTCAGCCTTGCCATGGCTTGAGCTGGGTGTCGCTGGTTTAACCCCTGTGCCAGGGCCAGTGACTGCTGCCTCCCTGCTCCAGCTTCAGCTCTGGGGTGGCCCTGCTGGGGAGAGGGGTGACACCCCTCAAATCAGTCACTGCCTGGCAAACCATATCCTTTTTAGTGCCGGGGCTGGGGGAGGCTAGAGGCCATGGCCAAGCTGCAGCTGGCAGCCTCAGAGAAGGAAGGGGACTGTGACAGGGAAATATGCAAATGTGGACCCTAGACTGGGGGAGAACTCTGCCACAAACATCTCATTACCCTGACAAAGGCTCCAGGATGCAGCAGCAGTTTTGTGCAACAGTTTCTCCCATTTTTTTACTGAGGTTTCCCTGTGTTAGACAATTAGGAAACTTCAACTGTGAATACATTAACAGGAACAACAAACTGTTATTTTTGTATATCTGGTGTGCTCCCTTTTGCCTGTAACTGGATACAGAGTGTAGGAAACCCCCTACTCTAGTCTGCTCTATCTTGTCATCATTTAGATGTGGGGTCTGATGTTAGGAAAAAGAAGGTCTGTGCAGGTTACAGGATGGGGAGAACAGCCTGATGATACATCTACACTGCAAGCTGAGAAGCTGAGATTAGTTGTGGAAAAATATCTCTATGAACAGTGTGACTTCAACACTGACATAAATACCGATGTTTGTTATGTGGTGGTTGCTTTATGCAGAGAAACTATGTCTACTCTAAGAGAATCTGCTTTCAGTCTGGAAGAATTAGGTGTGGGAAATTAATTTCTCCTGGCTTGATAGTTCTGTTCTTATTCATCTCCTTCCTCAGAAAGCTATATTAATTACTGTGTATGAAAATAATGAAGGGATAGGCTCATGATACTGTGAAAAATTAATTTCGTAGATTGCCATGAAATCCTGTTGAAGATGTGAAGTTAATTGAAGTCCATTGCCAGATTCAAGCTACAAAGAAATTAGAAATTTTAAAACAGAGAAAAATTGGGCAAAGATTCAGTCTGATAGATATATCTGTAACTTTTAAATTAGGTATATACACTAGAAAGAAAATGCTTTAGACAAATCCCTTAGACGCATGCTTCAAAACACAGCTGAAGAAGCTCCTGAGCAGTCTGATATGTTGATCCTACTCTCAGTGTGAGATTGGACCAGATAACCACTAGCAGTCTCTTCCAGCTTGTATAATTTTCTTGGCTCATGCTATTATTTAAACATTATTTTTTTCTTTTTGACTCTAAACAATGTTTAAAGAAAGCAGATGGATAGGACGCTGCTATTGGGTCATGAAGTGAGGCCTCTCCTGCTAGAAACAAATATTGCTTCTAGTTTTATTGACACCTCTCTGAAAAATGAAAAGATAAGAATTCCCTACTGTAGAAGTTTTCAAATAATAATAATAGAAATCACAGATCAACTGTAAAAATAATCCCTTTAATAGCATTTTTGGTCAAGGTCCTTTATAATTAACTGAAATTATTCTATGATTCAATGATTCTATAATGGACCTATTTAATGCTAATATATAAGTGGTGAGCTGAACATGTCTTTGTAAATGATAATTCTGTAATCTTTGTTATCAACCTAAACTGCTCACTGGAAATCCCTTTCTTGACATATGAACAGACTCAATTGTATTTCCACAATAATTAGTATAATAGTAAGAGAAATACAATTTCATTATTAATTGATAACTTAGGATCATAGATTGGAAAAGACCTCTAAGAAAAGAAGATCATGAAAATCATGAAGATCATGAAGTCCAAACATGCATTGTAAAACTCAGTCTGGACCCTCTGAAGACAGTAAGAAGATTGGACTCTAAATCAGTCATATATACAGAAATTTTTGAATGTCATTCATAAATTCATAAGTGGAATCCAAAAAAAGGTTTTGGAGGTCTGTATGATGAATGTAAAGCACAGAATCTATTGTGTGCAATGGTCTTCTTAATCTTTTCTTTAATGGCCAGTGTTAACCATAAAGCTATATAAGTGTATATCTATGTGGTACTAAATGGTGGCAGTCCAGTGCCAAAGAGATAACTAGGCTTTCCTCTGAATAACAAAAAAACCCTGAAGCCCTGTCTCATGTCAAATGGTGGAACACAGCAGAAAAGTCAAAAGGCAGCGTAAGTTTTTCGATACTGAGTGCTTTCCTGCTAGTTTAATGCATGTTGTACAGCCCCAGGCTGGTGTGCGTGATTGTCACAAATATCCCCAGGCTGGAGTGAGCAATTGTCTCAAACATCTGTCTAGAGAAACAGATGAAGATGCTTGAATTAAGAAAGCTTCTAAATCAGGCATTGTTCTTTAGGAACTTCCTCATCCTGATAAGGGAGTGTGGAAGATTGAGCAAAACCCTGCAGAGGCGGGGTATTGACTTGTGAAATCCACCTGTGTGAGACCACCAAGACTCCCTCCCTCATGCCCACTGACTAATTTTTGAGAACTTTTGGGAAGCTATGAGATGGGCAACAAAAGGATATAAAAGGAGAGGGGCCCAGCACCTTGCGGTGCCTGCCCACCACAAGAACATCCTGACCACCAGGCATGCGCCCTCCACCAGAAGACCCAGACCACCAGGTTGCACGCCCACCACCAGAGGACCCCGACCACCAGCAGAGACCGCTGCTGGATCCGAGGGTGTTGGTATCTTTACTCTTATTTCTTCTCTTGCTCTATCTCTGGCTTTCTCAGCATGTAAGGGTAATGTTGTTAGAAGTTTGTCAACCTGCTATATTCTGTGGCTTTGTGAAATCAGACATTGTGTTGTGGAAATCTTTTGCCAAGTCATTATCTTTTTCCAACCCCATTGCACTAAAAGTAATGTTATGAAGTTACAGAGCTACCATCTTTTGTAGCTTCACTGCCATTCCAAGTAAAGTTTTGTTTTTAGTCAAGCCTTTTTGTCATTGTTGTGACTCTCAATACTGTGTAGAAAATTAAAAAGATCACCTTCCCCTATTCCCGCCGAGTGGGACGGGACAAATGTACATCTATTAAAACGATTATAAATCCAAAATATATAAGGAAAAATAGATATTTTAATATCATGGAACAACTTTAGTGTAGCTATTCCAGATTATAACAAAAGGAGCAATGAGTGTATTTTAGGTTTCTTCTGGACAGGAGGTAAATGTAGTGTGTCAGAGAATACATGACTTGGAGAAATATATAAAAATTGTTGGAGGAGGACAGAAAGCCCATAATCTGTTTCTTCCAAACTTTAAATATTTCTTCAGGTAACCGTAGTATAGACAACACAGTATGATAGCTTAAAGTTCTGCCTTGGAAAACAGCCTTATAAAATATTATTTCTCTGTGTCAGTTCTCAGTAGTTGATTATATTTGTTACATATATGTCCCAAATTCAATATTTGATCAAGATTTCCAAAGAAAAGGGGACCTCACATAAAATGTCTGACTCTGAGAGATATTTGGCATAAGAGTTAGTAACTCCATTATTCTCAGCTGCATGGGCACATAGGAAATTTCCCTCTGGCAACCAGAAAGAGAAAGTGCCACAAAAATTGTAATACTATACAAAGATTGTTATTTTTATGTCACTGGGGTCAGTATAGTAGCAGTACTTGTCAGTATTCATTGTCTTACTAGCAGACATGTAAACAAATCTAGCAAAATTGGCCCTACTGCATGGGAAGTCCATGGGTGTAGAGGAAAAAACTGAAGTTCTGCAATAAACAAGACTCAGAAATTTTACTTCCACAGCCAAATGAGTCCTTCTTACTGGGGACTAATCCACTGAGTGTGCTAAAACCTCAACAGAAGGGAAAAAAGCTTATTTAGAATTACATTCATCCGTAAAGAAAAAATCTAAAGCGTAAATTGTCTTGTATAAGACTTCTGCATGCATATCTATGGCGGTATGTCTAAGCATGGTGTCAGCACAGGCACACGCACTTCAGAAGACAAAAACATTGACTACAATATTAGCTCACTACACTTGTGTGAAGCATTTACAATTAGATCTTGACCAGACAAGATCAAAATTTTATACCTGAATTATTGCAGATCCAGTTTCTTGAGCTTTGTGTATATTCTGATAATCACCTATTCATAGTAGAGCTTGTGGGGGCTGATTTCAGACACATTTTAAAACAAAGTTTAAATATCCCTTTGAGTAAAATGAAAGACATGGATTAAAAAAAAATCATTGAACTCATTGCCCTTAACTTACCCTTTTATGTATCAAAGAGGAATATAAAGATCTGTATTGAATGTAAATGTGAAAAATCTACCTTTTAAAACCTTTTCCTACTAAACTTTAAGTCCCTAAAGTCTAACTTTTCTAATCACGGTTTCATCAAGTCAATTCGTTCTTGGTAAGACAGAGAGGCATTCAGTTTCTCTCTTGCATTGTGTTTTCCAGTCTGTGATTTGAAGATTTACAGAATTTAGACAGATTACAGCATTTATTATTACAAGTCTGATACATTCTTTCCAAATTAAACATATGTAATGTTAGTTAGTTGCTGTTCCACTCAGTGACCACTGCAACACTGGTCCTTATCAAGGTCACAACAAATTGTGATTAGGGGGTATGATAGCTTATTTTTATAATGCAGTTAGCAAAGAAAAAATGGAACAGATAGTTTTCCTTATTCTCTGGATTCTCCTTATTATATTTTAAGCAATAGCATTGCTTTTAATCCTTTAAACAGTTATAAAATCTAATAAATTCAAATTTTCTGAAGTATCAGATGTGGTTACTTTCCATTTCATATCCTTTCATATGCTTCTGTTGGTGGGGGTATTGATGGGGTAAAATAGATCCCCATATAACTTGGGACAACTCCAACTGAAATTAAGATAGCTTTTATAATTGTGGAATTATTAGTAAAATTNAAGTTTTACATCTAAAAATTAAGATTTATATGAAAAACGTAGCAGTGTTCACCCATTGAGGAAAAGCATGAAATCAAAAGGAGCTCTGAGGATGGGACACAGCTGCAGCAGGCATGCGAGGAATCCACCAACACAGCAACTTCCTGCAATGTACCATAGAGGATGGAGCGGAGTGGAGACTCCGTGGCCCTGCTCCGTGATGATAAAGTGGGAAGAAATGGTTCTTTAAAACTGATAAGCAGCTCATCTGGCCCCCTGAGCCAACAGGTTTTCTAAACCTTGCCAAAGTGCTATCCTCTCGTGAACTTTGCTCGTTTTAATATCATTTTAATACCAAAACACACCTCCATCCCGAAGGCTACCCGCCTCCGAGGTGCGACCACCCCTCTTCGAGTCT